>Ga0326727_10026022_pt1 | contig 10908 bp, 7 predicted proteins | sample MB2enrmetagenome_FD_207643 | JGI IMG/M metagenome (GOLD analysis project Ga0326727, IMG submission 207643) | Lab enriched peat soil microbial communities from McLean, Ithaca, NY, United States - MB29MY | ecosystem: Environmental > Terrestrial > Soil > Wetlands > Peat | place: USA: New York... | reverse complement strand
AGGAGCAGGAGTTCCGCCGGCTTGGCGTCATGGGCGCCTGGGGCGAGCGCTACGCCACCATGGATTTCCCCTCCGAGGCGGCGATCGAGGGCGAGATCGGCAAGTTCCTGCTGAACGGCGAACTGTTCCGCGGGCTCAGGCCGGTGCTCTGGTCGCCGGTGGAGAAGACCGCGTTGGCGGAGGCGGAGATCGAGTACTACGACTACGAAAGCGATACGATCTACGTCCGCTTTCCGGTGGTGGAGCCCTCCGTGCCCGAGCTCAAGGGCGCTGCCATCGTGATCTGGACCACCACGCCCTGGACCATGCCCGGCAACCGCGCCATCGCCTGCGGGGCCGACTTTGACTACGGCATCGTGCGGGTCGACGCGGCGGCGGCGGGCGCGCTCGCCCGCCCCGGCGAGCTGCTGGTGGTGGCGCTGCCGCTGCTGGAGGAGACCTGCAAGGGGGCCGGCATCACCGCGCAGCATGTTCAGCACGTGCTGAAGGGCGCGGCGATCGTGGGGTCCCGTGCCGCGCATCCGTTGCGCGGCCGCGGCTACGATTTCGACGTGCCCGTGCTGGCGGCCGATTTCGTCACCACCGACGCCGGCACCGGCTTCGTGCACATCGCGCCGAACGCCGGCGAGGAGGATTTCGTGCTCGGCCGCCAGCACGATATCGAGGTGGCGGACACGGTTGGGGCCGACGGCACCTTCAACGCCTGGGTGCCGCTGTTCGCCGGCGTGCACGTCTACAAGGCGTCGGACCCGGTGTGCCGGGCGTTGAGCGAGGCCGGCGGCCTGCTCGGCCGCGGCACGCTGGTGCACTCCTATCCGCATTCCTGGCGGTCCAAGGCCCCGCTGATCTTCCGTGCGACGCCGCAATGGTTCATCCGGATGGACGGCAAGCAGCGGATTCGCGAGAAGGCGCTGGCGGCGATCGCCGAGACCCACTTCGTGCCCGAGAAGGGACGCACCCGGCTCGCCAGCATGATCGCGGCGCGGCCGGACTGGTGCATCAGCCGCCAGCGCGCCTGGGGCGTGCCGATCGCGGTGTTCGTCGAGCGGCGAACCGGCGAGCCGCTGCGCGATCCCGCCGTGGTGGCACGCATCGTCGCCGCGTTCCGCGAGGAGGGGGCCGACGCCTGGTATGCCTCGCCCCCGGAGCGCTTCCTCGGGCCTGGCCGCGATCCGGCCGACTACGAGCAGATCTAGGACATCGTCGACGTGTGGTTCGAGTCCGGCTCGACGCACGCCTTCACGCTGGAGGAGCGGCATCTTCCCTGGCCGGCCGACCTCTATCTCGAGGGCTCGGACCAGCACCGCGGCTGGTTCCACTCCTCGCTGCTCGAGTCGGTCGGCACGCGGGGGCGGGCGCCGTTCAAGGCGGTGCTGACCCACGGCTTCGTGCTCGACGAGCAGGGCCGCAAGATGTCCAAATCGCTGGGCAACGTGATCGCGCCCCAGCAGGTCTGGGACAAGTTCGGCAGCGACATCCTCCGGCTCTGGGTCATGATGTCGGATACCGCCGAGGACCTGCGCATCGGCCCGGAGATCCTGAAGCAGCAGGCCGAGCTTTACCGGCGCCTGCGCAACACGCTGCGCTGGGTGCTGGGCAGCCTGGACGGCTTCACCGAGGCCGAGCGCCTGCCGGATGCGGAGATGCCGGAACTCGAGCGCTGGGTGCTGCACGGGCTGGCCGAGCTCGACGCGCGGCTGCGCACCTCCGTCAGGACCTACGACTGGACCGGGGTCTATCCGGCCCTGCATGCGTTCTGCGCGATCGATCTCTCGGCCTTCTATTTCGATATCCGCAAGGACACCCTCTACTGCGACCGGCCGGACAGCCTGCGTCGCCGTGCCGCCCGCACGGTGCTGGACCACCTGCATCGCTGCCTGGTGACCTGGCTCGCCCCGGTGCTGGTGTTCACCGCCGAGGAAGCCTGGGTTGCCCGGTTCGGCGAGGCGGTGAGTGTGCACCTGCAGGAGTTTCCCGAGATTCCGTCGCGCTGGCAGGACGAGGCGCTGGCGCTGCGCTGGGCGAACATCCGTGAGAGGCGGCGCGCGATCACCGGAGCCGCCGAAATTGCCCGCCGGAACGGTGGCATCGGCTCGTCACTGGAAATGAAGGTCAGTCTTGGCATGCCGCCCGAGCGGCGGCTGCTCGATGCGGCGGAGTGGGCCGAAATCGCCATTGTTTCCGAGGTCGCCTTCACCGACGGCGGACCCGAGGTCGCGATCGAGCGTGCATCCGGCAGGAAATGCGCCCGCTGCTGGAGGGTGTTGCCGGAGGTCGGGGAAGACAGCAAGCATCGCCGGCTCTGCCGCCGCTGCATCGACGCGGTCGAATCCGGCCTCGTCTGCCGGGCATGAGCAGGCCAGCCATCCGGTGCGCCGGCCTCGGCATGGCCCTGCTCATCCTGGTCGCCGACCAGGCCAGCAAGGCCTGGATCGTCTACGGACTGCGCCTGCCCGAGCTTGGCAGCGTCCGCCTGCTGCCGGTGCTGAGCCTCACCTGGGTGGAGAATCGGGGCATCACCTTCGGCCTGCTGAACAGCGCCGGCAGCTTCGGGCCGGTGTTGCTGACGCTGGTGGCGCTTGCGGTGGTGGCGGCGCTGACGGTGTGGCTGTGGCGGGCGGAGCGGGCGCTGGTGGCGGTCGCGCTCGGCGCGATCATCGGCGGGGCCGTCGGCAACAACGTGTTCGACCGGCCCCGGCTGGGCTACGTGATCGATTTCGTCCATGCCCATGCCTGGGGCTGGTCGTGGTATGTGTTCAATCTGGCCGACGCCGCCATCGTGTGCGGGGTGGCTGCTTTGGTGCTCGACGGCATCATCGACCGGCCTTCACGCCGTATTCGGCGGGATTGCCTTGAAGATGCCCCGGACCGCCGCTAGAAAAGCGGCATGGGTTCAACCCGAATCGTCCTCGCCGCTGCTGTCCTGCCGCTGCTGCTCACCGCCTGCGGCGGCAGCGACCTGACGCGCACGTTTGGCCTGAACCGCGAGTCGCCCGACGAATTCCAGGTGACCACCCGGGCGCCGCTGTCCATGCCTCCCGATTACATGCTGCGCCCGCCGCGGCCCGGCGCCGCCCGGCCGCAGGAAATGACCGAACGCCAGGAAGCCGAGTCGACCCTGGCGCCGCAGGCAGCCCTGGGGGCCGGCCAGAGTAGCGAGGCCAGCCCGGGGCAGCAGGCGCTGGTGGCCGCCGCCGGACCGGCGGCGCCGGCCGATATCCGCCAGCGGCTGGATGTCGATGCGGCGATGGCCGCCTCCGATCACAGCTTCGCCGACAAGCTGATGTTCTGGCGGACTCCACCCGATCGGTCGGTGGTGGTGGACCCGCAGCGCGAGGCCCAGCGCCTGCGCGAAAACGCGGCTCTGGGGCAGCCCCCGACCACCGGCGACACGCCGATCATCCAACGCAAGAAGGATACGATCTGGGACGCGCTGTTCTGACCGAGGCGTGAGCGGAGGCCCGGTTCGCCGGGCGACGCTTTTGCGTTAGAGTCGCGCCATGCAGAATGCATCCATTCTCGGCGAGGCCTGGCAGCGTCTGGCCGCCCTCGCCGCCCGCCCGGAGGCCAAGGCCATCCGGACGCTGTTCGCCGCCGACCCCGAGCGCGCCCGCCGCTTCACCGCCACGCTCGACGACCTGACACTGGATTTTTCCAAGACGTCGATCGACGGCGATGCGCTGGTGGCGCTGCTTGACCTCGCACACGAAGCGGGGGTGGAGCAGTTCCGCCGCCGCCTGTTCGCCGGCGAGCCGGTGAATGTCACCGAAGGCCGCGCCGCCATGCACATGGCGCTGCGCTCGCCCGCCGACGGCGGCATGCGCGCGGCACTCCCCGGCGGCATCGACGATGCGAGCCGGGTGGCCGCCGCCGAGCGGGAGAAGATGCGCGCCTTTGTGGCCAGCGTGCACGACGGCACGCTCCGCGGCGCCACCGGCGAGCCGTTCGAGGCGGTGCTGAACATCGGCATCGGCGGCTCGGATCTCGGCCCGCGCATGGCGAGCGAGGCGCTGACGCTGGCGCACGGGGCGCGGCTCAAGGCGCGGTTCCTCTCCAACGTCGATGGCCATGCCTTCGCGGCGCTCAGGCGCGAACTCGACCCGGCGCGCACCCTGGTGCTGGTCGCCTCGAAGACCTTCACCACCCTGGAGACCATGCAGAACGCCCATGCCGCCCGCGACTGGGTGAAGGAGGCGCTGGGCGAGGCGGCGGTCGGCGCGCATTTCGCCGCGCTGTCGACCAACCTCAAGGCGGTCGCCGATTTCGGCATCGCGCCGGCGCGGGTGTTCGGCTTCCGCGACTGGGTGGGCGGGCGCTACTCCCTGTGGTCGTCGATCGGCCTCTCGATCGCGTTGGCCGCCGGGTGGGACGCCTTCCAGGCCATGCTCGATGGCGGCCGGGCGATGGACCTGCATTTCCGTGACAGCGATTTCGCCGACAACCTGCCGGTGCTGCTGGCGCTGGTGGATTTGTGGCACATCAATGTCATGGGCTATCGCACGCATTGCGTGCTGGCGTACGACGCCCGGCTCGCCCGCCTGCCGGCCTACCTCCAGCAGTTGGAAATGGAGAGCAACGGCAAGTCGGTGGCGCTCAACGGCCGGCCGGTCGAGCACGCCACCTGTCCGGTGCTGTTCGGCGAACCGGGCACCGACGCCCAGCACAGCTTCATGCAACTGGTGCACCAGGGAACCCAGGTGATCCCGGTGGATTTCCTGCTGGCGGCCAATCCCGACCACGACCGGCCGGAGGCGCACCTGGCGCTCGCGGCCAACGCGTTCGCGCAGGCGGAGGCGCTGTTGCGCGGCAAGACCGAGGCCGAGGTGCGGGCCGAAATGGCGGCTGGGGGCGCCGCAGCCGCGGACATCGAGCGGGTGGCGCCGCACCGGGTGTTCTCCGGCGATCGGCCGAGCACCACCATCCTGTTCCGCCGGCTGGACGGCTTCACCCTGGGCCGACTGATCGCGCTCTACGAGCACAAGGTTGCGGTGTTGGGGGCGATCTGGGGCATCAACAGCTTCGACCAGTGGGGGGTCGAGTTGGGCAAGGTGCTGGCCGGCGGCATCCTGCCGGAGCTGCACGCCGGGGCGAAGCCCGGCCGGCACGATCCGTCGACCGCCGGCCTGATCGCCCGTTTCAAGGCGTTGCGCGGCGAGCACTGATCGCGGCTGTGCCAGCCCAGAGCCGGCTGGGAATCGGTAAGATTGATGACGCATAATGGCGGCATGGGAGCGGATCCCGGCCGCATCCGGCTGCTGCCCGAGGCCACCGTCAATCGCATCGCCGCCGGCGAGGTGATCGAGCGGCCGGCCGCGGTGGTGCGCGAGTTGGTGGAGAACGCGCTGGACGCCGGGGCGAGCCGCATCGCGGTGGCGATCGCGGGCGGCGGCATCGAGCGCATCGAGGTCATCGACGACGGCGGCGGGATGACCGCGGACGAGCTGGGGCTCGCCGTGCAGCGCCATGCCACCTCAAAGCTTGCCGGCGACGACCTGGTGCACATTTCCACCCTCGGCTTTCGCGGCGAGGCGCTGCCCAGCATCGGTGCCGCCGCGCGGCTCGCCATCACCTCCCGCCCGCCGGGCGCCGATGCGGCGGCGACCATCAGCGTGGAGGGCGAGCGCGTCGGCACGCCCGGCCCCGCCGCCGGCGCTCCGGGCACGCGGGTGGTGGTGCGTGACCTGTTCTTCGCCACGCCGGCGCGGCGGAAGTTCCTGCGCTCGCCGCGCGCCGAAGCCGAGGCCGCCGAGGCGGCGGTGCGGCGGTTGGCACTGGCCGCGCCGCGGGTCGCGGTGCGGTTCGAGACCGATGGCCGCGTGGCCTTCGACCTGCCCGGCCAGGACCGTGCCGAGCGCCTGGCCGCGCTGCTGGGCGCCGAGGCGGCGGCGGCGCTGCTGCCGGTGGAGGGGGTCCGGAATGCGCTGCGGCTGAGCGGTTACGTTGCCGCGCCGAGCGTCACCCGCGCCACCGCGGCCGCGCAGGCGCTGGTGGTGAACGGCCGGCCGGTCGCCGACCCGACCTTGCGCGTCGCGGTCAAGGTCGCGTTTCGCGAGGTCATTGCACCGGGCCGGCACCCGGTGGTGGCGCTGTTCCTGGAGGTGCCGGCGGAGGATCTCGACGTGAACGTGCACCCGGCCAAGGCCGAGGTGCGATTCCGCGACGCCGGGGAGGTTCGGGCGCTGGTGATTTCCGCCATCGGCCGGGCGCTCGCCGGCGGTGCCGGAGCGAGTGCGGCGATCATGCAGCCGCGGCCGGCTGCTTTCCTGCGGCCCCATTCCCCCCGCCCGGCGATGACGCTCACGCCGCCCGGTCCGGCGCCGGCCGGGATGGCGGAGGCGGCCCTGCCGCTCGGCGCGGCCCCGGCGCTGCGTCCGCCGGACCCACTCCATGGGCCGTTCCCTGAGCGCGACGCGGCGGCCTTCCCGCTCGGCGCGCCAGTGGCGCAGGTGCTGGGCACTTACATTCTCGCGGTCACCGGCGACGATGGCCTGGTGCTGGTGGACCAGCACGCCGCGCATGAACGGCTCACCCACGAAGCCTTGCGGGCGCAGATGTCGGACGGCGGCGTGCGGTCGCAGCCGCTGATGCTGCCGGCGGTGGTGGACCTGCCGGCGGCCGATGCCGCGCGGCTGGTGGCGCGGGAGGCCGAGCTGCGCCAGCTGGGGCTCGAAGTCGAGGCGTTCGGGGCCGGAGCGGTGCTGGTGCGCGCCCTGCCGGCGGCACTCGGCGCGCCGGATCCGGGGCCGCTGTTGCGCGACCTCGCCGACGAACTGGCGGAGATGGATGAGGCGACGGCGCTGGCGGCACGGCTCGATGCGGTGCTGGCGCGCCTGGCCTGCCACGGCAGCATCCGCGCCGGCCGGCGGCTCGCGCTCCCCGAGATGGACGCCCTGCTGAGGCAGATGGAGGCAACCCCGCGGGCGAATACCTGCAGCCACGGCCGCCCGACCTGGCTCAAGCTGACGCGCTCCGAAGTCGAACGGCTGTTCGGCCGGCGATAGCCAGGGGGCGCTTCCCCTCCAAAGAGTGGGTTCCAAGGGCCTCTCGGCCCTTGGCGGGGTCCAGGGGCGGAGCCCCTGGCCTTCAGGCCGTCGCCACCTGCTCGGCCAGCCGCATGAACATCGGCACCGCCGCGGCGAGCTCCGCGACGCGCACCTGTTCCGTCGGCGTGTGCGCATTGGCGATGTCCCCCGGGCCGAGCACCACGCAGGGTGCGATCCGCTGCAGCTCCGCCGCATCGGTGCCGTACGGGGCGGTGCGTGGCGCTTGGCCGGTCAACGCGGCGCAGCGGCGGATCAGCGGATGGTCGGGCGGCAGCTCGGGCGGTGCGCCGTCCTGGCTCAGGGTCAGGGTGAGCCCGGCCCGCTCGGCCGCTTCGTGCACCGCCGCGATGACCGGCGCGGTGTCCATTTTCGCCGTGTACCGGTATTTGATGCTGACGGTGGCCCTGGGCACGGTGACGTTGATCGCGGTGCCGTAGTTGTCGATGACCGGGTTGAAGTCGGAGAACGGCGGGTCGTAGTCGGCGTCCTGCAGCGTCCGGTCCTCGCGCAGGCGATGGAACAGCGCCTGCATCTCCACCAGGTAGCCGACCAGGTCCCAGTTGGCGTTCCGCCCGCGGCCGGTCGAGCTGTGCGCCTGGACGCCGGTGGCGGTGGCGATGAAGTGGATGTGGCTGCGATGGCCGCGCAGCGGCACCATCTTCGTGGGCTCCGCCACCACGATCGCCGTCGGCTTCGCTTCGCGCGCGAGAGCGGAGCGTTCGACGATGACCGAGGCGCCCTGCTTGGTGGTCTCCTCGTCCGTGGTCACCAGCAGCGTCACCGGCAGGTGGGCGGGCAGGGCGCGGGAAGCGGTGATGCAGGCGGCCAGCGGCCCCTTCATGTCGGTGCTGCCGAGCCCGTGCAGCACGCCGTCCTGCAGCCGCGCCGAAAACGGATCGTCCTGCCAGCCACTGGGGGGGACGGTGTCCATATGGCCGGCGAAGGCCAGCCCGCCGGTGCTGCCGCGGTGCGCCACCAGCGCCCGCTTGGCCACGCCCGCAGGGTCGGTGAAATCCATCCGTTCGATGGTGAAGCCCCCCAGCGCCGCCTCCACCGCCTCGGCGATCGCCAGGTTGGAGAGGGCGCTGCGGCTGTCGATGCGGACCAGCTCGCGGGTGAGGGAGGTCACGGCGTCGAGTGGATCAGTCATTACAAACTCTCCGATGAGGCGCGCATGGGATGGGTTGGCGACAACCAAGGGCGCCGGAAGTAGCTGGACAGCAAGGACGGACAGAGATTACGGGATGTGTCTCGACAGGGAAAGGTTTGCGGATGGAGTGGATTGAGCGCACCGAACCGGCCACCACGGCTCGATGCCGTTACTGCGCATATGAGGCCAGCTTTCCGCATTGGAAGTCGTTTATTTTCGAAGGTCGCACGTTCTCCGTGTTCCGTTGCCCGTCCTGTGCCAGCCTGATCTATGTCCCGCAGGAAATCCTCTCCAGGGTCCCCGAGACGCAAACCCCGGAGGAGATCGCAAATCGCCGGATCGGCGACAAATACTACCTCGAAGCCGGCTATTCGACCGATCATATCGCGCTCGCCGTGCTGGCGGCGCTGGCCGGCGTGCCCCCGGCCGAACGAGAGCGCCACCTGTTCGTCGACATCGGCTCGGGGCTGGGCCTGAGTTCCTACATGGCGCGCCACCAGTTCGGCCTGACAACGATCACCGTCGAGCCCTCACCCACGGCTGCGCTGGGGCAGGAGCTGCTCGGCCTCGACGTGCACCGGGCCTATATCGAGGACCTGCCGGAGCCCGTGCTGCAGAGGCTGGCCGCGCAGCCATCGGTCATGCACCTGAATTCGGTCATCGAGCATCTCCTCGAGCCGGCGGAGGTCATTCGCTCGTTGATGGCCCGCTCGCATATCGAGGCGATCGCCACGGTCGTCCCGGATGGGGGGGCGATGGATGCCGACGCCGCCCTCGGGGCGATGCTGCCCTACCTGGCGCCCGGCGACCATCTGCACCTGCCGACCGAGATCGGCATGCGACTGTTCTTCCGGGATCTCGGCTTCCCCATTTTCGCGCTTCGCCGCATGGGCCTGCTGCTCATTGCGGTGGGGGCACGGCAGCGGGCGGACCTTGCGAGCGAGGCCGAGATCGAAACCACACGCACCCGCTTCCTGCACGGGCTCATGGCCCATCGGAACCCGTGGCTGGCGGGCGGCGCGGCGGGGCGGCTGCTGCCCCACGCGGTGCTGAACCGTGACGAGGCGTCGCTCGTCGAGCTCAGGCGATACTTCGCCGGGACCCTCCCGAGGGAGGCGATGACGGCGGCGCTGCAGCAGGGCGTGGGCTGGGACAGCATCCCGTTCCACCTCGGCCCGACCGCGTTCTGGCTGGCGATCGACGCCTATGCACGCGGGCAGCACCAGGAAGGCCATGCCTGGTGCGATCTGGTCGAACTGTTCACCGACCGGCTGGCCCGGGACTACCCGATTTATGCATCGCAAACGCTGCACCTGCGTGGCGAGGCCCGCGTGCACCGCGCCAACGACCTTGCCGCGATCGGGGAGTGGGAGGTGGCACGGCATTGGCTGCGTCTGGTGATCGATTCGGCGGGCGACCGCGTGCTTGGCGCATCGGCTGACCAGGTCGCGCGCGCGGAAGCGCTGCTGGGGAGGCTGACCGCGCCGGCGGGATCACTCCGGCGCGTCCGGCGCGTGCTGCTGGAATGGTGGCGCCGGGCACGGACCGGGCACTGAGGCGCCCCCGGCATCACGACCATGGCCTTGCGGACGGGCAGCGGGGAGGATGCAGGCTACGGAGCGTTTGGCAAGGGAACGCCCCAGCCAGTTGGCCAGATGCCGATCGGGTGGGTGGGATCGGCGCGCCAGGCGGCGACTTCTGCCGGCCATTGGGGTCCCGTCCTGAAGAATTGCCCCGCCCGCGGATACTCACGCGCGCCGATCACCAGCAGCCATGTGATCATGATTGCGGCAGGGACCCGGCAGATCCGCGGCCCGTTCACCGTGACCCCGAGCACGACCAGCCCGGTGAGGGAAGCGGGCGCGAAATAATAGCGATTTCCGCTGCCGGTGCCGAGCAGGCTGACCGGCCCATCCGGCGTCAGGGCGGCCAGGTACGAGGCGAGCATCAGGGTCACGCAGGCCACGAACAGCCAGCGGATCGACGCCTCGTTGCTCCTCCATGCCGCGACCCCGAGTGCCGCGAACACCACGAGCGGGGCGAGGACGGGAAACAACGGCATACCTCCCGCGGCAAAAGCATCCTGCCAGGGGGGCGTGAGCCACTGCAGCCCGACGTCCCCCGACAACGGCATGATGATCTGCTTGTTTGTGATCGCCGCGAGAACGATTGGCAGGTGCAACCCGACCATCCGCGCATGCTCGGGATGCGTCAGCACGATCGCCGCCTGCGCCAGCACGCCGGGGAGCAGGAGCAATGCCTGAAACAGTCGTGGCCGCGACCGGTCGAGCCAGGCGCGCAGGCCGTAGAGCGGCAGCAACATCGCACCGCCGGGCCCACTGATCGGCGCCAGCAACAGGATGGTGCCGGAGAACCATTTCATCCCGCCACGGCCAGGCGGCGCGGCAAGGATGATCGCCAGTGCAAGCATGATGTGGAACTGGCTGGTAATCGTGTTGAGCCACACCTCATCGGCGAACGGTGGAAGCAGGATGGCCAACAGCGCGAGCATCAGGACACGCCAGTCGCGAAGCCAAGCGATGCCGCTCGCCATCAGCAGCACGGGCGGACAGAGTTGGATCACCAGCGCCACGAGGGTCGTGAACAGCGGCACGCAGCTCAACGGGACGAAGTGAACGGCGAGGGTTGTCGCGGCACTCGCCGGCAGGTTCAGGTAGCCGGTGTGGACCGTGAAAAGCGCCTTGTACCAAGGGG
>Ga0326727_10026021_pt1 | contig 10908 bp, 10 predicted proteins | sample MB2enrmetagenome_FD_207643 | JGI IMG/M metagenome (GOLD analysis project Ga0326727, IMG submission 207643) | Lab enriched peat soil microbial communities from McLean, Ithaca, NY, United States - MB29MY | ecosystem: Environmental > Terrestrial > Soil > Wetlands > Peat | place: USA: New York... | reverse complement strand
AGCCTTGTCGAACTGCTTCCATGTGCGGTAGATGTTGCCGATCATCGTCAGGATGTTGATGAATTTGGGATTGATCTCCAGAAGCTTTTTCCAGTATTCGAGAGCCTTCTGGTACTTCTTGTTCTTGTAATAGAGGTCGCCGATGCCCATCAGCGCAAACTTATTCTTCGGGTTGATCTGCAGGGACATCAGATAGTACTTCTCGGAATTGCCGAAATCATTCTTCTTGCGGTAGGCGTCGGCGATGCGGGTACAGACGAGGTAATCTCCGGGGTTCTGCTCGATGAGCTTGAACCAGTAAACCAGCGCCTTGTCCCAGTCCTTGAGACCGCGGTAACTGTCCGCCATGCCCATCAGCGCCTTGCGGTTATCGGGAGACAGGCGAAGCACTTCCTCGTAATAGGGAATGGCTTCCTCGAAGTAGAGCTGCTCGCGCAGGCATCCGCCCACGCCCAGAATGGCCTCGCTCTTGAGCTCGGGATCGGGGATACCGATGGTTTTGAGTTCCTTCAGGACCGCATTGAAAATTTTCTCCGCGTCCTCGTATTCCTGCTTCTTGAAAAGATCCTTCGCCCTTTCGAGTTCTTCCTGCAGGTTTCCCATAGAATTGCCTCCGTTTCTCAGATGGGTTAAGATTTCATACACGGAAATCTTCTGATTTTCTCTGTTATATTATCCCATAGAACGGGATTTTTGTCTATATTTTGCCTTTGATCCGGTTTTCAAAGCGGTACACGGCGATATTGAACTTTCCGGCAAGCCGGAGAAGCGTATCCACGAGATCCTGCGTAAAACCGGCATGGTCGGGGCTTTCGGAAACCCGATGAAGGGTGTCGTACAGCAGATTCTGGATCTCGTACTTCTCGAAGTCGATTCCCGCGATGTTGGAGAAGTCGATGATCCGTTCGAGATTCCGCAGCTCCGGGACATTCCGGTCGAGGACAGCCGTATTCATACGCTGCAGGACATAGTTGCGGATGATCGGCAGGAAATCGTCATAGTCGATGCGGAGGTTCGCCTTCTTGGCGGTCTGGATGACGCGGACCATGCCGGAAAAGTCGTATTCCAGCACCTCGCGGGAGGTAATACCCTCGATCTCCTCCAGAAGATAGTTGTTCAGAAGCTCCTGTATGGCCACCGCATCCTTTTCGGGGATGCGCACCGACAACTCCTGATAAAGGCTCACGATCTCGAGATACTCGTCGATGCGGATATCCTCTCCCGGCCGCTTGCGGTGGAGAGCCGCCATCCTGACGCGGAAGATATGTTCCAGGATCCGCTCCTTGACATCGTACTTCACGTCGTGAAGGGTGTAGGAACGGGAGAACCACTCCTGGAAATCCCGAACGATGGTGCGCGGATGATCCTTCTCGATGATCCGGTCCAGGTAGTTCATCAGACTGTCGTCAATGAATTTCTTCACGAACGTCCGGTAGGAATTGCCGTTGCGGAAGACATAAGCCACATAGCGGGATTCATCGAACAGCATCCCGTTCTCCAAGGTCAGCCGGAATTTGGTGATATGCCAGTCATCCTTCTCGAAGGATTGGGAATCGTCGATACGGAGGCCCCAGTAGTAGCAGAGGGAGCGTTCGCCGGTGCGGATCTCGCTCCGGGTCAGCATCAGGTCCAGCAGGTATTCACTGATCGCGTGGCTCTCGGTGTAGACGTATTTTTCCACGAAGTTCTCGAAGATCCACTTGCCGTTCTGGAAATCGGGAATGTTGCTTCTCGCGGAGGCAAGCGTGTCCAGAAAGCGGTCACGCGTGTCCGAGGGAAGCAGCTCGCCGACCAGTTCGAAGATTTTTCCGGCGTATTTCATATCCTGCACGGTTTCTATGCCCGAAATTTCCGCGAAGAACCAGCCGCAGCTCGTATACATCAGAAGTTCGCAGCGCATCGCCTCCATCAGACGGAGAACGAAGGTCCGGTCGTCTTCGGAAAGAGGATTTCTCGCATGTTTCGCAAAAAAGGCATCCGTCGCGGCCCTCCGGGAGAGACTGTCCCCGGCAAGCACCACCTCGATGAAGTCGTTGCGGGCGGCCCAGACGTCATGGAGATACCTGGAACCTTCCCGCTCCGCCGTCTCGTAGACCCGGTCGCGGACGATGTCCAGCGCTGCCCGGAATCCCTCGCGCCACTTCTGGTTCCAGCCCTGCTGTGCGCCCGTGGAACACCCGCAGTCCCTGCGCCAGCGGTCGACGCCGTGGGAACAACTCCAGGCCGTGCCGAGGTTGTCGTTGCCTTCCTTGATGCGAACCTCGTCCTGGGGTGGTTGAATTTCCAGGAAACGGGCGTAATTGGTGAAGTGAAAATCCTTGCGCGTCTCGTTTTCCCAGAGGAGCCGGGAGAAGCACATATCTCCGAAGGGCTCATGGTGGCCGTAGGTTTCGCCGTCGGTGGCCGTGTGAACGAGATGGACGGGCTTGTTCGCGTCATTGAGCGAAAGGAGTTCGCCGCGCAGACCGTCCACGCTTCGCAGGAGATGTTCGAAGGACAGTTTGGTGGCGATGTGTCCGTAGTAGAAAAATACGTTCAGCGAGCCCGAAGGGGTTTTCAGGAGGTACGGCTTCGAGGGGTCGATGTTGTTGTGGGAAACGTCATGCCACCGGTCCGAGTGGAAGGGCCGCACTTCATGCGCCTGCGTGGGCGAGAGAATGATGAAGCGGATGCCGTACCGCACGAGGAAATCCGCCACGCGGTCGTTGACGGCGGTTTCGGCGAGCCAGATCCCTTCGGCGTCCCGTCCGAAGTCGGACTTGAAACTTCGAAGCCCCCACTCGATCTGCGTGACGATATCCCGGTCGCTGCAAAGCGGCATGATGGGATGATTGTATACCTGCGCGATCGCGTTGCCGTGGCCGTTCTGGTCGGCGCGGCTGTCGATGTCGGCCTGGATGATCTGGTGAAAAGTGTACGGATCCTTCTCCTTGAGCCAGGACATCAGCGTCGGTCCGAAGTTGAAGGAGAGGTAGCGGTAATTGTTGTAGAGCGCATCTATACGGCCGGCGTTATCCAGCACGCGGGAAGCGGCGTTCGCGGCGTAACATTCCTTGTTGATGCGCTCGTTCCAGTCATGAGCCGGCCACGCCGAAGGCTGGCGGTCGATCTCGCCCGTCCATGGATCCTCGCGCGGCGGCTGGTAGAAATGGCCGTGGAGAATGACATAGAGCTGGTTGGATACCATATGGACGTCTCCTTCGTAGCATGCCGGGTTGAACCGGATGACGATTCCCTTCCGTTCATGATAATCGAAAAAACGGGAAAAATCAAGCGCACACACGGGGGAGAGAAAGCGGGGATTTCCGCGGCAAAAACTTTAAATGCTATTTTATGCCGCTTTTCCGGTTTCGGCCCGCTGATCCGCCGGAAATTGCTTTTTTCAAATCCTCCCTTTATCATTTTAGCCAAAACAACCCCCAACGGAGGAAACTATGTCAACCATTATCGACATTACCGCTCGTGAAATCTTCGACTCCCGAGGCAATCCGACCGTCGAAGTCGACGTGATGCTCGAAGACGGCACCACCGGCCGCGCGGCTGTTCCCAGCGGCGCTTCCACCGGCGAACATGAGGCCGTCGAACTGCGCGACGGCGACAAGAAGCGCCTCTCGGGCAAGGGCGTCCTGAAAGCCGTTGAAAACGTCAACACCGCCATCGCCGAAGAGATCGTCGGCATGGACTCCACCGACCAGGTGGGGATCGACCAGGCGATGATCGACCTCGACGGCACTCCCAACAAGTCCAAGCTCGGCGCGAACGCCATCCTCGGCGTTTCTCTCGCTACCGCCCATGCCGCCGCGAGCTACCTCGGCATTCCCCTCTACCGCTACATCGGCGGAACCAACGCGAAGATTCTCCCGGTCCCGATGGCCAATATCATCAACGGCGGCAAGCACGCCGACAACAAAGTCGACTTCCAGGAATTCATGGTCATGCCGATCGGCGCCAAGACGGTGAAGGACGCCGTCGTGATGACCGCCGATGTCTTCCACAGCCTCAAGTCCGTTCTCAAGAAGGCCGGCAAGAACACCGCCGTGGGTGACGAGGGCGGCTTCGCTCCCGATATCGACAACGAGGAAGCGCTCAAGTACATCATGGAAGCCATCGACAAGGCCGGTTACAAGGCTCCCCAGGATCTTTCCGGCGATTTCGCCATCGCCATGGACTGCGCTTCTTCCGAACTCTTCGACGAGGGCGGAAAGAAGGGCTACAAGTTCTGGAAGTCCAATCCGGACAAGATCTTCAGCGCCGAAGAGATGATCGACATCTACAAGGGCTACATCGCCAAGTACCCCATCATCTCCATCGAAGACCCGCTGGATCAGAACGACTGGGACGGCTACGTGAAGATGACCGCCGAACTCGGCAAGAAGATCCAGATCGTCGGCGACGACTTCTTCGTCACCAACCCGCTCTACCTCAAGAAGGGCATCCAGATGGGCGCCTGTAACGCCATCCTCATCAAGGTGAACCAGATCGGAACCCTCACCGAGACCATCGACGCCATCCAGATGGCCAAGGAAGCCGGTTACACCGCCATCGTGTCCCACCGCTCCGGCGAAACCGAGGATTCCACCATCTCCGACCTCGTCGTCGCACTGAACGCCGGACAGATCAAGACCGGTTCGATGTCCCGCACCGATCGCGTGGCCAAGTACAACCAGCTCATCCGCATCGAGGAAGAGCTCGGCGATACCGCCCAGTTCCGCGGCAAGGCCAGTTTCTACAACCTCTTCAAGTAAGCCGGTCCGAAGTCTGAAAACCAGCCCCTTCCGGGTTTCCGGGAGGGGCTTTTTTCAGGAGGTTAAAGAAGGGGACGTGACGGCTACCGCTATCCCGCGGACGGTCGCGCCGTCCTTCAGATTGCGTTCTGGTCCGGCTCCTTTCGTGGACCACATTTCGACTCTCTTGAACGTCGAACATCGCTACCGTCTGGTGGAGTCCCAAACTCCGAAAGATCCCTTCCTCGCGGCGCGTTTCGAATCCATGGAAAAGGCATGGGAATACGCGGCTTCCTAATGTGGAAAAATTCAAAAACTTTCCGGCAACTCAAAACAAGAAACCCGCAGAAACCCTCGCACTGCTTTTCGAGAACGGACAACTGGTTTATACCGGGAGATATTGATATGGACTTCTTCCGCGAGTTGCCCGGCCAATCGCCCGATCGCACCCGGGAGCGCGAGGAGATATTGAAGCGCCAGATCATCCGGCGCGGTATTACCGAACCCGCCGCACGCTCGGTGCCGAGGCATCTCTCGGTACCTCCCGCCTCCGAAAAATCGGCCCGCTAAAAACATCCCGTCCCGCTCGGACACGGCCAGAGGGTTTAGCAGCCCTGCATCAACAACTTTTCCCTTGCGAAAATACCGAAACGGAAGTAAAATTTATCCCTCATGACAATGAAACCCGAAAGGAGACATTTTTATGCCGAAGATCCTGATCGCCGACGACGAGGCGAACATTCGCCAGCTTCTCCGCCAGACTTTGGAGGAGCTGGAGGACGAGGGAGTCGAGATTCTGACGGCCGAAAACGGCAAACAAGCGCTCCAGATCATCCAGGAGAAGAAACCCGACCTCGTTTTACTCGACGTTATGATGCCCTTTATAAACGGTTACGACGTTTGCAAGACCGTTAAAAAGACCGACCCGGTTCACGGAGTGACGGTGATCATCCTGACGGCCAAAGGCCAGGAGATCGACCGGATTTCGAGCAAGGTGGTAGGTGCGGATTATTACATCAACAAGCCCTTTTCTCCCAGCTACGTTCTGTTGAAAGCCCGCGAAATCCTGAAGCTGCCGTAATGATTACGCCTGTCAGGGAATAGTACTCGTCGCCCGAATCTTCAAGGCGCGGGTCGAAGAACGGAAGGATTGACGGCAAGGCAGGAACGCAGATAGCAAACGCCCCGAGAGATTGCTTCTCCCGGGGCGTTTGCTATCTGCGCAGAGATGGATCAACGATTCCCTCTGTAAAAAAACAGAGTTCCAACCATCATCCGGATAGCGGACGTTTATCTGGATTCCGTTGGATTGTGTTCACCGGAAATCTTTTTCACGAGGAAACGGATCAGCGCAATCAGGATCAGCATCAGTCCGAACACGACCACGATGGCCGCCCCTGTGGGAAAGTCCCAGAGGGCGGACGCGATGAACCCGCCGAGGCTTCCGACCACGCCGATCACCCATCCGAGGATCAGCCGGCCCCGAATGGTTGTCGCCAGCAGGATCGCGCAAGTCGCCGGGATGATCAGATAGGCGAACACCAGGAAAACTCCCGCGATCTCCACCGAAGAGGTAACCACCACGCCGAAGGTGGCATAAAAAAGGAAATCCCACCATCTGACGGAAGTCTTGTTTTTCGAAGTATGATCCGGATCCAGCGAAATCGCGAGAAATTGCCTGCGGAACAGGAAATGCACAACGCCGATAACGGAGTAAAGGATGGCGATCTTGAGCACCGCCTGCCAGTGGACGAAAAGCAGGTTTCCCACCAGCATTTCCTTGATGTGCTCGGCTTCGGAAGGCAGACCGTTCAGTACGAGAATGGACAGGGCGGAGCAAACCGCGTAAGAGATGCCGATGATCACTTCCTGGGAGATCAGCTTTTCCTTGAGACGGGTGAATGCGAACAGCGCCGCTCCCAAAAGGGCGAATCCGAGGGAAAAAAAGTACGACCCGAGCGTATGGAGGTGAAAGCCGAAGATGACCGCCACCAGTGCGCCCAGGGAAGCGATCTGAGCCAGCGCGAGGTCCACGAAAATTACCTTCCGCTCGATTACATGAATGCCGAGGTAAGCGTGGATGCCGGTCAGGATGAGCGCGGCCAGAAAGGGCAAAAACAAAATCTGAAGCATGAAAATCTCCGTTCGGAGAAGACCCCGGCCGCGGAAAACGGCCGGGAATCCGTTCCGGTATTGTCTATTTCAGCAATTCCGCCAGCTTGGCGGCGTCGTAAAGAAAAATGTCCTCGTAGTGCTTGATTTCGGGAAGTCCGCCCACCGACGAGGCGATCACCAGAACCTTGATCCCGGTATTGCGCGAGACGCTGTTGGCCGCGTCCATACTGAACCAGGGCTCCTGGAGGATGATCTTCGCGTGTTCGGTCTTGATCTTGGCTTCCAGTTCCAACAGATGCGAAGGCGTCGGCGGAACGGCCGGCTTGGGCTCCAGCGTATCGAGCACCACCAGACCGAAACGCTTCGCGAAGTACGGAAGCGATCGGTGGTAGGTGACGATTTTCGTCCCCGCGTAAGGTTTCAGCAATTCCTCGCTCTGCAGCATCGCGTTCGAAATTCTCGCGACCAGAGCGTCGCAGTTGCTGGCGAAGTAATCCTTGGAATCCGGCACCATCTGACTGAGGCGGTCGCGAATCTCTCCGGCGACGATGATGCCGTTCTCGGGATCGGTCCAGTAATGCGGGTTGCCGTAAATGTGCACGTCACCCATTCCCATGTCCACCTTGCCTACCGGAACCTCCATCTTCTCGATTCTCTCGGAGGCGTCGAGATTGCCCGGCCCGCCGACGAGAACTCGGGAATTCTTGGAAGCGTCGATGAGGGACAGCGCCCACATATCGAGGTCCATTCCGATGCGGATCACGAGGTCCGCGTTCCGGACGGACATAACCATCGACGGCCGCGGCTCGATGGAGTGAAGATCCGCGTTGCCCTTGGTCAGGCTCTGCACGTTAACCAGATCACCGCCGACCGCTTTCGCGAGATCGGCGAAGTCCGTGGTGGAGGTCACTACGGTCAGCACTTTCCCGGCGAAAGCGAAATTCGACGTCAGAATCAGTATTGCAATTATCAATATCCGTTTCATATTATCTCCTTGTTTCTGTTTAATTCAGCGGGTGGGTATGCGGTCCCATCCCGAAAATGAACTGCAGGGTAGCGTCCTGGCTGTTGTCGGTGAAGCAGTAGCGGTACTGGAAGCGCAGAACGGTCATTTCGTTCAGGTTGCATGTCAGAATCCCGGTGAGGGACTGGCGGAACTCCGTATCCTCGACAGAAGTCCCCATCGCGTTGGTCTGGGAACAGTCGTATCGAGCTCCGACCGTCCAGGATTTATCGAGACTCCATCCGAGGTAGGAATAATATCCGAGACGATTGTACATGGCGTTGGTATCGACCGTGCGGTTATAGCAGATCAGTTCCGACTGCCAGATCAGTCGCTGTTGCGGAGACGGCCAGATGCGGAGGGTCAGATCCGCTCCCCCGAGGACGAGAGAATCGCTGACGTTGTTGGTGGACTCCGACCCGCTACCCGACAGCATACTCAGTCCGAGTTCCACTTCCCCGAAGTCGCCGAGACTGGTGGAAGTCCAGAGACGTCCGATGCCTCCGAAACCGTATACGTTGCAACCGGTATTGTCGCTTCCGAGGAAGTGACAGCCGGTCAGATCCAATTGGACAAAAAAAGGCAGCGGGAAAATCATGGAGAGATCCGCCCCGTCTCCCTTGAGTTCGCCGATGAAATTCTGCAGGGCGTCGGGGGTATCCGCAAAAGCCCAGGCATGCGGATGCACCGGATTGATTTTTCCGAAACCGAGACGCGCCCGTCCCACCTTGAGACCGAAGAAGTCCCAAATCGACAGCACATTGGCGTAAGCCTCCTCGATTTCAAAGCCGCCGTCGCCCGAGTAGGACAGGACCGCGCGGGCCTTCACCCCCGGAAAAATCGAGCTTTCGATATTCAACTCGGCTTCGTCGATGTCGATGCTGGCATTCGACTGGAAATTGGTGAAAGTGCCGGGAGTATAAGCGTATCCCGCGAGGGCGTTGACGACCAGGCTGATGTCGGGAAGCGCGGAGCCGGCGCCCTTGGTCTGGGCCGCTGAATCGTCTTCCGAATATACCGCACCGAAGGCCGTCATAACGGTCATTATTGAAAATAGAAACAAGACATGCTTCATGTTTTCTCCTTAAAAATGGAATAAAAAAAACTCCAACGCACGGATTCATCGGCGATAACCGCCAACCCGATGAACCATGGTTCCGCCGGGAACCACAATCCATGGGAAAACGGAGCAACGTCCGTTCAATCCGGTTAAAGCCGGAAAATACCGGATGATAACTCAGGAGAGAAGAGCGGGAGGGGCGCGGATCGCGTAATGAAAAGATATGGAAACGGGAAGCAACAAGAAATCCCGACCTCCGGGGGTTTCCGGTAGTCCAACGAAGTCCGGAACAACAAAGGCTTCCGGAACTTCGGTCGTCAGGGAAGCGGATTTCCATTCGTTCCAGGAACAGAAGTCGTAATAGCCGGCGTTCCTGCTCCCGATCGGCGCCTGGAATCGGAAAGAATCCGCGCGTTTCGGATGAAAGAATGCGATAATCCGGTCAGGAAGGAAAAGGTTTGAATGAATATGCGCATGATCGGTATGACCCGCTGCAGTCAGAGTCACACCCAGGTACGTCAGGAGAAAACCGGCGGACAAGGCTTTTCTCACCCGCAGATTCCGGCGGAAATTCGCAAAAGCTGCTTCAGATTTCATCACTTTACCCGATGAAAGCGAATAATAGACTCCTCAATACATGTCCGACGAATGGACAGAAAACGCAAAATTCCTGAATATTTTAAGCAGCGGTACCGTTTTCGTCAAATTATCTGCCGAACTTCAGATGACAAAACTTCAGATGAGAATGCTCGTTCTCCCCCCCCGCCCCGTTTTGGCATTCGAGGTTCAATGGGGAAGAAATATCCGGATGACTGAATAACAGCCGGCGGAAAATCCGGCAGTCAGGGGAATGGTCAGGAGCCAGCTCCACATGATCTTGCGCGCCGTCACCCATTTCACCTGCGCCGCGCTCTCGACACTTCCCACCCCCATCAGTGTGCCCGCGATGACATGCGTAGTGCTCACGGGGATGCCCATATGCGCCGTACCCATCATCACCGCCGCCGCCGCGATTCCCGAGCTGAACCCCTCCATCGGGCCGATCTTAGTGATCTTGGTCCCCATCGTTTTCACGATGCGCCAGCCTCCGAACATGGTCCCCAGCGATATCGCCGTGTAACAGGAGATGACGATCCAATTCTGGAGCTGGAAGGAACGCGTCAGCCCGCCCGCGAAAAGCGCAAGGGCGATCACGCCCATCGATTTCTGCGCGTCGTTCGTGCCGTGACCGATGCTCGAAAGAATGCTGGAGCCGACGAGCATTACGCGGAAAACGGGATCGGCGGTCCGGGGTTTGACCCGGTGAAAGATCCACATAACGAGAATGGTAATCAGAGCCGCAGCGATACCACCGAGAAGCGGGGCGAGAATGATGAAGCTCACGATGCGCAGGAGCCCCGGAATGATCACGATGTTTCCCCCCGCGGCGGCGATGCCGCTGCCGACGAGTCCGCCGATCAGGGCATGGCTGGACGAAGTGGGAAGCCCGAGAAGCCAGGTGAGGATGTTCCAGATGATCGCCCCGAGAAGCGCGCCTACGAGGATGGGCAGAGTCACCATATCGGCGTGGATGACGCCCTTGCCGATGGTGGACGCCACCGCGACTCCGAAGGTGAAGAATCCGATAAAATTGGATGCGCCGGCGATCAGTACCGCGATGCCGGGCGAAAGCGTCCGGGTGACGACGACAGAAGTGATGGTGTTCGCCGCATCGTGAAAACCGTTGAGAAAGTCGAAAAGGAGCGAAAGCGCCACGACGATGACGACGATGATCAACACGAAAGACATGGCCTATCCCTGCTTGATGGTAATGCGCCGCACGATCTTGCCGACGTAATCCACCGCGTCCACGACCTCTTCCAGGAGTTCGTAGACTTCCTTGAGCTTGATGACCTCGATGGGGTCCTTCGAGTTCTGGAAGAGCTCCGCCATGCTGATGTGGAAGAGATAATCGGCTTTGTTCTCCACGGTATGGATGTTGGCGATCGTTTCCTCCACGCCGTCGC
>Ga0326727_10026020_pt1 | contig 10908 bp, 11 predicted proteins | sample MB2enrmetagenome_FD_207643 | JGI IMG/M metagenome (GOLD analysis project Ga0326727, IMG submission 207643) | Lab enriched peat soil microbial communities from McLean, Ithaca, NY, United States - MB29MY | ecosystem: Environmental > Terrestrial > Soil > Wetlands > Peat | place: USA: New York... | reverse complement strand
CGCCGCCCGGAAATCGAGGGCTTCATCTCGATCGCGCCGCCGGCCAATCGCTTCGATTTCAGCTTTCTGGCGCCGTGCCCGTCTTCCGGGCTGTTCGTCCACGGCGACAAGGACCGCGTCGCCCCGCTGAAGGAGGTGCTGGCGCTGATCGAGAAGCTGAAGACCCAGAAGGGCATTTCGATCGAGCACGCGGTGATCCCCAACGCCAATCATTTCTTCGAAGACTGCATCGAGACCCTGCAGGAGACGGTCGGCGCCTATCTCGACAAGCGCCTCGGCATGCCCCGGCACGCCCCCGCGCCCGTCCGCAAGGATCGCGCCAAGAGCCCGCCGCCCCCGGGCAAAGGGAAAAAGAAGTGACGCTGATTACGACGACGTCGGAGCTGGCGCCCGCCTGCCAGCGCCTCTCCCGCCATCCCTTCGTCGCCGTCGACACCGAATTCATGCGCGAGACGACGTTCTGGCCGATTCTGTGCGTCGTCCAGGTCGCCTCCGACGACGAGGCGCTGGCGATCGACGCGCTCGCCCCCGGCCTCGATCTGACGCCGCTGATCGCGCTGATGGCGGACCCCAACGTCGTCAAGGTCTTTCACGCCGCGCGGCAGGACGTCGAGATTTTCTGGAAGATCGCCGGACGGGTGCCGAGCCCGATGTTCGACACCCAGGTCGCGGCGATGGTCTGCGGCTACGGCGACCAGGTTTCCTACGGCGAACTCGCCAAGTCGATCTGCCGCGCCACGGTCGACAAATCCTCGCGCTTCACCGACTGGGCGCGCCGCCCGCTCGCTTCCGCCCAGATCGATTACGCCATCGGCGACGTCACCCACTTGCGCGACATCTATCGCGCGCTCAAGGCGCAGTTGGAAAAATCCGGCCGCCTGTCGTGGCTGGAGGACGAAATGAAGGTCCTCACCTCGGCCGAAACCTACCAGCAGCCCCCCGAACGCGCGTGGGAGCGCTTCAAGACGCGCGCGAGAAAACCGCGCGATCTCGCTGTCCTGATGGATCTCGCCGCCTGGCGCGAACACGAGGCGCAGACCCGCGACGTGCCGCGCGCGCGCGTCCTCAAGGACGACGTGCTGATCGAAGTCGCGCTCGCCGCGCCGCGCACCCAGGAGGCGCTCGGCGGCCTCAGGGCGTTCCCGCGCGGCATGGAGCGCTCGCGCGCCGGCGAGGAAATCCTCGCCGCGATCGAGCGCGGCCTGGCGCGCGACCCCAAGACCCTGCCCAAGCTCGCGCGCGAACGGCGCAACGGCGCGGGCTCGGCGGCGACGGTCGAGCTGTTGAAGGTGTTGCTGCGCCAGGCCAGCGACGAAAGCGGCGTCGCCGGCAAGATGATCGCCACCGTCGACGACCTCGAGGCGATCGCCGCCGACGACGACGCGGACGTGCCGGCGCTGCGCGGCTGGCGACGCAAGCTGTTCGGCGCCCGCGCGCTCGAACTCAAGCGCGGCAATCTCGCGCTCACCGTCGAAAACGGCCGGGTTGTGGCGCTGGAGTGGCGCGAGGGCGAGGCGGCGCCGGCGCCCGCCGCTTCCGCTCTCGCGGCGCGGGGCGCGCCAGCCGAGGGGGGGCGCGGGTAGACGCGACGGCGCGCGACAAAGCGTCGCCGAGGCGGCGCGCGCGATCCTGTCGTTCTCATTTCGTTCTCGCCGGCGATGTGCTAGGCTCGGCGTCGGCGAATCAAAACCCCATGACGAGATGACCGACGACCTCTTTGGCCGCGCGAGCGCGCTGCGACGCAAGCCTGTTCCGCCGAAAGGCCGCCCGCCGACGGGGCGCTTGCCGACGGCGCGGGCGCGGCCCCCCGGCGAGGCCGAATACAACGCCGCGTCGATCGAGGTGCTCGAGGGGCTCGAGCCGGTGCGCCGCCGCCCCGGCATGTACATCGGCGGCGCCGACGCCAACGGCCTGCACCACCTGTTCGCCGAAGTGATCGACAACGCGATGGACGAGGCGGTGGCGGGCCACGCCACCGTCATCGAAGTCTTCCTCGAAGAAGGCGGCTGGCTTTCCGTCGCCGACAACGGCCGCGGCATGCCGGTCGACCCCCATCCGAAATTCCCCCGCAAGTCGGCGCTCGAGATCATCATGACCAAGCTGCACGCCGGCGGCAAATTCGACAGCGGCGCCTACGAGACCTCGGGCGGTCTGCACGGCGTCGGCGTCTCCGTGGTCAACGCCCTCTCGCAGCGCACCGAAGTCGAGGTGGTGCGCGACGAGACGCTCTATCGGCAGGCGTTCGAGCGCGGCCTTCCCGTCACCGGGCTCGAAATCATCGGCAAGGCGCCCAATCGGCGCGGCACCAAGGTGCGCTTTCTTCCCGACGAGCAGATTTTCGGCAAGGCGACGAAATTCGATCCCGAGCGCCTGTTCAAGATGACGCGCTCGAAGGCCTATCTGTTCGGCGGCGTCGAAATCCGCTGGCGCTGCGCGCCGCGCTTCGTCGACCCGCAGGGCAAGGTTCCCGCCGAGGCGGCGTTTCATTTCCCCGGCGGCCTGAAGGATTATCTCGCCGCCGACATCGAGGGTCAGGAGCTGGTGGTCGACCAGGTCTTCGCCGGCAAGGTGGAGAAGGACGGCAAGCACGGCTCGGTCGAATGGGCGCTCGCCTGGACGGCGGTCGAGGACGGCTTCGTCCATTCCTATTGCAACACCATTCCCACCACCGACGGCGGCACCCACGAAGCGGGCCTGCGCGTCGCCCTGCTGCGCGGCCTGAAGGACCACGCCGAACGCATCGGCCAAGCCAAGCGCGCCAGCGCGCTGACAACCGACGACGTGATGGCGGGCTGCGCCGCGCTGATTTCGATCTTCATCCGCGAGCCGGAGTTCCAGGGCCAGAACAAGGGGCGCCTGCAGACCGCCGAAGCCGCTCGGCTGGTCGAGACGGCGGTTCGCGACGCTTTCGACCACTGGCTGGCCGCGGCGCCGAGCCAGGCCGCCAAGCTGTTGGATTTCTCGCTCGAGCGCGCCGAGGACCGCCTGCGCCGCCGCATGGAGAAGGACGTCGCGCGCCGCAGCGCCGCGCGCAAGACGCGGCTGCCGGGCAAGCTCGCGGATTGCACCAATACATCCGCGCAAGGCTCTGAACTCTTTATCGTCGAGGGCGATTCGGCGGGCGGGTCGGCCAAGCAGGCGCGCGACCGCGCGAGCCAGGCGATCCTGCCGCTGCGCGGCAAGATCCTCAACGTCGCCTCGGCCACGCGCGACAAGCTGGCGCAGAACCAGCAGCTCGCCGATCTGATGCAGGCGCTCGGCGCGGGGGCCGACCCGCAATACCGCTCCGCCGATCTGCGCTACGACAAGATCATCATCATGACCGACGCCGACGTCGACGGCGCGCATATCGCCTCGCTGTTGATCACGTTCTTCTATCGCCAGACGCCGAAGCTGATCCAAGAGGGCCATCTCTATCTCGCCGCGCCGCCGCTCTATCGGCTGACCCAGGCCGGCAAGACGCTCTACGCCCGCGACGACGCCCACAAGGAGCAGCTGCTGAAATCCGGCTTTTCCGGCCGCGGCGCGATCGACGTCAGCCGTTTCAAGGGGTTAGGCGAGATGTCGATGCGCGATCTGCGCGACACCACGATGGATCCGGCCAAGCGCACGCTGCTGCGCGTCGCGCTGATCGAGGCCGACAGCGAGGCGACCGCCGACGCGGTCGAACGCCTGATGGGGACCAAGCCGGAAGCGCGCTTCGCCTTCATTCAGGAACGCGCCCCGCAAGCGCGCGAACTCGTCGACATTTGAGCGCCCCCGGCAAGGGTTCGTTTACCCTGACGACGATAAACTGGCCGCGGGCGTCGGAGCCTCCGCGGCGCGGATCGACGCCCCCAACCAAGGGCTGGCGATGACTGACGGCTTCGACCGATGGGGCTGGATCAAGCGTCTGGAGTTCCCGGCGGTCGCCGGCCTCGCGGTCGCGATTATCTGCGTGCTGATCGGCCAGCTCGCCGAGCGCTACGCGGCCGGCGCTTCGCCCTCCCTCATCGCGCTGTTCGATCCCGGCGCCGGGGACGTGAAGGCCGAGAGCCGCGCCTCGCCCGTCTTCAACGCCATCGATTACGCGACGACAGGGTCGACCAGAGGCCAAACGGTCGTCATTTCGCCCTGCGTGGCCCAACCAAGCGAACGCTGACCGCCTTTCTGACGCGGACGACGCGACGCTCGTCGTCATCCGGCCCCGCGAGCGTCTCGCCCCGCCCGCGTCGAGGCCGTCGACCGAGCGCGCGGCGCCGGCTGCGCCTACAAATCCTCGTCAAACCTCGGCGAATGGTCTGGCGAAAACACGCAAGGTGCGCTAAAATAACAGGGCGCGGTTTCGTGAACGCGGGGCGATGCGGCCGAGCAGGCTTGGGCGATGCGGTCGAATGATCTCGTTTTTCCCCCGACCCGCTTTCGGGAGCGGGTGGGCGCGTCTGCTTGCGGCGCCGTTTGGGCGCGCTGTTCCCTCGGTGTCGGCGAGGGACGCGGCCTTTGAGCGGACACTCGGCGGCGCGAGCGGGCGAACGCCCGTTTCGTATCCCCAAGACATTCGGCGCGGGCTGCGCGCCGCAGCGAAGTTTCGCCGGCAGTCGGCGATGCGGCGGCGCCGTTTCCCGTCACGGCGGAAACGGCCTCGAGATTTATCGGGCGGAGTAAACGTTTCACATGAGCAAGGGTAAGGATTTTCGAGAGCCTCGCAAGCGCGGCTTCGACGACGACGGGCCGATGCCCTACGAGCCGAAGCCGCGCACCTCGCGCGGCTCCGGCGGCGCCCTCGACGACGGATTTGGCGGCTCCTCGCTCGCCGGCGGCGCGCCGCTCGCGGCGGTCGCGGGCCCGACGGTCGACGCCGTGGTGAAATGGTTCAAGGCGGAAAAGGGCTACGGGTTCGTCGAACTGGCGAACGGCCAGGGCGACGCTTTTCTGCACGCCAACGCCTTGCACGCCGCAGGACACGAAAACGTGCCCGCCGGCGCCAAGCTCAAGGTGACCGTCGGCGCCGGCGCCAAGGGAGCGCAAGTGACGCGCGTCATCGAGGTCGACGCCGCCGGAATCGTCGAACGCCCGCCGCGCGCTTTCAGCGATGCGCCGCGCCCGCGACGCGTCGCCCCCGATCCCTCGACCGCGATCGAGGTCGGCGGCACGGTCAAATGGTTCGACGACGCCAAGGGCTTCGGCTTCGTCGCCACCGACGACGGCGGCAAGGACGTGTTCGTGCATATCTCCGTCCTCGGACCGGCCGGCGTCACCCATCTCGCCGAGGGCCAGCACATCAACATGCGCGTCGTCGATACGCCGAAAGGCCGCGAGGCCATTTCGATCTCGCTCTGACGCGCGCTCCCGAAGCCGGCGTCGCCCAAATGAACCGCGACCCCTGACCCCTTGCGGGGCGAGGGGTCGTCCTTTTCGGCGGGAATTCGCTCCATGCAGCCTTCGCGCGACATCCGGCGCCTGATCGAAATCATGGCGGCGTTGCGCACGCCGGGGACCGGCTGCCCCTGGGACCTCGAGCAGACTTTCGCCACCATCGTCCCCTTCACGCTCGAAGAAGCCTATGAGGTCGCCGACGCGATCGAACGCGGCGACTTCGCCGACCTGCGCGACGAACTCGGCGACCTCCTGCTGCAGGTGGTCTTTCACGCGCGCATGGCCGAAGAAGCCGGCCTCTTCGATTTCGGCGGCGTGGTCGAGGCGATCACGACGAAGCTGATCCGCCGCCACCCTCACGTCTTCGCCGACGCGGGCGATCTGACAAGCGGCGAAGTCAGGGCGCTGTGGGGGCGCGTCAAGGCGGAGGAAAAGCGCCTTCGCGCCGAGGCGCGCGAAGCCGCGGGGCGCGAGCCGGAACCTCGGCCGAGCGCGCTTGCCGGCGCGCCGCTCGCCCTGCCCGCCCTGACGCGAGCGCTCAAATTGCAGGAAAAAGCCGGCAAGGTCGGCTTCGACTGGAGCGAAGCGCGCGCCGTCATCGCCAAGCTGCGCGAGGAAATGGACGAAATCGAAGCCGAGATCGACGCCGGCGAGCAGGCGAAGGCCGCGGAGGAGGTCGGCGATCTGTTGTTCGCCGTCGCCAATCTGGCGCGCCATCTCAAGGTCGATCCCGAGGGCGCGCTGCGCGGCGCCAACGCCAAGTTCGAGCGCCGCTTCGCCCACATCGAAGCGCGCCTCGCCGCCGAGGGCCGCGCGCCGGCCGGCGCCAGCCTCGACGAAATGGAGGCGCTGTGGAACGAGGCCAAGCGCATCGAACGCGCTCGCGCGTGAGGGGCGCCGCCCCGCCTCAGCCCGCCGGCGGCCAGCGCCGCAGGGCGGCCCTGCCCGCTTCGTTCAGCGCATAGAGGCCGCGGCGCGGCCGATCGAACCAGCCGTAGACGTTGCCGAGCAGAATCTTCGCCGCGTCGGGAGCGCGAGCCTTGAGATCGCGCGGCCGCGACGGACCGGCGGCGAGCGCCGCCGCGCAGATCAGCGCCTGCTGCCGATACGCGGTCATGATCGGCCGGCGCGAGCCGCCGCCCGCGGTCGGATCGCCCTGCCGGCGCCGATGTTCCTCGACGATCCGCGACCGGCGCTTGGCGTCGCGCCGCGGCGCCGGCGCGAGCGGGCTGAGCAGGACATGGACGTCGCCGTTCGCCGCGACGCCGAGGAGCCCGAAACCGAGCCGCCGGCAGAGAGCGCGGAAGCGCGGATCGCTCTCGCGCCCCTTGCCGCTTCGCGACAGCGATGCGGCGAGCCAGACTTCGTCGCCGACGCCGGCCCGGTCGACGCCCTGCAGCACAAGCTCGAAGGAGAACGTCAGCTTCGTCTCGCCGATGACCACCGCCGGGGGATCGCCCTCGGCGAGGCCGACGAGATCGCAGCCGCCGATTTCGCCTTTGACGGCGTAGCCGAGGCTTTCCAGATGCCGCTTGACGGGAAGATAGAGCGCGGTTTCCAGCGAGGCGTCTCCCGCTTGAATGGGTTCAGCGCCGTCATCGCGACGAGCGATGGGAAACCGATCTAGACGAGCCGCGCGATTCGCGGAAGCCTCGAGTACGTCGGCGGCGGCGCTTTCGCCGTCATGAAGGCGCTGTTAGGGTGGGCTGCGCCGGCGCCTAAGGGCGCGCGGCGGCTTGCGCGCCCATCGGAGTCGAGCATGGCGACGCCTATCGTGTTGACGTTCATCGGCCACGACCGACCGGGCCTGGCGAACGCGATTTCGGAGAAGGTGGCCGCCTCCGGCGGAACCTGGCTGGAGAGCCGCCTGGCGCATCTGGCGGGCGAGTTCGCCGGGATCGTGCTGGTCGCCGTTCCCGAGGCGCAGATCGCCGCCCTGACCGCCGCCTTGCGGGATCTCGAGACGGCCGGCCTGCGCATCGCGGTCGAGCGCAGCGCGGAAGCCCCGGCGCCGCGCGGCCGCAAGACCTTCGAGCTGCAGGTGGTCGGCCACGAGCGCCCGGGCATCGTGCGCGAAGTGACCGAGGCCCTGACCCGGCTCGGCGTCAACATCGAGGAATTCTCCTCGAGCCTCGAAGGCGCGCCCTTTTCCGGCGCGGCGATGTTCCGCGCGACCGCCCGGCTGCAGGCGCCCGAGGACCTCGCGAGCGACGACTTGCGCAAGACGCTTGAGCGGCTCGCGCACGAAATCACCGTCGATCTCGCGGTCGTCGAAAGCGATTCGCGCGGCTGAAATTCGGCGAGCGCGGCGGCGCTTCGCGCCGGTCAATCCGCCGGCGCGAGCGCGGCGAGCCCGCGCGCGAACGCCTCGTCGAGCGGCTCGCCGAACATCAGGCGGCGCCAAATCGCGCCGTCGATCGCGGCGATCAGGCTCTCGATCCGTTCCGGGTCGGCGACGCGCCGGCTCAAGATCGCGCGCAGCGCCGCCGCGCGCGGCTCGACGACTTCGCGCCGGATCGCGCCGAGCAGGTCGGCGTCCGCCTGCGCCTCGGCGAGAAGAAAGCGCAAAGCGGCGTCGAACGGCTTTCCGCCCGCGCATTCCGCGACCAGGAATTTCGTCAGATCGCCGGCTTGGATCGCCGCTTCGCGCGGCCGGTCGATGCGCTCGCGCTCCTTGGCGAGGAACGCCTCGAGCACGATCCGCCCCTTGCTCGGCCACCAGCGATAGAGCGTCTGCTTGCCCGCGCCCGCCGCCTTGGCGATCGCCTCCGCGGTGACGGCGGCGTAGCCGCGTCGCATGACCCGCCAATAGGCGGCGTCGACAAGGGCGGCGCGGCTCGCCTCGCTGCGCGGCCGGCCGGGCGGACGCGGCGGCGATTCGCTCATGGCGCGATGCTAGCGCCATATTTCAGAACCGCAAGTCTCGGAATGGTGCGAGACTTACAGTCTCGTAATAACAAACATATGTAAGATACTTATAATATTATGCTTATTTCTGACGAGCGGGCCGGAGAACGGGGTCGGCCGCGTCGGCCCGTCGGCTCGCCGCCCGGCCGGCTCGATCCCGACGGGAGGCCGAGCCGGCGCGGGACCCGCGCCGACCGGTCGAGCGCTTGACGGCCGAAGCGGAGGGCGAGGCCCCTCTCCTCGCCGCGGATCGCGACCGCCTCGCGCGGCTCGAACCTGACCGTTCGCCGCCCGACGCGTTCGTTGTCTTCGGCGCCGAGGTCTATCTCGGCCTGCCCAACGGCGTCGCGCGCAGCAAGCTGAGCAGCGCCTGGCTCGACGCGCGACTCGGAATCGTCTCGACGATGCGCAATTGGCGCACAGCGACCAAGCTCGCAGCGATGGTCGAAGCGCGACGGGGCTAAGCGGCGATCACCGCGGCGACGGCAAGTCGACGAAGATCTTGGCCGGCGGCCGATCGACGAAGCCGATCGAGCGGTAGAGGCTTTCCGCCATTGGCGTCGCGTGCAGGACGCCCAAACGACAGCCGCGCGCCCTGCCCTCGACGAGCGCTCGCAACGTCGGCGCGCGAGCGACGCCGCGACGCCGCGCCTCCGGCAAGGTCGCAACCTGATAGACGCCCGCCGCTCCCGCCGCCACATGCAGGATCGCGCCGCCGACCGGCGCGCCGCCGAGGCGCGCCAGATAAGTCTGCTGCCGGTCGGCTGGATCGAAGCCGCGCTGCGCCGCAAAGCGGAGGCGAGCCTCCTTGATCCGCTCGTGCGTCCGGCCGTCGCAAGCGGCCTGAACCTCGAGCCATTGTCGCATCGTCTCGGCGTCGGCGACGCGCTCGACCACCAGGGTCAATCGCTGGCTGCGCCGCCTCGGCTGCAGAGGAAAGATCGACCGCCATGCCACGGTATTCGCCGAAGGACGCAAGCGAGGCGGCGGCGAGCCGCGCCGTCAGCCGCTCGCTCCCCGCCGCCAGCGCGGGGAAGACGATCCACATCATCGGGCAATGGCGGGCGCGGAACGGCGCCAGCGCTTCGCGGATCGCCGTGTCGAGATCGCCTCCGCGCGCGATCGCGTCGAAGCCGTAGACGAAGTTGTAGAAGGGGTGAGGAACCGGCGCGCTGACGCGGACGAAACCGTCGCAGATCTTCCGTGCGGCGCCCGGGGCGGCGGCGAGGAAGGTGAAGAAGTCGACGAAATTTTCGGCGTTGGCCGCGTCGATCGCCTCGCCGTTCGGGCGGCTTGGAGCCGTAGTCATGGATTAGCCCTCCTGCGAACGGGCAGCGCCGCCGGCTGCGCCCCCGGCCTATCACAACAACAATTGTGCGGCGAGACGGACGCCGGGGCTGCGGCTGCGCGCCGCAGCGCGCGACTCCAAAACCGCGATTGCGTCGGCATTTCGCCGATGCCGACGGGATCGACGCACCTTGACGCCGAGCGAGCGGCGCCTACACGCCGCTCGCTTGTAATCGCCGTCTTCGCTCTGTGAGGTCTGGTCGTCGAGCGCGGCCTTTCGTAGGCGATTCGCGCCGCCGTCGACGACGCGCGTCAGGCCGCTTCGCTGAGCACGATCAGCAGGCCGGTGTCCTCGCGCGGATGCGGCGCCAATTCCGTGCGCGCTTCATCGGCCCAGCTCGCGAGCTTGACGACGCGCGCAAGTTCCCTCTCGTTGTCCGCCTCGCTCGGCTCGGCGATGACCAGGCCCTCGCTGTCGAGAAAGAACGTGTGCTCGCCGAAGGTCTCGCACATCGACAGATTGGCGGGATGCGTCTCCGGCGCCACCCAGGAATCGAGCTGTCTCGCCGCTTGGGCGGTGTGCAAGGCGGAAAGTCTCATCGCGTGCTCCGAGGTTGGGCCGCAAAGGCGATGCTCCCGCGCGGCCCGCGGCGCCGACTGCGGCGACCGAGATTCCTCATGCCGACGAAATGGGCCGAGGACGCGGCGGTCGTCGGGCGATTCGATGGAAAGGTTCAGCGCGCTGCGAGGCCGAAGCGGCGCCTGACGCGCTCGACCGCGTCGGCAGGGACGCGGACCGTCACGCGGACGCCGCCGTCCTCGTCGTTGCGGCGCGCCATCACTTCGGCGTTCTCATAGAGCCAATGCAGCCCCTGCCCGTCGCTCGCCTCGAGATCGAGGTCGATGAGCGAGCGCCCGCGCGCCAGGCGCGTCTCGATCGCCTGGAGCAGCGCTTCGAGCCCCTCGCCGGTCAGCGCGGAAACGGCGATCGGCGCGCCCTCGCCCTGCCCCAGCGCCAGCGCGGCGCGATGGGGAGCGTCGAGCTGGTCGAGCTTGTTCCACGCCTCGATCAATTTTTCCGCCGCGCCGGCGACGCCGAGTTCGGCGAGAATCGCCTCGACGTCTTTCGCCTGCGCGTCGGAGTCGGCATGGGCGATGTCGCGCACGTGGACGATGACGTCGGCGGCGCGCACCTCCTCGAGCGTGGCGCGGAACGCCGAAATCAGCATGGTCGGCAAATCCGAGATGAAGCCGACGGTGTCGGAAAGGATCGCCGCGCCGCCGTGCGGAAATTTGATCAGCCGCATCGTCGGATCGAGGGTGGCGAACAGCATGTCGGCGGCGGCGACCTCAGCGCGG
>Ga0326727_10026019_pt1 | contig 10908 bp, 9 predicted proteins | sample MB2enrmetagenome_FD_207643 | JGI IMG/M metagenome (GOLD analysis project Ga0326727, IMG submission 207643) | Lab enriched peat soil microbial communities from McLean, Ithaca, NY, United States - MB29MY | ecosystem: Environmental > Terrestrial > Soil > Wetlands > Peat | place: USA: New York... | reverse complement strand
GTGTGGATGCTGCGGCGCTGCTGGGCGATGCGCATCGAAAGACGCCGGGGCTGCTGCCCGAGTTGAGCGAGATCGAGTTGATCCGCCACTTCACACGGCTCTCCACGTGGAACTACGCGATCGACCTGGGCATGTATCCGCTGGGGTCGTGCACCATGAAGTACAACCCGCGCGTGAACGAGTTTGTGGCACGCATCGAGGGGCTGGCCGAGGCGCATCCCTATCGGCCTGAGTCACTGGCGCAGGGAATTCTCGAGATCATCGACTTGCTGCAGAAGTGCCTGATCGAGATCACGGGCATGGATGCGATTACGCTGCAGCCGGCGGCCGGCGCGCATGGCGAGTTCACCGGCATCCTGCTGGTGCGCGCGTGGCACGAGTCGCAGGGCAATCCGCGGCACAAGGTTCTCATCCCCGATTCGGCCCACGGAACGAACCCCGCAACAGCAGCTATCTGCGGCTACCAGGTTGAGAACCTGAAGTCGAATGCGGACGGCGGCATTGACCTGGACGCGCTGGAGCGGCAGGTGACTGACGACACCGCCGCGCTGATGCTCACCAACCCCTCGACGCTGGGCGTCTTTGAGAGCCAGATTGCAAAGATCGCCGAGATTCTGCACGCCAAGGGCGCGCTGCTCTACATGGACGGCGCGAATATGAACGCGCTGGTGGCCAAGGTGCGGCCCGGCGACTTTGGCGTGGACGTGATGCACCTGAACCTGCACAAGACCTTCTCGACTCCGCACGGCGGCGGAGGGCCGGGATCGGGTCCGGTGGCGTGCAAGAAGTTTCTGGAGCCGTTTTTGCCGACTCCGGTTCTGGTAAGAGGGAACAAGGGAACGAGGGAACAAGGGAACGAGAACGCAGGGACTAAGGGACTAGGGACTAGGGACTCAGGGACTGAGGCTGGCGAGCTGCACTGGGACTATGACCGGCCTCGGTCGGTTGGCCGGGTGCGCGCGTTCTACGGCAATACGGGCATGTTCATTCGCGCGCTGGCGTATATCCTGGCCAACGGGCCGGACGGGCTGCGCCAGACCACTGAAGACGCCGTGCTGAATGCGAATTACATCCGCAAAAAGCTCGAAGACCTGTACGAGCTGCCTTACAAAACGCCATCGATGCACGAGGTGGTGTTCAGCGACAAGCGGCAGGCCGCGCTGGGTGTGAAGACGGGCGACATTGCCAAGCGGCTCATTGATTACGGCTTCCATCCCTACACGGTGAGCTTCCCGCTCATCGTGCACGGCGCGCTGATGATTGAGCCCACCGAGAGCGAGTCGGTTGAGGAGCTCGACCTGTTCATCGACGCGATGCGCTCGATTGCGCGCGAGGTTGAGGAGACGCCGGAGCTGGTGAAGTCCGCACCGCACTCGACGCGGGTCTCAAGGCTCGACGAGGTGCAGGCCGCGCGCAAGCCGGTGCTGAGGTGGAGGCCGGAAAAGCAGGGACTAGGCACTAGGGACTAGGGACTGCGATCAGGAGCTGCGCTTGCGGAAGACGATGTTCAGCTCGCGGCGCCAGTCTTCGTTGAGCGCGATCAGTTCCCACTGGATCTTTGGAGAGAAGTAGCGCAGCACCGGCTCGTTGGCGGGATGGATGCGCAGGGCAGGCCCGATCAAGATGAGGCGCGGCTCGCGTTCTGAGACCTCTGCACCGGGGAAATAGCCGGCGCGCTCGAAGGCCGAAAGCGGCCGCGCGGCGCCGGCGGGCGTTTGGCGGTCCGCGTTGAGCGCACGCACGCGAATCCAATAGTCGAGGGCCTGCATGGGCAGGTGCAGATCTTCGTCGGCTTTGATCTCGATGACCGCGAGACGGCTGTGCCGATCGAGGGCAAGAAGATCAAGCATTCCGCGGTCGCCCGAAGAAATTGCCGGCACCTGCGAGTAAATTTCGTCGCCGCGAATCTCAGGCAGCAGCTCGCCCAGCCCCATTCGCAGCTCGCTCTCAAGCCACCGCTCGGGCTGCACACGGAAGAGCGCGTCATTGTGGCTGCCGTTGGCATGGCGGCTGAGGAAGAGGCGCGCGAAGAGCTCGCGGCAGGCGTCTTCGTTGTCTTCAGTGAGCGCGGTTTCATTGGCGCCTGCGCCGAAGGTGACTTCGTCTTTGCCAGCAAAAGAGTGCGCGACTGCGCCGTGACGGACGCGCGCAAACTCGAGGCCGTGGAGCAGCAGGCCGATTTCGGCTGGCGTGGAGGCGCGTAGCTCGACGCGGGGCCGCGCGGACGCGGGGACAAGATCCATGAGGCGGGCCACACCGGTTTTACAGCGCTCGATTGCTGCTGCGGCTGAGAAGGCGTGCATGAGCCGCGATTCGAGGTTCCCGGTGTCGTTGCAGTCGACCCGGGTGAGCTCTTCTCTGCGTTCGTCGAGGGTGTAGAGCTCAAAGTTCGCGGCGGCGTGATTGAGCCATGCCATGCGCTCGGCGGTGGTGCGCCACGCGCCTGCGGGTACGATCACCTTGAGGCCGCCGAAGTGGCGGCGCGCATCGCCGTGCTGGCGGCAGTAATCGAGCCAGAGGACGCCGAGGGTAAGGATTCCGTCGACCATCGCGCCCGATTCGCATTCGCCTACGCCGATGACCGCATCGGCAGCCGCGCCTTTGAGCAGGCGACCGCGTACATAGGCAGGGCCGAAGCTGTGCTCCAGATCCATGGCCGAGCGCAGGCCGTCGACTTTGGCGCCGATGAAGTGGCGCGAGAGCGCACGCTCAAGCAGGCGCTGATAGCTGCGGCGGGCCGCGTCGCGCGCGGTGGGAGTGCGGCGGTCGCTGGAGGCCACCAGCTCAAGCGCCTGCGGTTTGGTTGCACCCATGCGGCGCGTCATTATTCGAAGACCAGTCGCGCGCTCGTGCACTTCGATCACCGTACGCACCAGGTTGCGCTCGTCGCTCCACAACTCAAGCAGGCAGCGGCCGTGCGAATCTTTTGTGGAGTAGCGCGCGGTGCGCATGTCAAAGAGCACGCGGCCGTCTTCAAGAAAAGCAGCTGCCGGATGGCGGAGAAGGAAGTCTTCGATCTGCTGCGCGAGGCGCGCGGCCGGCGTGGCGTCAACGTTCGAGCCCGCGTCCATAGATGGCTACCAGCCCATGCGCTCGCGCAGTTTTGTGATGTGTGCAGTGTGGTGGCGAGAGTGCCATGCGTACATGGCCAAAACTTTGGCAAGATCGGAGCGGCCGCGCTCGGGATGAACCATGCCGCGCGCGAAATCCGCTTCGCTCATGGACTCGAGCAGGGCGACCCAGCGGGCGTGCATGGACTCGATGAAGACGATCGAGCTGTCGATGGGCAGCGACTTGCTGTCTGCGAGTTCGGCCCAGGCCTTTTCATCGTAGGGCTTGATGGTGGGCCAATCCTCAGTAAGCGCAAGCTTGAACCGGATGACAGAGTTGGCATGGCTGTCGGCGATGTGATGCACCACCTGGCGGACGGTCCATCCGCCGTCGCGGTAAGGGGTGTCGAGCTGCGCGTCGCTGAGGCCGCTGACGGCCGCGCGAAGACGCTCGGGAAGCTGGCGGAGGGTTTCGATGTGTTCGGCGCGGACCTGGGCAGTGTTCGACTCGGGAGCTTTGAACTGTCCAACCGGATAACGAGGATCAACTTCTGTCATGGCAAAACACTACCATGACCGGCTGCCGGAGGTCACAAAACGGAAACGGATGAGGTATAGACGCCATCGCGGCGCAGAGTGTGCTCTATCTGGTTGAGGGCCTTGCCGGGGACGGGATTACGCGGGGTGGTGGTGTTTCTGCTTTTGATGGTGGAAGTGGGATTTGTAGTTTTTGGGAGCCTTGTAGCGGTAGTCGGGGCGCTTATGATGCGTGTGATGGGGCCAGGCAAACGCTGGGCTTGCAAACACAGCCATGAGCAGAATTGTTGCAAGCAATTTCTTCATGCAAAGAATCCTATCACGCGCGCGGCCAAGGGCTCAGCTGCATTGCAGGTCCGGGCACTCAAAGAACAACCTGGCGAATGCCGCGGTCCGAAATGGCCGGGAGGCGCGGGCCTATGCGTGATGCGCGTGGTGGTGATGGTGGTGGTGGTGATGGTGGTGTGCCGCAAATGCGGCCGGACTGGCGAACACCATCAGGAGCAGAACTACGCCGAGAATCTTCTTCATGGGTGGCATCCTAGCAGAATTGAATTCTTGACGAAAGCGACTTGCCTCAACTCGTATCAAAAGAACAACGAGGGAAGGGACCAGAAGGCGAGGCGCCGCCGTCCCGGGATTCTAGGTAATTCGACGCAGGAGGCATAAACTGGATGACGATGGGACCAACGAAAGCTTCCCCGCCGGCAAACCAAAAGCGCTACTTTTTTGAGGAGTTCGGTATTACCGAGCGCCTTCTTGAGCGGTGCCTGGCCGAGGCGCTGAGCGCTGGAGGAGATTACGCCGACCTTTACTTTGAGGCAGTTACGGCAACGGCCCTGGCGGTGGACGAGCAGATAGTGAAATCGGCAAGCCAGGGGTCGAGCGCCGGTTGCGGCATCAGGGTGGTGAGCGGCGAGCGCACCGGGTACGCATACACCGACATTCTGAGCCCTGAGCGGTTGCTGAAAGCCGCGCGCACGGCGGCGCTGATCGCCTCAGGACCTGCAAAACAACGGGTGCAGGGATTCACCGAGGTGGCGGCGCGGGATCTTTACCCGGTTCCGCTGGGTGGTTACGACCTGGACCTGGCCGAACGGCTCGAGCTCATCCTGCACGCCGATCGCGCCGCGCGGGCCTACGATTCACGCATCGTGCAGGTACGCGCCAGCTACGCCGAGGAGATGCGGCGGATACTGATCGCCGCCTCGGACGGCGCATTTGCCAGCGACACGCAGCCGCTGTGCCGGCTGAACGTGCACGCCATTGCAAAGGAGGGAGCGGTTACGACGAAAGGCGCCGCGGGCGGAGGCGGCCGCGCGGGCCTGGAACAATTTACAGGGAGCAAAAGCCCGGAGGGCCTGGCGCAGGAGGCTGCGCGGGGAGCGATTCTGCAGCTTGGCGCGGTTCCGGCGCCGGCCGGCGAGATGCAGGTGGTTCTGGGGCCGGGATGGCCTGGGATCCTGCTGCACGAGGCTGTGGGGCACGGGCTTGAGGCCGATTTCAACCGGAAGAAGACTTCGGCGTTTGCGGGATTGATTGGCCAACCGGTGGCGAGCCCCAAAGTGACGGTGGTGGATAACGGCACAATCGCCGGCCGGCGCGGCTCGCTGAATGTGGACGATGAAGGGGCGGCGACGCAGGAGACGGTGCTGATCGAGAACGGCGTGCTGAAGGGGTATCTGTCTGACAAGCTCTCAGCGCGGCTGATGGGGATTACGAATACAGGGTCGGGGCGGCGCGAGAATTACCAGTCCATCCCCATGCCGCGCATGACCAACACCTACATGCTGGCGGGCGACGACTCGCCCGAGGATATTTTGCGCAGCGTGAAGCACGGGCTCTACGCCGTGAACTTTGGCGGGGGCAGTGTGGATATCACCAACGGCAAGTTTGTGTTTTCGGCGAGTGAGGCGTATCTGATCGAGGACGGCAAGGTGACGGCGCCGGTGCGCGACGCAACGCTGATCGGCAACGGGCCTGAGGCGCTGAAGCACGTGTCGATGGTGGGCAACGACCTGAAGCTGGACGAAGGCATCGGCACCTGCGGCAAAGAGGGACAAAGCGTGCCGGTGGGCGTGGGCATGCCGACGGTCAAACTGGAAAAGATGACCGTCGGCGGTACCGGTCGTTGAAGAGAGGAGCGAACCGTGCCTAGCGCGAAACCTATCGAAGTGCTGGCTGACCTAGAGCTCAAAGCAAGGATCGCAGAGCTACTCGCAAGATGGCCCCTTTACCGAAGGCTCAAATTTAAGAACGACACACTCCACGACTACCCCGAAATCATTCGTGCACACTGCCCAATCTGCTTAGGCGACCGAAACTTTGACCAATTTTCATGGGAGGGAATGAAATCAACACGTCGAGTGCAGGGACCGTTCGGCCCGGAGCAGCTCACCAGCGCACGAGGAGCGCTCAGGACTCTTTCATATCTGTGTCCGGATTGCAAACGGCATTGGGTCTCCTATGTTGTCCACTGGGATCAACGTCTTGAAGGTGACGCAAATATCATTCAGAAATGCGGGCAGTATCCGGAGCCTGAGACGATAATTGATCCTGACCTTCAAAAGTCGATCCCAAAGGAGGACGTTGTTCTGCTGAAGAAGGCCATCACCTCCCGAAACTTCAATTACGGTCTCGCATCCGTGGCATATCTGAGACGAGTTGTTGAGAATCAGATTGAACCGCTTATCCAAAGACTGTTAAACAACAGCGAAGGCGATAGCAAGGATCTAAAGACTCGAATCGAGAAGGCAAGGACGGACAAAGGATTCAGGGGGCTTTTGGATCTCGCGGGAAAGGTCCTGCCAGATTACTTGAAGCCGGGAGGCACGAATCCGCTTGTTCCCCTCCACAAGCTCGCGAGCGAAGGGGTGCACAATCTACCTGAAGACGAGTGCATCCAAATCTTTGACGAAAGCATAGTTGTTTTCTCATTTGTGTTTCGCGAATTGCATCGACACCAGGCCGAAGTCAAACTATTCGCAGAGAGCCTTAAGAAGATCGCCCAAACCTGAGAATGGGTGCCGATGGCCCATCCTTTTCGCTGTTCCATCGTGAAAAGGGTGGGAAACAACGAACCCCACCCGCTTTGTAACAGGGCATGGCTTCAGCCGTGCCGCAATCAGCCACAAAATGGCCTGGGCTTAAGCCCCTGAAGGCAAGGCCAGCCGATCCAAGTTTGTCGTAAGATAAAGCAGTAAGGAGGAACACGCCATGACGTAGGTACGCAACTGCGACCTGGAGTATGTCATGAGCCGTTCCTATCGCCGACCCTTCGCGGCGATTACGGGCACTGCCAGCGCGAAAGACGATAAGCGTCTGGCCCATCGTGGTGTCCGCCGCAAACAGAATCTGGCGTTGAAAATCTGCGCCGACTTCGAGAATCTGCTTCTTCCCCATCCCCTTGAATGCCCATGGAATAACAACTATTGCTGGGGCCGCGACGGCGCGCAATGCTATAACAGCCCTTGGTACGAGCTCGGAGACGAGCGCCCCCGGCGCTGGTATCTCAAACTGCTGCGCAAATGAGCGGCTGTCTCACATTTGATAGCTTGGAGATATGCCCCAATCCGCTCCATCGCCGGATGAAACCGAGATCGATCTCCAATCCCTTGTGACTGACGTTGTGGCCCTGGCCATGAAGGCCGGGGCCAGCGACGCCGAGGCGGTGGCGCGCGAGGGCGACGAGTTCAGCGTGAATGTGCGCATGGGCGAGGTTGAAACGATCACGGAGTCGGGCTCGCGGGCGCTGGGATTGCGGGTCTTCGCGGGCAAGCGGTCGGCCTCGACCTCGACCAGCGACCTGACTCCAGCCGGGGTGCGCAAGCTGGTGGAGGGCGCCATTGCGCTGGCGCGCATCACCGAGGAGGATCCTTTCGCGGGCCTGCCTGAAGCGGCGGAATTCGGCGCCGGGGAGTTTGGCGCGGCGCCGGGCGAAGCTTCGAGCGCGGACGATCTGCATCTCTATTTCGAAGACGTTTACTCGCTGCCGGCGGCTGAGCGGGTTGAATGGGCGCGCCGGTGCGAGGCCGCGGCGCTCAGAGCGGACCCGCGGATCAAGAACTCCGACGGGGGCAGCTTTGACGCCTCGACCGGCCGTCGCGCGATGGCCAATTCGCGCGGCTTTGTAGGCGGCTACCGCTCGAGCTACGCGGGCGTGAGCGCTGCGCCGCTCGCCGTCGATGCCGACGGAAAGATGCAGCGGGACGGCTGGTGGTCGAGCGCGAGGAGATTCGCGGACCTCGAAAGCCCTGAAGCTGTAGGGGCTGAAGCAGCACGGCGAACGCTGCGACGGCTGGGAGCGCGGCGGGTTCCTACGCAACGCGTGCCGATCGTGTTTTCGCCCGAGGCGGCACGGACGCTGATCGGCTCACTCTTCGAGGCTGTTTCAGGCGACGCAGTCTGGCGCGGCGCGTCGTTTTTGGCGGGAAAGCTGGGCGAGACGATTGCCGCGCCGGAACTGACTCTCATCGACGACAACCTGATGATTCTGCCCAATGGCGCGGGCGGATTCGGCAGTTCGCCGTTTGACGCGGAAGGGTTGCCCTCGCGCCGCACGGTGGTGATCGAACAGGGCGTGTTGAAGAGCTACCTGCTGAACACCTACACGGCGCGCAAGCTGGAAATGAAGTCGACGCATAATGCGGCGCGGGGACTGGCCGGCGCGCCGGGTATCGGGTGCGGGAACCTGTTCGTTTTGCCGGGAGCTTTGTCTGAGGAGAGAATCCTCGGAGAGCTCGAGGCGGGCTTGTATGTGACCAGCCTGATGGGCTTTGGCGTGAACGTGGTGACCGGCGATTATTCGCGCGGCGCAACGGGATTGTGGATCGAGAACGGAGAGCTGACACACGCGGTGGAAGAGGTTACGATTGCCGGGAATCTGTGCGAGATGCTGAAAAATATCACCGCAATCGGCAGCGACCTGGAGTTTCGCACGGCGATTGCGTCGCCTACGCTTAGGATTGACGGGATGACGGTTGCGGGGTCGTGAGAGCAGCGAGCCAGCAAGTCAGCGAGTCAGCCAGACTATGTGGTCTCCCACCCTTTTCGCGAGTCGCTGCGGCGACCTGCGAAAAGGATGGGGCACGGGGCGAGACAGCGGGGTTGGCGAAGTCAGGCAGGCTAGGACGCCGTCACAGGAATCTGCGCCGCATCCAGCACCACTGGATTGTCGAGCATCATCTGGAACTGCCATCCCAGATCGAAGACCACGAAGTCGTAGCTGTTTGCGCGGTGGTGCGCCCACAGCAACATCCCGATTGTGAAGGCCGCAAAGCCCCCTGTCGTAGCCCCGATAACCACAGCCTTCGACGGGCCAACCTGGGGCAGCGGCGGCAGGGTTGTCTGCTGTCCTTCGCCCATGGCAAAATGTGCGCCCGGAAAGTTCATCGGCGTCAGCTCCGCCACTTCCACGGTCGAGCCTTTGTCCTCCTCGGGCAGCAGAAACGACTGCGTATTCTCGCCATTCAGCGCCACCGAATAGCCGTTCGTAAACAGCAGCCGCGTGAAATGAATACGAACTGTTGGCGCCTGGTTGCCCAGCGAGCGCGCGGTCACCCGAATCACCGTTCCTTCCGCGAAGGTTCCCGTCGGGATCGCAAGCCTCGATCCGACCGTCACCGGAAACGCCACCATCGCGCGCACCTGGTCTCCGGGCTTTGTCGACTTGCTCTTGACGGTGTTCATCAGCGTGAGCGGGACCAAAGTTCCCGCCGGCACAGTGATGGCTGGTGCGGCGGGCGGCGCCGGGATTTGCTGCGCGGGCGGAACCGGAGCCGGAACCGGAACCGGAGTCTGCGCGATCGTGAGAGAAGCAATCATGAGTGCGGTAACGGATTGAACGAACATGGGACCGTCTTCCTTCCAAGGCGTTCTTCGAGCGGGCTGCGGCGCCTTAACGTGCCGCCACGGGCTGCGATGCGAGCGGTGGTTTGTTCTTCACGACCGGCGCGCAGGAGATCACCATCGGCGCGGCCGGACAAATATAATCAGGCGTTCCCGGCGTCCCCGGCGATCCGGGGATGACTGTGGGCGGAGTGGCTGGAGTTCCCGGAATTGTGATGTCCGGCATTCCGGGTCCTCCCGGAATCGTTGTGGAGGGCGTGCCGGGCGATCCGGGAATCACCGTGTCGGAAGTTCCCGGCGTGCCTGGACTGCCGGGAATGTTCCGGCAGCGAGTGGCAGATTTGAGTTGTCCCGGCTGCGGCGTGCGCGAAAGCGGAATGGCCTGCGCAATCTGTTTTGCGTCCAGCGCGAGAGGCGCTCCCAGCGTCATTTCCACTTCGGCGCCGTTGTCGAGCAGCAGATCGTTCGCCGCGCTGGCCTGGACGGTGATCGCAATCAATGTCTCAGCGTCCGCGCTCTCGGAAACGGCTGCCGGGGAGACGCCAGGCGTCGCACCCGCGGCGTTTGCATCGCCAGGCAGCGCCACCACATATCCATCGGCGAAGACGATCTTCGTAAACAGAACGTCAATCTCGGCGCGATTCTTCCGACGCGTGGGCCGTGCCACGCTCTCGATCGTTCCTTCCACATAAGTTCCGGCAGGAATCACGATTCCCGCTCCCGTTGCCACGGGAAACGACGTCTGGGCATAGAATGCGTCTCCTGCCTTCGCCGTCGCCGCCCACACCGGCCGCGTGAGGAGCAATTCCACTTTGGTCCCCGCAGAGAGAGTGATTGAAGCAGAAGAGTCTGCGGAAGAGGGAGGCGATGGTGCTGCTTGAATCGGACCCGCCAGTCCGCATATAGGAAAAACGAAGAGAAGCGCAGAGGTGAGAATTAATTCGAGCTTGGTCACGATACCACCTTCCCTTACTGCGGCATCACTTGCGTCTGATGCGAGCCCCTGAGAATGGTTGTCTTCGGCTCCGCGCACCTCGCCGTACAATCACTCTGAATACTTGACGTGCGCCACGAGGTGACTGCGGCCAGTGCCGACCGATCTCCAATTCATTTCCTTCGACCCGGCCGATCCGAAGGCTGCGCTGGCGCAACTGCCGCGGGAGGCGGCGGTTTTCGCGCTTTATGGCGCCGATGAACGCGCCGAGCCCTATATTGGCCGCACGCCCAACCTGCGCGGGCGGCTGGAGCGGCTGCTGCAGCCATCGGAGAAGCATCCGCGGCGGCTGCAGTTGGCCGGCCGCGTTCGTCGCATTGCCTGGCAGCTTACGGGGTCGGAGTTTGAGTCGTTGCTCAAGCAGTTTTCCCTTCTGGAGGAGATTTATGGCGCAAGGGCAACGGAGAGGATGCACCTGCGCGCGCCGGCGTTTGTGCGATTTCTTGGGTCGAACCAGTATCCGCGCGTGGTGGTCACGCA
>Ga0326727_10026017_pt1 | contig 10910 bp, 6 predicted proteins | sample MB2enrmetagenome_FD_207643 | JGI IMG/M metagenome (GOLD analysis project Ga0326727, IMG submission 207643) | Lab enriched peat soil microbial communities from McLean, Ithaca, NY, United States - MB29MY | ecosystem: Environmental > Terrestrial > Soil > Wetlands > Peat | place: USA: New York... | reverse complement strand
GCGGATGCGGGTGCCGGCGGCGAAGCAGGCCGGTGCGGTGACCTCGGTGCCGCCGTGGCCGTCGTCCGCCGCGACGAAGGTCGCACCCCCGAAGCTCTGCGCCGGGTCGATGCCGATCGATTGCGTCGCGGCTCCCTCGGTGAGGGTCAGCAGGTGGGTGGTGGGGTTGAAGCTGGCGGAGGCGACGGAGGCGTAGGGGATGCTCGTGAAGTCGACCAGGGCGCCGTCGCCCAGGTGGGCGGCGCCGACCACCGCCGCACTGGCGAGGGCGAGCACGCCGCCGCCCCCGACCTGGCTGGCGCTCGCGGTGGCGTCGGATGCGAGGCTCTCGGTGCCGCCGCTGCTCAACACCGTCCCGCTGGCCACGCCGCCGGAGAACACGAAGTCGAGGCCGCCGCTACTCACCACCGTGAAGTCGGCGACACCGCCGCTGACGGCCTCGTCGGCGCCGCTGCCGATGGCGGTGAACTGCGCGGTGCCGCCGCTGAACACGGTCTCGTGGCCGCCGGCGCTGACCGTGGTCGAGGTCGCGCTGCCGGTGGGGAGAATGTATTCGGTGGCGCCCGAGAGCACCTGAACGTTGCTGAGGGAGGATCCGACCTCAAGGATGCCGGAGCCCAGGCGGGCCAGCACCACGCCGGTGGAGATCACCGCCCCGCCGGAGGACACCGTGCCGATCGCCTCGCCGCCGGGCAACACGAGCAGGCTGCCGCCGCTGCTCAGCACCGTGCCGCTGGCAACGCCGCCGGATTGCACGAGCGCGACGCCGCCGCTCAGCACCGTGGTGGCGACGGCGGTGCCCCCCACCGCCTCGGTGCCGGCGTTGCTGACGGTGGTGAAGTCGGTGGTGCCGCTGGCGCCCGTCGCCTGGGTGCCGGCGCGGTAGACGGTGGTGTTGTCGGCGGTGCCGCCGATGGAAACGAACTGGTAGCCGAACGACTGGACCGCGGTGAAGCTGGCGGTGCCGCCGGCGACGACGAGTTCGGTGCCGCCGGAGGAGACCGTCGTGAGGCTGGCGATGCCGCCGCTGAGGGCGAGGTCGATGCCACCGTTGGAGACGGTGGTAAAGACCGCGGTGCCGCCGACGATCACGGCTGCCCGGCCGCCGCTCAGCACCACCGTGCCAGTGGCGTCCCCGCCGAGTAACGCCGCCTGCCGGCCGCCGCTCTCCACCACCGTGCCGGTGGCGGTGCCGCCGGAGAGGACGGCCAGGCGGCCGTCGTTCGCGAGCGTGGTGCCGCTGGCGGTGCCGCCATCCACCTCCAGGTGGCCGCCGTCCACCACCAGCGCGCTGATCGCAAGGCCGCCGGAGGAGACGGTTTCGGAGCCGCCGGCCAGAACCGTGGTGCCGCTCGCGGTGCCGCTCGACCGGACGAGCTGGCTGCCGCCGGAACTCACCGTGGCGGAGACCGAGAGGCCGCCCCAACCGATGCTCTCCACGCCGCCGCTGTTCAGCGTGGTGCCGGTGGCGGTGCCCCCGGCGGCCAGCAGCAGCACGCCGCCTTGCGCGACGGAGGCGGACAGCGCGCGGCCGCCGGACGATACCATCGCGACGCCGTACGCGCCGATCGCGGCGGTGAGCGCGGTGCCGCCGGAGGAGACGGTCAGGTAACCGCCGGGCCCGATGGTGGAGGAGCCGGCGATGCCGCCGGCATAGACCACCTCGTTGGCGCCGAGGCCGACATCCGTGTCGCTGGCGACGCCGCCGCCGAAGATCTGGTCGGTGCCGCCGGAGCTGACGGTCGTGGACGTCACGGTGGCGGCGGACAGCACGAGCTCGATCGTCCCCGAGCCGACGACGAGGTCGCTCGCGCTCGAGCCGAGCTCGGTGAGGCCGATGCCCGGTTCGTAGAGCAGCACGCCGGTGGAGATGATGGTGCCGCCGGACAGCACCGTGCCGGTTGCCGTGCCGCCCGGCGCCACGACCAGGATGCCGCCGCTCGACAGCACAGTGCCGCTGGCGATGCCGCCCGGATAGACGAAGGCGATGCCGCCGGAATCGACGATCGTGTCGTCGGCGGTGGTGCCCGAGTAGACGAAGACCGTGCCGCCGGCCTCGGCCGTGGTCGCGTCGGCCGTGGCGCCGGACAGGTATTCGGACCCGTCGGCGCCGACTGTGGTGGAGACGGTGGTGCCGCCGACCGCGAGCTGATAGCCGCTCCCATACACCGTGGTGCCGCTCGCCGTGCCGCTCTGCACCACTTCCTGGGTGCCGCCGGCGGTGGCCGTGGTGCCGGTGGTGGTGCCGCCGGCGACGACCTCGAAGCCGCCGCTGCCGACCACGGTGCCGGTGGCGGTGCCGCCGAACAACTCCTGCACGCCGCCGTTGGCCACCGTCGTGCTGACCGCCGAGCCGCCGAGGGAAACGTACACCTGGCCGCCGCTGCTCACCGTGGTGGCGCTGGCGGTGCCGCCGGAACTGATGCGCTCCCAGCCGCCGCTGACGGTGGTGGCGCTGGCGGTGCCGCCGGACAGGTCCTGCTCGCCGAGGCGGCTCACCGTGGCCGAGACCGCCGACCCGCCGGAGGACACGACCTGATGGCCGGCGGCGAGCACCTGGGTGAAGCTGGCGGTGCCGCCGGACAGCACCGTCTCGGTGCCGCCGTCCACCACGGTGGCGCTGGCGGTTCCCCCGGCAGACACCAGTTCGGAGCCGCCTATGAAGAGCGTGGCGGCGCTCGCGATGCCGCCGGCGGAGATGACCGCGCGGCCGCCGGATTGCACGAGGGTGCCGGTGGTGGTGCCGCCCACGACGGACTCCGTGCTGCCGCTGTACACCGTGGTGAGGCGCGCGACGCCGCCGGCATAGACCGCATCGACGCCGGTATAGAGCGTGGTGGAGATTGCGATGCCGCCGGTGCCCACGTCGAGCGTGCCGTTGGAGCCGACCCCGGTGGCGAGCGCGGAGCCGTTCGAGCCCACCCACTCCGTGCCGCCCCAGATGATGGTGGCGGTGGTGGCACCGCCTGCGGAGACGGCCTGGTAGCCGCCGACGTTGACCACGGTGCCGGTCGTGCTGCCGCCGAAAATCTTCTCGAAGCCGCCGCTGCTGACGGTGGTGGAAATCGCGCTGCCGCCGGCGGAGACATACTGGTTGCCGCCCGCGGTTGCGGTCGTGTTGGAGGCGACGCCGCCGGAATAGACGAAGACGTCGCCGCCGGAGATCGCCGTCGTGCCGGTCGCCGTGCCGGCGGAGAGTTCAAGCGTGCCGCCCTGGCTCACGGTGCCGGAGTTGGTGGCGCCGCCCGCGTAGACGATGAGGTGGCCGGCGCTGAGCACCGTGGTCCAGGAGGCGACACCGCCGCTCACCAGTTCGCCGCCGCCGCCGCTGACCCTGGTGAAATAGGTGGTGCCGCCGCCGAGCACCGTCTCGATGGCGCCGTCGGAGACCGTGGTGGCAGTCGCCGTGCCGCCGCTGACGACCTGGGAGCCATAGAAGGCCAGCGTGGTGGCAACGGCCGCCCCGGCGGAGACGACCTGCGCCCCCCCGCGCGACACCGTGGTGAAGCTTGCCACGCCCCCCGAGAGATCCTCCTCGCCGCCGGAGCTGACCTTGGTGAAGCTGGCGACGCCGCCGGCGGAGACGGTTTGCTCCCCGCCGGAGCTGAGGGTGGTGCTGACGACGGTGCCGCCGCTCAACACCTGGACGTCGTCAAAGGCGTAGCCGCTGCCGATCACCAGGTTACTGCTGATCTGACCCGCGCTTACGGTGATCGTGGCCATCGTTGCTGTCGCCCTCGGTGGCTAGCCTCGGCAGATCATATCCCTGCCGATCCGTTCGGGTCCAGCGCAACGACGGAGTTGGCCGGGTCCAGGGGTCGCTCAGCCCCTGGCGGAGCGCGAGCTTTGGTGTCAGTCCTTGGCACCTTGAATGTCGGCGCCCTCCTGCTCCAGCTCGGCAAGAACCCGGGCCAGCTCTCGAAACGCGGTGTTGGCGGCAGGCAGCCCGCAATAGATCGCTTGCTGCAGCACCACTTCCGTCAGATCGGCCAGCGAGAACTCGCCGCTGAGCAGCGCCGGCCGGGCGTGCATGCGGAATTCATCCCATTTGCCAAGCGCGATCATCGTGCCGAGCACCAGCACGCGGCGCGTGTGATGCGACAAGCCCGGCCGCGTCCAGACCTCACCCCAGCCGTAGCGGGTCAGCAGGTTCTGGAAATCCCGCGTGTAGGGGCGGATGTTCGCGTTGGCGCGGTCCACCCACTCGGGGCCGAGAATCCGGCGCCGGACAGCCATGCCGGCGGCAAAGTGCCCTTCATCGTCCATCGGTCATTTCCTTCCTGCTCGCTCGAAGCTTTGGCGGCCGGCGAGCATGCGGTCCACCATCCGCGGCGCCAGCCCGAGGTAGTTTTCCGGATCGCACGCGTGCCTGATCGCGCCAACGCCGCCAAGCGCCTCGACAATGGCCGCGAACCCGGCCAGCACGTCGGCCAGCGGGCGCTTTTCGCTGACGGCGATGCGGCAGGCGTCATAGACGATGTCATGCGCCGACTGGCGGCCCAGCTTCGGCGCCGCCGCCATCATCACCGCCTCGGCCACGATCAACCCACCGGTCAGGCGAAGATTGCTCCGCATCCTTTCGGTATCGACGAGCAGGCCGCCGAGCACGAACTTCGCCTGCGCCAGGGCACCCGCGGTCAACACGAAGCTGTCCGGCACGGCGAGCCATTCGACGTGCCACGGGCCGGTCGCCCGCTCCAGGTCGTGCACCATGCCGTCCAGCATCAGCGCGACCTGCTGGCGGACCGCCTTGGCGCAGGCCAGTATCAGCTCCGACGAAATCGGATTGCACTTCTGCGGCATGGTGGACGAGGCGCCGCGGCCCATCACGAACGGCTCCGCGACCTCGGCGAATTCCGTCGTCATCAGCAGCATCACGTCGGTCGCGATCTTGGCCAGGCTGCCGGTCACCAGGCCAAGGAAGCTCACGGCTTCCGCAAGGCCATCACGCGCCACGTGCCAGGTGATGGCCGGTTGCCCGAGCCCCACCTCGGCGCAGAACGCCGCCTGCACGCTGAGGCCGTCCTGGCCGAGGGAGGCGAGCGTGCCGGCAGCTCCTCCCAGTTCGCCGATCTGCACACGCCCCCGCAACTGGCCGAGCCGCTCGACATGGCGGTCGATCATCGACAGCCAGATCGCCGTCTTGTACCCGAAGGTGATCGGCGCCGCCTGCTGCAGGTGGGTGCGCCCCGCCATGGGGGCATCGCGGTAGCGGTGCGAGAGCTCGACCAGGTTCGACTGAATTCGTGCCAGGTCGGCGGCAACGATGTCCAGCGCCGTTCGCACCTGCAGGACGGTTGCGGTGTCCATGATGTCCTGGGTCGTGGCGCCCCAGTGCACGAACCTGCCGGCGTCGCCGGCGGCTTCGGCCAACTGGTGAACGAGCGGAAGGATCGGGTAGCCGACGCGTTCGGTCTCTTGCCGGAGCCGGTCGAAATCGACCGTCATCGAAGCGGCCGCCGACGCGATCGCCTCCGCCGCCTCGCGCGGGATGACGCCGACCGAAGCCTCCGCCCGCGCGAGGGCTGCCTCCACGTCAAGATAGTGGCCGACCAAGGTTTCGTCCGAAAATACGGCGCGCATCGCCGGGGTGCCGAACATGTCGCGAAAGATCAGCGATTCCGTCATCGTGCTTGGCATTCAGATCTCCTTTCGCGGGGGCGACGTGCTGGCTCGCCCGCTAAATCACACCCTCCTCGACCAGCGCATCGATCTCCGGGTCCGAGTACCCCGGGCTCGATCTTGATGACCTCGGCGCCGAGGTCTGCCTTTCGACAACGATCCCATATACCGAACACCTCTCCGGCGCTCTTGCTCGCGCGGCGGCGTCTCCCTAGGCTGGGGTTGCAACCTGGCGTGCAGCCAGGCGTCCAGAAGGAAGAGGAAGAGCGCTTATGACAGGGTCGAACCCGGTTGCCCCGACAGAGAGTAGCAAGCCTCTCGCGCTTCCGCTGCGCGCGGAGGAGGAAGGCATGCGGATTCCGGCGTCCGCCCTGCACGACCTGGTGCTTGCCATGGTAAAGAGCACCGGCGTTCCGCCGTCCGACGCCGCCATCGTCACCGAGGGACTCGTGGGGGCGGATCTGCGCGGGATGAATTCGCACGGCGTGCTGCGCCTGCCGGTTTACATCAAGCGGCTCCTCGCGGGCGGCTTTTCCACCGCCGGGAACATCGAAATCCTGAAGGACGGCACGGCGACGGCGCTGATCGACGGGTGCAACGGGCTGGGTGCCGTCGTCACCACAAAGGCCATGGACCTGGCGATCGCGAAGGCGCGGAACAGCGGCATCGGTGCCGTCGCCATCCGCAACAGCAACCACAACGGCGAAGGCGCCCCCTATGCGTTGCGCGCCGTGCAGCAGGACATGATCGGCCTGGCGACAACCAACGGCGCGCCGATGATGCCGGTGTGGGGCGGCCGCGATCCGATGACCGGGCCGCTGCCGTTGACCTTTGCGGTTCCGGCCGGCGAGGAATGGCCGATCGTCTACGATGCGGCGCTCGCCATGAGTTCGCGCGGCAAAATTCTCTATTACGCCGGCAAGCAGTTGGAGCTGCCGGACGGCTGGCTCGTCGACGCCGACGGCCGGCCGACCAATGACCCGGAGTGGGTCCGCAAGGGCGGCTGGATTCTGCCGATCGGCGGCGACAAGGGCTACAAGGGCTGGGGCCTGATCCTCATGTGCGAGCTGCTCACCGGCTTCCTGTCCGGCGGCGCCATCTCCGGGGAGATGAACGATCTCTACGCCGATCTCACCCAGGGCCAGCACGTCTCGCACTTCTGCATGGCCATCAACATCGGCGCGTTCATCGACGTGGGGTTCTTCAAGCAGCGGGTCGACGGCCACATTCGCCGGATCAAGGCGAGCAGAGGCGTCCCGGGGGCCGAGCCGATCGTTCTGCCCGGCGAGAAGGAATTCCGCAACGAAGAGCGGCAGCGCGTCGAGGGGGTCGTGCTTGCCCGCTCCGTCCTCGACGAACTGCTCGCCGCGGCGAAGGGCCTTGGCCTGGTCGTTGAAACCCGGGACTGGCCGATCGCGGGGTGAGGCGCGCAGGCGATCGGTTCCCTGAGCAATCGGGCGCAGCCGGTCGCGAACGATCCGGCGTTCGGAACCGGCCTGGCCCTGCGCCTCGCCTCGATGGGCACACGTCCGTGGGCCCATGGGCGAAGGTCCTACACGGCTCGCGCCTCACTCACGACGAGTAGCCTGGAGCCAGATTGAAGGCGCCTTGGCGCTGCGTGTTGGCCACCGCCATGACCTGCTGGTCGGTGGGGAAGCCGTTGTGCTCTTCGGGAGTGAACGTGTAGTCGCAATACGTGCCGGGCCAGGCTTTCAGGTGCGACCAGTAGCCGGTGATGGCGGCGGAATCGGTCGAGCCGGTCTTGGCAACGGCGTCGGCCACCAGGTTCACCGCGTCGTAGGCGACCATGACCCAGTAGAGCAGCGTGTCCGTCAGCTCGATCTTGCCCGTCAGCTCATCGAGGAACTTCTGGGTGCGGGGCGGCAGCTTGCCGCTGGCGTCGTAGCTGCAGCTCCGGCAACTGACGATGTAGACTTTCTCCCAGTATTGCGGCTTTTCGAGCAGGCGGCCGATGTCCCCCGCGCCCATTGCCGGCATGCCGGAGAACGGCACATCCCAGCCCATTCTGCCCCGCGTGTTCATGAGCCGCGCGAGCAGGCCGGTGGCGTTGCTCCAGACCACGACCACCTCGGCGCCGGCGGAGCGCGAACGCAGGAGATGCGGGGTCACGTCCTGGGCGTCGGCGTCGATCTGGACGTGGTAGACGACGTCGGCGCCGGCCTTCTGCAGGTTGGCGGCCGCGTTGTCGGACAGCATGGTGCCGAAGCCGGTGTTGTCGCCGATGACCGCTGCCTTTTTGGCCTTCAGGATTTCGAGGCAGTATTTCAGGTTGACCGCATCCCACTGGACGTTGTTGGGAGTGATCCGGTAGGCGGTCGGATACTTCGCCGGATCGATCAGGGTGTCGACCGTGCCGCAGGTGAGGGTGGGGATCCGGCTGCGCGCCAGAATCGGCTGGGCCGCAAGGGCCTCGCCGGAATTGGCCGGGCCGAACACCGCGTGCACCTTAAGGTTGGAGATCATTTCCACGACGGCGTTCACCGCCTTCGCGGGATCGCCCTGGGTCTCGCGGGTCACCACCTCGATCATGCGCCCGTTCACGCCCCCGGCGGCATTGATCTTGTTCGCCGCGAAGTTGATGGCGCGGTTGTAGGCAATGCCGACAGCCGAGTTCGCCCCGGTGATGGCCGCCGGCCAGCCGAACCGGATCGGCTCCGGCGCCGCCTTGGCCCGTCCGGGCCTGAGCCCAACAGCAGCGGCCGCGCCGAGCGACCCGCAGAGGACGCTGCGTCTCGTGGTTGGCATCATGGTCGTTTTCCCTCCTTGGGTTGCGATCGCCGCCATTGCCGGGCGGCAGAAACCGTTGAATCCCGCCGTCAAATCCCCAACCGGTACACCCGCGATGCGGTGCCGCTGAACAGGGCCCGCTGCTCGGCAGCGGAGGCGCCGGCGACGATGCGCTTGAAAGCGTTCCAGAGCGTCCGGTAGCTGCACAGCATGCCGTCCACCGGGAAATTGCTTTCGAAGTGGCAGCGCCCCACTCCGAACAGCTCGATGCCGGTCTCGAAATACGGGCGCCACTCCTGCGCCAGCTCCGCCGAGCTCGGCGGCCGCTCGAGCCGGAGATAGTCGAACGCAGCCAGCCGCATGACCTGGCCGCCAAGCTTCACGCTGACGTTGGGGCAGCCTGCCAGCACTTTCATCGACTGCTTCCAGTCGGTGAAGACTTCGTCCTTCCGTCCGGCGTAGCGGCCATAGCCGAGGATGCCGCCGAGATGTCCAAGGATGATGTTCGCCTCGGGGAATTTCCGGGCGAGGGTGGTCACCTCATCGATCTGCGGGTGGAACACCCAGGCATCGAAGGACAGGCCGAGGGCCACCAACTTCTTCATGCCGGCCGCGTAGGCCGCACTCCGGAACATGTCCGGGGTGGCGCCCTTGCCATTGCCGATGATCGGGTCGGCATCATAGTTGCCGCTGCCGCGGACGCCCTTGAACCGGCCGCCACACGCCGCGACCATCGCTTCCAGCACCGGTCCGGCGGCGTCCCCAAGGGTCAGGTCGACGAAGCCGACGATGCCGCGCGCGACCCGCGTCGGGCCGAAATTGCCGCTCGCCGACATGGCGGCGATGCCGTTGGCGAATTCGACTTCCCCGAGTGGGCGGAACGCCTCCGGTCCCTCCGCGCGCAACATGTTGCCGGTGAGCGAATCCTCCACGAAGACGGTGGCGATGACGTTGTGGCCGGTGTTTATGTCCGCCAGCAGTTCATCGAGCATGTAGCGCTGCTCGCCGCCGGTGCCCATTTGCGGCCGGGGCCGGTACCACTGGTGATGGTGGGTATCGACGATCGGCATCTCGGGCTCGAGCACCGGCTCGACCTCGGCGCGGGCAAGCCACGCCTTGTCGGGAGGCGCGTAGCGGCCGAATGGCGTTGTCTGGGTGTTGTTCGTCATGGCAGGCTCACTCCGTCAGGGTTGCTGGCCGGGCTTGCTGGGAATGCGCTCCATTCGGCGATCGTGGCCGGCGATCAGCACGAGGACGCAGTTCCTAGCCGTTCGTATCGAGCACGAACCGCGGCAGCACGAAGCCATCCGGCATCGTGCTGTACACCAGGTGGACCGGCGCGCCGATCCAGTTGCCCGCCGGCGTGTTCCCCTCCAGGTTCGAGGCCATGATCGGCCCCTCGGCCAGCCGCACCGCGATGACGTTGTAGGGTTCGGGATAGGCGTCGAGATAGGTGCGGTGGTAGATGACCCAGGAGAGGATCGTGCCGCGGCCCGAAATCGGCTGCCATTCGAGATTGGATGACAGGCAATGCGGGCAGACCGGCCCCGGCGGGTATTGCACTTCCCCGCAATCCAGGCAGCGCTGCAGCCGCATGTCGCGTGCCTGGATGCTTTCCCACATCGGGCCATCGTAGAAGCCCATGACGGGCGGGGGCGTTGCCGGCCCGGCGACGGTGGTTGTCATGCTCGGCCTCCTAGCGACTGTAGATGATGGATACCGCGTTGCCGACGACATCCGACGTATAGTGGGCGTGGCGGCAGTTGGGCAGCTGGCGTTCAGCGCATTCGCCGCGCAACTGCCGGACGCACTCGATCTGGTGCGCCCAGCCCTGCATGTAGGTCTCCGACAGGTGGCCGCCGCTGGTGTTGATGGGCAGCTTGCCGCCGGGGCCGATGCCTTCCTCGCGGAAGAAGCGGCTGACATCGCCGAGCTTGCAGTAGCCGTAGCCTTCGAGCGCGAGCGGGACGTGCACCGAGAAGCTGTCGTAGACCTGCAGCATGTCCATGTCCTGCGGGCCGAACCCCGCCATTTCGTAAGCCTGGCTGGCGCAATCCTGCTGCGCCGGCAGATAGAAGTTGGTCAGGCGCGGTCCCAGGCAGGTGGCGTCCTTGTTCAGGTCGCGCCGCCCGAAGCCCTGGATGTAGACCGGCGGCTTGCCGAGCCGCTTCGCGCGCTCGGCGGTGGTGACGATCAGCGCGACGCCGCCATCGTTGATCTGGCAGTAGTCGAACAGCCGCAGCGGCTCGCAGATGTAGGGGGCGTTGACGTAATCCTCGATGGTGATCCGCTTGCGCTGGATGGCGTTGGGGTTCATCGACGACCAGGCGCGTTGCGCCACGGCGACATGGCCGAGATCGTTCGGGGGAAACAAGCGGGCGTTCGACCACGCCCGGAAGGTCAGCGCGTAAAGGGCGCCCTGCGAGGTCAGGCCCCACGGCGAATGGTAGACGTAGGACAGGTACGCATTCCCGCCCATCGCCTGCGGGCCGCCGTACTGGATTTTCGCCGAGCGCTGGTCGTTGCCGTAGACCAGGGCG
>Ga0326727_10026015_pt1 | contig 10910 bp, 14 predicted proteins | sample MB2enrmetagenome_FD_207643 | JGI IMG/M metagenome (GOLD analysis project Ga0326727, IMG submission 207643) | Lab enriched peat soil microbial communities from McLean, Ithaca, NY, United States - MB29MY | ecosystem: Environmental > Terrestrial > Soil > Wetlands > Peat | place: USA: New York... | reverse complement strand
AACGCCGGAACGCAAAAGCAATTCGATACAACTTTGCGGAGTAGCCGGGAAAAGTCCGTCCTCACCGCTCAAAATATAGCCGCGATTGATCGGATGAACCCCATCGACATCCTTGACCGGACTCACTGCGGCCATGATCTTTTCTTTGGAAAGCCCTTTAGGCAGAGGAAGTTCAATCATAATGCCATGAACTGCTTGATCACGATTTAGGGTATCAATCCGCTCTAAAACATCGACTTCTTTAGAATCTGCCGGCATAACAAAGAGTTCAAAGGCCATACCCATGCCCTCGGCTACTTTCTGTTTTGACCGTGCATAGACCACTGAAGCCGGATCATCACCGACTAAAATCACCGCAAGTTTAGGCTGTACCCCTTTTGCTTTCCACTGTGCAATCTCCTGAGTTACTTCTTCCTTAAGAATCTTGGACACTGCTTTGCCATCTAATAGTTGAGCCAATTGACACACTCCTTTCAAAAATACCGATCTATTATGTAAGTTGCCTGCAACCCTACACCAAGATCCAATTACTAGTACATACTTTTATTGTTCGAGATAGCTGAGCATTTTCCTGCACAGATTATAGGAAAATAAATAGAAAAGTAAGAAAATTGCGACCCTATTTTTTCCCTGCTTTCGAGACACTGTCAACGATCCTGTCCAGAATTCCATTCACGAACTTTGCCGATTCCTCTCCCCCAAAACGCTTCGCTAATTCGATCGCTTCGTTGAGACTCACTCGGCCGGGAATATCCGATCGGAAAAGAATCTCATACGTAGCCAAACGCATAACATTCCGGTCTACATTCGCCATACGGCTAATGGTCCAATCCTGAGCGAACAAAGCAATCTTTTGATCAATTTCATCCTGATGGATTATCGTCTCATCAACTAGTTCCTGGGCAAAAGGTATGCTGGCCTCAGGGACAGCAAATTCTGCGGCCCAACGCTGTACGGCTTCGGCCGTAATCAACTGTTCTTTCGTTATGTCCCTTTGGAAAAGAACTTGTAATGCTGTTTCACGGGCTAATCTTCGACTCAAGGAAATTCCTCCTAGTATTTGTTTAAAATTCTTTCTAACCAAGCGGTAATATACTGATGATCATCTTGACTCTTTCCCAAGATAAAACCCAAGACAGCAAACAAGGATATAATCAACGTACGCCAAAAACCAAGCGTCACCATTAATAAACCCAAGAAAAACCCAACGGATGTTCCGATGAGTTTACCCGGATGGTTGCCTATGGCCCAAACTAAAAACCATGAAATTTTCTCGCCGATTTTCGACCAGAGCCCGCTCATCGGACACGTGCCAAACGAGTCTTTTCCAGACTGCGTACAAGCACTTTCACCTCTGTCACTAAAATTCCGGTATAAAGTTCAACATCCTGTTTGACCTTTGCTTGAAGTTCTTCGGACATTTGAGGAATGAGAACATCTTGCCCAAATTGGCAAGAAACTATGATCTGCAGCCCGGTTTCACGCTCTTTTAGGCTTGATTGAACCTGAAGCACTCCGGGTAATACCATGGCACTGCGAGTAATAATTTCCTGCAAAGCCTCCTGGGAAATTCGGACCTCTCCTCCTTTGGAAAAGGTCAGAAATCCACGCTCCATACTTTCTCGCGGTCGCACAAACAAAAACAGGCCCAACAAAAGCAAAAAACCGGCCACGAAAATACTTTCCCAGGGGTTCGTCTTTAACCACTCAAGGCCTCGAACAATAAGAAGATAAGGAAGCCCCCACCCTGTGGCAACAGCAGCTAACCAAAGGGCTCCAACGATCAGGAGGCATCCCAATGCATATGCAAACATTTGTCGTCCCCTCTTTCAGAAGCCCCCCCTGGAAATGCCAGGGGGGGCCAACTCTACTTCAGACGGAAGTCTTCTTCTTTGGTTTCCGGTAGAGGTTTAAAATTAACTCCTTGAACATGAACATTTGCTTCTACGACCTTGAGCCCGGTCATGCTTTCGATGGCTCCCTTCACTGCTTCTTGGACCCTTAAGGCAACCCCCGGAATCGAAACGCCATACTCTACCACAATAAAGAGGTCTACGGCAACCTCATGTTCACCGACTTCAACCTTAACCCCTTTAGACAGATTTTTATTTCTCCCTAACATGTGCGCCAGATCCCCCACAAGACCTCCGCTCATGCCAGTTACGCCCTCCACCTCAGAAGCCGCTAAACCAGCAATAACCTCTACAACTTCATCAGCAATTCGAATAGAACCGAGGGAATTTTCCATTCCCAAGCTTTCCATATCTTCACCCCCCTAATCGATGTTCGTGGTTCGATGTTCGTGGTTCGAAGATCAAATATCGAACATCGCCTCAGGCACTATGTACAAATCAACATCAAACATCACCTTAGTCATTAATTAACCAGACAAGTTCAACCTACACCACTTGTAGTTTTAAACTCCATCTGGTGTAGGTTTACCTTTATCTAAAGTATTGCTGTTATTATAACAAATCAAGGCTGATCTGGCAAAGGCTACTATTCACAGTTCAAATAGCGAATAGCAAACCACAAGTTGAACTACAAATCTATTCCCCTAAAATCCGGCGTTGAATGAAATTCGTGTACACTTCTCCACGACGATAGAAAGCATTATCTAATACTTTTAGATGGAACGGAATCGTCGTATAAATTCCTTCAATGACAAATTCCTCAAGGGCCCGCTTCATGCGGGCAATCGCTGCTTCCCTAGTCGTATCCCAGACAATCAATTTTCCGACCATCGAATCATAGTAGGGGGGAACTGTATATCCCTGATAAACCGCACTGTCAACCCGCACTCCCGGGCCGCCCGGAACATGATAGATTTTAATGGTTCCCGGGGAAGGCATAAAGTTCTTATCCGGATTTTCGGCGTTGATTCTGCACTCGATTGCCCAGCCCCGAATCTGAATATCCCTTTGGGTAAATCCCAGCGGTTCACCGGCTGCTAAACGAATTTGCTCTTTGACTAAGTCAAGCCCCGTTACCAGCTCGGTGACCGGATGCTCAACCTGGATTCTCGTATTCATTTCAATAAAATAGAAATTCCCATGGCGGTCCAACAGAAACTCGATCGTCCCGGCATTAGAATAGTTGGCGGATTTAGCTGCTTTGACCGCTACCGCGCCCATTTTCGCCCTTAACTCAGGAGTCAAAGCACTCGAAGGGGCTTCTTCTAAAAGTTTCTGATGGCGTCGTTGCAAAGAGCAGTCCCGTTCTCCCAGATGTACCACATTGCCATACTTATCTCCTAAAATCTGAAACTCTATGTGTCTGGGTTCTTCCACGTATTTCTCCAGATAAACCTCAGAGTTGCCAAAGGCTGCCTGAGCTTCATTTTGGGCTGCTTGAATTGAACTTCTCAATTCCTTGGCATTTTGGGCGACCCGCATACCTTTGCCCCCGCCACCCGCTGACGCTTTAATCAAGACAGGATACCCGATGTCCTCAGCGACCGCAGCAGCTACCTCTTCATCTGTAATAATCTCTTTAGAACCCGGTACCACCGGAACACCAGCCTCGATCATGGTTTTACGTGCTTTGGCTTTATCTCCCATCGTTTCAATGGCTTGGGGGGATGGTCCAATAAAGGCAATCGAACACGATTCACATATCTCAGCAAAACGGGCGTTTTCCGATAAGAAACCGTATCCGGGATGAATCGCATCAGCCCCAGTCAATTCAGCAGCACTAATTATATTCGGAATATTGAGATAACTCTTCGCGCTTGCTACCGGTCCGATGCATACAGCTTCGTCCGCAGCCTTGACGTGCAAAGCTTCCCGATCTCCCTCAGAAAAAACAGCGACAGTCTGAATATCAAGCTCACGACATGCCCGAATGATGCGTAACGCGATTTCTCCTCGATTCGCGATCAGGATTTTCTTAAACATGCTATTGTCTCCTTATTTTTGAATGATGAACAGCGGTTGACCGAATTCAACGGGTTGCCCATTCTCAACCAGAATTTGAATGATTTTCCCTTCGACTTCAGACTCAATCTCATTCATCAGTTTCATGGCTTCAAGAATACAAACCGGCTGCCCGACTTTGACCTGTTGCCCCAGCTCGACATAGGGAGGCGCATCAGGTGCCGGGGACTGATAAAACGTCCCGACCATAGGGGAAGTAATCGTTTCAGTGTTCTCTAAGACGACTGGTTCCAAGGCTTTTGGCGCAGCTGCCGATGTCTCGACAGCGGAGACTTGTTGAACCTCAGATTGCACAGCCACAGGCTGATGGGCAGAAGCCATGACCGGTACTCCTGAAACCACACTTGGCCCTTTGCGAATGATTACTTTAACTCCATCACTTTCGAGATTTAATTCACTAATTTCGGTTTCATCAATAATCTTAATCAATTCTTTAATTTCTTGCAAATTCATTTTCGAATCCTCCTTAGATAACCCTGCTGTCCATGTTTTGGACGTTTCCTTAGATTCCTTAACTTCCTTGGTTACCTTAGCTGCTTTAGCCTCCTTGGTTTCCTCTCTGGGAATGACACCTATTTGCCGCCCCTCGAAAAACTTCTTAGCAACTTGAGGAAACAAGGCATAACTCATAATATCTTCGGGGGAACGAGCTAATCCTGCGCTTTCTCGTTCTGCCTTAGCCAGTCCGGGTTCCAGTTTATCAGCCGGACGCACGGTCAGTGGTTCCTCATCCCCAATGATTTTCTTTTGGATTTCCGGGTTTATCGGGGCTGGAGGACGTCCATATAAACCGCGAACATAGGCTTTTACTTCACCCGGTATTAATTTATATCTTGCCCCGCTCAGAACATTTAATACAGCTTGCGTTCCGACGATTTGACTGGCTGGGGTAACCAAAGGCGGATAACCCAACTCCGCCCGGACCTTGGGAATCTCATCCAACACGTCATGAATACGATCCAAGGCTCGCTGTTCTTCCAGTTGAGATACAAGGTTGGAGATCATCCCCCCGGGAACCTGATGTTCAAACACTCTCATGTCCGTAATCCGAGTCACTCCACGGTCAAACCCGCGACTCTTGCGCAGTGCTTCAAAATACTTCGCGATATGGAACAGACTGCGCAGATTTAGGCCCGTATCAAACTCCGTTTCTTGAAACGCCCGAACGACGGTTTCCACCGGAGGTTGACTTGCACCAAAAGCCAACGGAACACTGGCAGTGTCAATAACATCCACCCCGGCCTCTGCTGCCTTTAAGTAGGCCCCAACGGCCATACCGCCGATATAGTGGCTATGCAAATGGATCATAATGCCCAATTCTTTTTTTAGCAACGTAACCAATTCAAAGGCCTTAAATGGAGCGAGTAAGCCGGCCATATCCTTAATGCAAATGGAATCAGCACCGAGTTCCACCAATGCCGTGGCTGTTTCTAAGTAGTGTTTCGTCGTATGAACCGGGCTAATAGTGTAGACAACCGATGCCTGAACATGCGCTCCTGCCGCTTTAGCCGCTTCCATCGGAACAACCATATTCCGGACGTCATTTAACGCATCAAAAATACGGATAATATCAATCCCATTTTTCACACTCAGCGACACAAACTCCCGAACGACATCATCCGGGTAGTGAGTATATCCTACTAAGGACTGCCCTCTCAGCAACATTTGCAGTGGTGTTTTTTTGACATGGCTCTTGATCAGCCGCAATCGTTCCCAAGGATCATCCCCCAAGAAACGCAAACAGACATCAAAGGTAGCTCCGCCCCATACTTCCAACGAGAAATACCCTACCTCATCCAACTCTGTCAGGATCGGCAGCATATCTTCAGTACGCATCCGAGTGGCCCAAAGGCTCTGATGAGCGTCCCTCAAGGTGGTATCCGTAATCTTGACTGGTTTCACTGCCATTACCCCTCTCCCTATTCTCTCCATCTTTGACATTTCTACTATGTGATGTTCTTCATTTGTCTTCCACGACGGAGAGACAATAGTATTCATGAATATAGTATTATTATATGGGGCTGGGAGATCTTTATCAACGCACTGCTGATAAGTATACAGTATTTTATGGAAAACAAATAAGCTGCTACACCTATCTCGTGTAACAGCTTCCTGTCAAGATCAAGCCTTGTGACCTCTGATATTACAACCGCTCTAACTGAGATGCTTGCTAACCGCCCGTAAAAGAACATCCGGTCGAAAGGGTTTGGCCACAAAGTCAACCGCACCTCGTTTTAAAGCGTCCTGAACCATACTGTCGTGAGCAACTGCACTACACATAATCACCTTGGCCGACGGATCGATTGCCATAATTTCCGCAAGTGCCGCCAATCCATCAAGTTCTGGCATGGTAATATCCATAAACGTCAGGTCTGGGTTATCAGATTTGAAAAGTTCTACAGCTTGCCGACCGTTTTCAGCCTCTACGACGTCCGTTAGACCCTTGCGTGCGAGAATCTGACAAATCATCAAACGCATAAAACTTGCATCATCGGCAATAAGAATTTTGCTCATTCTTGGTGTCCTCACCCTTCTATATCGAGGGCGCTGCGCCAAACCCACGGCACGAAATCCGTTATCCGAACCCCGTGCCTCATGCATCACGCCTCGCACCTTCTTAACCACGACTATTAATTCTTCAATTCGCTCTGATACCGACGTTTTCCTGCACAATAATCAAGAACTTTTTATAAAAGTTAAAATCTAGTTTTTGGTAGATATCGCAATCTTATCCATTCTGACTTTTGTCACCCTTATAACAATGTCCTGAATAAGACTCACTTCCTGCGGTGTTAGGCTGGGGGCATAGACAATCACGGTGACGTTCTCCTGAAAGATATCTGCCACAGCATCCTGGAATCCTTTAATTTTAAGAAGATTTTCGACTTCTCCTTCTTTTTGCATTTTCGTACTCAGTTCCAGCCACTTTTCCTGCGCTTGTTCTTTAGTCTTTGTCACACTTGAGTTTAGCAACACCGAAAGCATAGCTTTTGTCTCCTGACGAAACTGTTCTCGCTTCAAACGATAATTCACGAAATAGTTCTCCCCTGAAACGCTCGGCTGCACAGTATCAACTTGAAATTGAATCGAAGAGCCATCCGGCACTTTAGCACCTACGGGCAAACTTGGCTGGTCCGAAAAATAAGGATGTGGAACGTCCGTCACCAACCATACCCCGAGTGCTCCGAGGATCACCACTAAGCCCACAAATCCGCCGAGCCAGACCCTCGATTTGTGCCCGATAAACATAAGCACAGGTCGCTTACTGTTTTGCTTAAACATTAGGCACACCCATCGGTACAACAGTAATTCGAGCGCTCGGAATATTCAGGAGCGTCTGGACCGCTGTATGGATCCCCTCTCTCACTTTGGGATCCCGAGCCCCCTCAGCAATAACCAACACGCCGGCTATCTCGGGACGATCCTCCATCACCACGACCGGTTGGGATGACCCGTTCGGCATAACCACTTGATTGTTTTCCGTAACCTGCGTCGTTTCTCGGGTCCCTCCGGCTTTATCTGTTTCCTTCGAAGTATTTTTAGTGACATTATCATTGCGGGCATACTCATTTTTCAGCCCTGTCGCAAAGCTCACCGAGACTTGCACCTTGCCCACCCCTTCCATCTGTGAGATATCCCCTTGTAATTTGTTCTCTAATTCCCTTTCCATAGCACCAATTTTGGAATTTGTCTGGGCAGTTGTTGATGCTGACTTAGCCTGTATACTCTGGGCCGGAATTTCAGGCCCTTTCCCTAAATAAATAAAGGACATCCCGACCGCGATGAGCGTTACTAAACCAATTAAAATTTTATCCGATGAAATCAGGTTCACCAACTTCACGAATCAAATACCTCCCTCCGAAATTACGCTTTCCCGCTAACTTTCTTGAACAAAAATTTCTTCTTTAGACAAGTTCATAAACGTTGAAATTTTTTCGCGCACTTCTTCAGCTTTTGGAGACTGAGCTTTTGGGGGGGGAGAGGACTGCCCAATAGTAATAGGTTGAACAGGCTGTATTTCTCCTTTAGCAGCAGTCAAGGTAACGTTAACCCTGATAATCCTGGGCTGATCGGTTACCCCCCCCGTCCCCTCTTCAAATTGAATGTCCACCGATGCAGCCGCGACATCTTTGGTACCTAAAGCGAGCGCTTCGATCTGGTGAACCAGAATCTGACGGTATTGTTCTTGGACAGCATCCCGCCCGGCTTTCACTCCTTGCCCTTCCGCGATCGCCGGCAAATCCTGATTGGTTGTCGGCGCCCAAGCCGGAATCTCCATCGACAAAGGAGTATGTAAAAACGTTGTAATTGGAGCAAGAACCGCGGAAATCACAAATAACCCCATCACCATTTGGACAAACCCACGCATAGATTTATTGGGTAAAAGCATTTCCAAAAAAGTGGCCAACAGTAAAATCATCGCCAAATTGCGCACAAGAGTTTGTAAAGTCTGCACAATGCTCTCCTCCTTAGTGCAGCATCACTGAAAAGGTTCCCGTGCCTACGACCACGGCAACAGTCATAAAGAACATAATCGCAACTGAGGCGACTGTTACTAAGATATAAATTAAACTTTTGGACATATCCTGCAAGCTATCTGCCAGAGACTTTTCGCCGAGCGGTTCAATGAGGGCTGCTGAAACACGAAAAACAAGGAGCATCGCTAAAATTTTCACCAGCGGGCCCAGGCATATTACAATAATCGCCAGCAGGGCAATGATACCGACAGCGTTTTTTAAGAGTAAACCAGACGTGATGACAAGCTCGACGGCATCTTTAAAAAACTTTCCCACAACGGGGACAAGATCCGCCGAATACTTGGCTGTCCGAAAAGCCACGCTATCCGCGACTCCTCCGGTCACCCCCTGAACGGTCATCACCCCAATAAAGACGGTCATGATGGCACCTAAAGAGATTTTCCCCATAAATTCAAACAGTCCGGCGAGCTTGCTAAGCTTGAACTGTTCAGAGACGTGATTAAAAAGTCTCAGTATGGCTGCGAGAAAGTAAAGCGGCAAAATAACTGTTTTGATAATGGTTGCTAAAACAGTCAGGCTGCCCATAATGAGAGGTTTGAATAAGGCTGCGCTGCTCAGATTCCCCATGGAAATCAATAAAGTCATCATCACCGGAAATAGGGTTTGCATCAAACCGACCATCTGATCAATGGTTCCCGAGGCAATACTTAACGCTTCTCGAAAAGAAGTAAGGGCTAAACTTAGCAGGACTAGATAAGTCATAACTTGAGCAGTTTTGCCGACACTCCCCCCAAAAGCAACCTGCAGTTGGGCTAACACGGCACCCAGTACAGCTAAAATAAGCAACTTGCCGATCAATGGCGCACTGCTTAAAACTTCCCGTCCCAGTGCCCCCAATAAAGTCTGGCCTAACTTTTCCGGTCGCAGATCCAGTTTTCCGGTCTTTAAATCATCAAACAGGCTCGTCAAGGAGAAACCGGGCATCGTCTTCTGAACATCGCTATCCAATTGATTCAGGAAACTTCTCATTTGACTCAAATCCACTTGTTGCAATAGTTCTGATTTCTCTGTTGGCGGAGAACCAGCCTCCTCGGCAAGCACAGGGGAAGTTGTCCCACCCAGCAAGATGACAAATATAACCAAACTGACGATGAATCCCCTCAAATACATCACCTCACGGAACGAGTCGTACCAGTGACTCTGTAATCGCTACGATAATCGGTATCGCTAAGACAATGACTCCAACTTTGGCGGCCAGCTCAATTTTAGTAGCTAAGGCACCTTCTCCCGCATCCCGGCAAATTTGGGCTCCGAACTCAGCAAGATAGGCGACGCCCACAATCTTCAAAACAATGAGTAAATAATAGGAACTGATATTGGCTTGATCTGCCAAAGTCTGGAGCAAATCGACAATGACTTTGATTTTGCTCAAAATGAGGATAAAGATCGCTGCCCCCGCTAAAATTGAAAGCTGCAAGGCAATTTCCGGTCGGAACTGCTTGAGAACAACACAGAAAACTGTAACAATCAGGGCCAGCCCTACAATTTGCCATATCTCCACGTTTTAGCCCCCTAATAAAGGTTAAAAACACTCTTAACCAGGGTAAATAATTGGGCAATAGACTGTACGACTATATAAAGGACCACGATAACACCCATAATTGTAACCCCTTGAGCCATTTCACTGCGGCCGGATTGATTCAGCACGGACGCCAATACTCCCACCAAAATACCAATTCCGGCAACCGTAATGATAAGATTAAAGCTCATTGCCCCGACTCCTCTCCCTGGTTAAATTAAAATGAGCACACCCGCGATCCCACAAAGAAAACCCAGATAAGACCACATCTTCGCTTGTTTTTCAGACCAGATTTCAGCTTGGTCCTTGATTAAAGCGAGTTGGTGTTGAACTAGTTCTAATTGTTTGTGTTGTTCCTGACTGTCTGATCGCCCTAATCCTTTGCCGGCGTCACGAATTACTTGCCAGTCTGGTTGTTTTAAACAAAAATGTTTATTTTGACTCAGGATTGTGTCTTTCCAGGCCAAATTGGCTGACTCTCCCCGTTGCAAGCGTTCCTGGAGTTCTGCGAAAAACTCTTGCCAAGGCGGATCCATCCGCTCCTTAACGATACCGAAGGCCTCCGGCAAAGGGGTCATCCCCCAGACTATTTCCGTGTCCAAAAGAGCCAATGCCATTAAACATTCTCGTAATTCCGTCGGTCTCCGCCGGATTCGGTTAGCTCGCCATAATCCCAAGCTCCCGCAACCGACAATAAGTGCGATACAGCCCAGTATAAGCATCATAAGATCCTCCCAGTTTTCAGATCATAAACTCCCTCGACCGTTCCCGGCCCCTGTTTACGACTTAACACGACCAGCCGCTCGAATACTCCTTGCTCTAACAAATGAGCTATTGTCGGTCTGCTTCGCGCTTCCTCTAAAGAACTCGCGTGGGCTGTACTAAGAATCCGCACCCCAGTACGCAGAGCATCCTTCA
>Ga0326727_10026013_pt1 | contig 10910 bp, 5 predicted proteins | sample MB2enrmetagenome_FD_207643 | JGI IMG/M metagenome (GOLD analysis project Ga0326727, IMG submission 207643) | Lab enriched peat soil microbial communities from McLean, Ithaca, NY, United States - MB29MY | ecosystem: Environmental > Terrestrial > Soil > Wetlands > Peat | place: USA: New York... | reverse complement strand
ATTCGCTGTGCTCATGCCCCCAATATACCAGAGCTTAGATTAATAAGCTACTAATAATTAATGTCAATACCCCGGCCGTTGGCAATTTTTTCACACGTTCCAGGTACCCTTTTCTTTTCAATAACCGAAGCAGGCCGTACGGTTCGGAGCCCTGGGGGGGCGAACGCGGTCGCGCAGTTTGGATAGAAAATACCATCCGCGGCCCCTGGCGTCCCGAAAAGGGTACCTGCACCGTTCTCCTGACACCGTTCTCCGGGTGAGTGGAAATGCTGTTCAAAGAGTTCTTTGAGAACGTCCATGAAGATGACTTCCAGCGGTTACGCACTTTTAATGAAAATGCACCACCACTTTCATTTCCCCGGTCTTCCGCGGCAGCCGCACCCATTCCTTGGCGGCGTCAAACTCCGTCCATGATTTGCCGTCGATCTCGACGGAAGCAATCGGCCTCGCATCGGGCTCCCGAGCCACAAGCCACGCGTCCTGGTAGGGATTGCGCGAGGGCAAATGGAGAATGGCGGTCACCTGGCCCGGCGCGCCTTCCATTTCATAACTGAGCGGCCCGAAATAAGTGGCGAGGTTATACACTTCGATCTTCTGCCCCGGGGCCAGCCAGCGGCGCGGCGTGCCGCTGGCGAGCCAGAGCGAGCCGCCTTCCTCGGTGGCCAGCACATCCCGCATACGGTTCACAAATCTTGCCTCGTCCGGGACCTTATAAAAGGGACCGCTCCCGTGGACCCACTGGTGGTATTCCTCCGTGAAAACATTCACATCGGGATAATAGCACGAGACAAAATCGTTATAGAGGTTACGGATGGCGGCGGGAATTTCGTGCCGGCGCAAATACGCCAGAACCGGGTTTTGCAGGTTGGCCTGGAACACCATCCCGCCCCGGCTGAACCAGGCCTGGTCATCCACCCAGCCGTGAACATTCAGCCCCAGGGAGCTCGAAAGCGTGGCGTTATCCTCCCAATCGTCCAGCACCCAGTGGGCCACCGGCTCCTCGGGATCGAAAATATGCATTGTTAGGTGGATCATAGGGCCGTAGAGAATCTCCCGCGTTTCCGAGAGGCGATAAATGGGCAGAACCTTCTGAGGATAACGCGTGTAGAAGGCCACGCGGATGGGTCCGTAAAGCCTGATGCGCTCGTAAGGCCGTGGTCCGAACCAGGGGACATAGGTGCGATCGCGAAGCCGGACCACCGGGGCCACCTGGGAGGCGCGGAGTATGGCGTCGCGCAGGTCCTGCCGGTAGGCTGCGGCCTCCTGCGCGTAGTGGGGCGCGGCTGGGTCGCCGATATCCGCAAGGGCTTCCGCCTGCGCCGTAATCCCCGCCGAGGCAAAATCGTTGACCGCGAACCAGTGACCCCAATCGAAGTTATCTTCCAGATGCCCGGCGGGCAGCAGGCCGTACTCGGGGACCTTCTCATCCCCGTCCCGCAGGCGGGTCAGCGCGCGCTGCTCGATCACCCAATCCGCCGCGCGCTTCATGCTCGGCGCGGTTCGCTCTAGCCATGCCTTATCGCGCGTATAGAAGTAGTGCTCGGCCAGGGCCCACAGCACCGTGCCGTGATCCAGGTTGTACTCCGCCGCGGTGTAGTCATAATCCGCGTTGACGCGCGCGCCGTGGTACACCGCCTTCTGGTCGCCGGTAAACGTGCCCTCAAACCTTTTCGAGCCCTGTAACTGCACCAAGGTTCTCAAATACTCGGCGGCGAGCGCATGGTCGCCCAGCGCATCCAGCATGACGCATTGGAAGGCCGCTTCGTTGGCATACACGGGGTAGTAATAACTGGCGGCGGGAACCATGTAGAGCCCGCTGGCCGGGTCCTTGGTGGCGCTGATGCGAACGTGCGCGATCACTGCCTTGGCGAAGCTGTTGAACCTCGGCTCGGGAACGTTGAAAGGAACCGCTTGGTCCACGACCCCTTTCCAGTACGCCTCCACACGGCCGCGTTCCGCGTTGTAATCAATTTCCGCCAGACGCTTCGCCTCGTCCGAAGTGAGGCGGGGGATATACGGAATATCGATGAACGCCGTCTTGGTTTCTCCAGGGCTTAGCGAGATCTCCGCGTGGACTCCGGCAAGTTCCTGCTTCGCGTCAGACACGGTCGCCGGTTCGACCTTGGCCCCCTCCGGCCAGCGCAGGCGGGCACGCAGCAACTGGCCGTTGCCGGCGCGAAGCTCGTTGTTCATGTACCCAATCTTTTCAGCGGGGGAAGTCGCCAGCCAGACGTGCGCGGCCGAGGGGGTGGCCGCGGGATTATGCGCCGTGAGCTTCAGCATCAGTACCGCGGGTGTTTCTTCGCTGCGCTGTGGGTCCTCTGGGGCGAGGGGGCCGGAGAGCAGCGTGACGAAACCTTCCTCCGTGTATTCAATCCCTTTGGTCGTCCACTTCGCCGTCGCGAGAGGAAGGTAATCGTCGAGAACCGAAAGCGCGGAGTCTTTCCATCCCGAACGGTAATTGGGCGAGGCCCCCGTCCCGATCCGCCACGCAATGCGGTCGCCTTGCCACTCGAGCCGCTTCAACTCCTTCCCTTTCGCCTTGGTGCCCTGCTTGCTGATGTGGATGTTCCCGCCCCACTCGAAGGCGAATTTCTGCCAACTGGCGTCCGCGGCCAGGGGGAGGTATAAGCGCTCTCCCTCGCGCTCGCTGGGATCGAGGGCCGGGATCTCCTTCCGGGCGCGCTCGTAGGTCTGCTCGGGCTCTTTCTCTAGTTTCTCGCGAATCTTCGCGCCAGTCTCGACCATCCCTGGCGAAAAGGGACTTGTCTCCGAAGCCAAACTCACGCCAACGTGGAAGTCCGGGACATACACGGGACCTTTCTCGACGTCGGGAATCGCAAAGGAGAAGGTGCGGTCGCCGGCGCGGAGGGTCACAACGGTGACATCACTCGATCCGGGCAAGGAAGGTTCCGCAGCCACGAGATCGAGGATCAAGCCCTTCGGCGGGCCGGCGGTCACAACGTGAAAATGCCGCAAGTCCGCCGTGTCCCCCGCCCCGGGATTCCACACGCGCACACCTTCAACGGACCCGTTATAAAGTTTGAAACTACCCTCCCATGCATAAGCGGTGGATTCGCCTGCGCCCAGTTGCAGCCGCACCTCCATGCGCTTCGCGGCAGAGCCGCTGAACACCTCGACTTTCTCGATGTCACGCGGGGCGCCAAAGACCAGGCGGAGCTTCAAAGTCCGGCGGTAAGTGAGGCCGGGCAAATTCTTGGCGAGCGAATTCTCGGACTCCGCGAGCGGCGCGAACGTGTAGGTACACATCCGGTCACGGCAATCTGAGTTGGTGGCCGCCTTCAACCACTGACCCTGCCAGGGATCATCGACGGGATCTTCGAGGTCAGGCATGACCGGAGGCGTGTAAGGCCAGTTGCGGAACCAATACTCCAGCACGGCGGGTTGCGGAGAGCTGCCGGCGCGGAAGTGCACCCGGACTTCCCGGATGTCGCGTTCTTCGGCCCACTGCAATCCGTAGATGTAGCGGCCATCGGCGGCCCGTTCCGCCCCCGTTCCCGCACGCTGAGCTTCCCGATAATCGAACTCGACCGGCAAGGTGTGCCGGTCTTGGGCGCAGCAACGGCGCGCAAAAGGGGCAATATCAAAAAGCTCAGCAGGACGTGCCGGCACGGGCGCGAGGAAGGCAATGACAAGACTCCACCCGCAGAGACGCCACAGTTTCATGGACCCCCTCTACCACTGCCGCTTTTCTACCCGTGGCCGCTCCGCCCGACCCATCGTTTTGATCTCGATGGCCGGATGTTCGAGCCCGCGCAGTTCCTCGATGTTCGCGCAAACCTTCAGCACGGCGTCGGCGATGTCGTCGGTATCCTTCTTGGACCCGAGGAAGATGTGGTGGGGGAGCCAAATCGCCTCTTCGTAGGCGGCGCGCTCGGAAACGGGGCAGTGGAAGCCGGTCTTCAAATCGAGTGGGGTCTCACGGCCCCAACTTAGCGCCGGCCAGTCGCGCGGTTCGAGCGGGAAGAGCTCGCTCTTGTAAACCGGTTCGTAGAAGAGGCCATCGCAAGGAATGCCCTCCATCTCGAGCGCGCCCAGGAACGCCGCGCGGGGAATTCCACCGAAATGCTCGGGCAGATACTTGAAGACGAATTGGTACGCCGCGGTGCGCGTCTGGCGCTTGTCGCGCTGGAGGAATGCAAGGCCAGGCGTGCCGCGCAGGCGCTTCTCGAAGTGGTCCATGTTGGCCTGGCGGACTTTGGCCTGTTTCGGCAAGCGCTCGAGTTGCGCGGCCAGAATCACCGCCTGGAACTCGGTGAGGCGATAATTGAATCCGATCAGGCGGTTCTGGTATTGATCGGTGGTGCTGGCTCGGCCACAGTTCGTATAGGACTGGGCGCGCTCGAAGTATTCCAGGTTGCTGGTAATGACGCCGCCGCCTTCTCCGGCCGTCATCAATTTGCTCGACTGAAAGCTGAAGCAGCCCATGTCACCCGTAGCGCCGGCGCCCTTGTTGCGCCACTTGCCGCCGTGGGCGTGCGCGCAATCTTCAATCACCACCAGGTTGTGGGCCTTGGCGATGCGGCAGATTTCGTCCAGGTCAGCAAAACGCATGGCGAGGTGTACGGGAAGGATGGCTCGCGTTTTGGGCGTCAAGGCCCGCTCGACGAGCTTCGCGTCCAGACAATACGTGGCGGCGTCGACATCTACAAAGACCGGCACGGCGTTGAGAAGCAGGACGGGCCCCACGGTGCCCTCCCACGTGTAGGCGGGCACGATGACTTCGTCGCCGGGCTTGATGCCCACCGCCTTCAAGGCAATCTCAATCGCGATGGTGCCGTTGGAAACCGCCATGCCGTATTTGGCGCCGTGATAGCGCGCGAATTTCTGCGCGAATGCGTCCGCAATCTTGTTGGGGAAGGGATAGCCGCCCCAGTTGCGGCTGGCCAGCACCTTCTGCAACCCCCGTGCCTCCTCTCGCGCGTAGATCGGCCACGCCGTAAAGGGTTTTTTGCGAATCGGCTTGCCACCGGTAATGGCGAGTTTGCCCATGGAAGTCCCTCTTGTTATGAAAATGAATGTGCCGAAGGCACCTTGGACTGCGGTAGCAGCAGCTACCGCTTTCCGCACTCGATTCAGTCCGCTAATGCGCAAGGTGAAAAGCGGTAGCTGCTGCTACCGCAGTCCAAGGCGCTTCGCGCGTTTTCATTTACAGTGACGAGCCGCATGCTCATGAGAATCTGTGGTGAAAAAACCAGATCTTAGTTTTTACCTCGCGACGCGGGCGATATTGGAGTACGCGGATTCGCCCGCTCCGTTAAGTGCGCGCACCCGGTAACAGAGCGTCTCGCCCGAGGGCGCGCCGGCATCGCGATAGGATTTTGCATCCGCGGAAAGCTTCGCAATGCGCTCCCACGCGCCGCGGTTACCCGAGCGGCGCTCGACCGCCACGCCGGTCATCCCACTGCCGTGCACTTCCCAGGAAAGCTCCACTACGTTCCCGGAGCCCCGCACGTCGAGCGAGCTCGGCGCCTCGGGATACGGGTCCCAGTCGAAGAAGCTTTCGTCCGCGATGGCCAACACGCTGTCGCGGACGGGAACACCGACGAGCGTATCGGTCGTGCCACTCTTCCACGTCAGCGGTGAGATTTCACCCGAAACCACGTCGATGAGCACGGGGCGCTGAATGCCGGAATTCGTCAAGGTCAGCGTGGCGGCGAGCGGCGGGAAGACATTTCCGGGATTGCTGTGCGCGGCCATCCAGTATGCGATGATGGCCTTGCCGGAAGCGGTACGGAAGCCGTGCGCCAGAAACGCGGCGCCCGCCTGCCGGCGAAGGGCGGGAATATCGGTCGATTGGATTTGAATCTCCGGGTCGACCTTGGTATCGGAGAATAGGGCGTTCACGTTCTGATAGGCGGCAAACACCGGGCGCGGGGTGAAATCCTCGGGCAGATAACGCAAGCCGTGGATGAGTCCGAAATCGTCGTACTCATTGGCGTCCGTGCCGGAGGCAAGCAGCCAGACGAACGTTTTTACACCCTCGGCCCAATTATAGAGCATGCCGCGCGTCACGTATTTGGCCTGCACCGATTCGTCGCTGCCCGTCCAGCTCGGAATGGAATTGAATTCATCGTCCCAGAAGGGAATGTCTTTGCGAATGCCCGGGTAGTTGCGGACCAGCTCGCGTAACTTTGACGGTGACTCCAAACCATACGCCCCGCCGTCCATCGACTCGGGGTTAAGGTTTTGGCCGTAGCCCGGGTAGGTGTGGTACGCGAAGACATCAATTCCCGAAGCGCATTGGCAGGCGTCAAGGGCGCGCTGAGCGAAGTCCCGGTTGGGATCGGCCTGGCCGCCAAAGATGACTTTGGCGTTCGGATCGGTCTCGTGCACAGCGGGGATGAACGCCTTCAGCAAGTGCCCGAATTCCTCAGGGTTTCCCCAGGGGTTCCAGTAACCGATGTCCTCCTCATTCCACAGGGCGTAATAATGAATGCGCCCGCGGAAGTGGTCCACCATCCAGCGGACATACTTCGAGAAAGCTCCAATCTGCTCTGGGGTTTTAGGCGGCCAGAAGACGGAGTAGAGGCTGCGGTCATCGTTATGGACCGTGCCGGGGGCAGGCGTGATCTGATCCGGCTTCTTTCCGGCGGGTGACGTGTACATGGGATTGCCGTAAATGAGTTGCACTTGCACGTCCACGCCGTTTTCGACCAGTGAATCCACATAGTCGTCCACTTCCGGCGCTACCGCAAAGACCCCGCGCTTCTGTTCGACCCAGTCCCAACTGGTGAAATCGGAGCTGTTCTCGTACTGCCCAATGCGGATCCATTTCACCCCCGCGTCGAACATGCGAGTCCACCACCAGCGATCCCAGGGCAGGTAAGGCGCGCGAGGCAGGTCAGAGTTGATGCCGAAGCCGTCGTGAATTTGCGACGAGCGTTTGGGTGGGACGCGGTCCGGTAGTTTACGCTGCGCCTGGGCGAAAGGGTGAGCCCCGGGAAGCGCAAGACCAAAGGCGATCACGGCAAAGCTGAACATAAATCGGCGGATGGAAATACTGCGGTCAGGGAAACGCACCAAGATCCTCCTGCTGGGCAAAAAAGTTCGCACAGACTTTTTGAGCCGCAAAATATATCACAGGATTGGGGTAGGTCAGAGGAGTTTGCGAACCAATCTCAACCGGCTGTGGACTCTCGCCCTCTGGGTGGTGCACAATACCGGTCGGCTGGTGCTGTCCTAATTTGAATGTAGCGCCGCCATCCCCGATTTCTGGAGTCCGATGGACTCTATCGGAGTCCGCAGATCGGACTTGGCGGCTCAAGGCCGGCTGGAAGCCGGCGCTACGTCTGAAAGACCCGATCTTCCCGGCGACTTTTTTTAGAGTTCGCTTGGGTTCTTAAGGAGGAACAATGCTCCGTCACTTGTCATGCGTAGCACACGGCCTGGTGCCGCTGGCCGCTCTCGCCATTCTGCTGCCGTTAAGCGGCTTTTCGCAGACCGATTCGAGTGAGCCGATCAAGGTTGGCATCATCGGCCTGGACACCTCGCATGTGATTGCCTTCACCAAAAGCTTCAACGATCCCACCGATAAAGATTACGTGCCAGGCCTCCGGGTGGTGGCTGCGTACAAGGGAGGCAGCCCGGACGTGGAAAGCAGTTGGAGCCGGGTAGACAAATTCACCGCGGAATTGCGCGACAAGTGGAAGATCGAAATCGTGAATGACATTCCCACGCTTTGCCGCAAGGTCGATGCGGTGCTGTTGGAAAGCGTTGACGGGCGGCCGCATTTGGAGCAGGTGAAACCGGTCTTCGCGGCGCACAAACCGGTGTTTATCGACAAACCGCTGGCCGGCAGTTATAAAGACGCCAAGGAGATTGCCGAGCTGGGCAAGGTGGCGGGCGTACCGTGGTTCACCGCCTCCAGCCTGCGCTTTTGGGAAGAAACCCTGCGATTGAAGAACCCCGCAGGCATTGGGCACGTTCTGGCCTTTGACGTTCTGGGACCGACGAGCCGGGAACCGCACGTCCCCTCCCTGTTTTGGTACGGCGTTCATGCCGTCGAAATGCTTTACCAGCTCATGGGGCCGGGTTGCGAATCCGTCACCATGCAAGTCTCGGGAAACCAGGACGTGGTGGTGGGCAAGTGGAAGGACGGCCGCCTGGGGGTGATGCGCGGGTTCAGCAGCGGCCTCTACGCATATTCGATTACCGTTTACGGGGACAAGGGCGTTTTGCACTCGGAAGATAAACCCGACACCTATGGGCCGATGCTGGTGGCCATTGCCAAGTTCTTCCGGACCCGGGTGCCGCCCATCGACCCCAATGAATCTCTGGAGACCCTGGCGTTTATGGAAGCTGCTGACCTCAGCCTGGCCCGCGGGGGAGTTGCGGTTCCGCTTAGTGAAATCATGAAGTAGGGCAGGGATTAGGGATTAGGGGTTAGGGGTTAGGGGTTAGGGGTGCGGAGCGCATACATGAAAAGCAATGTATGCGCCACCCGATGCTAACCAAGGAGCAAAAGGTGACGCAGATGACAGGATGGACCGTACCGGAGAAACTTAAGCGCGCACATTGGATTATCGTTCCACTCCTGGCTTGCGGATTCACTTGTTTGTCGCTGGCGGGCGGTCAGCAATCCGCGGCGCAGGAGCCGCCGGCGAATTCCCCGGGCAATGCGCGGCTCGCGGCACGCATCTACGACTCGGGCTTCGAGCTTGCGCACGACAGCTTCAACGGTATCAGCTCGGCCAGTGATGGAAAAATTTACTACGTGCTTTCGTCGCAAGACATCGACGTCGGCGCCCAGATCTTTTCCTTCGATCCCGCCACGGAGAAGATTCGCCACCTCGGCGACCTCACGGAGGTATGCGGGGAAAAGGGGCTGAAGGCCATTCCCCAGAACAAGTCACACGTGCGTTTCTGGGAAGGGAACGGGAAACTCTATTTTGCATCCCACATTGGATATTACACAATTAAGAATGGTATGGAGACCGTGGGCGTCCCTCCTCCCGGTTACAAGCCCTATCCGGGCGGACATTTCCTCTCCTACGACATGGGCACCGGCAAGTTCGAAAACCTGGCCATCGCTCCGCGCGGCGAGGGGATCATTTCCATGACCATGGATGCCGCGCGCGGCCGCCTTTATGGCATGACTTGGCCTACGGGCCACTTTATCCGCTTCGACCTGGGCAGGAAGGAACTCAAGGACTTGGGCCTCTATTCCGGTGTGGGTGAAAGCGTCCGGGGGCCGCAATACCACACCCTTTGCCGCACCCTGGTGGCTGATCCGCGCGATGGGTCGGTCTACTTTACGACCTCGGAAGGCACGATCCTGCGCTATCGATATGACCGCGATGTGGTGGAAAAGGCGGAGGGCGAGGACCTGCGGAAGGATTACTTCGGTGTGTATGACCCCACGTCTTCGGGAACCATGGGCTACAATTGGCGGCAAGCCACCTGGTACGCACCCGAAAACGTGATTTACGGAATCCATGGAAACTCCGGATACCTGTTCCGCTTCGACCCGCGCCTTCCCCGCGTGGAGGTGTTGGAGCGCCTCACCTCGCTCCCTTCGCAGCGCAGCGGGATGAACGATCAGTTCAGTTACGGATACCTGGGGTTCATCCTCGGCCCGGATGGAAAGACCTTGTATTACCTGACCGGTGGGCCTATCTTTCGTGGTGGAAAGCGGGTAGCGGGAAAGAGCGTTGCGGAGAAGGGTGAATCGAAGGGAGAGGAAGATCTGCACCTCATCACCTATTACCTTCCGACCGGCAAATACATGGACCACGGGGCCGTCTTTCTCCCCGACGGCCAGAGGCCCAAAGGGGTCAATTCCATCGCCGTGGGTAAAGACGGCTCCGTGTACGCCCTTGCAGACGTCACCCAGAACGGACGCGGCCGTACCGATTTAATGCGGATTCCCGGTCCTATTGCAAGCCACTGAATGAATTCTGGATTGTGGATGCGAAGTTTCGGAGTCGGTCGAAATTTCGGACTCGAGGGAAATTTCGGAGTGCGGCGACTCGTCGATTTCGGCGTGCGGCGACTCGTCGCCGCTTTTGCTTGCCGCAACTCGTTGCGGCCGTCTGTCGCCGCGACAACTTGCGGCGAATCACCCACCGCTGTCGAGTCAGCGGTGGAAAAGAGCGGGAGCGAGCTCCCGCACTCCGAAACCTTACTCCGAAATCTTGCTCCAAAAGGTCAGGCATGAGAGATTGGCCACACAGCCCTATGCATCGGTTTACGCCCGGTAAAACATACATGGTTACGGGGGCAACGTACTTGAAAGTGCCCTTCTTCCGGGGAGGCGATCGATTAGGCTACCTGTGCGGAATGCTCCTGGAACTCGCCGAGAAATGCTCATGGCAGCTTCAGGCTTGGGCGGTATTCCCCAACCATTACCACTTCGTCGCCCTATCCCCGCCGGAGGGCAGCACGCTCGTGCAATTCACCCGGCACCTTCACGGACTTACGGTGATCGAAACCAATCGCCGTGATAATAAAGTGGGGCGTCACGTGTGGTACCAATATTGGGATAAGGAATTGACTTTTCAACGGTCTTACCTTGCGCGCCTGGGTTATGTGCACAAGAACGCTGTTCATCACGGATTGGTGCGGGAGCCGTCGCTTTACCCCTGGTGTTCGGCGGGATGGTTCCTGCGTGAGGCGGAAACGTCGTTGTACAAAACTGTGATGGGAATGAAGATTGACCAAGTTCAGGTGGCGGACGATTATCCCGTCGCCCCCTCGGACATTTGAGTTTACCCTGATTTCGGAGCCTGGGGTAATCTCGGAGTGCGGCGACTCGTCGATTTCGATAGGGGTAGGGAGAATGGATTGTATTCCGTTCCCCCTCCCTCCGAACCGGACAGGCGGATCTCCCGCATCCGGCTCTCCAGTTGGTGGTCTTACCTCCCAGAGGATTGACGGGCCGTCGCATG
>Ga0326727_10026012_pt1 | contig 10911 bp, 6 predicted proteins | sample MB2enrmetagenome_FD_207643 | JGI IMG/M metagenome (GOLD analysis project Ga0326727, IMG submission 207643) | Lab enriched peat soil microbial communities from McLean, Ithaca, NY, United States - MB29MY | ecosystem: Environmental > Terrestrial > Soil > Wetlands > Peat | place: USA: New York... | reverse complement strand
TGCCTGATGGATGGGTCAACGTGGACTATGCACTGGGAGCACGGCTTATGAAAAAAATACCGGTTTTTCGCGCATTCAACAGAAAGGTGAAGTTATTCAATTTGGATTGGAATGAAAAAATATATCTTCATGATTTAACCAGAAAGTTCCCGTGGTCTGACTCAACGGCCAGTGTCGTATATAGCTCCCACACTTTGGAGCATTTTTCTAAAGAAGATGGTCGAAGGTTTCTCGCTGAGTGCCACAGAGTGCTTCGAAAAAATGGCATTATACGCATAATTGTACCGGATCTTCGGCACGATGTTATTGAATACCTTGAAGGCCGAATCCAGGCAGACGACTTCGTGAGAAAACTTGGACTGGTTTGCGAAGATAGCAATAATGCACTGAAGAACCGATTGTCTCCGTTTTTCTCATTTCCTCACAAGTGCATGTACGATAGTCCAAGATTGATACAGATTCTCAATGAGATCGGTTTTCTTGCGTTAACCAGAGCCGGCTTCGATAGTGACATTGATGACATACGATTGGTGGATTGGAAGGTCGTATTGATAACGCGGCAATTGTGGAAGGGCGAAAACTATGATTCAAACCGTAGCCGTGCACAACAAGATGCTGTACCGGAGGGCTGTTCCGGTAGGGTTGAGGGCTTCTTCATCGTGGAGAGTGAAATCGGCCGTGCTTTTGATCTCCGTGATATCGATCGTCCTCGTCATGCTCCTGCTGCCCCGCGTGTCCCTCGCCGATGCCAGGGCAGCATCTCCTGATCGAGCCGCCCAGGATGGAGTTGGCCCGATTGCTCCCGCGGGCAGGATGATCTTTCAAGAGGGAGGCGAGTGGGCCTTGTCGCGGAAGGCAGCCGACAAGGTAATCAAGAGGATCAGCGCGGCGGGCTTCAACGTGTACATGCCCTTCGTCTGGCACGGAGGCGGCAGCCGGTGGGTGAGTGGCCTTGTCGCCCCGGAGTGGGAAGTGCGGGGGCTGGAGTTCGAGGGAGGGTTCGACCCGCTCGCCTACAGCATAGAGCGTGCCCACCTGGCAGGGATCAAGGTGTTTCCCGTGTTCACGGTTGCCTTGAGGCAGGTATGGGGCAACGTTCCCGCCAGTTTCCTGAGCCAATACTATGGTCCCGGAACCCCTGAACAGGCATTCAACATACATGATCCGGAATTCTCCAAGTTCATGACAAGCCTGATTCTGGAGGTCGTCACCAAGTACAAAGTGGACGGCATCGTCCTCGACTTCATACGTTCCATGGGCATCTGCACGAGCCCGACCTGTATGACTGCTTACGAGAAGGCGACGGGCAAAGATCTGTCGAGGGATAGACTGGTGTATGGGCTGGATCGGGACGCGGCGGAAAGGATCTCCCGGTGGAACGAAGCGGCAATACGCACTATACTGGAACCGGTCTCATCCGCGTGCAGGAAGATAAAGCCCGCCATTGTGGTGGCGGTGCATGGCGCGGACGATCCCGATTCGCTGCTCCAGGGCCGCAATTCGATAGCCTGGCTCAACGAGGGCCTGGTCGATATGGTCTCCTCATATGCCGATCCCGGTCTATCGAGCGACATAGCCAATACGGAAAAGCTGATGAATCGGGTGGTGCGCCCGCAGGCTTTAGCCATTATCGTGACCGACTACGAAAGGAGGCATCGGGTCGGAGAGAAGGACCGGCTCAGGCCGCGCGATGGGACGGCAATGGCCCGCCTCGTCCAGTCGGCGCAAGAGCAATGGCCGAGAAGTCCGATAGTGGTTTATCTTTACGAGCAGCTTTCGGACGAGCAGGTTGCTGCGCTGGGAGCAGGACCGTTTCGCAAGACCGGGACCGCTGCAAAATGAGGATCAAAACCGTGCCCTAAGGGCACAGAGGAGTATGCCGTGGTCATAATACTAGTCCTAACCTATCTCTGTTTGTTGGCGAAAGACACTGTGCCTATCGGAGACGCTTACATCCTGAGGGGGATCAGTCAGCTCCTGGCCCTGGCGGGCGGGTTCTTGTTGTTTCTTCGTTCCGGGGGGCGGATGAGACTGGGAAAGTATTTCGTGCTGGTCCTTTACTTTGTGTCCGTGGCCATAAGCTCGGTCTTGAGCGACGAAAAACTTTATTCATCCCTCCAGGTGATCTCGTTGGGGGCTATTCTGTTTTTCTTTGTCACCTATCTCGAATCACCCGGAGACAAAGGCTCGAAGAGTATAGCACTCGAGAACACAGTGGTGTGGGCCGGGACCGCGGTCTGTGTCCTCAGCTTGGTCGCGGCAAAGCTTGCGCCATCCGTGGCATATATGTTCACGCCGTGGATGGGAGGTGTCTATCGCTTTAGAGGAATCTTCGGACAACCGGCAATGCTTGCGCCAAACGCCGGCATCGTAAGTGGTATAGTCCTCTTCAGCAGACGCAAGTGGCCCATAAAGGTGCTCTTGGCGTTTCCGGCGCTCGCCTGTCTGGTCCTGTCCGGCGCCCGCACATTCTGGGTCGGGTGGGTCGTGGCCGCTGTGTGTGCGGTATGGTGGACAAATAGAAAGAGCAGGCTCAAGATTTTGACTCTCGGAGGGTTTGCCCTCGTCGTGGGATTGTTGGTGGTCAGTGCCGTCAGAGTCAATTCCGGGGGCATGCACAACCGGCTCAACGAGCTCGTCAGAATGGAATCCGTCGGCGACGTGGGAGGCCGCATGAGCGCTTGGAGGGCTATGTTGCACGATTTCGGCGATCACCCCTTTTTCGGCTACGGTTTCAGCGTGGGGGATGAGGAATTGAGCGGATCGAGAGGGGCTAGGTCTGCCGTAGCCTCGTCGAGCACTACAGGGACGAGGCAGGCGCGGTACACGCTCCACAACGGTTACCTTCAGGCGCTCCTAGACTCCGGCGTTTTTGGCCTCATTTTCTATTTATTGGTCATATCGAAGTCGCAGATCGCTCTATTGTTTGGCAGCCGCAAGAGATACGCTACCGTACTGTTTGTGGTTATTTTCATGGCGGTCGCCGATTTGGCCGAAAGCGTCATGTTCACCGCCGGAACCGAGTATAGCGTGCTCGGTTGGTTTTACGTGGTCTTTGCGCTCAGCCTGGCCGGCCGGAAGGTTCGGCCCCTGGCCCAGCAAGTTGCCGCCGGGAGGAGCACGGGACCCGTGCGGGAAGCTGCTGTTCCACAGTGAGGGGGACGGAACGGCTTGCCTGCGGTGCCCTGGGGATAAAGCAGGATGAAGCTCGCGATTGTGATTAACATTTTGTCTCCCTGCTCAATGGAAGAATGAACGCAAGAAAAGCAATTCTCGATAACGTCGCCCGGCTGCCGAGGCCGGTCGGTCACATGCTCTTAAGGATGAATCTCTTTCCCCGCCTTGTCTATGGGGCAGACTATTTTCGTTACCGGGAATTCTTGGCCCGCAGTCTCAGGTCGTATGATTCAACTCAGCCGCTCGTTCGTGCGGTCAATGCAGCGCTCCGTGAGGTCCCCTACTATAGAGAGCGCTACCATGGTGTCCGGATCACGAGCGTGGCGGAGTTTGAACGTACTTTATCGTTCATCGATAAAGATACGGTGCTCGACAACTATGACGCGTTCATCAATCCCAAAGTGGACCTACGGGCCTATGATAGCGGCACCACCGGCGGCACCAGCGGAAAGCCGCTGCGACTCATGGCTCCCAAAACAAGGTACGTGGTCGAGCTTGCCACCATGCACGACATGTGGAGCCGGGTCGGCTACAATTTCGACGTCAGGGCGGTCATCAGGAACCACCGGCTTCCGGACGACGTTGTCTACGTGATTAATCCGATCACGCGGGAGGTCGTTTTTGACGGGTTTCGGTTGAATGACGACTACTTCGAAAAGATCTACCGGGTCATACGGAGAATGGCCATCCCTTTTATTCATGCATATCCTTCCCACGCGTATGAATTTTCAATATTCCTTCGCAACAGGGAGTACGATACTTCGTTTATCCGCGCTTTTCTCTCCGGGTCGGAAAACGTTTTTGACCATCAGGTCGATCTCATCGAAAAGCGCCTGGGCATCAGGTTCTACAACTGGTACGGACACAGTGAGAAGCTCATACTGGCGGGGTATTGTCGGGAATCCAGCTCCTATCACGTGGAGCCTACCTACGGGTATTTCGAGCTGGTCGATGACGAGAACCGCGTGATTCGAGAGACCGGCGTTGTGGGGGAGATGGTGGGGACGAGCTTCCACAACCAGGGCATGCCCTTCATTCGCTACCGCACAGGCGATTTCGCCGAGTATGTCTCGAACTATTGTCCGGCATGCGGGCGGAGTGTGACGATTCTGAAGAATATCAGGGGCCGGTGGAGGGGTGACAAGGTATTCAATTCCGACGGATCATTCGTTACGACAACTGCTCTGAACCTGCACGGCGATCTGTACTCGGTGATCAATGGGATGCAGTACGTTCAGGAGACCAAGGGCAATCTCCGGGTGCTGGTGATTAGATCCGCTGACTTCAAAGGTGCCCATGAAGCTGCTCTTCTTCGACATTTTCGGGAAAAACTGAAGCCGGATACCATAATCAGCATCGAATACGTCGACAGGCTTCTGAGGCAGCCGAACGGGAAGTTTCTCCATATCATCAGCAACGTACAAGATTAGCGGCTATCATTTGCAGAAGCCGAGGCCGAGATGCGGCACGTCAATCGACAAGAAGGTCACGCGACAAGCCTCCCGCGTGGAAGGGAGCGGTGGAAGGCTATAAAGTGAGGCTTGCAATTCTCACCAACATACTCGCGCCGTATCGTATTCCTCTTTTCGAAAGAATAGGCGGATTCATAGAGGAATCTGACATAATTTTGATGGCTGAACGAGAGGAAAATCGTCAATGGGAGTTGCAGCGGCACACCTTCAAGACCCATCTGTTGCCGGGCATTCATTGGAAGCCGCCTGGGCACGATGTGTCCTTCCATTTCAATTGGGGAACTTTTGCGCTTCTCAGACGGCTGGGACCTGACGCAGTGGTGAGCGGTGGGTTCACTCTGGCAAATCTCTCCGCTTTTATCTACTGCAAGCTCTTCGGAAAGCCATTCATTCCCTGGGGAGAGATGTCTGAGGTCGGGGATATAAGAAACGCAGGGTTGATACGGAGAACTCTGAGGAGAATTTTAATCCGATGGTCTGAGGGTGCGATCGGGTCAACCAGCGAAGCTCGGGGCGTCTTCGAACATTATGGAGCAAAAAAGGACCGTATCCTGGTTTCTTGCATGCCCATCGACGTAGACTTTTACCATCGGCTGAGTGAAGAGTTTCGCGGAACCGAGGAATGGAAAGAGATAAGGAGTAGGTACAGCCGACCCATCTTACTCTCCGTTGGCCAGTTGACTGATCGAAAAGGCTATAAGGAACTGTTTGAAATTTACGAGAAGATCCTTGTCCATATCCCGACTGCTTCAATACTGATAGTTGGGGACGGTCCCCAGAGAGCTGACCTCGAGAAGCTGGTGCTGAATCGCGGCTGGAGGAATGTTCACTTCACGGGCTTTCAGCAACCAGCTACGTTAATTAAGTATCTTTCCGTCGCGGACCTTTTCATCTTTCACACGCTCCACGATCCTTTCGGTGCGGTGGTGACCGAAGCAATGTCCGCTGGTTTACCAGTAGTGTCGTCGATTTATGGAGCAGTCACCACGGATTTCGTTCAGAACGGGGTAAGCGGTTACTGTATCGACCCCAGAAACGCTGAACAATCCGCTGAAGCAATCCTAAGGGCTCTAAGAATGACCGAAGCACAGAAAGAGATTATGGTCGAGAAAGCTTATGCACGAGCCGCGATGACCACCTTCGATAGCGAAGCAGAACGTATGACTCGATTCGTTGAGTCCTTGTGTCAGGAACGGGTCGGCATCCGGGAGTCAAAAGTTCGTAAAGAGCAATGAGGAAGTTACCCAAGGAAAAGCTTCTGCTTCTGGTCTCGCTACCACCCCCAACGCATGGTTCAAATGTCGTGAACCAGTATGTAGTTGATAATGCCCTATTAAGAGAAAAGTATGACGTCAGGGTATTCCCTTTGAGGTACGCTTCCTCAATCGCCGATATCGGGAGGTTGAGGTTCAGGAAGGTGGCATCCTTCCTGCGTTTCATAGTGGGCCTGCTTTTCTTCCTCCGGGACTTCAGACCGAGATATGCGTATTTTGTGCCCGCGGTGACCGGCCTATCTTTTTATAGAGATTGTTTATTTGCTCTAATATTGAAGACCTTGAAGATACGAATAATATTTCACCTACATGGCAGGGGTATAAACCGGCAAATTCGTAACCCATTAATTAAGAAGATCTATGTCTGGTTCTTTCGCAACGAACATATCATTCAGTTGTCTCCCTTGCTATTCAAGGACATAGAAGAGATTGTCCAGGCCAAGCAGGTTTCGTTTCTGCCAAATGGCATCGAGGCCGGTGCTACTTTGTCTCAGAGGCAACATCGATTGGATAGACAGCGAATCCGACAACTGTTTCTCTCGAATCTTGTAGTGACAAAGGGCCCACTTGTCCTGCTGGAGGCCTGTAAGATATTGATGGATAGAGGCTATGATTTCGAAACAATTTATGTGGGCAACGCTACACAAGAGTTATCGTCTCAGGAACTGCAAAGGCGGATAACGGCATATGGACTGGAGGGGCGCGTCCGCTACCTTGGTCCCAAGTATGGAAAGGAAAAGGAAGAAATATTGTTGGCCTCGGATGTGTTTGTTTTCCCCACTTATTATCCGCTGGAATGCTTTCCCTTAACTCTCCTTGAGGCCATGGCTTATGCGCTGCCGATAGTCGCGACATCGTTAGGGGCTATTCCCGAGATAATAGATCATGGCCGAACCGGTTTCATTCTTCAAGGGCCTGATTCCGGGCAACTCGCCGATAAACTCCAATATTTCATCGAGGATCGTGAGAGATGCGCGAGAATGGGCAGCGCCGGGAGGCGAAAATTCGAGGAAAACTACCGTCTCGATAGCTTCCATGCAAACTTCCTGCACCTAATGTCCAAGTTCACAGAAGGAGTCTGAAAGCGGCCGGTACCCGATTGGAGATCGCAAGCCTAAACCTCTTGCGTTGATTGGCGGTCGGCAGAGGTGTATTACCCTGTCAGGGAAGCAAGAAAAGATGTGCTCATTCAATATATACCGCAACAAAGGCTCGTCGACCAATAATGTCAGCTGGTAACCCCATCAATCGAATTGTTGCGATTTACCGACATGGATCAGATGGCTACTCATCCGAGGGGCCTTTTCATCCGGATACGGCCTACCCTGAGTATCCCTTTCCGTCCGATCTTTCCTTGACTCCTAGCCCTGCGTATGAATGCATGCGCAATATCTTTCATCTGTTGAGACTGGATCCTGAACATTTTGAAACGCCGCACTGGAATCCTTTGGGGGAGCTCATCTCACCGGGCGATCATGTGCTTCTGAAACCGAACCTTATACGGGAATCTCACCTGGTGCGCCATGAGGAATGGGAACAAATCATAACCCATCCGTCTCTCATCCGGGCTGTTCTCGACTATGTGTTCATCGCGCTGAAAAGGTCAGGGTTCGTCACCATTGCCGACGGCCCGCAGACTGATTCCCGTTTTGAGGAAATCAAACACCGAATCCAGCTGGAGTCGATTGTTGACTTTTATCGGCGCAAGGGACTCAACGTCCGGGCATTGGATCTCAGGCAGCATCATTGGTTGCAGAAGGAGGGCGTTACCTACAAGCGGCTGAAACTCGCGGGCGATCCTTCGGGTTATACCACGATCGACCTGAATGAGCTGAGCGAATTTACCGATTATACGCTTTCCGGACGATTCTACGGGGCCGATTATGACGTCACGGACACTGCGCAGTATCATAATGGCCGGAGACACGCCTATGTGCTGTGCCGGACGTCCATGGACGCCGACGTTATAATCAATCTGCCGAAAATGAAAACCCACAAAAAGACCGGTGTGACCCTCAGTTTGAAGAATATGGTAGGCGTCAACGGACATCGGAATTGCCTGCCCCATCATACTATCGGAACCCCTGACGAGAAGGGCGACGAATTTCCCCATTCGTCCTCCACAAATAAATTGCAGAGCCGGGGCATCGTGCTTTTCAAAAAAATGCTGACAAGATGCGGAGGCCTCGGAGGACCGGCGGCGAGGATCACCCTGAAGGCAGGGAAGATGGTCTTCGGTGATACCGGGAAGGTCGTCAGGTCCGGCAACTGGTTCGGCAATGACACGGCCTGGCGTATGGTTCTGGACCTCAATAAATGTTTGTTCTATTTCGACGGCAATGCGGCCCGGCGAAAGCAACCGTTGAAATATCTATCCATCGTCGATGGAATTATTGCCGGGGAGGGGGATGGCCCTTCAGCTGCGGATGCAAAGCGCTGCGGCACTGTTGTGGCCGGGTTCAATCCCGTCACCGTCGATACGGTGTGCGCCACGATCATGGGCTTCGATTATACCCGTATTCCCATGGTGGATAGGGCATGGAAGATACGGGACCTGCCTCTTGCCGGCTTTCAGCCCGATCAGATAACCTGTTCATCAAATATCGAGGCCTGGGACGGCGATCTTAAGAAGTTGTCTTCGGCCCAACATTTTGGATTCAGACCCTATTTCGGATGGGTGGGGGCTATAGAACGGCACTGACTTTGAAGTCCCTTTATCTGGAATACCCTTTTCAGCTTATCGCTCTACGCGGAAAGCATGCAGGTTCAACACCCGGTTGTGCTCCCATACCGTTGCCCCCAAGGAAGGAATAAGTGAAACAGCTTGCTCAGAAACTTAAAGACGGTTCCATGCAGATCATCGACGTGCCCCACCCTCTGGTCGGGGCCGGCTCTGTCCTCGTAAGGAACCTTTTCAGCCTCATCAGCGCGGGCACCGAAGGGAGCACGGTCAAGACGGCGCGCATGGGGTATCTCGGCAAGGCCAGGGAGCGGCCCCAGCAGGTGAAGCAGGTAATCGATACCCTGAAATCTCAAGGTGTGGCGCAGACTTACAGGGCAGTGATGAAAAAGCTCGACGCATACTCGCCCCTCGGCTATTCGTCGGCCGGCCGGGTACTCGGCGTTGGTTCCGGCGTGAGCGGGTTTGTCCCGGGTGATCCGGTGGCCTGCGGAGGCCTGACCGCGTCGCATGCGGAAGTCGTCTCCGTACCGGCCAATCTGTGCGTCAAGTTGCATCCTGACGCCGATCTGAAGGCAGCGGCGTACAACACCCTGGGCGCCATCGCCCTTCAAGGCGTGAGGCAGGCGGAATTGCACCTCGGCGAGACGTGTGCGGTCATCGGCATGGGGCTTCTGGGACAGCTCACCGGGCTCTTGCTCCATGCTTCGGGAGTGCGGGTTGTAGCCGTGGACGTCGACCCATTCACGACGGAGCTGGCAGCGGGCCATTGCGCCGACATCGCCATGACCCGTGAAGATCCAGGCATCGAGGGACGGATTCTCGAATTCACCCGGGGTCTCGGGTGTGACGCCGTTATTATTACGGCAGCGTCGTCATCCCTCGATCCGATCAATTTCGCAGGCGCCGTCTGCCGCAAAAGGGGCACTATTGTCGTGGTCGGTGCCGTCCCCACCGGGTTCGACAGGGAGCCCCACTTCTACAAGAAGGAGCTTCAGGTACGCATGTCGTGCTCCTACGGCCCGGGGAGGTACGACCCGGGCTACGAGGAAAAAGGCATCGACTATCCTCCCGCGTACGTGCGCTGGACTGAAAAGAGGAATATGGAGTCCTTCCAGGAGTTGCTCCGGGCGAAGAGCATCGATGTCAATTACCTTACGACCCACGTGTTCAAGCTTGCCGAGGCGCCGGCGGCCTATGACATGCTGCTCGGCAGGCAAGAGCGCTTTGTCGGCATCCTCATCGAATATGATCCCGCGGCGGCTGAAGCATCCGGGTCGAAGGTCGTGCTCAAGAACAACGTCGGCAGGTCTGCGGAACCAAGGGTCTCCATAGGGTTTATCGGGGCCGGCTCCTACGCCCAGAGTCACCTGCTCCCCAATCTACCGAAGGGACCTGAGGTACGGCTCAAGGGTGTCATGACCGCCACGGGCACCGGCTCGCGCTCAGTGGCGGACCGCTTCGGTTTCGAGTTCTGCACGAACGACGAGGGCGACATACTGGGTGATCGAGACATCAATACGGTCTTCATCGCCACCCGCCACGATTCTCACGCGGCGTATGTGGTCAAAGCGCTGGAGGCAGGGAAGCATGTCTTCATCGAGAAGCCTCTCTGTCTGACCGGGGACGAGCTGGAAGAGGTAGCCCGCCATTACACGGCTCTCGCCGCGAAGGGCTCCCCGGTCTCTTTGATGGTCGGGTACAACAGGCGGTTCTCGCCTCTCGCGGAGATGATGAAAAAAGAGCTGGGCGAGGGGCCCAGGGCAATGACCTACCGGGTAAATGCGGGCTCCATCCCGGCCGACTCCTGGATCCAGGATCAGGAATCGGGCGGGGGGCGGATCATAGGCGAGGTGTGTCATTTTGTGGACCTCCTGACCTTCCTGAACGGCTCGCCGCCGGCTTCGGTCTATGCCGCTGCCATGAGGTCCGCGGGCTCCCTGAACGATACCGTCACGATCTCCCTCTCCTATGCGAACGGCTCCATCGGGTCTATTTCCTACTTTGCGAATGGAGATAAGAGTCTGCCCAAGGAGCGGGTCGAGGTCTTCTGCAATGGGGTCGCGGCCGTGCTCGATGACTTCCGTCTCCTTTCCCTCTATGCCAAAGGCAGGAGGAAGGAGAAGAAGCTCATGACGCAGGATAAGGGGCAGAGGCCGGAAGTGAGGGGCTTTATCGAGTCGGTCCTGCAAGGGAGGGAGGCGCCTATCCCCTTCGAAGACCTCTGCAGCACGTCCCTGGTGACACTCCAGGCAGTCGAATCGATACGATCGGGTGAGCGGCTTGAGTGCGGCGCAGGGGGGCTTCT
>Ga0326727_10026011_pt1 | contig 10912 bp, 10 predicted proteins | sample MB2enrmetagenome_FD_207643 | JGI IMG/M metagenome (GOLD analysis project Ga0326727, IMG submission 207643) | Lab enriched peat soil microbial communities from McLean, Ithaca, NY, United States - MB29MY | ecosystem: Environmental > Terrestrial > Soil > Wetlands > Peat | place: USA: New York... | reverse complement strand
AGAACCCCACCAACCCTTTACCCTCGCCCCCTACTCCGCCCGCACCGCCCCCAGCAACGCCAGCCTACTCCCAGGTAGGAAATAGCCTCGCCGCGTGCGCCAATGTTGTAGCCATGGTTCGCTGACCCATGCGGGGGTACGTCCCGCATCCCACCGTAACGTCACCGGCTGGTTTCCGCCTTGATCTAACCTCCTGAAAAATAAATCCTCCCCCCTCCATAAATCCTCACCTCATGAAACTCTCATTCCGTCCCCTCCTCCTTGGCCTTTCGCTCTGCCTCCTCCAGGCCGCCTCCGCGGAGCTCCCCTCCAATTGGCCCCTCCCCACCCTCCCCCCCGGCGCCAACCCAGCCACCTTTGCCACCCCGCGCAATGATTGGATGGTCCAGTTCGCCGAGATCCTCCAGGGCGTTAAAAAGCAAAAAATCGACCTCGCCTTCGAGGGCGACTCCATCACCGCCGGCTGGCGCGGGGGCGGCCACGACGTTTTCACCTCCCGCTACAGCGCCCTCAACGCCTACAGCTTCGGCATCGGCGGCGACCGCACAGAGCACGTCCTCTGGCGCCTTCAGCAGGGCGAGCTCGATGGCCTCTCACCAAAGCTCATCGTCCTCATGATCGGCACCAACAACATCTCCGCCGGCAACACTCCCCAGCAGGTCGCCGAAGGCATCGCCGCAATCGTTAAGGATATGCGCACCCGCTGCCCCAGCTCCCATATCCTCCTCCTCGCCATCTTCCCTCGCGGCCCCGTCGCCTCCTATCCCCTCCGCGCAAAGATCACCGAGACCAATAAACTCATCCAGCCCCTCGCCGACGACAAAAACGTCACCTATCTCGATATCGGCCAGAAGTTCCTCGCCCCCGACGGAACCCTTTCCCCCGACATCATGCCCGACTTCCTCCACCCCAACGCCAAAGGCTACGTCATCTGGGCCGACGCCATCCAGGACATCGTAAACCAGTACCTCAAAGGCTCATAATCCCCTTCTAATCTAACAGCCCCTCAAAACAGGCTATGGGGATTCCCATGGCCTGTTTCGTTTGCCTGCCAGAATGAAGGTATGCCCATGGAGCGGCGGAGGGGAATGTATCCATCGGGCACAATGTTGCCATTGGAAACCATACTGCAATACATTGGCCAACGGTGTAAGATGCTGAAAATGAAAGCGTCTCCCCGCCCCTATCACCATGGAAACCTCCGAGAAGCACTCCTGCGCGCGGCGGAAAAAGCGCTGGCGACCGGTGGGGTCCAGAGCATCTCCCTGCGTGAACTCAGCCGGGAACTGGGCGTAAGCCATACCTCACCCCGGCGCCATTTCGCCGGCAAGCAGGCGCTTCTCGACGCGCTCGCGGTTCGAGGTTTCGAACGGTTCGACCTGGCCCTAAGCCGGGCGTCCGAGGAGGGCACGAAGGATTTCAAGACCCGCCTGACGAAGCTGACCCGGGCTTATGTCAGTTTCGCCCTAAAGCATCCTGCCTTGCTCGGCCTGATGTTCGACGCCAAACACCGGGTTGACGCGCCCCCTGAATTGCTGGAAGCCAGTGAAAAGGCGTTTGGCCACGCACGAGCCGCCTTCGTGGAAGGCCAGGCCAATGGCGAGGTCGTTCCTGGTGATCCCGCCCGACTCTCTCTCATCGCCTTTGCTGCAATGCAGGGCCTCATCGTTCTTTCCACCAAAGGCAAAGTGAAGGGCATACCCATTTACACCCTGGTCGGCGAAATCGCCGAAAGAATTATTCTAGGTCTGCGGCCTCGTTCCTGAACTGCAGCTTCATAGCACTACATTTCAGTCGGTCAGCGGCCCGGAGGTTGCCCCTTTCATTGTCAAAAGGAACGAAGTACCATGAGGCTGGGGTGGGTGAGTTTCGATAATCGTGTAACGCTTGAATATGCAGTCGCGGACGCGGTGCGCGTTCGCGATGAGCCGGCCCGGCTTCAATCAATGACTTGAAATTGCGAAGAAGTGTTTCCATCCGTCCCGCTTCAAGACCATTCTGGAGAATTAACGGATGCCTGGAACTCTCGATGATGCAGATAGAAACTGGCGGCGGTTTGTCCTCTTCCGCGTTCTCTTCAACTCGCGCTTTTACTATCCCGTGCTGGCGGTCCTATTCCTGGATCTGGGACTGAGCGCGAGCGAGTACACGCTGCTCAATTTTGCGTGGGCGCTGGCCATCGTCTTCACCGATCTGCCCGCGGGTGCACTGGCGGATCGCATCGGACGCAAGCCTCTCGTGGTGGCGGCCGCATGCTGCATGGTGCTGGAAATGGTCCTGCTGAGCGTGGCGCCGAGAAATGGCGGGCTGGTCCTATTGGTTTGCTGCCTGGCGAATCGCGTCTTGAGCGGCATGGCCGAGGGGATGGCCAGCGGTGCCGATGAGGCGCTGGTTTTCGATTCTCTGGCGGAAAGGGGCAGATCCTCCGAATGGCCAAGTGTGCTGGACCAGGTGATGCGGTGGCAGGGGGCGGGCATGATCGTCGCCATGCTTGTCGGAGGGGCTGTTTACGATCCGGTGTTCATGGGGCGTGTACTATCGCTTTTCGGAATCACTTTTCATGTCCACCAAGGGCTGGCACTGCGCTTTCCCGTCTATCTTAATCTCATTACCGCCTGCCTGACGCTCTTGGTGTGCCTGGGTTTGAGGGAACCTGTAATGCGCGCGACCCACCCCGCGCCGGATAACAAGGACTCGGACGGGCGGGAAGCCACGGCGTGGCGCCTGGTGGTCAAGGCGGGAACATGGATCGTGAAAACGCCTGCGGCACTGTTCGTTATTACGGCTGGGGTGCTGCTCGACAGTGTAACGCGACTGTTCCTTACCTTCTCCAGTACTTACTTCAGGATCATCGATTTGCCAGAGGCGAGTTTCGGACTGATCGGGGCGACGATGGGAGGTCTTGGTTTAATCGTTTCGCCGATTGCGCGGCGGATGGTGGGCGCCAATACGATGATACGAAACTTCGGCTACCTGGGGGCTGTTGTTTTGGTGGGGCTCATCGGGGTGGCCTGGCGGTGGAATCATTGGGGAGTGCTCTTCATGCTGCCGTTGGGAGGGGCGATGATGGCGCTCGGCTACATAGTGTCGTACTATCTGAATGCGCTGGTGGACTCGAGCCATCGGGCCACGGTGCTTTCATTCAAGGGGGTCACGTTCAATCTTGGCTATGGGTTTATCAGCCTTGTCTTTGCGCTTGCGCTCAGGGCTGTGCGAGACGGGGGCAGCAGCCAGGAGGCTGTGGCGAGAGGGCTCGCCTTCCTGCCGGCCTGGATTCTTATGGGAGTGGTCGTTTGCTTCGTATCTTTCGGAAGGCAGCGGCGGCTGCTTTCGTCGATACCGAGGGCGGAAGGATGAGGGGGCGAAATGGGTGTGGACGAGACCGCAAAAGCTGGTAAGAAACCGCAATATCCGTTTAATCACCATTTTCTCTTCATGAAAAACCCTCCTGTTCTCCGGCATATTGTTAATTTGTGGACGCTTTGGGATTATCCGACGGCGAAAAAGCCGTGGAGCCTGGAACGACAGCTTGTCGCGATCAAGGAGGCGGGGTTTGACGGGTTTACGGGGAATCTGCGTCCTGGGTTCAGGGAGCTGTCAGAGAAACTGGGTTTGATCTATGCGGGATATTTCTCGAGCTCGAAGCCGTCGGAGTTCCGGAGCCTGATCCAGGCGAATATCGACGCCGGGGCGAAGAACATCAATGTGCAGCTGGCGGACCACGACACGCCGGTGGAAGTGGCGACGAAGATGGCGATCAAGGTGATGGAGGAGGGGGAGAAGCTCGGGATTCGGTGCAGCATCGAGGTGCATCGCGACACGTGCACGGAGACGCCGGAGAAGGCGTACGGGATCGCGGCGGGATTCAAGAAGGCGACGGGGCGGTTGCTGCCGATGACGTGGGATTTTTCGCATATTTCTGTGGTGAAACACCTGGCGCCGCCCTTCTCTGAGCGGCTGCTGGTGGATGCGAAGCTGGTCCAGCATGCGGAGATCATCCATTTCCGGCCGTTCAACGGGCATCATTGCCAGGTGCCGGTGACGGACGGGCACGGGAAATTGTCTGCGGAGGTGAAGGATTGGATCCCGTTCATGGAGGATACGCTGGCACTGTGGCTGAAGGGAAAGCAGGCTGGACGGGAACTATTCGTTGTGCCTGAAATGGGGCCTGTGCGGGGCGGATACAACCTGGCGCAGCTCCCGAATAGCTGGGAGGATGCGAAGGTGTTACACCCGATCATTGCGAAGGCGTGGAAAAAGGCGGTCGCAGCCCAGAAGTAAACGAACATGAAAAGAACAGTCGCATTTGTAGGAGTCGGCCGGATGGGGGCGAATATGGCCCGCCACCTGAAGTCTGTGGGGTTCGCGGTGACCGCAGTGTATGACGCCCACCGGGAGGGAGCAGAGAAGCTGGCGGGGGAGATCGGGGCGAAGGTGTCCGATACGCTGGCGGGGGTGACGGCGGCGGCGGACATTATTTTTACCGTGGTGACGGATGACGCGGCGCAATTGGCGATCTTTGCGGAGATCGGGGACTCGCTGCTGACGGGAGCGAAGGGGAAGACGTTCATCAACTGCGCGACGATCTCGCCGGCGGCGCACCTGGAGGTGGAGAGGCGCGCGGAAAAGGCGGGGGCGCATTCGCTGGAGGCGTGCATGGCATCGAGCATCACGCAGGCGCTGGCGGGGACGCTCTATCTCATGTGCGGGGGGAAGAAGGAAGTGTTCGAGAGCGTGAATGACGTGCTCGTGCCGCTCTCGGACGAAGGGAAGCTGCTGCGGTACATCGGCGGGACGGGACAGGCGGCACAGGTGAAGGCGCTGGTGAACATGGTGATGAATATCAATACGGCAGGACTGGCGGAAGGGCTGGGACTGGCGTCGGCGCTGGGGCTGGACCTGAAGACGGTGATGGAGGTGTTCTCGCAGACGGGGGCGAACAGCCGGGTGCTGCAGACGGACGGAGAGGATATGATGAATCGCGACCACTCGTGTTTCTTCAGCGCGGCGCACGCGGCGAAGGACAGCGGGATCGCGCTTAAGCTGGCGCAGGAGAAGGGGCTGAAACTGCCGCTGGCGACTGCGACGAAGGCGCAATATGACAAGATGGTGGCCGCGGGATTGGGAGAGCTGGACAAGAGCGGGATCGCGGAACTGACATTCCCGGGACGGGGACCGAAATGAGCGGAGGCTGCTAGGTTATCCGCGCGCCGGGCATTATCGGATTTCCCTTTGTCCTCATGTTTGTCAATATTCACGCGTTAACCCCTTCCCCATATGCCAACCGATCCCGATCGCGATTTGATCGCACGCCTTTCCGAAGCCGGCGTCAGCGAGTCCGGGTTGTTCCGCTTTCTATTGGAGAACATCCCGGACCGGATCTATTTCAAGGACACGCAAAGCCGGTTTATTCGAATCAGCCACGCAATGGCCAAGTTCTTCGGCCTCCCTACGCCGCTGGCCGCGGTGGGAAAGACTGATTTTGATTTCTTCGGTCGCGAACATGCGGAGCAGGCGCTCGCGGATGAGCAATTCATCATGCGCACCGGGGAACAGATCGTCGGCAAGGTGGAGAAGGAAACGTTGCCCGATGGAGAGCTGCGGTGGGCCATCACGACGAAGATGCCGTTGCGGAATGCGAAAGGTGAAATCGTGGGTACCTGCGGCGTCTCCAAGGATTTCACGTCGCAGAAGGCGCTTGAGGATAATCTCGCGGAAAGCAACGCGAACCTGACCGAACACCAGCAGCAACTGGAGACTGCGCTTGCCGATCTGCAGAAAACGCAGCAGCAGCTTCTGGATACCCAAAAGGAGCTTACGATCGCCCAGGTCGCTTACAAGATGGCCCACGATATCCGCAATCCGCTGAATATCGTTCAGGCCGGGCTCGATGCGCTGCTGGCGGAAAACAACCCGGCGAATACTGCGTCGAACGCGGCGATTCTCGAGGAGATGCGGGTTGCCATTGAGCGCGCGGATGGGGTGATCGCGGATGTGATGAAGTGATACAACGGGGTCGTCATATTGGACCCTCTTGGGAAAATAAGAGCGGGATATGCGCGCCGGATTTTGTGACTTAAACCGGAAATATAAGCAAGGCATACACGTTTCACTTCGCCCGGTCGTCGATCAGCGCCTTGACCGACGCCAAATGCGTGGCGGTCGCCGGCAGTATTTTTTCTATCCGATAATCCGGCAAATGGTAATCCCTTATGAACATGATATAATGTGTTCCTACGACTGGGGGCGTTTCTGTTGGGCCTTCAGGAAAATCCTGAATATCGTATCTCGCCTCTACGGTCCCGGAAAGGTTGCCTTTCAGGCAACTGACAATCTCGATCTTTGCGTGCACATATAAGACCTCTCCGGGCGCATCTAAACTGAGGCTCCCAAGCGACTTAAACTTCGCCACGACGATGTCCGTCGCAGTTTTTACGAGTTCCTCGTTCCTTTTACCATGACCGGGAAGAATGCCACCAAGCTCCTTGTTATCGCTCGCCGTCAGGAGGCCGACGGCAGAAAATATGAGCAGTCCGAAGATCAAGTGAAACAGCTTTTGAAAACCCAAGATTTGCGATAGCGCTTGGGCAGAGAGAAGGCATTTTGAACACACCAGAGTTCTTGGTGTGCGGAATGAAAAGCGAAATGAAGGAGCTTGGTCTTGCTTTCCCAATTTAACCGGGACAATGAAGGTTGATATAAATTCTGGCAAAGCAGGAAGGCTCACGATCAGGATTGGTAATTGGGGAGAAATGCTCCGAGGGCTTTGAGGCGGTGCTGCAAGTCTTTTACGTTTACGTCGCGGGAAGAGGCGTTCCGCTCGGCGGAGAGGGCGGCGGCTACGCCGGCGGCCTGGCCGGTGATGAAACAGCCGGGCATTACGCGGATGGAGCCGAGCATCGCGCGATCTGCGCTGACGCAACGGCCTGCGACCCAGACGTTATCCAGGCCGCGGGGCACAAGGATGCGATAAGGAATGCCATAGCTTTCGCCGGGTTTGTATTTGAAAAAGGGTTTTCCGTATTTTCGCGAGAACTCATTTTCGTACTGGCCGGGCCTGGAGGCATGGATGTCCCACCAATTATTGAAGCGGCCGATTTCGTCGTCAAAGACCGACTGTTTGAGGAAATCGTCGGCTACCAGCTCGTAATCGCCGGTGATTCGCCGGGTCTCGCGAATGCCGAGCAGGGAACCGGTGGCGAGTAAGTCAATGTTCTCGAATCCACCCTTGAGATACTCTTTGTAATAGCGCTCAAAAGCCGGCATCTGGCGGCGGCCCGCCACGAGGGCGGTGGTGAGGGAGCGCTCGTCGGTGCCATCGACGCCGTAAAGATGGCCGCAATTCCCTCCGGCGAGATGTTCGCCGAGCGGGAACATTCCGGGCAAATGCGTGTCGAGGTAATTGAAAACCTTATGGCGATAAGCGTCCTCGAGCCGGGAGGACTGATCGACGTGCGCAGCATTGACCTTTTTCCAATCCACGCCGCTCCAGAGACTGCAGAGCGTGGCGCCCTGACATAAGCCATCGGGATCGCCTTTCTCAAAGGGAGCGCCGGCCCAGGCGGCGAGATCGCCGTCCCCGGTGCAATCGATATAGGCTTTCGCGCGAACGGCGAAGAGGCCGGACTTGCCCTGGCAAACGACGTGGGTGACGCGGCCGGAGGCGGACTCGACGCCGATCAGGCGGGTGCAAAGCGTAAATTGCGCTTTGGATTCCTCCAACAGATCATCGTAAATCCGCATGAGGGCCTCGGCCTCGATGCCAAGGCCAGGATAGCGGGCGGCCTGGCACCAGCGGTCGTAAATGCGGCGCCCGACGCCGCCGGGCAGGAAATTGACCCCGTCGGAAAAAGCGGCGAACACGGGCACCCGGGCGGCGGTGCCCATGCCGCCGAGGCAGGTGTGGGCTTCCGCGAGGTAGACGCTGGCGTTCTGGGAACGGGCCCCCAGAGCAGCGGCGATGCCAGCGGGACCGCCACCGGCGATAAAGACGTCGACTTCGTGCCGGACGGGAATGGAGCGGCTGAATTGCACTTCGTTGCGCGGCTGACCGGAGGAGGCCGGCGCGGAATCCAGAATAGGGGTGGTGATTTGAGCGGCCTTGATTTTGACCTGTCCCGACGCGAGCCCGGCGACGAGTCCTCCCGAAATCTTGAGCATTTCGCGGCGTTTCATATTAGTCGGATTCCTTGCTAACTATCATTCCCTGGGCGGTGCTCTCGACGGTGTAAAGCGCGCCGCGGTAGCGGATTTCGCTGAGCGTGCCTCGAAAGCCTCGAGGGAGCGAGGATTTCGCAATAGTTAGCGGGCCTTCCCCGACACGCAGTTCGCAGCCAAAGAGGCCGCGTATGATTGATTCCGAAGCAAATGAGGCCCCGCACATAGCCGGGTAATCCTGTCCGCCGCGATGAGCGATGCGAATCTGGAATCGGCCGTGTCCGGAAGGAATCAATTCATGGGACTGCGTGAAGGACCCCTCGTGCGTCACTCCCTCAAACTGGCGCAGGAGATCGACCGCCTTCGCATACCGTCCAAAGTCGCACAACGTAGCGACCGTCAGCGCAGGCCAGCCATCATACGAGCCGCGCGGGCCGTGATCCGGCCGGTCCGATACGGATGCGGACGGATCACTCAACGACTGGGCGCGCATCCAACCCGGCACCAGCAGTTCCCTTTCGACAAAGGCGGTCATTTCTCTCTTCATCGTCGGGGTCAAATCATCCGTGAGTGATTCGCCCACGGTGATGTAGTCGTAGCAGTGGCGGAGTTGCACGGTTTTGCCGTCGCTGTGGCGGCAGTTCCAGACGCCCTCGCCCGGGATGTAGAGCTTCAACACTTCCTTTTCCAGCTTTGCGGCATCGGCCCGGTACTGCGACGCCCGCGCGGTATCGCCCAGATGGTCGTGCACTTCGGCCATGCGGCGCATCATCCACACATTCGCGGCATTGAGGGACGGGACCTGATTGATGTAAGTGGGCGCGCATTCCAGTAAGTTGTCAGCCCGTCCGTAATCGGCCAAAACAGCATTGGGCGCCACGAGAGATTTCCAGTAAGTCACGATGCCGTCCATATGCTGGAGGACCGTACGCCCGGCGACCTTGTCCTGCAGGATACTCCAATCGCCGGTGATGCTGACGTAGTCCCAGAACATCGTGAAAAGGGAGAGGTCGTTCGCCGAATACCACGGTCCCGCGGGTTTGCCCGATTGCATGCAGCGGGCGTAACAATGGTGGTAATCAAGCGTTAGGAATCCCTCGAGCTGGGCTTTGAACATTGCCGGGTCCAGCCTCGCAAAGAGCGAAGAGGTGAGGGACGTGTCCCAAAAATATTGGATCGTCAGCGCCCATTCCGGGCCTCCCGTCACATAGGAGCGGGGCGCCATCGGCAGATTCGTCCGCTCCTCAATCAGTTCCGTGAGCGCGCTCATATAATAGTCGCGGCGCACCTTCTGGTCATCAGTCGCAAGCACCGGCGCGTTCCCCGAGAAATGTCCGTTGTCCGGGGCAAATGCCTGCTCCCAGCGTTTTTCCCAAAGCGCCTGGGCCTGGTCGAACCGACTGCCAAAGTCGCCTACCCAGCTCTGGGCTTGCTGTGCGGTCGAGTCTGGATCCGCGCCCACGGCCATTGCCATCTCCAGCGTCTCCGTGCCGCCAGGCGCGATGGTCATCGACCAAACGGCCCGCCCGCGGTTTCCGCCCGTATTCAATGCACCGGGCAGCCGGGAAAAAGCGCATGCGGTGCAGGCGGCGCTCTTCGTATCGCGCGATATGCACACCTTTCCCCCTTGCGCGGCTCTGATGTCGTAAGCCTCCGCGGCGGAAGGCCGGGGTATGGTCCAATCATTCCAGCCCTTGTCGAACCGCCTGAAGAACGCGCTTGCGACGAGCTCGAGTTTCACCGGCAGCGGTTGGGTCCCCCGATTGTGCAAAACCAAACGCAACAGCACTCCCTGGTCCTCGAAAACCATGCGCAGTGTGCTTTCCACGGCAAGGCTGCCGGCTGTCGCCTGCCTGAGCACCTGGTATGGATACCAGCGGACCCGCTCCGCATCGAGGGGATGGCCGTTCAATATAAGATTCAACGTATCGCCGCCGTAAGCCTTCGAATAGGGTGGGAAAGTCAGAAGAGCTGTTCCGAGGATATTCGGGCTGACCTTTACGTTGCCGGAAAAATTGGCGACGGACGGGAGCGTTCTTAATGTCGAGGCATCCATCCAATCGCCCGCCAATTCCTCCAGCCGCGGCACGCCGGCCGGAGAATGCTTCGCGATCTGTGCCGCAAGGGCCGATGCCGCGCATTGCGTCAATAGCAGGACGGATAATAAGGGGAGGAGTGCTTGCCTTCTGACAGGCAAATATGAAAGCGCACCCTGGATATGGGACATTTGCGCAGGTGCGGTTTGATGGAACTTCAACTGGCAGCCACTTGAAAAATTACGGAGGCGCACTTCCGTTGCTTTAGCCATGGGGTCGGGTCATGTCGATAGTCTTTCTGCGAAGGAAAAGTGTCTCACGCGAAGGCGAGGGCGCGGAGGGCGCGATAACGAGTGACAGCGCAACGAGGGGTTGCATAGGGTGTTGGAGAATGAATGGCTCAGAAGCGTGACTTTTGAGCGGTTTTACACGATGCAATTTCCCCACCATTTCCCACACCTTATGTTTTGTCGTACGTTTGCTTTGCTGAGTCTGGCATTTGGGCCGCTGATGGCGCACGGGGCGGCCTTGGCCGGGCCAGAGCGAGGGTTGATCGGGTATTGGAAGCTGAACGAAGTGAGCGGTGAGACGGCAAAGGATGGGTCGGGGGGGGCGGCGGATTGCGCATTCGCAGGGACGGCGCCGACGCCGTGGGCGGGCGGGAAGTTTGGGCGGGCGCTGGAGTTTTATGGGCGACACGGGTACCTGCAGGCGGAGGA
>Ga0326727_10026010_pt1 | contig 10912 bp, 10 predicted proteins | sample MB2enrmetagenome_FD_207643 | JGI IMG/M metagenome (GOLD analysis project Ga0326727, IMG submission 207643) | Lab enriched peat soil microbial communities from McLean, Ithaca, NY, United States - MB29MY | ecosystem: Environmental > Terrestrial > Soil > Wetlands > Peat | place: USA: New York... | reverse complement strand
CGGCACGCGGCTGCCCATGACCTACTTTATGTCCCTCAAAGGCGGCATGGGGCAGCTCGGCGATGCGTGTGTCGCCTTTGCCGGAAGGGAGCATTTCCGCACCTCCTGCGAGGTTGTGCGCCTGTCGAAGACTCCGGGGGGCTACGAGGTGGAGGCGGGAGGCGAAAGGCGTGTCTTCGATGCGGTCGTGCTATCGACGCCCTCTTACGTGACGCGGCGGATCGTCGCGGACATGGCGCCTGCCCTGGCCGGCCTGCTCGACGCCATCGAATGGTCCTCTACCGCAACGGTATCCCTTGCCTTCTATGAAAAGGAGGCGCCGCCGCATCTGCCGGGCTTCGGCTTCATCGTGCCGAGGGTCGAGGGGAGGCGGATCAACGCCGCGACCTGGAGTTCCATAAAGTGGCGCCACAGGGCGCCGGCCGGACGCCTCCTCGTAAGGGCGTTCGTGGGCGGCGCCGGTCGCGCCGACCTCGTCGAGCGCGACGATGCCGGGATCGTGCGCATCGCGGCGGAGGAGCTGGCCGAGATCGCGGGGATTATTGCGCAGCCACTCTTTGCGCGGGTCTATCGCTGGCCCCGGTCGATGCCGCGCTATACGGTCGGCCACCTTGACCGCGTCGCCGCCATTGACCGGCTCGCAAGCGCGTACCCCGGCCTATATCTCATTGGGTCGAGCCTGCGCGGCATAGGCATAGGGGACTGTGTGAAGAGCGGGTTCGAGGTAGCGGAAAAGATCATCAAGAACGTCCCTTAATGTCCGTTTTTCTTTGTCAAGGGTAATGCAAATCGCAACACCCGGAAGCGCGCGCCGGCAACGCGCTTCCGGGTGTCGGGGAAGGCCGCTGACAGCCGAAAGGATGTTAATACTCTTCGGCATTGCCGGGGTTGTTCACACCCTGGCCGCCGGGGTTGCCCATCTGGCCCCCGGCGCTGCCCATCTCGTTGTCGGGGTTGCCCATCTGGCCCCCGACGCTGCCCATCTCGTTGTCGGGGCTGCCCATCGGGCTGCCGGGGGTGCCCGGCTCGTTTACGCTGCCGTAGGGGCCCGACTGGGCCTCATTCGGGCCGCTTGTGCCCATCTGCTCGTTCGTGCCGCCCTGTGCGCCGGAGCTCTCCATGTTGCCCGTGCCTCCGGCAACGCCGCCGCCTGTGCCTCCGGCGACCCCGGAACCCGTGCCTCCGGCAATGCCGCCGCCCGTACCGCCCGCAGCGCCTGCGCCGGCGTTCTGGGCATTAGCCAGGTCAAGTCCGACGAAGGGCAGGCAGACCATCAGTCCTGCTAGTCCGATCAATAAAGCTGTTCTCATTCCTTACCTCCTTTCCTTTCAGACGTGTTCCGATCGTCGGGAAGCCCGCTTGCTCCGGCGTGCCCTTTTTCCGCCGCCCTGCCCGGAAAATTCTAAAGGTTGGGGCGCGCCGGGGCTTCCCGGTCCTTCCGGGGGACCACTCGTGCTGCCGGCAGGGTTTTCGACCGGACCGGCCGGGGGCGAGAAGGACTCGCCGAAGGGCACGGGACCGGTCGCCGGATCGACATCGGGGGTCTGGCCGGCCAGCGGCCCCCCCTCATATCCTCCGGGCGCTGCACTCATAGTCCCGGCTGTGCTCCCTCGATTACCGACGTCGCCCGGGCTCAGGCCGGGGGGCATCTCCGGCTGCGTCTGCTGGCCGTATACCCACACCGCAGGGGCGGCAGCCAGAAAGCCTGCCGACGCGACAACGAGGAACGCTCTTCTTACAGCCGCTTTGAATTCCATAGGTCTCAAGTCTGTAAGATAAACACCATTTCGGCCGTGTCAACGTCAGCGGGAATGCAGCGAAAGAGGCCGGCCGGCGGGGCCGGAAGGCCCATGCCCTGCAGGACGCTTGCGCGAAGGCGCGCGGCCCATTATCTTTGCTATGTATCCGGAGCTAACGATTAAAGGAGGAAAGGATGAAAGTCCTGGGTTTCGCGGGCAGCCTGCGGGCCGCCTCGTTCAACAGGGGGCTTCTTCGCGCGGCAGTCGAGCTGGCCCCTGCCGGCATGGAGATAGAGACGTTCGATATAGCAGGGATACCGCCCTTCAATCAGGACCATGAGGCGCAGCCGCCGGAGGCGGTAAAAGAGTTCAAGGCGCGCATCAGGGCGGCCGACGCGATCCTGATCGCCACGCCCGAATACAACTATTCGATCCCCGGAGTGCTCAAGAACGCCATCGACTCGGCGTCGCGCCCTTACGGAGACAACCCTTTCGACGGAAAGCCCGTAGCGGTCATGGGCGCCTCCATCGGCGCCTTAGGCACGGCGAGGGCGCAATACCACCTCCGGCAGAGCTTCGTTTTCTTGAACATGCTCCCCCTCAACCGGCCGGAGGTCATGGTCGCTACGGCGGAGGGCAAGTTCGACGCCGCGGGGAGGCTTACGGACGAGCCGACAAGGCAGCGCGTTCGGGAGCTCCTGGAAGCCCTTGCTGCCTGGACGAAGAGACTGTCGAAGTAAAACGAGCCGGAGCGGCTTGGCGGCTGCGGTTCTTCAGGACTTCAGCTTGCCGAGTGCCTCAGTCGTCGCGCGGTCGAGGCGCTCCCAGATCGTCCCGACCCAGTCGATGTGCTCCGGCTTCATCAGCACGGAGCGCAGGCAGGTGACGGTCTCCCTGTCCCGGTCGATCCCCGAGCCGCTTATATCGAAGAAATCGACAGGCAGTTCGGCTAGGGCGAGGTGCAGGTCGGCAGCGGCGGCCCTGTCGAAGATCGACCGCGCGGCCTCCGACGAGGCGCTCACGGCGGGCGATTTCGCCATCCAGACGAGTATATCGAGCTCCGGCGCGAAAGGCACGAGGAACCTCGGGTCGAGACGCAGCTTCTCGTAGAGCGCAAGCGCCGCCTTCCGTGATTTTTCGAGGCCTTTAGCGAACGTACCGCCCTTGACGAGAGGAAGAAGCTCCTGCGTTGCCCAGAGTGCGCAGGCTGCCGCGCCCGGCCGGGAGCATTCCAGGCTGATTTCGCCGAGATGGAGCTCGCCTGAAGTGAAGTACGTGTAGGGAGAGTCGTGCTTGTAGAGGCGGCCGACCGATGGGTCGCGGAAGAGCACGCAGCCGCAGCCGTACGGCTGAAGTCCGTGCTTGTGGGGGTCGATGACGATCGAATCGGCATCGCGCAGCCGCTCGAAGCTCCGGCGGGCCTTCGGAGAGAGATTGCCAACAAGGCAAAAATAGCCGCCGTATGCGGCATCGACGTGCAGGCGGAAGCCGTACCGGTCCCGCAGATCGAACAGCTCGGGCAGGGGGTCGATGGCGCCCGTTGCCGTTGTGCCGACCGTTGCGACGACCGTCCCCACCCCGCCCTTCTCAAGGCGCCGCTTAAGGGCCTGCGCGTCGAGCCTGCCGCGCCTGTCGGCCGCGCACGGCTCGAAAGCGAGCCTGAGGACCCCGCTTATGCGCTGGTGCGTATAGTGGGCCTGCTGAGACGCGACGACTGTCTCGCCGGGGCGGAGCTGCCCGGCCACCCAGAGGGCCTCCAGGTTGGCCATCGTCCCCCCGCTGCAAAGGTGGCCGAGGTGCGCGTCCCAGCCGATCATCCGCGCCAGCGCAGCGACGGCCTCTCTTTCCATGGCGGAGCTTGCGCGCCCCCCGTCGAGGGCGTGGTTATTCGGGTTTATCCACATAGCGAGGGCATAGGCCGCGCGGGCAACGGGATGGGGAGGCTTGAGCATCTGGCCTGCGTACAACGGGTGGAAATACGGGTAGTTGTCGTGCAGGCGCCCCGCGACCTTGAGGAGCGCCTCCTTGACGGCCTGGGCGTCGCCCTCCGGGAAGTCGAGGGGCGGGAGGCGGCCGAAACCTTCCTCCAGCGCCTCAAGGGCGGAGGCAAGGCTCGCAAGAGAGCGCTTTTCAAATACGGACGGTCGTTTTTTGCTCATAATAATTTATATCGTGATCCGGGCTAATTCTCAAGAGGGCAGGGCAAGCGCATTTGAACTCCTGGCGCCGCTAATGGAAGGGAGACACGCTCCCTTCACACGCCGGCACTACGCTCCCGATCAGCGTAAGGCTGCGCTTCGCTTGCTGCGAGACGTAGAGAAAAAGAGGGTACGAGCGCTCGCAGCACCGCCTTTTTTTCCAAGAAGGCGGACGCTTGAAGCTCCGCCAGCGCTGATTAACGGTCGCTCCGTGACGCGTGTGTCAGGTAGGCGTCTCCCTCCTTTGGGTGGGGTGGGGAGATGCGCTTGCCCTGGGGGCTGTATTCTTCCCTTGGAATCGTTTACCATTCATGCCATAGTATAAATCTGCAACGAATTCTTTTGGGCGCGAGGCCCCCTTGGGGCGTGGTGCCCGGGGAGGAAAAAAAGCGTGAGATTAAAGGGCGTTTATCCGGCCATGGCGACGGCGTTGACGGTGGACGAAGAGGTGGACAAGGCAGCGATGCGCAGGGTCGTCCGGTACTGCCTGGACGGGGGCGTCTACGGCGTGCTCGTCCTTGGGAGCACGGGAGAATTTCCGGCGATGACCGAGAAGATGCGCCGGGACGCCATCGAAGCGACCCTTGAGGAGGTCCGGGGGAAAGTCCCTGTCCTGATCGGCTGCGGCGAGCCGGGCACAAAGCGTACGATAGAGCAGGTGAAAGCTGCCGCCCGCGCAGGGGGCGACGGCGTAGTCGTCGCCATCCCGTACTACTATCCCCTTGACCAGCCTTCCGTAATCCTCCACTACGAGATGGTGGCCGAGGCGTCCGAACTGCCCGTTGTCATTTACAACTTCCCCCAGATGACCAAGATAACCATGACATCCGACACGGTAGCCAGATTGGCGGCCCATCCGAATATCATCGGTGTAAAGGACAGCGCCGGCGACTTTATCGGCATGCAGCGCTATATCGAGGCCACGGCCGGGATGGATTTTGCGGTCATGACCGGCAACCCCGCCATCGGGCTTTCCGCATACGAGCTCGGCGCCAAAGGGGGTATTTTTGCCGGAGGCAGCCTGGCGCCGGGACTCTGCGTCTCCGTCTACGAGGCCTTTGCGGCAGGCGACCTCGACAAGGCCGTCGCCTTGCAAAAAAAGGCATCCCTGATCCCCCTGATGGGCGGATTCGGCCCCAACTCGGCTGTCGTGAAGCTGGGGCTGGAGAAGCTGGGTGTATGCGGAAGGACGGCTACGGCGCCCCTGGGCCTGGCGCCCGGCCAGGAAGAGAAGATTTACGCGTGGATGCGAAGCCTCGGCCTTGAGGTGTGAGGGCCGTCGCCCTCGCCGGCACGCCCGCGCGGGTCGTCGGCCGGTTGCCCTTTTTTATGGCGTCGAGGCGCGGGGAAAGAAGCAACGTCCACTTAAGGGGAGTCTTCCTGACAGGTCAAAGAAAACTTCAACTTTTCCTTGATAAAGCCGCCGTTTTGTGGCACATATAGATTGTCGGGAGCGGTTTCCGGCTTTCATGGAGGCATCATGCGCGTAGCGGCGGCGGTTGTTTCGGCCATGCTCTTCATCCTTCTGTTTTTCCGTCCGGCACTGGCGGTCGAGGCGGTGCAGGAGAAGAGGCTGGTGAAGGCCGTCGGCCCGGAGGCCGTCTGGAGCGCCGATAAACAGACGGTGCAGCTTGCGAAGCAGAAGTGCATCGACCTGGGCGGGCGGGAGCTGGAAGAATGCTTCGCCGACGCCATGCGCGACTTGGGCGCCTCGCCGGAGGCGGTCGCCTTCACGCGCTCCTTCGGCGGCGGAGCGTTCGTGCGCAAGTTCCGCGACGCGGGGCGCGTCGATATCGCGCAGGTCGTCTATCCGTTCAGGGCCAATGAGAACCACGGTATGCTGCTCGTCAACGGCGATCCCCCTATCGTCGATGTTGACGACATAATGCTCCTCCCGAAGGAAGGGATGGAGCAGGACAAAATGTACATTTCGATAAAGAAAAACTACCCGAGGGTGACGATATGGCCCGGCGACAGGCCGCCCAGGCAGCCTGCGCAGGTGGAGACCCTGCCGAACGGCGGCCAGGGGTTCCCCGTAGCGTACACGCTGCGCAATTTCTGCCATGCCTGCGAGGTGCTGGGCACGGCCTTTTTCTCCTTCGATTTCGACAAATCGGGCAGGCTGACCGGCATCCGTTTCCTCCGGATCGAGCTGCCGCCGAAGAAAACGCCGAGGGAGGCGCGCAAGGAGACCGAGCAGATCAGCTTCGTTGTGATGGCGGAAGAGGGGAAGGAATTCACGGTAAGGCTCGCCTCGAACAGGACCACGGGCTACCAGTGGCGGCCGGCGACGCCCCATGACGACCGGGTCGTCAGGCTTGTGCGCTCCGACTATGTCCCCTTCGAGGGAGCGCCGGTAGGCGGCGGGGGAGAGGACATATTCACGTTCCTCGCGGTAGGCAGGGGCAACACGGAGATTACGATGGAGTACGTCCGCCCGTGGGAGAAGCCCCACCTGCCGGTGAAGACGGCCACGATCAGGGTCTCCGTCCGCCCCGCGTCCAGGTAGCGAAAACCACGCACACACCCTCAAGGCGGTTTGCCGATCCGGGCAGATTGGGGCGCCCGGGCTTTTCGCGCGGTGTCAATGGCAAAGCGCAGCGCCGGATTACTCATGTACAGGCGGGGGCCCGAAGGCCCCGAGCTGCTGCTGGTGCATCCCGGCGGCCCCTACTGGACCGGAAAGGACAGGGGGGCGTGGTCGATCCCGAAGGGCGAGATCGAGGAAGGGGAAGACCCTTTTGCCGCCGCCCTGCGCGAGTTCGAGGAGGAGACGGGCAAGCGGCCCGCGGGCGACTTCCGGCCTCTCAATCCGGTAGTGCTCAAGAGCCGCAAGACCGTCTACGCCTGGGCCTTCGAGGGGGACTTCGACCCGGCCGGCCTGGTAAGCAGCACGTTCACGACGGAGTGGCCGCCGCGCTCGGGCAGGCAGCGGGAGTTCCCGGAAGTCGACAGGGCGGGTTGGTTCGGCGTTCAACAAGCTAGAGAGAAGATTCAAAGCGGCCAGCTTCCATTTATCGAGGAGTTGGCCGCTATGTTATAAAAAGGTCCTGGCTCACACTACGCGGTAAAACGATCTCTTACGTTGCGCTTCGCGCAGGCAAAAGATCGCCTTAATGCGAAGCGTGAAAATAGCCCGGGTCCCCTGTTCCTCACCCGCTTCCTGTTGGCCGCACGGTTAAAACAGATGAACCTGTTGAAATCTTGACTATACGTGGGCCGGAACTATATTAAAAAATGCCTTTAATCATCATGTTGCGGAGGTCAAAAATGAAAAGCTTTTGCGTTCGTTTGTTGGTTTCCTACCTCGTTGTTGCCATGTTCATCATAGGCATTGCCCCGAACGTCGACGCGGGCTTCAGCCCCTCGCAATTGACCGGCACTGCGGGGCAGGCTAGGGAGGCCGACCTCCAAAAGGTTCGGTCTTTTCTGGAGAACAAGCTGGTGGCGGACCGTTTCACGCAGCTCGGCTTTAGCCCCGCCGAGGTGCAGTCGCGCCTGTCCGGTCTGACGGACGAGCAACTGCACAAGGTAGCCCTCAAGATCGACGAAGCCAAAGTCGGAGGCTGGTTCTGGACGGCTATCGGGGTACTTTTCCTCGTCGTCATAATCGTCCTTATCATCCACCTTCTCAGGTGGATATAGGAGAAGGCTGAAGGAGGCGCGCTATTGCAACCTGAAACCGGCTCGGGCCAGGCGGCCGCGTTCCGGAAGGGCCTCGTTTCAAAGGGTATGAGCCGGGACTAAAGCCAGGGAGGCAGCCACTCTTTATTGGGCCGTGGTTTTTTTGGTCGGCTCTCATAATACTATCCGTCTCGGGTCCTGCCTACCTTTCGCGTGCCCGGGTCCGCGCCGCCCTTTTTGCACTGGAGGTTGTGGTGCCAGTAACCGCAAAAGGAGTCAGCATGGCACGGACAGTAATAACAATTTGTGTGGCACTGTTTTTAGGATTCATGACCGCTCTTGCGATAACCGGTTGCAGCACCCACACGGCTGCGCTCGACAATGCCCGGTCTTCGTACGAGCAGGCCTCGTCAAGCCCGACCGTCACCGCGAATGCCCCTGAAACCCTCGGAGAAGCCCGGAGGAACCTGCAAAGGGCCGAGGGGGCCAAGAACAAGAAGGAGCAAGAGCGCTACGCAAATCTCAGTCAGCAACAATCCGCAGAGGCGATCCAGGAGGCCAACCAGATAGCTGCTGAAAAACGTGCGGCAAGGGCCGAAGCCCAGGCCCAGGTCCAGTCCCAGCAGGCAGAGATGGAGCGGGAGCGGGCTGCGGCCGCAAGCCGGCAGGCCGCAGCGGCGAGCGGGCAGGCGGAGGCGGCGAGCCAAGAAGCCGCGGTGGCGTCCGAAAATGCCCGGTCCTCCGCGCATTTAGAGCCATGACGCCGTTATCGGCGGTAACCCGTACCTCGAACGATCTGTCCAACTCAGCCGTTAGCACGTTTTATCCGTAACCCCCGCCTCCCGTACCACTCCCTGAAATGCGCGTCCGTGCGATTGGTCTTAAAGTAGTTTTCGCCGCCGCCTTATGAATGCGCTTTATACGATTGCGGCGGCCCGGCTCAGAGTCCGACCACAATATTGCACCGGTAATGCCTTTCACAGCCGTATGCTGTAGAATATCTAAGCGGGGTGGGACGATAAAAAGATATTGGGTGTAGATACCCCTCACCCCAGATCCGCCAACGAACGGGCTTTACCGGGTAACAGCGCGGCAGCCCCGCAAGTTAGGCTGGTAAGTAGCCCATAGTCCACCTCCAAGGGGCGAGGGTGCCGAAGGTGCGAGGCCACGAAAGGAATTCCCCTCTCCCTGGCGAGGGGAGAGGGTCGGGGTGAGGGTGAGGGCATCCTTGTTTTCACATCATCGCAGGTGAGCATGACCGAGCAGGCGGAAAAACGAAGGGTCACCGTCATCTCGCTGGGCGCGGCCGTCGTGCTTGTCTTCCTCAAGCTCGCCGTCGGCCTTGCCACGGGCTACCTTACGCTCCTTTCGGAAGCGCTCCATTCCGCCCTCGACGCCCTTATTACCCTCGTGACTTTTTTTGCCATCCGTTTCGCTGAAAAGCCGGCCGACGCGGACCACCCTTACGGCCACGGCAAAGCGGAGAACCTGGCCGCATTCACCGAGTCGCTGCTGCTTTTCTTCGCCGTTGCCCTCATCCTGAGAGAGGTGGTGGAGAGACTTTTCTTTAAGGCAGTCGTTATCGAGCCGAACGCCTGGGCCGCGTCCGTCCTTTTCGTCTCCATCCTCTTCGACGTGCAGCGGTCTAAGGCGCTGCGGAAGATCGCCGCGCGATACAAAAGCGCTGCAATCGAGGCGGACGCCGTCCATTTCAGCGCAGATTTCGTGACCTCCTCCATTGCGCTGGCGGGCGTGCTGGCTACCTACGCCGCTTCACTCTACGCCACGGCCTCCGGCCGTGCCCCTGCGGCCTCCGGCGCGGTCTATTCGCTGATCGACATCGTTACCACCTGCTGTGTCCTTTTCGTTGTCATACGCATGGTGCTGCGCATCGTGACGAAGGCGGCAGACGTGCTCCTCGACCGGACATCGCAGGCAACGACGGAGCAGGTAAAGGACATCGTCTCGGGGATGGCGGAGGTGATCGACGTAGAGAACGTGCGGACCCGCGAGGCAGGCAAGCAGACCTTCGTGGACCTGACCGTCGATATCGACAGGAACGTGAGCGTGGAGACAGGCTATTCCATCGGCCGCCGCGTAGAGGAGACGATCAGGCAGCACATCGGAGACGCGGACGTGACGCTGACCGTGAAGCCCGTGCCGAAGGAGGCGGAGGACATCGTCGCGCGGATCAGGGCCGTCGCTGCGCTGGGCGGGTTCAACGTGCACCACATCGCGGTGCACGACGCAGGCGGCAGGACGCACACGGACCTCGACCTGGAAATGGAGGGAGACATCACGCTGGCGCAGGCGCACGCGATGGCCGACGACCTGGAGGCGCGCATACGGCGGGACAACCCGTCGATCAGGGAGATCAACACGCACATTGACTGGCGGACGGAGGCCGTGAGGGGCGTCTCCATATGGAAGGACAGGAGCCTGGCGCGGGCAGTGGAGGCGATCGTCAGGGAAAGGAAAGGGGTAACGGGCTGCACGCGGGTGTCGATAGAGGAGGAGGGGCCGGGGACGTTCATGGTGACGGTCCACTGCACGATGCGCCCCGAGGAAGGGGCGGCGGCCGTGCGCGAGGCGACGGAGGACCTGGAGAAGACGCTGAAGGAGCGGATTCCGGGGTTGAGCAGGGCGGTGATCCATTTCGAGCCGGGGTAGAGAACGGGGGGCCGTGATTTAGGGGCCGTGATCTTTTCGCGCCTTTTCCGCCGTTTTCTTCGGTGTTCCGGCTGGACGGACGCAAAAAGTCCAGTCTCGCCGGCCCACCTCGAAAAACAACGTAACGACCCCCCCTCCTCACGTCGGGCGGGTGCCCCGTCGAAAATCTCCCGGCCCCCTTTTCAGTAAAGCGGGCCTTTCATTTGCTTCTTCCTGTACTCGCGTATCGCGTCTTCATGGCAAAAAGCTGAATATTTCCAGTGGCAATGGTGAACTCGCGAATGCGAGGGGCGTACAATACGAGCCCATTTTCAAAAGATAATTTTCACCGTGCTACTGCTTAACCGGCTATAGGTGCGTCCCGGAAGCGCTAGAGCACCGTAACCTTCTTCTTCTCCGAAACAAGAAAAATTTTAATACCAAAGAAATCCATGACCGGCTTCTCGGCCTCAAGGTACTTGCGAAAAGTGGGCGTATCAGAACAACCTATCGCTATCCGATCCCCTGGGATAAAGTGGTTCGGCGTGCCGATTTTCATGGCGCTGTATATGCCCCTCGCCACAGACCGCAGCACTTGGGATTCCGTATAAACGGCCTCAAGCTTTCCCCTGCCCGCTTTAGAGCGGGCTACGCCCGCCACGCTGACAAAAATCTTAGCCTCCGATTCGGGATGATAGGCAA
>Ga0326727_10026009_pt1 | contig 10913 bp, 6 predicted proteins | sample MB2enrmetagenome_FD_207643 | JGI IMG/M metagenome (GOLD analysis project Ga0326727, IMG submission 207643) | Lab enriched peat soil microbial communities from McLean, Ithaca, NY, United States - MB29MY | ecosystem: Environmental > Terrestrial > Soil > Wetlands > Peat | place: USA: New York... | reverse complement strand
GCGGGCGCCGCGTCGTTGCAGGGCCACTGGATGGACCCGAGTTCGTCGAGCCGCGCGTAGGACACGCCCCGGAAGGTCGGCGTCGTGAGCGCGATCTCGTCCATGATCTCGCTCGGATGGCTGTAGCGCATCGGAACGCCCATCGCCTCGGCGAGCGCGATCGTCGCCTCCCAGTCGGCCTTGCCGGCGAGCGGCTCGATCGCCTTGCGCACGCGGCCGATACGGCGCTCGGCGTTGATGAACGTTCCGTCCTTCTCCAAAAACGACGAGCCTGGCAGGAAGACGTGAGCGTAGCGCGCGGTCTCGTTGAGAAAGAGATCCTGCACGACGACGCATTCCATCGCGCGCAGGCCCGCGGTGATGTGCTTGGTGTCGGGGTCCGACTGGGCGATGTCCTCGCCCTGGACGTAAAGCCACTTGAATGCCCCGTCGATCGCCTCGTCGATCATGTTGGGAATGCGCAGGCCCGGGTCTTTGCTGAGCGGCGTGCCCCACATGCGCTCGAAGATTTCGCGTGTCGCGTCGTCCGACACGTGGCGATAGCCGGAATATTCGTGCGGGAACGACCCCATGTCGCAGGAGCCCTGCACGTTGTTCTGGCCGCGGAGCGGGTTCACCCCGACGCCCTCGCGCCCGATGTTGCCTGTCGCCATGGCGAGGTTGGCGATCGCCATGACCGCGGTCGAGCCTTGCGCGTGCTCCGTGATGCCGAGCCCATAGTAGATCGCGCCGTTCCCGCCTGTCGCATAGAGCCGCGCCGCGGCGCGCAGCTCCCTGGGGTCGATGCCGGTCGCCGCGGCGGTCGCTTCGGGCGAATGCCGCTCCTCGGCGACGAAGCGCGCCCAGGATTCGAAATTGTCCTTGTCGCAGCGCTCGGCGACGAAGGCCTCCGCGACGAGGCCCTCGGTCACGATCACATGCGCCATCGCGGTCAGGACGGCCACGTTGGTTCCTGGTTTCAGCGCGAGGTGATGGTCGGCCTCGACGTGTGGGGTCCTCACGATGTCGATGCGCCGCGGATCGATGACGATGAGCCGCGCGCCCGCGCGCAGCCGCCTCTTGAGGCGCGAAGCGAACACTGGATGGGCGTCGGTCGGATTGGCGCCGACGACGATGACGACGTCCGCCTTGTCGACCGACTTGAAATCCTGCGTGCCGGCCGACGTGCCGTAGGTGTTGGAGAGCCCGAAGCCGGTCGGCGAATGGCAGACCCGGGCGCAGGTGTCGACGTTGTTGTTGCCGAAGCCGGCGCGGACCAGCTTCTGGACGAGGAACACTTCCTCGTTGGTGCAGCGCGACGATGAAATCGCGCCGACCGAGTCCCGGCCGTACGTGGCCTGGATGCGCTTGAACTCGCTCGCGGCGTACTGAAGCGCCTCGTCCCACGAAACTTCCCGCCACGGGTCTTCGATCCGCTCGCGGATCATCGGCTTCAGAACGCGGTCCCGATGGGTGGCGTAGCCGTAGGCGAAGCGTCCCTTGACGCAGGAATGGCCCTCGTTGGCCTTGCCGGCTTTGTACGGGAGCATGCGCACGACTTCGTCGCCCTTCAGCTCCGCCTTGAAGGCGCAGCCGACGCCGCAATAGGCGCAGGTCGTCACCACCGTGCGCTCGGGCATTCCCATTTCGATGACCGATTTTTCAATGAGCGACCCTGTCGGACAGGCCTGCACGCAGGCGCCGCAGGAGACGCACTCGGATTGGAGAAAATCGACGCCGCCGGGCGACACTTTCGATTCGAAGCCGCGGCCGAGAATCGTCAGCGCGAAGGTTCCCTGCACCCCCTCGCAGGCGCGCACGCAGCGCGAGCAGACGATGCATTGTGCCGGGTCAAAGACGAAATAGGGATTGGAGGCGTCGATCGGCGCGCCGAGATGATTGGCGCCGTCGTGCCCGTATCGCGTGTCGGTGACGCCCAGTCTCTCCGCTTGGGTCCGCAATTCGGAGTCGCCGACAGCGCCGGAGGTGAGGCAGTCGAGCGGGTGGTCGGAAATATAGAGCTCCATCACCCCCCGCCTCAGGCGCTCGAGCCGAGGCGTCTTGGTATGCACGACCATGCCCTCTTCCGCCGGCGTCGTGCAGGAGGCGGGCGTCCCCTTGCGGCCCTCGATCTCGACGAGGCAGAGCCGGCAGGAGCCGAACGGCTCGAGATTGTCGGTCGCGCAGAGTTTCGGGATTGGATTGTCGATCAGCGCCGCGGCGGCCATCACCGAGGTTCCCGGCGCCACGCTGACCTTGCGGCCGTCGATGGTCAGGGTCACGGTCGGAGCGCCGGCGCGGATCGGCGTGCCGACGTCGAGTTCTTGCAAGAGGGCCATTGCGAAACTCCTATTCCGCCGCAGCGCGCGGGGGCGCTTTGGCGAAATCTTCGCTGAAATGATCAAGAGCGCTGAGAACGGGCAGGGGCGTCAACCCGCCGAGCGCGCAGAGCGAGCCGTCCGTCATCACCTCGCAAAGATCGCGCAAAAGTTCGACGTTCTTTTGGCGGTCCCGGCCGGCGATGATCTTGTCGACTGTTTCGGCGCCGCGTATCGAGCCGATGCGGCAGGGGGTGCATTTGCCGCAACTTTCCTTCGCGCAGAAATGCAAGGCGAACCGCGCCTGGCGCGCCATGTCGACGCTGTCGTCGAAGACGACGATTCCGCCATGGCCGAGCATGCCCTTGGCGGCCAGCATCGATTCGTAGTCGAGCGGCGTGTCGAGCAGGCGCTGGGGGAAATAGGCGCCGAGCGGCCCGCCGACCTGCACCGCGCGGATCGGGCGGCCGGATCGCGTCCCGCCACCAAAACCCTCCACCAGCTCGCGAATCGTCGCGCCGAAGGCGAGTTCGATGAGTCCGCCGTAGCGGACGTTCCCCGCGAGCTGGAATGGCTGGGACCCGAGCGAACGCCCGACGCCGTAGTCCGCGTAGGCCTTCGCCCCGTGTTCGAGGATCCACGGGACGGAGGCGAAGCTCAAGACGTTGTTGATGACGGTCGGCTTGCCGAACAAGCCCGATATCGCCGGCAGCGGCGGTTTCGCGCGCACCTGCCCGCGCTTGCCCTCGAGGCTGTCCAGAAGCGACGTCTCCTCGCCGCAAATATAGGCGCCGGCGCCGAGCCGCGCCTCCATGTCGAAGGCGTGGCCCGAGCCGAGCACGGACCGTCCCAACAGGCCGCCGGCGCGCGCCCGTTCGATCGCGCGAGAAAAGACGTCGAAAGCGTGCGGATATTCGGAGCGGATGTAAACGTAGCCCATCGTCGCGCCGACTGTGACGGCGGCGATCGCCATGCCTTCGATGAGCAGGAAGGGGTCGCCCTCCATCAGCATGCGGTCGGCGAAGGTGCCGCTGTCGCCCTCGTCGGCGTTGCAGACGACGTATTTCTGGTCCGCCTGGGCGCCGGCGACCGTGCGCCATTTGATGCCGGTCGGGAAGCCGGCGCCGCCGCGCCCCCGCAGGCCGGAGGCTAAGACCTGCTCGACCGTCGCCTCGGGACCCAGCGTCAGGGCGCGGGTCAGCCCCGAGAGACCGCCATGGCGCCGGTAGCCGTCGAGCGACAGCGGGTCGATCAGGCCGCAGCGGGCGAAAACGAGGCGCTGTTGTCGCGCGAGATAGGGAATGTCCTCGATCCGGCCGAGCGCCTTCGGATGGGCGCCGCCGGCCAGAAACCCGCCGTCGAACAGCGACCCAGCATCGTCCGCCGCCGCAGGCCCGTAGCCGACGCGACCCTCCGGCGTCTCGACTTCGACAAGCGGCTCCAGCCAGAAAAGGCCGCGCGAGCCGGTCCGCACGATCGAAATCTCGAGGCCGCGAACGCTCGCCTCCTGCGCCAGAGCCGAGGCCACGGCATCCGCGCCGACGGAGAGCGCGGAGGAGTCCGAAGGAACGAAGACGCGCGCGCTCACTGGGTTTGTCCCTTCGCGCCGGCGACGATCGCATCGAGCCGGTCCGGGTCTAGGCGGCCGAACGGCTCGCCGTCGAGCAGCGCGGCAGGCGAAAGGGCGCAATTGCCGAGGCAATAGACGGTCTCGACATGGAGCCCTGCGCCCGTCTCTCGGTCGTCCGGGTGGATTCCGTGGCGACTCTCGAGATGGGCGACAAGCTCTTCACAACCCATCGCCTGGCAGGATTCCGCCCGGCACATCTTCAGGACCCGTCCGTTGACCGGGCTGCGACGAAAGTCATGATAGAAGCTGACCACCCCGAGCGCCTCGGCCCTGGAGATGTTCAGAGCCTCCGCAAGCAGCGCGACGGCGGCGGCGTCGATATAGCCGAACTGATCCTGGAGGTCGTGCAGGATCGGCAGCGCTGCTCCCGGCATCGACCGCCTGCGGTCGATCAACTCACGCGCGAGTTCAATGTCAAACGCCGCACTGGCGGCCATCGCGGATCCTCCTGGCAACAACCGAATGATGCGCCTGTCGAAATCTACGTTCAAATTGAACGTTCGGAAGGACTGATAGGATCCTTCTATCGCCCTTGCGTCTAGCTGCGGCTGGGCGGCTCGATCTGGGCCGCGATATCGGCCGGCCATTTCATTGCGAAGAGAGTGCGGGCGAGCGGCGAGGGCGGCTCGCGGTCGCTCATCACGAGGCCGATCGTGCGGCTCGTCGTGGGCTCGACAAGGTCGATCGCGCGGGTCCCCTGCGGAATGCCGAAGAAGCGCAGCAGGTGGCGCGGCACGATCGCGGACCATTGGCCGGCGGCCACATGCGACACGAGGTTGAAGATCGAATTCGTCTCCACTGCCGGATTGGGCTTTGCTCCGACCGAGCGGAATATGCCGTCGATGATACGGCGGTTCTGCATGTCCGGCGTGAGCAGGCAGAGCGGCGCAGTGGCCGCTTCACTCCATCCGATCTGCGTCCGGCCTGAGAACTTTCCGTGAGCCGGCGTGAGGAACATGTATTCCTCGACGCAGATCGGCTTCGCCTTGACCCGCTCGATCGGCTCCGCATCGAGATAGGTCAGGCCCACGTCGAGTTCGAAGTCCTCGATTCCGCGTTCGATTTCCTGGCTGTTCAGCGACATGACGGCGACCGTGACGGCTGGAAACGTCGCGTAGAACGGGCCGGTCAGCTGCGACACGATCGGCAGCGCGGTCGGGATCGCGCCGATGCGAAGCCGGCCCGCCAGGCCCTTGTCGATCTCCTCGAGGCCGCGCCGCAGGTTCTCCGCTTCCGCCAGAATGCGGTGGGCGTGCTCGAGAACAAGCCGACCTTGACCGGTGAGGCCGACAAAGCGATGGCCGCGTTCGACGATCGGCGCTCCGAGATCGTCCTCGAGCATCCTTATCGCCGCCGACAGCGTCGGTTGCGTCACGTGACAGGCCTGGGCCGCGCGGCCGAAATGCTTCTCACGGGCCAGCGCGGCCAGATATTCGAGCTGCCGCAACACCATGGCGTCCCTCGCTGCCATATTCGTGGCGCCCGAGCCTGCCAAGGTCAATAGTGAACGCCTATTGCTCCGGCTCTCCCGTCGACCTGGAGGCGTCGTCGCAAAGAGGCTATGTCACGATTGAACCTGCCTGGAGGTCCCATGCCGCCCACCGAACCGAACCCGCCCAATGCGCAGTCGCGCGCCTTCCCGATCCGCATCACCCTGTCGACGGCCGCAATCGCCGTGCTGGCGCTGATCGCTGTCTGGCTGGCGTTGGCGCCGAAGGGCGCGAACCAGGCGCTGGTGGGAGGCCCGTTCGCGCTCGAGGACGGCGCCGGCAAGATGGTCACCGAACAGACGTTGCGGGGGCGGCCATTCCTCGTCTATTTCGGCTACACGCATTGCCCGGACGTGTGCCCGACCGAGCTCGCCCACATTTCGGACGTTCTCGCCGCCATGGGCGACAAGGCGGTGCCCGCTCTCTTCATCACGGTCGATCCCGAGCGCGACACGCCGAAGGTGATGCAGGACTACGCCAGCAGTTTCGGTCCCCACGTCGTCGGGCTGTCCGGCAGCCCGCAGGCGATCGGGGCGGTCGAAAAGGAATACCGCGTGTTCGCGCGCAAGGGGAAGGTCGAGTCCGACGGCAGCTACTCGATGGACCACAGCTCGGTCATCTACCTGATGGACAAGACCGGCGGATTCGTCGAGGCCCTCAACGTCGATCGGCCGCCGGAAGACGCGGCGAAGGAGCTGGAGCGTTACCTGTGAACGTCGCGTTTGCCCGATTGGGCGGCGTTTGCTAGAGCGCTTCCGAGAACCGTCGGCCAGTGCCGGCGCTCGCCATGAGACGTTGGGCCCATGAACAGATTCACCGCCTTGACCGGAGTCGTCGCGCCGTTGCCGATCGATAATATCGACACGGACATGATCATCCCGAAGCAATATCTGAAGACGATCAAGCGCACCGGTCTCGGCGCCGGCCTGTTTGCCGAACACCGGTATCGCGACGACGGCTCGGAAAATCCCGATTTCGTTCTTAACAAGCCGCCCTACCGGAAGGCGGCGATCCTGGTCGCGGGCGACAATTTCGGCTGCGGGTCGTCGCGCGAACACGCGCCGTGGGCGCTTCTCGATTTCGGCATTCGCTGCGTGATCGCGGCCGACTTCGCCGACATCTTCTACAACAACTGCTTCAAGAACGGCATCCTGCCGATCAAGGTCTCGCGCGAGGACCTGGCGAAGCTTCTCGACGACGCCGAGCGCGGCGCCAACGCGACGCTGACCGTCGATCTGCCGGCGCAGGAGATTCGCGGGCCCGACGGCGGCGTGGTCAGGTTCGAAGTCGATGCGTTCCGCAAGCATTGCCTGATCGAGGGGCTCGACGACATCGGCCTCACCATGGTCGAGGCGCCGGCCATCGCCGCCTACGAAGAAAGGTCGGCGGCGGCTCGTCCGTGGCTTTGACCTTGTGAAACTGCGCGACCCGTCGCGCCCATTCGTTCGGCTGCGATTGTCAATGCCCGCCGCATTCCCGTAATCTCGTCGGCAGGAGGGAGGGAAACTCCTGGCTCGATGAATGGCGCGACGGTTTTTTTCATTGCGATCGGCTATGTCCTCCTGCTGTTCCTCATCGCCTGGTGGGGCGATCGCGGAGGACGGCGATTCGTCTTCGGCGCCCCGCGTTCTGTGGTCTATGCGCTGAGCCTTGCCGTCTACTGCACGTCCTGGACCTATTACGGCTCGGTCGGACTCGCCTCCAGGCACGGCCTCGAGTTTCTGCCGATCTACATCGGTCCGATCCTCGTCATCGGCCTCGGCGCGCCGTTCGTCGGCCGCATCGCCAATCTGGCGCGAACGCAAAACCTGACCACGGTCGCCGACTTCGTCTCGGCCCGGTACGGCAAGTCGCAGGCGGTCGCCGCCGTCGCCGCGCTTATCGCTCTCGTCGGCTCGGCCCCCTACGTCGCGCTGCAGCTTAGGGCGGTCTCCACCACCCTGCTGACGGTGGTCGATTCTTTCGACCGGTCCAGATTGGCCGCGGACAAGCCCTCGACCGCGTTCTCTCTGGCGATCGCTCTGGTGCTTGCCGCGTTCGCCATCGCCTTCGGCACACGGCGGATCAATCCGAAAGAGCATCAGAACGGGCTCATCCTCGCCATCGCCGTCGAGGCGCTCGTCAAGCTCGCGGCGTTTCTCGCGGTCGGCGCGTTCGTCGTTTGGCGGCTCAACGGCGGCATCGTCGATCTGACCGAGGCGGCCCGGTCGGTCCCCAGGATCGCCGCGGTCATTCAGACGCCGCCGGACCCGGCGGTCTGGGGCGTGACCACGCTGCTCTCGGCGTTCGCGATCATTCTCCTGCCGCGCCAGTTTCACGTCACGGTGGTCGAGAACCACGATCGGCGCGACCTGCGCACGGCGTCCTGGCTGTTTCCGGCCTATCTCGTGCTGATCAACCTCTTCGTTGCCCCGCTCGCCGTCGCCGGGCTGAAGATGTTCCCCGACGCGGCGATCAACCGCGACCTGACGGTTCTGGCGCTGCCGCTCGCCGCCGGCGCCCGCGGGATCGCGCTCCTCACCATGATCGGCGGCCTGTCTGCCGCGACCGGCATGGTGGTGGTGGACAGTCTTGCGCTGGCGATCACGATCTCCAACGACCTGGCGATGCCGCTCCTGCTGCGGCGGCCGGTCCCGCAGGAGCCGGGCGCCGAAGGCGACATCGGCGCGCTCGTCTTGTGGGTGCGCCGGCTTGCGATCCTCGGCGTGCTGGCGCTCGGCTTCCTCTACGAGCGATCCGCCGGCGAGGCCGCGCTCGTTTCCATCGGGCTTCTTTCATTCGCCGCCGTCGCGCAGATCGCGCCGGCTTTTCTCGGCGGCCTGTTCTGGCGCCGCGGCACCGCCCGCGGCGCGGTCGCCGGCATGACAGCGGGCTCGCTCGCCTGGGTCTACCTTCTGCTGCTGCCGTCGATCGAGCCGCAACATCCGATCACGGCCTATTTCGCGCATGGACCGCTGGCGATCGGCTGGCTGAGCCCGGGCGCTCTAGTCGCGTTCGCGCCGAACGCGCTCGTCGGCGGCGTCGTCCTGTCGCTCGCGGCCAACATCGCCGTCTTCGTCGTCTTCTCGCTCAGCCGCCAACCGACCGCGCTCGAGCGCACGCAGGCGAGCGCCTTCGCCGGCGCCGGGGCGAAGCCGCAGGCGTTCCGCCTGTGGCGCTCATCGACGACCGCAGGCGAACTCGAAGCGGCGGTCGCCCGCTATCTCGGGGCGGCGCGGGCGCGCCGCGCCCTCTCGGCCTTCATGCGCGAGAAGGGGCTCGAATACGACCCGGCGCAGGAGGCGAGCGCCCAACTCATCCGCCATGCGGAGTTCCTGCTGTCGCCGGCCATCGGCGCCTCGACCTCTCGCCAGGTGCTGTCCTTCTTGCTTCGGCCGCGGGCGCTATCCGGCCAGTCCGCTCTCAAGCTGATCGACGAGGCGTCCGCGGCGATCCAGTCGAGCAGGGACCAGCTGCAGCACGCGCTCGATCACGCGCGCCAGGGCATCACCGTCTTCGACTCCAACCTCGCGCTGACCGCCTGGAACCGCGAATTCGTCGAGCTCTTCGATCTGCCGCCTGCGATGCTGCGTCACGGCGTCGGGCTCGACGAGATCGTGCGCTTCAACGCCGCGCGCGGCGCCTATGGTCCCGGCGACTCCGAGGATTTCGTCGCAGAACGGGTGGCGGCGCTGCTCTATGAGGACCAGCCGACGAGGCTGCGCCTCTTCTCCACTTACAGGGTGATCGAGATCCGGTCGGCGCGGCTGCCGGACGGAGGCATCGTCACCACTTATACCGACGTGACGCAGACCGTGCAGACCGAGGAGGCGCTCGAAGCCGCCAACGAGCTCCTCGAGCAGCGGGTCGACGAGCGCACCGCCGAACTGCAGCGGCTCAACGCCGAACTCGCCCGCGCCAAGACGGTGGCGGAAGAGGCCAATCTCTCCAAGACGCGCTTTCTCGCCGCGGCGAGCCACGACATCCTTCAGCCGCTCAACGCCGCGCGGCTCTACGCCAGTTCGCTCACCGAAGCGGCGGCCGAGGCGGGGAGCGCGGAGCGCGCCGACCTTGCCCGCAACGTCGACATCTCGCTCGAGGCGGTCGAGGAGATTCTAGGCGCCCTTCTCGACATTTCGCGGCTCGACGCGGGCGCGACCAAGCCGGAGGTCGCCGACGTGCCGGTCGCCGACCTCATGCGGATGCTCGAGATCGAGTTCGGTCCGATCGCCCGGGCGAAGGGGCTGGAGTTGCGCTTCGTGCCGACCACGCTCGCCATCCGCACCGACCGCCGCCTCATGCGCCGCCTGCTGCAGAACCTCGTCTCCAATGCGCTGAAATACACGCTTAAGGGCAAAGTGCTGGTCGGCTGCCGACGGGCGGGCGGGGCGGTGCGGATCGAGGTCTGGGACACCGGGCTCGGCATCCCGACGGACAGGCAGCGGGCGGTGTTCGAGGAGTTCGAGCGGCTCGATCAGGGCGCGCGGGTCGCGAGGGGCCTCGGGCTCGGCCTGTCGATCGTCGAGCGGCTGGGACGCGTGCTCGGCCATCCGGTGGGGCTCAATTCGCGACCCGGCGAGGGCTCGGTCTTCTCCGTCGCCGCGCCGCGCGGCGAGGCCGCCCCGACCAACGTCTCCGACGACGGCGCGCCGGCGGCGGCGGCGCCCGGCGAGCCCCTCAGCGGCCTGAAAGTCCTGGCGATCGACAACGAACCGCGCGTGCTCGAGGGCATGCGCGCGCTGATGAGCCGCTGGGGCTGCTCGGTCGCGACGGCGCACGGCCTCGCCGAGGCGCGCGAGGCGCTGGCGCGCTTCGGGGCGCCCGACGTCGTCATCGCCGACTACCATCTCGACGAGGGCGACGGGATCGAGACGATCAGGGCCCTGCGCGACGACTTCGGCCGCTCCGTTCCGGCGATCCTCGCGACCGCCGACCGGAGCCCCGAAGCGCGCGACGCCGCGCAACGCCACGACGTCGTCATCCTCAACAAGCCCTTGAAGCCGGCGCCCTTGAGGGCGCAACTCACCCGCTACAGCGCGCTCCGCGAGGCGGCGGAGTAGGGGGCGTATTCCCTGCTATACGCCGGACTAATTCTACGCGAATGTATTGCATAACCCGGCTGACGCGGGTCGAGCGCGTCCTCGTCGCGGAGCCGGGGCGGAACCCGATCGCGAGCCCGCTTCGGGCCAAATCCCCCCAAGCAGAATCCAAGCCAGACCAAGAAAAACCAAGGAAACAGGGCTTGGATTCTCTTGGATTTCCTTGGATTCCTTCGTGCGATTCGAGGTTTTTCAATGGGTTACGAGGAAACCAAAGAAAAAAAATTGTTGCCGACCCCAGCGAAGGCGATCTTCTTTTGCGCAAGCGGGCCCAGGCGAAAATCCGCCCTTGCCGCATCATCCTGCCAAAGGCGTCGAGCCGCCGCTTGCGCTGACCTTCGCCAGTCCCTCCATGCCGACCTCGCTTTCCCTCCCGCCGCGACGGCGGTGGGTCAGAAACACCAAGATGGCACGGATT
>Ga0326727_10026004_pt1 | contig 10914 bp, 6 predicted proteins | sample MB2enrmetagenome_FD_207643 | JGI IMG/M metagenome (GOLD analysis project Ga0326727, IMG submission 207643) | Lab enriched peat soil microbial communities from McLean, Ithaca, NY, United States - MB29MY | ecosystem: Environmental > Terrestrial > Soil > Wetlands > Peat | place: USA: New York... | reverse complement strand
CAAATCTGCCCTGACGTATTCAGTGCCGATCGCGTTGGCCTCTGCTTCCTCGTAATTCTTTCGCTGATCGTACCGGGTAGTGGACATCGAGAAAGTGAAACCAATAAGTAGAGACAGAAGCGTCAGTGTAGCGCCGGCCACCAGGTTGAGATCTGAACGCTCGTCATCTGTCATTTTATGCGGCATGTAGACGCCCAACCACTCCACAAGCCACAAGACCGCGGTCGAGACCAACAGAAAAAGAATCGGTAGACTCACTAGATTTTCCAAGTTATTGACCTCCGCCTTTCTGCATGACGCGACGGCATGAAATCCCGTCAGACGGCCGATACCAGGGCCGTGAAAGCAAAAGCTCCTACCAAGACCAGCACCACTGCAACGTAGAAGGTGATGCTGATGCGGGTGGGAAGACCCATGCGGTTGAGTTCGCGCAGTCTCCTCCAGTGCTGAAAGGCAGCTCCCAGGAGAGCTACCGTTCCAGTGACGACGAGAAAATAGGCCAGATTCGTGACGCTAACAGAGTGTGAGCGCCAAATCCCCTTAAACTCGACGTCTGCAACCTGTTTGAGCTTACCAATGGCAAATCCAAAGCTGATCATGGAAAGCGCGGTGCGGATCCAGGCCATCAGGGTGCGTTCAGCAGCATAGTAGTTCCGATCCAAGGCGAGGTCTGTGCGCTCTACCGCGAGCTGGTTGGCGTCGATTTTCGCGACGGGGATTTGATTAACGACCTTTTCTGGCATGATCGACTCCTGTCCAACTGGCGGGCATCCGGGCAATGATTCGGTTTGCCGGACCCCGGAGCAATATGTAGGGAACCAGTGCGAGGAGGGCTGCCGTCAGCAACGCCTCGCCCGGATAGAACCAGTGCAGTTCAATCACTTGATAGACGGTATCCAGCACAAGGGCCAGGATGAAGATTTTAGCGACGGATTTCCAGCCTTCCCGCAAGAGGGCTGCGCGATGTCTTGGCTCGGTGAACAGCGACCAGAAATAGGGCACGCGTCCGTCAGCGGCGTCCTTTTTTCCATCGAGAACCGCAAAGAGAATGGCCATAGCCGGCTGCATGTAGACGCGAAAATGCATGGCGCCATACACCCGGCCTACCATGTTCTCAAATATTCTCGAAATCAGATCTTCCATAGGTTCCTTCCTTTCATTTGCAATCACGCCCTGGCGGCCTGCCCGGTTGAGGGAACAGGACCTGCCTGCAGCGCCGCGTCTTCCGCGTTAATTGTGGCTTCGCTTGTCTGTTGCCACGGCCAATGTCCCTCGACCTCGACGGTCAAGGTCCAGCCCAGCACCGTTCGAACCAGAACCAAGCCGCCCAGCAGGGCAAGGTTCGTAAGGGTCAGGGGGTACGCGACGGTGTTGATGATGTCGGCCGCCACCAGCAATTCGAGACCGACCAGCAGCGTCTTTCCTAATACGATGCGGTACCGCTCGTAAGCTCCCTCGATCTTGGTCATCGAGTGAAAAAGCCAGCGCACGGTCCCAATGAGAATAAAGCAAACCATGATCGCCACGGCCAGGACCTCGATTGCCCGGGCCGCAATTTCCATCACCGGTCTTGATTCGTCCATAGTTATCTCCTCATAATTTCGGCGCCATGCGCCGCGGCTTGCCCCAGGGTTACTTGCATGAGAGAGTCAATCGCCGATTCGACGTTAGGGAACAGCATCCCGCGTCCAATCTTGTCGGCAAGCCCGGTCTTCCCAAGCATGGAACTGACCAGATGTTTTGGTCCGGCAATCGCCATGTTGATTCCGGTAGTCTCCAGTTCACCCCGCAACTGTTCCAGGGCGGCTGCTCCGGTTGTGTCGAGAAGGGGCATAGTCTCGGTATCCAGCAGAAAATATTTCACTGGTGCCGTCGCTTCCCGAATCACGGTTTTGACTCGCGCCCTGAAATGGTCGGCGTTGAAAAACACCAGTGACGCGTCGAAGCGGTAAATCACCAACGCCGGATAGGTCTGCAATCCGGGATGCGTCGCAGCATTCAGAAACGCGTTCGTCCCTGGCACTCGCCCCAGCACGGCGTCGTGCGGCCGGGAGACCGTGATCAAGAGCAGTACGACGGCCACCCCGACTGCGACCAACACACCGGGTAAGACACCGACCGTGATGGTGCCCAATAACGTGATCAGACAGAGCCAGAATTCCTTGGGGCTGACGAGTCGCAGTTCCCGCAAACCCTTAAGGTCGAACAGACCCAGCGCCGCCTTCATCAGTATGGCGGACAACACCGCCATGGGCAGCCAGGCAAGCGGCGCGGTGAAAAACATGAGCGTAAGCGCTAGTACTGCGGCTGTCACCAACCCGGCGACCTGGGTCTTGCCGCCGGCTGAATCGTTCATTGCCGTACGGGAGTCAGCTCCGCTGATGGCGAATCCCTGGAGGAGCCCGGCTCCTATGTCGGCCACACCCATCGCAATGAACTCCCGATTCGAGTCAACGTCATAGTGATTCTTCGAGGCAAAGCCGCGGCAAGTGACCATGCCGCTGGTGTAACTGATCAGCGCCAACCCGGCCGCGCCCGGCAGTAGTGCCTCCCAATCTCGCCAGGCGATAGCTGGAATCGTCAAAACCGGAAGTCCCGCGGGAATCATGCCCAAGAGCTTCACACCGTGTTGGTCAAGAGCGAAGGCCGCCGAGCAGGCGATACTGGCGACCACGGCGATCAATGCCGCCGGCATTTTGGGGGCAAAGCGCGCAAACAAGACCAGTAACGCGAGAGTTGTGACACCCACCACTAACGTCAGTCCGTGGGTCTCGTTCAGTTTTGAGACGAAATGCCAGGACAGCCGAAAGAATCCCTCGGATGGCAGCTTGAAACCGAATAGGGTGCCAAGTTGGCTGGTGAAGATCCAGATCGCAATGCCGTTCAGATAGCCGGCCAGGATAGGTTTAGCCAGAAAGTTAGTTAAAACTCCCAAACGCAAAAATCCCGCGGCAATACAGATTAAGCCGCCGGTGATGGCCAGCGCGGCAGTGAGCGCCAGGTAGCGGGCCGGATCTTGACCGGCGAGCGGCACCACCACCGAAGCAACAATCGCGCACGTTGCAGAATCCGGGGCGAGGATCAACTGCCGCGAAGAGCCGAGCAGCGCGTAAGCCACCAGCGGCAACAGGCTGGCGTAAAGCCCGTGAACCGGTGAAACGCCTGCGAGTTGAGAATAGGCGATCGCGACCGGCAGCGCCACTGCAGCCACCGAAAGGCCCGCCACGATGTCCAGGCGGAGCCACTCCCTCCGGTACCCCGATAAGAAGGCGATCACGAACTCCCCCTCCTCGTTGCGGGACCGCTGCGAGCCGGCACCTCAAGGGTATTCGCGAAGCGCAAACCGGTGGCGCCGGTGTACACGAGATCCGGATGTTGGACTTCAGGCGTCACGTGGCTTCTCTCCTTGGCTCCGGAAGCGGGATGTCCCGTTAACTCTTTGGAATCCTGAGTGTCCACGCACCGCCAAAGACGATATTGGTTCCCAGTAAGTGGTAGGTAGCGCTGTATTCGTGATAGCCCTTTACGTAGAGACTAAGATCCCGCTTCGGGAAAATGAGCGTAACCTGGCCCCCGAGCGCATGAACCTTGTAATAAGGCAAAGTACTGGCGGGGACGACCGCCGGCCCCAGAGGAATCTGACCGCCGTTGTCGGTGATCTGCCACTGGTCGTAGCCAACGAAGCCGAGTTGCAGCAAACGGGTGAAATCTTTCTTCAACGGCAGAACCTGCCCGATACCCCATTCCATCGTGAAGGCCTGGCCTGGCGTCTTATAAGTATTGCCGGTACCGAGTCTTGACCCGTGAACCTCCCAGTCCGTGAACAGGTTTGCACTCGTCCCTTTGTTCTTTGTCAGGTAGAGCGTCGAACCAGTGGTTACATGGTTGCCGAAATATCCCGCCCCGACGTTATCTGACGCACCCGGCTTGTAACGTCCCGTGGGTAGCATGAGGCCTTCCCCCACTTGCACGTCGGCTCTCTTCAGATGCCATGCCAGTCCAAAAGGTTGAATGTACATGTCGGCGATGCCCGTGCCGCCCGCGTTGAGGCCGAGTTTCGTTGCGCTGCCAGTGGCTGGGACCACCAGGTCGGCGACGAGGGAACCAGTCGCCGGTGTTGGGGCCACGAGTTCGTAAACGAGATTCCCGCCAAGAAATTTGAATTGGGGTACGTACATGAAAACATTTTCAACAGCCCAGACTTTGTAATCGCCGCTGACCGGGATCGACTTACCGTTCGAACCGTCGAAAGTACTGGCGCCATAATCTATCGTAATGTTGGCGTAGGAAAATCCTGGTGGTGGAGCGACTCCCGCATTCATTCCCACCTGGCCCGGAACCCATTGTGGCTTCTGCTGGCCTGGCAAGGATACGGCACAGACCAACATCAAGATCGTAAGTATTAGGCGTGCGGTTCGAATTCTCGAAGACATCGTGTTTTCTCTTTCTCAGACTAACCAAGCGCCCGGTGGCAATAGCCGTGAGGCATCCTTCGTCGGGCCCGATGAAATTCAAAAGCGGAAGACTTATTGTTTTTGAGATGCCACCGTACGCCCGGAGCCATTGTTAGACCCCGATCCGACCAGCTTGCCCACCCTCAAGATGTGCGTTTTGGCGCCGATTCCTTGCTTAGCAGACTTTTAGGTCATCACGCGAGGAAACCTCTGTGAAACACTAATCATGAGCGTCTCATTACGGGTTACTTCTGGCGTTTTGGAATCGGCAATCCTCGACCCTGTTGCCAGGAGTTGACTAGGAATTATTCCAGACCGTCGTCCCGCCGCCCGAGGACTTTAGGCTTTTGTCTCCGTGTCTGGGATACTCTGAATGGCTTTAAGTATCTTGCTATAAGCGAGGCGGTCCGCATAGTTAGCCAGCATGGCGCCCAAGGAGGCATCCTGCTCCGACACGCGTTGTATAACCCCTGCAATCCTTTCGCGATCCAGCGAAATCAATGCATTTGAAAGTTCGCTCCGCAACTCGTCCGAGAGCGCCATCAAGGCCTCCCGAAGAGGCGGGTCCATCTTAGCGTGAGCCGTACCTTCAGCACGAACGTAGCGCACGCCCAAGTGACGCGACATGCAGTTGAAGACCTCCGCAAAGTTGTAAGGCTTCTGGAGGACATCGTCCATTCCTGCCGCCAGCATCTCGTCACGATCAGCGGTCAATACTGAGGCCGTGACTCCCGCGATCTTCACTGCGCGTCCACCGTCCAGTTCCCGGATGCGCTTCACCGCCTCTACGCCGTCCATCCCGGGCATGCGGCGGTCAGTCCAAATGAAGTGCGGGCGCCAGGACCCGAATACCTCGAGTTCCTCCATACCGTTTTGAGCTGCGCGCACGCGGAAGCCCACCGCCTCCAGCACCCGCTGCATCAACAGGCGGTTTTCAAATGCGTCATCCACCACCAGGACGCGATATTCGGGCTGGCCAGGGGCGATGTGCACTACCCTTCCCCCCGCATCCGGCGCCGCATTCGCCTCGGAGTTCATTGCCCGTTCGACGCGCAGTTCCACGCGAAATCGCGATCCGTGACCAGGAGTGCTCTCTACCTGGATAGTCCCGCCCATCATCTCCACGAACTGCCGGACGATGGTCAGTCCTAATCCAGTGCCTTCCGTCGTCCGATTGCCTACCTGTACGAAAGGCTCAAAGATACGAGCCTGATCTTCCGGTGCAATTCCAACGCCGGTGTCCTCGACCTCGAACCGGAGTTTCACGTGGTTCGAGGTATCCTCCGGGAGCGCTTCCAACCGGAGGCTGATGGATCCTCGATCGGTGTACCTCACCGCGTTGCCGATCAGGTTGATCAGTATCTGGCGCAGCTTGGAGGCATCAGTCAGCACGAGACCCGGGAGATAGGGGAAATCCTCAACCAGCAACTGCAGGTTTTTCGCTCTCGCACGCACCTCCATCATTTCCGTAACTTCGCGCACCAGTTTTCTCAGGTCGCAGGGCGCGTTCTCCAGGACGACGCGGCCGGCCTCGATCTTCGCCACATCCAGCACGTCGCCGATCAAACCAAGCAGGTGCTCGCCGCTGCGATGAATAATCTCCAGGTCTTTGCTCTGCTTCTCGGAAGGGTCGTCTTCGCGTAGCAGCTCCGAGAAGCCCAAAATCGCGTTCAGCGGAGTGCGCAACTCGTGGCTCATGCTAGCCAGAAACGCGCTCTTGGCCCGGTTAGCTGCCTGCGCCTGGTCTCGCGCGTCCACCAGTTCAGCCGTCCGCTGGTCGACCAGCGTCTGCAATTGCCGTCCCCTCTCGTGCAGAGCCTTCACCCGAAGACGGAATGCGCCAAAGATCAGTCCCGCAAGTGCCAACAGCGCTGCGCCCCTGCTCCACGGAGTCTGCCACCACGCGGGAGCAATCGACAGCCGGAGAACAGCCCCTTTTTCGCCCCAGGTATTGCCGTCGCGGGATATTTGAACGCGAAAGGTATAGTCGCCAGGCGGCACTCCCGTATACCGGGCGCTGCGGTGCCCATTATCCACTTCCGTCCAGTCCTTCTCCAATCCGTCCAGCCGGAATCGATAACGCGTTTTCCAAGGGTTGACATAGCTCAGGGCGATGAAGCCGAATGAGAAGCCGTTCTGGCCGGGCGATAACTTCAATTCATTCGTTTCCCATATCGGGCTCGAAAGCGAGAGCGGTCTCTTGCCGCTGACCTGAAAATCCGCGATCACCACGGAGGGTTCGGGTGAAGTGCGCAACACCTCCTTTGGATAAAAGGCGTTGAAGCCGGCATTCCCGCCGAAATACAGCCGGCCATCGCTCGCACGCAGGCAAGACCCTTGATTGAAGACGTCCCCTTGCAGTCCGTCCCTCTCATCGTAGTTATAAAAGCGCTTCTCCCGCAGGTTGAAGCGGGAGATGCCCTGCATCGTGCCGATCCACAGGTTCCCGAGTTCATCCGGGAGCAGGCACCTGATGTCATCGGTCGGAAGCCCGTCTCGGACCGTATAGCGAACGGATCGTTCGCTGCTGGGGTCGAACCGGAAAAGCCCGACGCGGGTCGCAATCCAGAGGATGCCGGCAGTGTCTTCGTAAAATGCCAGTGCGCTCGTGCCCGCGAGAGTAGCCCCATTCGACGTCCTGGCCAGCGAAATCTTCCTGACGTTTCCGGTAGGTTCGAGTTTGTCCAGACTCTCGGGAAATGCGCCGAACCAGAGGTTTCCGTTACGATCTTCGTGAACAGCATATGCCCCGGTGACGTTAGTGGGCGTGGCCGCGCCAGTTTGCCGGTCCACCAGTTGCATGGGTCCCATCCCACTCGCGGCCCAAAAGCGGTCCCTACGATCTTCGAACAACAAAGTAACTCCAAGTTGGCCGAACCGGTCGCGGAGGTGTTGGTACCGGCCGGATCTTCCATCGATCTTACCGATTCCTCCCACGCCGCCGATCCAGAGAGTGCCGGAGTGGTCTCGGTACATCTCGTCTATCTGGTCGGAGGCCGGGCTTCCCGGATCCCCTGGAATGTGGCGAAACCTCGTAAATCTGCCGGACTTCGGATCATATCGGTTCAAACCGAAGCCATTCGTAGCAATCCAAATGGAGCCGTCGCGGTCCTCCGAAAATCTCCACACCAAGCCACCGCTCAGAGAATTCGTGTCGCCCGGATCGGGTAGAAACTCGCCGAACCGCGAACGAGTTGGTGAGAATCGATGCAGACCTCCGCCACGCCTAAAAAAAGCCCACACGTTACCCTCCCGATCCGGCGTCAGAGCAGTGACCACTTCGTCCGCCAGCGTCGAGGACACGCCGTTGGAGTAACGCTCAGGGGTGGTCATGGTATCGTTCGCCGGGTTGAAGACCTTCAGTCCCCGGTAGCCGCCGTGAAGCCAAAGCCTTCCGCTGGGGTCAGGCCACATGTACCAGAACAAGGCTTCGCGAAACCGGTCGAACGCCCCGGTTTTTGGGTCGAAACGTTCCAGGCCAGCCGGCACGTGGACCCAAAGTTTGCCGGCCTGATCCCAGACAAGAGCATTAAAGCGACGGATCTGCCGAGTTTCCGGGTAGTCATGAGTGTGAGGATAGTGAACGAATTTCGCTGCCGCGGGGTCGAAACTGACTATGCCGTAGGTCGTCCCCAGCCAGAGCCTGCCTGCTTTATCCACTTCAATCGCATGGATACCACCCGGCTGTCCCTGCGTGATTTGTGCAGGCATCGAGTAGGCCTTGGAGGCACCCGTTCCGGGGTCGAACCGGTACAAGACCGGTTCGGCAATCTCGTCATGTATGCGAAGAACGGTAGCTCCCAACCAGAGAGATCCGCCCGCATCGTCATGTATGGCGGTGATCGTTACAGGCAGGTCGGTAGCGGGCCCGTGATGCGGTGGTGCAAATCGGGTAGTGGCGCCACGGCCTGGACTAAAACTGCTTAGGACGCTGGTAGCTACCCAGAAGGTTCCCTTTCGATCCTCAAACAGCAATCCAGGGACAGGAGCTTGCCCTCCGGAGTCGATCGGAAAATCCCGATAGAGAAATGACTCCTGGCCGTCGTACCGGTTCAGACCGTTGGCTGTGGTGTACCAGAGAAAACCGTGACTGTCTTGAAGGATCTGGTAGACGTACTGCGAGGAGACGCCGTCGGCGCGAGTTAAAGGCTCGAAACGGATAGGGCCGTGATCGGGTAAAGCACTCCGGATCATCAGCAGGAATGCTGCGGTTAATCGCGTACCGGTCACGGCTCTTTTCACAAAAGACCAAGCTCTCCTGATGATCATAACTATCCTTTCACAGGTTTCATTCGGCCAAAGCCGATCGGAGTTCGGTTCGGCAAGCCCTGCGTGGCCACGATCGATGCTATATCCGCGCGACGCGAATACGGCGCGGGTGACAGTCTTCTTAAGTGTCTCGATTTCACGGGTGCTTGCCGGGTCACCGGCAATCGTATCGTCCATCCATTCACGATGATTGCTTCCCTAAAGCTCAATGTGGCTGTGGCCTCCAATCACGGCGTGATTCCAACCCGCTGGAATAACTCAGTATTATCCGAAGACTCTACGCTTTTGTCTCCTTGTCCGGGATAGTGCGAACAGCTTTGAGTATCTTGCTGTAAGCCAGGCGGTCCGCATAGTTAGCCAGCATGGCACCCAAGGACGCATCCTGCTCCGACACGCGTTGTATAACCCCCGCGATCCGTTCGCGATCCAGCGAAACCAAGGCATTTGAAAGCTCGCTCCGCAACTCGTCCGAGAGCGCTGTCAAGGCTTCCCGAAGCGGTGGGTCGGCCTTTTTAGGGCGAGACGCACCTTCAGCACGAACATAGCGTACCCCCAGGTGACGCGACATGCAGTTGAAGACTTCCGCCAAACTATAAGGCTTCTGGATGACATCATCCATGCCTGCCGCGAGCATCTCGTGACGATCACCAGCCAACACTGAAGCCGTGACTCCGGCGATCTTCACTGCGCGTCCACCATCCAGTTCCCGGATGCGCCGTACTGCCTCCAAGCCGTCCATGCCGGGCATACTGCGATCTGTCCAAATGAAGTGCGGGTGCCAGGACCCGAATGTCTCGATACCCTCCGCTCCGTTCTGAGCAACGCGCACCTGGAAGCCCACAGACTCCAAAACTCGCTGTAGCAAAAGGCGGTTTTCAAATGCGTCCTCGACCACCAGGACGCGATACTCGGCCTGGCCAGGGGTGATATGCACTACCTTTCCCCCCTCATCCGGCGCCGCCTTCGCGTCCGATCCCGTCGCTCTTTCGACGGGCAGTTCCACGCGAAATCGCGAACCCTTTCCGGGAGCGCTCTCTACCCCAATGGTCCCACCCATCAATTCCACGAATTGGCGGACAATCGTCAGTCCTAATCCCGTACCCTGCTGAGTCGTCCGATTGCCTACTTGTACAAAAGGCTCGAAGATACGAGCCTGATCCTCAGGCGCAATGCCAACGCCGGTGTCCTCTATCTCGAACCGGAGCTTCACGTCGTTCGGGGTATCCTCCGGGATGGCTTCCAACCGCAGGCTGATGGAACCTTGAAAGGTGTACCTCACCGCGTTGCCGATCAGGTTGATCAGTATCTGGCGCAACTTGGAGGCATCCGTCAGGACAGAACCGGTGAGGTCGGGGAAATCCTCAACCAGCAGTTGCAGATTCTTCGCTCTCGCACGCACCTCCATCATTTCCGTAACCTCACGCACGAGTTTTCTCAGGTCGCAGGGCGCGTTCTGCAGGACGACGCGGCCCGCCTCGATCTTCGCCACATCGAGCACGTCGCCAATCAAACCAAGCAGGTGCTCGCCGCTGCGGTGAATAATTTCCAGGTCTTTGCGCTGCTTCTCGGAAGGGATCTCCTCGCGTAGCAACTGGGAGAAGCCCAAAATCGCGTTAAGCGGAGTGCGCAACTCGTGGCTCATGCTAGCCAGGAATGCGCTTTTGGCGCGGTTGGCTGCTTGCGCCTGATCGCGTGCTTCCACCAGGTCAGTGGTGCGCTGGTCGACCAGCGCCTGCAGTCGCCGTTCCCGCTCGAACAGAGCCTTCATTCGAAGACGGTACGCGCCAAAGATCAGTCCCGCAAGTGCCAACAGCGCTGCACCCCTGCTCCATGGAGTCTGCCACCACGCGGGAGCAATCGACAGCCGGAGAGCAACTCCCTTTTCGGCCCAGGTAATGCCGTCGCGGGATGCCTGAACACGAAAGGTATAGTCTCCCGGCGGCACTCCCGTATACCGGGCGTTGCGGTGCAGACTGTCGACTTCCGTCCAATCCTTCTCCAATCCGTCCAGGCGGAATCGATAACGCGTTTTCCAAGGGCTGACGTAGCTTAGGGCGGCGAAGCCGAAGGAGAAGCCGTTCTGGCCGGGCGATAAGTTCAATGCATTCGTTTCCCATATCGGGTGCGGAAGCGAAAGCGGTTTCTTGCCGCTGACTTGGAAATCCGCAACCACCACGGAGGGTTCGGGTGA
>Ga0326727_10026003_pt1 | contig 10914 bp, 11 predicted proteins | sample MB2enrmetagenome_FD_207643 | JGI IMG/M metagenome (GOLD analysis project Ga0326727, IMG submission 207643) | Lab enriched peat soil microbial communities from McLean, Ithaca, NY, United States - MB29MY | ecosystem: Environmental > Terrestrial > Soil > Wetlands > Peat | place: USA: New York... | reverse complement strand
TCCTCGCTGGTAATCGCCGAAGTCGCATTGGCGTTGGTGCTCCTGGTCGGCGCGGGATTGTTCCTGCGCAGTCTCGCCGCTCTCGAAGATGTCAATCCCGGATTTCAAACCGCCGGCGTCATCACCGCCGGCCTGTCTCTGCCGGAGCAACGCTACAATACCGATGCCAAACAGCTCGCGTTCTATCAAGCGGTGCTCAATAACCTCGCGACCACTCCCGGCGTCAGCGCCGTAGCTGCCGGCGTCCCTCTGCCCTTCAGCGGTAACGCCGGCTCGGCCTCTTTCGAGATCGATGGCCGCCCCTCGCCTCCCGGAGATCCCGGACCGCACGGCGATATCGGAGCGGTGAGCGCCGATTACTTCGCCGCCCTCAGGATTCCCATTCGCCAGGGCCGCGTCTTCACCGCGCTCGACCGCGCCGGCACCGAAGCCGTGGCCGTGATCGACGATGTGCTCGCCCGCCAATACTGGCCCGGCCAGAATCCCGTGGGCCAGCACATTCGCCGCGGCCGTTCCGCGCCCTGGGCGACCATCGTGGGCGTAGTCGGGCACGTCAAGCACTCCGACCTCGCCGGCGAAGATGTCAAAGGCAAATATTATTTCCCGCTCTTCCAGATGCCCGTGCCGTTCATGAGCTTCGTCATGCGCGCGCCCACCGACCCCGGACGCCTCGCCATTGCCCTGCGCGACGCCGTCCGCGCGGTCGATCCCAGCGAGCCCGTCTCGCAGATCCGCCTCATGAGCAACATGGTGAACAGTTCACTCGCGCCGCGCCGCTTCGTCGTAACTGTGCTGGGAGTGTTCGCCGCCATGGCGCTGGCCATGGCGTTGATCGGACTCTACGGCGTCATCAGCTTTGCCGTGACGCAGCGCACGCAGGAACTGGGAGTGCGCATGGCGCTCGGCGCCCAGCCGGCCGAAATTCTGCGCCTGGTCCTGGGCCAGGGAATGAAGCTCGCCGGCATCGGAGCTGCCGCCGGCCTGCTGGTATCGCTGGCCATGAGCCGCTTCCTCCGCGGCGAACTCTTCCACGTGAGCGCCATAGACCCCCTGACCTTCGCCCTGATGTCCGCTGCCCTGATCGCCGCCGCTCTGCTGGCGAGCTACATCCCGGCCCGCCGAGCCACACGAGTCGACCCCATGGTAGCGCTACGCTATGAGTAACTCACGGATTTCTCTGTGGCCTCCGCCACCTGTGCCCTCCGGACTTGCCTTTGACTTTGTTTTCTCCGTGTCTCTGTGTCTCCGTGGTGAATCTCTTGGTCGAGTACGCCCTGACTGCCTCCCGGCCCGCCGAGTCGCCCGCGCCGAACCCATGGTAGCCCCGCGCTCCGAATGAGCCACGGTTTTCTCCGTGGCCTCCGCCACCTCCGTGGGCTCGGCTCTTGCCTTTGACTTGTTTTTCTCCGTGTCTCTGTGGCTCCGTGGTGAACATTCTCTTAGGCAGAGTAGAATACCCCTATGTCTCCGCACCTAACCCAGCTCTGGGAAGAGCACACCAAACATGAATTCGCCACCCGCGACACCGAAGCCACGCTGGCCACCATGGTGGACGACGCCTACGTCAATCATGTCCCCGTGCTCACCGGCGGCGTCGGCAAGAGCGCTCTCCGCGAGTTCTATTCCCGCGACTTCATTCCCGCCATGCCGCCCGATACCAAGCTCACCCCCATCTCCCGTACCGTGGGCGAAGATCAACTCGTAGACGAAATGATCTTCTCCTTCACCCACACCCAGGAAATGCCGTGGATGTTACCCGGCGTCGCGCCCACCAATCGCCACGTCGAAGTCGCCCTGGTCGCCATCGTGCGTTTCCGCGGCGACAAGCTCGCGCACGAACACATCTATTGGGACCAGGCCTCCGTCCTCAAGCAAATCGGCCTCCTCACCGACCCCGCCCTGCCGGTGTTTGGAGCCGAATCCGCCCGTAAAGTCCAATCGGGCGGCGGCGTGTTTTGATCTGGGTCGGAGCTCGGAGGGCGCGCTAGACCCAGAGCGATGATCTCTCCGTGGGCTCCGCCACCTCCGTGAGCTCGGGCCTTGCCGTTGACTTTGTTTTCTCCGTGTCTCCGTGTCTCCGTGGTGAATATTCTTCCAGTCGGAACGCGGCATTGCCAATTTGCCTTACCGCGGCTCCACATAAGCCGGCATCGTCTCTTTCGTGAACCGCGGAATCATCTCCTCGCGATTCGCCGCGTGCCACACCGCCGCCGCGATAATCGCCGCGTCTTTCTTTACATCGTCGGGGATGATGCGCTCGTAAGTATCCAGATTGGTGTGGTGCGTCAGGCTGTTGTACTCGATCGGGTCCTGCTGCGCGCCCACGCCCGGCAATCCGGCATTATTGAACGACGTGCTGTCCGTGCCGCCCGTCTGCCGGCTGTTCGTGATGTTGATGCCGCCGACGCCGAAATCCTCGAACTGCAGAAACACCGGCCGCAGGGCCGCCGCCGCTTCCGGCGGTCCGAAAATGCTCGCCCCGCGAATCCGTCCCGTGCCCGTGTCGACATTGAAGTAGCAGTCCAGCTTGAACCACTCCGGCTTGGGATTCTCCGCCGTGCCGAAATGCTCTTTCACGTACGCCAACGAACCCAGCAGCCCTTCTTCTTCGCCCGACCACAGCGCCACCCGAATCGTCCGCCGCGGCTTCAGCCCCATCGACTGAATCACCCGGATCGCCTCGATCATGATCGCCGACCCGATGCCGTTGTCTGTCGCGCCTGTGGCCGCATGCCAGGAGTCCAGATGGCCGCCGAGCATCACCACTTCGTCCGCCTTGTCCGAGCCCGGAATTTCCGCAATCGCGTTGTAGCTTGTCTTCCCCTCGGGATAGGTGTGGTTGACGATGTTGAACTCCAGCTTCACGTCGTCGCCATCGGCCAGCAGCCGCTCGATGCGCCCGTAATCGTCATTGCGCACGATTACCGTGGGAACCGCTTTGGTGATGTCGTACGCCGCATTGGCCTGCGCCACGATGATGCCGTTGCCGCGCGCCGCGTCATTGAGACGCATTACCGCGCCGCCCTCGATCAGCATTTGGTCGATCTGCTTGGCCATCTCGCGCGTGTCCATGCGCGTGGGATCTTCCGGGCCCCGGCCGCGGCCGCCCCCGAATCCCCGCCCTTGGGGATGCTCGGGGTCGTACTGCTCTTTGATTCGATCGTCGGGAGTGCGCTTTACGGGCGGGTCGAAATCCACCGGTATCACGGCAGCCTTGCCCATCAACACCATCTTGCCGCGGACCTTGTCTTTATTCGCGGTGAGCCACTGCGCGAACTCCTCCTTGGTCGGCGGCAAGTACTGCGGACCTCGTCCGCCACCCCGGCCGCCTCGCGCGTTGGGATCCGGCGGAACTTCCGGCCCTCGCGGCGGCACCAGCTCAATCGCCGATGCCGCCACTGTGCCGTTCGTCGAGGGAGTCCAGGCGAGCACTTCGAATTTCAGGTTCTCTTTCACCGGAGCGGTGATGAATCCGTAAGCCCGCTCGTTCAGCCAGCCGTCGCGGCCGTAATCCCACTTCTCCAGGTGTCCGTTCTTCATTCCCCACTTCGTCATCTCCGCCACCGCCCACTTGGCGGCAGCCTCGTGATTCGGCGTACCGGTCACGCGCGGACCGTATCGGTCCGCGAGCATGTGCTCGATGTACATTACCTGGGAATGTTCCATCTCCTCGCTGCGAATCTTGGCGACGGTGGCGACATCCACCTGTTCCGCCGCCAACAACACGCAAGCCACTACCCCAAGGGCGAGAACCAGCTTTTTCATATCCGAACAGGATATCAGAACGTTTGGCGGGGCATACTTCCGCTTGCTTGCGCGCGAGAGGGAGTGCATCACGGCCCGAGGGGTCATAGCGAGCTCCGCTCGCTCGGACAAGCTGAAGCTTATCCCACAAAATCGCCGGCCTTTCGGACGTGGGGTAAGCTTTAGCTTGCCCAGCCGGGCGACAGCCCGGCCCCGGCCTGCGGGCCACCAAAGACGATGAAGCTCGGCCTGCGAGGTTCTTCAACCGCGCGGTGCTTTTCGCCGATCCAGTGGAATTTTGCTCTCAGCCGATACTGCGACTCAGTTGAAATTCATGCCGCACATGCCCGGATTACTGCATTGCCCGCTGGGGCAGGACGGCATGTCGGCCGATTTCGGCGATCCGTTGGCGTGCGCCGCGAAGGTCGAAAACTCCTGCTGTAAATGCTTCTGTCCGCACGACGGGCACTGCGTCTCCGACGCGTCGGCGGACCGGCGCACCAGCTTCTCGAATTTCGTCCCGCAATCCTGGCAAAGGTATTCGTAAATGGGCATAGATCTACTCCATTATAAGCGTACAAATCCGGTCCATTACAGCGCGAATATCGCTGGTAGGCCCATTGTAATTATTCACCAGTACCGAGAAAGCCACCCATCGTCCGTTGGGCCGCTGGGCGTAGCCGGAAAGCGCGCTGACGTGCGAGAGGGAACCCGTCTTGGCGTGGATTCGGCCGGTGGCCGCGCCTTCCGTGAATCGTGAGCTAAGCGTGCCGTCCTTGCCCGCGATGGGTAGCAACGAGATCCAATTCTCGCGCGCCGGCGAGCGGTACATGAACTGGAGCAGCCTGATCACCGCGGCGGGGGTTACCAGATCGAGCCGCGACAGGCCCGAACCGTCGAGCAGATTGTAGCCGCCACCTTCCACGCCGACCTCGCCAAGGAACAGCCGCATCTCTTCGCGCCCGGCTTCGAAGCTGCCCATATTCCGCCGCGCCCGCGCCACCGCCCTCAGGGCCATCTCGGCATGCAGATTCTGGCTTACCTTGTCGGTGATTCGGAGATCCTCCAGGTAAGGCGCCGAAGTATGGCGCGCGAGTTCCGTGCCGGGGTCGGGAGCCGGGTCCGGCGGCGGGACGGGCGCCTGCAGCAGGTCGGGCACATCGTGAGGATAGAGATGGCGCGCCACCGCGCCGCCCGCAACAGGTATGCCGCGCTGTTCCAGCAGTCGGCGGAAGGCTTTGGCGGCGAACAGCGCGGGGTCTTCGATTCCCAGCAGCAGATCCTGCCCTTTATCGCGCAGCGGAATGGTCCCCCAGACGCGCAGATCGAGGCTGCCGGGAATCCTCTCGACATGGATGCGGCGTTCGGCCCCGGCTGCCACTGTGCGAACCCGGTAATCGATGCGGTAATACTCCACCGGCGGATTCAACGTCAGCACCGCTGGGTCGCCCGCGTTGGGGCCGGGGAGAACATTCAGGTTGAAGACATTGTCGTTGACGGTGAGCGCCGAAATCGGAGCCCCGTCATCGGACAGCGGATCGTCGACCGACCATCCGGCGGCGTACGGCTGCCAGATATACCAGGTGTCGTCGCCCACGATATCGCCTTCGATGCGCTTCACGCCGCGCGCCGCTACCTGATCTGCCAGTTCTTCGAGAGCGGCCAAGGGATCGCCGGTGACCGGCCCCGGTTTGTAGGGGATGGCGCGCGCGGAAAGATTGGGATCTCCGCCGCCCACCAGACGGACGGGGCCGGCGATCCGCCCATCGGCGTCCGGCGGCTGGTCGGCCATGACGCGCGTCTGAAAGGTCAAGTCCGGACCCAGGCGGGTCAGCGCCAGGGCGGTGGTAAAGAGCTTGGCGTTGGAGGCGGGGACGAAGAAGTGGGCGGCGTTCTGCTCGTAGAGCGTGCGCCCGGTGGCGAGGTCGACGATTTTGATGCCCCAGAATGCGGTATGGGCGGCCGGGGACGCGGCGAGGATCTGCTCGATGCGTTGCGGCAGCGCTGCAGCCGTCAAGCTCACCGCCAGCGCGAGCGCCAGAGCGGAGCGCTTCATCTTCCGGTCACCTTCGTTTCCAACCAGAGCAACAGAATCAGCACCATCACCATGCAGGTTCCGGTGAAGGGAATGCCGAGCACCACTCCGACCCCCCAGCGCGACGCGGCGTAGCCCAATGTGGCCGGGGCCAGCAGGCCGCCGACGAGCGCGAAAGAAAAGATTCCATTGAAAAATCCGGGATGGTAATACGGGAAACGGCGGCCAATGGCTTCCGAGACCAGCGGAAAGACGCTGGCATATCCAGCCCCCAGAAGGATCGCACCGGACGCGGCGCCGAAACCGTTATTGGTGAAATAGAGGATGATACACGCGAAAATGGCGGCCGCCACGCTACCGAACAGCAAGCGGCCATGGCGGACGTGGGGAAGGACCGCCGCCGAGATCAGGCGTCCGGCCATCAGGGCCAGCCAATAGAGTGCCAGATCGCCGAGTGCGGCCGCCGGGCTCAGGCCGATCCGCCGGATCAGCAGCAGCGGCAGCCAGCCGGCGATCGACATTTCGTTGCCGAATTGAAAAAAGAGCAGCAGCGCGAAAAGTACGGCGCCCAGGCTGCGGAAATCCCGGAAAGCCTGGCGAAGCGTGGGTTGAGTGCTGGGGAGGGCCTCCGGATAGGTCTCCCGGGCATACATCAGGGCGAAAATCGCGGGAACTACGGCCATGAAAATCAGGATGTTAGGCACGGTGTAAGCGTAGAAGGTGCCGGCCACCAGCAGCGTGGCCGTGACACACCCCAGGCCGTACCACGCTCCACCCAGGTTCACGGTGTCGGCCGCGTCGGCCTGATATTTCCGCGAGATGGCGAGGAACAAAGCCAAATTGAGGACGCCGGCGCCGATTCCCAGACTGACCAGCCCGGCAGCCCGCCACCACGCCGAGAGTGGGGGTGAGACCGTGGCCAGATAGGCCAGCGAGACGCAGGAAAGCGAGCAGCCGAAAACCAGCAGGAACGGGAGTTTCTGGCGCTCGGCGATGCGGCGGGCGAAAAACGAAGCCGCCACGATCCCGAGAGCCAAACTGAGAAAGTAATTTCCGACGGCGACGAAATCCGACGGATCGCGATGGTAACCCCAGGCCGGCAGAATGGCGCCTAAGAGCGCCATCAAAAAGCCGGACAGCAGAAAGCCGGCAAGAGCTTTCCCTCCGCTGGCTTGGCGCTCTCGGACTGCAACCGGCTGGGAACCCATCAAGTACGATTGTACCGTTTTCCACGCTCCCCTCAGGGATGCTCCCGACGCTACCTACAGAACTATCGGAAAACATAGCGCGAGCTACGGAATTCCGTAGGAGATTGGCGATAGCCGCATAAATTTCAACGGCTTACGTGTGGAAGGCGAATTGCTTTTTGGCTCAGTGCACAGGGCTCTTGGGGATTGCTCGACTTTGGTGAGTTGCCTCCTGTAGGCACTACCGGCCCCGCCCCGGAATACCATCCGCCGGCGCGGGGTTTTTTTGTTTCTTTGCTAAACTCTAGTTTTCTCCCATCATGCCTGGATTGTACGCTCACTGGATGGATCGCTGGGAGCGGAAGCTGGCGACCCGCGACACCAATCGGGTTGTCCGCCCGTTCGAATGGGGCACCGACTGGTTGCACGGCATCGGTTTCCCCACATGCCCCGCCGAAGTCAACGGCAACGCTGCGGACTGCGTCGGCCGCTTCTGCGAGGAAGCTGTGGCCCACTCCGACCGCTTTTTCACGTACCCGCCGGTGACCGATTACCGCTTGCAGGATGGCCGGCTGACATTCACTAGCCCGGTGCATAGTCCTTATCCCAAAAACAATACCGTGCATGGGCTGTGGTTCAAATCGCCCGGAGACCGCAAGCGGGCCCTCGTCGTGCTGCCGCAGTGGAATTCCGACGCGGGCGGCCACGTGGGCCTGGCGAAACTGCTGAATCGTTTCGGAATCAGCGCCTTGCGGATGACCATGGCGTATCACGCGGAGCGCATGCCGGAAGAATTGCAGCGCGCCGATTACCACGTATCGAGCAACATCGGCAGGACCATCCATGCCGCACGGCAGTCGATTCTCGATGTGCTGGCATGCGTCGATTGGCTGGAGACGCAGGGTTACGAGCGGATCGGGATCCTGGGCACGAGTTTGGGATCGTGCGTGGCGTTCATCGCCGCCGCGCACGATCTGCGCATTCAGGTGGGCATTTTCAATCACGTGTCGATGTATTTCTCGGACGTGGTGTGGACGGGCCTGTCGACCCAGCACGTGCGCAAGGGTTTCGGCGACGTGGTGAGTCAGGACGATTTGCGGCGTTATTGGGCCATGATCAGTCCGGCCAGCTATCTGCGCCGGATGCAAGGCAGGAATATGCGCAATCTGCTGATTTGGGCCCGGCACGACAGCAGTTTTCTGCCGGTGTACTCGCAACAGGTGCTGTCCACGTTCCGTGAATTGGGCTTGCCGCACGAGGTCTACACGCTGCCCTGCGGGCATTACACCACGGGCCAGTTTCCTTTCAAGCTGATGGACGGGCTGGCGATGTGCCGGTTCGCCGCAAGAAACATGTAACTCAAACAATACATGTATCTTAGCGGCGCACTCGGGGAAAATCGTATTGACAGAATCGCGACCTCATGAGAGCATGTAACCATCACTGGAAAAGGAGGTGGTCCAGCATAATGGAAAGTAATAAACGACCGCATGAGGTGGCCGACTGTTGAAGTTGTGCCTCTAATCTAGCCGATTCCGTCCAGTATCGGAATCACGTTCCTGTGGACCGGCTGCCTCACGCTGTCAGCTAAAGCCTCAGGTTTTGATTCTATGGGCTACATACCCCCGCGAGCTCCAGGGAGTTCGCGGGGGTTCGTGTTTTTGGTATACTGAAAATCTCGAAAGGAATCCCCGTAACAAATGAAGTCTGGTATTCACCCCGCTTATAACCCTGTCAAAGTGATCTGCGCCTGCGGCCACACCTTCCAGACCCGCTCCACGCATAAGGGCGACATCCGCGTGGAAATCTGCTCGTCCTGCCACCCGTTCTTCACTGGCCGCCAGAAGCTGGTGGACACTGCCGGACGCATCGACAAGTTTGAGAGAAAGTACAAGGACTCGCGGGCGGGCAAAAAGCCGCAGCCAGTCTCGTAAGGCAATCGAAATTCAGCCCAAGGACAGGAAGGGGCGAGCTCCGCTCGCCTGACAAGCTAAAGCATGTCCTACGAAAAAACGGGGCGCGCTCCGCTCGCCTGATAAGCTGAAGCATCTCCCACGACGAAGGCCAAACTTCTCCGTTTCTTACTGGTCTTTCTTGATATCGCCCTTGTGGCGGGCTGCCCGTTCCGCTTCATGGCGCGCGCGGAGCGAGTCGTAGAGGGGAATCTGTTCCGGCCGAAGGATTTTCTTGATCTTCTCGACCTGCTGATCGTGGATAGCCTGCCCTTCGGCGTGCAGCTTGGCGTTAAATCCCGCCCGCGCCTCATCGAAGCGGGCTCTGGTCTCGTCGTAAATCTGCCTCAGTTCCACGATTTGCTGACTATCCAGGTGGACTTCCCGAGTCATTTCATCGATCAGATGGTTTCTGAATTCTTCGGGCGAGGGCCGTTTCTCGGGCGGCTTCGCGGGTGCGGAGACTCTTGCGGCATAAACGCGATACCCGACGCCGCCAACGACAATACCGCTAGCAAAGACCAGAAGGAGCGAAAGGAATGCCGACAGTTTGTTGTTGGCCATGCGTCAGCCTACCGGGCGTTCAATTCGACCCGCGCCGCCGGCGAGACGATATCGGGATTATCCAGAGGATTGGCCTCCGCCAGCGCCTCGACATAAGTCTCCGAAGGGGATCCGGCAGACGAACGGGGAATGGTCATGTACACGCCCAGCGCGATGGACAGCGCCACGGCAGCGGTTACGAAGGCATTCGCCATACGGCGGAATGAAAACAGGAAGGTCTGGCGCGAGTCGATCCGCGCCCAGAGCGTAGGCATGAAATTGGCGCTGGCCTCCGGATCGGGGCAGGCGTCGCGGTATGCCCGGAAAAGGGCATCCAGCTTTTCGTCTTCGTTGCCGCGCATGGACATATATTACCTCGTACCGCACCCGGATTCAGCCGGGCCCCTCCTTCTTCCCTCTCGCCCCAAAAGCCTTCAAAACCCGCTGGCGAGCGCGGAACAGCCGCACTTTAAGAGCATTTTCGTTGACTTTATAGATCTGTTCAAGTTCCTTCAACGAAAGCCCTTCCACCTCTTTCAGCATCAACAGAATCCGGTCCGCCTCGGAGACCGCCCCGAGCAGCGAATCGACGGATTCCCGTACTTTCTTCTTGGTCTGTTCCTCATGTTCCACTTTGCTGCCGGCGTTGGCATCGGCCATCAGCACCTGCTGTTCCGACAGGTCGGACATGCGGAACTCCTGGCGGCGGCGCTGCTTACGCAGATAATCGAAGGCCGCGTTTACCGTCAGGCGATACAACCAGGGTTCAAAGACCTCAGGCGTCCGCAATTGATCGAGGGAAAAATAAAGCCGCAAGAAGACTTCCTGTGCGACGTCCTCGACATCTTCGGAACGCGCGATCAGCCGGCTGATCGTCCCTAAAATACGCTTCCGGTAAGCCAGTACGACCTCGTTAAACGCCGCGCTATCTTTGTTTTGCGCGCGTTTAATCAGTTCGAAATCAACCAGCATGCCGCACCGTAAGGGCCGGCATCCGAATACTCAAACAATTCCGATTGGAAAGGCGTACCGGCAAGTAGACAGGTTACAAAGCTTTGAAGAGAAACGCAAAAGCGGTTCCCCGGCACGGGGCTGGAGTCTGAAATGGCCTTTTCGGGAATGCGGGACGGTGACGGGGATGACGATGCCGCGGGAGCGAACGCAGTGTGCCATGCTAGAAGTTCTATGCGAGACCCGGAGATTATCGAAGCCGAGCTGATTGAGATCAGCGCCATCGCCGACGATTCCATCAAGTTCGAACGCCTGGTTGCCTGGTGCGCTACGCATCCCGACGAAGTCCCGCTGGCCCTGCATCAGTTGCTGACATGGCGCCACAAACACAAGCCCGACGCCGCATGACGGGACGAGATTTGTTATAGTCCCTCGATGGCTATTCGCAAACTCGTAAGTCTCGGCGTGCTCCTCTCGGGCGCGATACTGCTGGCGCAACCCA
>Ga0326727_10026002_pt1 | contig 10915 bp, 4 predicted proteins | sample MB2enrmetagenome_FD_207643 | JGI IMG/M metagenome (GOLD analysis project Ga0326727, IMG submission 207643) | Lab enriched peat soil microbial communities from McLean, Ithaca, NY, United States - MB29MY | ecosystem: Environmental > Terrestrial > Soil > Wetlands > Peat | place: USA: New York... | reverse complement strand
TGCCCGCTTCAATCCCAATCCCGTTCTGGAACTGTCCGCGACCGGCGAAATCAACTACTTTAACGATGCCGCCAAAGCGATGGCCCGCGAGCTGGGCCGGGAAAACCTTGCGCAGATGCTGCCGCCAGATACCGCTGTGATCGTTCGCGAATGCCTGGACTCCGGCACGCAGAAACTTCGCGTGGAGACACAGATCGGTCCACGCGTGATTTCGTGGTCCTTCTTCCCCGTCAAGTTGACCAACACGGTGCATTGTTATGGGGGCGACGTTACCGAGCGCCAGCAGGCCGAGGAGGCCCTGCGATTGCAGAATGCCGCCTTGGAAGCGGCGGCCAATGCCATCGTCATCACCGACCAGTCGGGCAACATCCTAAGGGTCAATCCCGCTTTTACGGCCCTGACCGGCTACACCGCACAGGAAGTCGTCGGACACAACCCGCGCCTTCTTAAAAGCGGCCGGCACGCTGAGGCCTTCTATCGAAACCTCTGGCAGACGATTTCCTCCGGCCAAGTCTGGAGCGGGGAACTGATCAATCGCCGCAAGGACGGCAGCCTCTACGACGAAGAGATGACGATCACCCCGTTGCGCAACGCCGACGGCGCGATCGCCCGTTTCATTGCCATCAAACAGGACATCACCAAGCGCAAGCGCGTGGAAGAGGCCTTGCGTGCCTCACAGCAGATCCTGGAAGGAATTATCAACGCGATACCCGTGAGGGTATTCTGGAAGGGCAAGAATCTCGTTTACTTGGGCTGCAACGCGGCATTCGCGCGCGATGCGGGGTTTGCCGATCCGAAGGACCTCATCGGGAAAGATGATTACCAGATGGGCTGGCGTAATCAGGCGGAAAAGTATCGCGAGGATGACCGCCAAGTCATCGAGAGCGGCCGCTCCAAGCTGCTCATCGAAGAACCCCAGACGACCCCTGATGGCAACACCATCACGATTCTTACGAGCAAGATACTTCTGCGCGATTCCGAGGGCAAGACCACCGGCATGATCGGGACCTATCTGGACATCACCCAGCGCAAGCGAGCGGAGGAGGAGTTGCAGCGCAAGACGGCCTTCCTTGAGGCCCAGGTGAACTCCTCCATAGATGGAATTTTGGTCGTTGACCAGAACCGGGAGACATCTCTCCAAAACCAGCGTTTTGTTGACATGTTCAAAATGCCCCGGCACCTCGCGGACGCGGGAGCCGAAGCGAAGCGGCTTCGGTGGGTCACGGACTTGGTCAAAAACCCGGAGCAGTTCCTCGAAAGAGTCCTCCATCTTTATGCTCACCCGAATGAAATCACCCACGATGAGATTGAGCTTAAGGACGGGACGATTCTGGACCGATACACCTCTCCCGCCATTGGCAAAGACGGAAAATACTATGGCAGAACCTGGACGTACCGTGACATCACCGTGCGCAAGCAGATGGAGAATGCCTTGCGTGAGAGTGAGGGGAAATTCCGGACCCTCTTCGAGAGTTCCCGCGACGCCATCATGACCTCGGAGCCTCCTTCCTGGAAGTTCACCTCCGGAAATCCGGCGGCGGTGAAGATGTTCCGGGCGAAAAGCGAGCAGGATTTTATTTCGCACAGCCCATGGGAACTGTCTCCCGATCTCCAGCCGGACGGGCGCGCTTCCGCCGAAAAAGCCAAGGAGATGATTGAGACGGCCATGCGCGAAGGTTCCCACTTCTTCGAGTGGACGCACCGGCGGATCGGCGGCGAGGAGTTTCCCGCCACCGTGCTTATAACCAGGATGCAGTCCGCCGGAAAGGTGTTCCACCAGGCAACTGTCAGGGACATCACCGAATCCAAACGAGCGCAAGTGGAACTGGAGAACCTCCACAAGCAACTGGTGGAATCTTCCCGGCTGACCGGCATGGCGGAAATCGCCACCAACGTGCTCCATAACGTCGGTAATGTCCTCAACAGCGTCAACATTTCCACCGACTTGATCATGGACTCCGTCAAGAAGTCCAAAGCATCCAGTCTGGTTAGAGTGGTGGTTTTGCTCCAGGAACACGCGCACGACCTTGGAGAGTTTATAACCCATGACCCGAGTGGCCGGCATGTGCCCTCAATTTTGGCCCGTCTTTCCGAACATCTCATGGCCGAGCAGACGAAAATTGCCGGCGAATTGGATTCTTTGCGGCGCAACGTCGAGCACATCAAAGAGATTGTGGCTATGCAGCAGAACTACGCGTCGGTTGGCGGGGTGAACGAAATGATCGACTTGGTAAGTCTGGTGGAGGACAGCCTGCGCCTGAATGAGGGTTCATTCAAACGCCACGGCGTGGAAATCATCCGCGAATTAGCCAAGGTGCCGCCCATGAATGTCGAAAAGCACAAAATCCTGCAAATTCTGGTCAATCTGGTGCGTAACGCCAAATACGCCTGCGATGATTCAGGGCTTGCGGACCGACGGCTGACGGTGCGCGTGGCAAACGGTGATGGCCGTGTCAAGATTTCCATCCTGGATAATGGAATTGGAATTCCACCCGAAAATCTGACGCGCATTTTCAATTACGGCTTCACCACCCGCAAGGGCGGCCACGGCTTCGGGCTGCATAGCAGCGCGCTGGCGGCAAAGGAAATGGGCGGTTCCTTGACCGTTTGCAGTGCCGGCCTTGGCCAAGGCGCGACCTTCACCTTGGAACTGCCTTGCCCAACAAAGGAGGCCCGGAATGAATAATATGCCTGACGACAAAAACCGGCGGGTGCTGGTCATTGATGATAATCGGTCCATCCACGATGATTTTCGCAAGATTCTCTCCTCTGCCAGCGCCACCGGCGCGGCTTTGGAGGCCGAGGAAGCGGCGGTGTTCGGACGTCCCGCCGACGCGGTCCGGCGTCCTTCATTTGAACTGGACTCGGCCTATCAAGGACAGGAAGGCGTGTTTCTGGTAAAAAAAGCGCTTGAGGCAGGGCGGCCTTACGCGATGGCGTTTGTGGACGTGCGCATGCCCCCCGGCTGGGACGGCGTGGAAACCACGCAAAAAATCTGGGCCATTGATCCAGACATCCAAATCGTCCTTTGCACAGCCTATTCCGATTACACTTGGAATGAGATGTTCGAAAAGATTGGCGATTGCGATGGATTGGTCATCCTCAAGAAACCTTTCGACTCCGTTGAGGCGGTTCAGTTGACCCACGCCCTCACGGGGAAATGGTGCTTGCACAGGCAGTCAGTTCTCAAAATGGAAGAATTGGAGAATATGGTGCGGGAACGAACTGCGACGGTGCAGAGCGCCAACGCCGAATTGGCCTCGGCCAACCGAAGTCTCTTTGAGGAGTCCCAGCGCGCTAATAAACTCGCCTTGGCTGCCACGGCCGGTGCCAAGTCCAAAAGCGAGTTCCTCGCCGCCATGAGCCACGAAATTCGCACACCCATGAACGGCATCATCGGCATGATTGACGCGCTGCTGGACACGGAACTGACCGCCAACCAGCGAAGTTATGCCCGGACCGTTCAACAGTGCGCTGAAGCCTTGCTTTCCATCGTGGATGACATTCTCGATTTCTCGAAGATTGAAGCCGGCAAGCTAAAACTGGAGTCGATTGACTTCAACCTGCGTCAGACGGTGGAAAACGTCGTCGCACTGCTGGCCGAGCGCGCGAAAAGCAAAGGCATCAAACTACTGTGGTCCGTTGACCCGCAAATGCCGGCGTCCTTGCGCGGTGATCCGAACCGCCTGCGTCAGGTGCTTCTGAACCTCATGAGCAACGCTATCAAGTTCACCGAGCATGGTCAAGTAGCCGTTGAACTCTCTTGCCGCGGTGAAGCGGGCCAGGCCGCTCAACTTCATTGTGCGGTCCGCGACAGCGGCATCGGATTATCCGATAAGTCCCGGCAGAAACTATTCCGGCCCTTCACCCAGGGGGATACTTCCATCACCCGCAAGTTCGGTGGCACCGGCCTGGGCCTCGCCATTTGCCGCAAGCTCGTGGAATTGATGGGGGGAACCATTGGCGTCACAAGCGCCGAAGGCAAAGGCTCCACTTTCTGGTTTGACGTGCGCCTGGAAAAATCCCCGGCTTCTGACCGCGTCATCGGGTCGAACCCGGTCGGCGCACCGACACAAAACAAGTTCGGCGGCGGCCCGTTGTTGCGGGTTCTTTTGGCGGAGGACAATGCCGTGAACCAGAGGGTGGCCATTCTCCAATTCCGCAAACTTGGCTGCGAAATCGAGGTCGTCGGCAACGGGCGGGAAGCCTTGGACGCCTGGCAACGCGGCGGACACGATATTATTTTCATGGATTGCCAGATGCCAGAAATGGACGGCCTCGAAGCCACGCGGAATATTCGTGCCTTGGAAAAGGTGCGCTCGCTCGCCCCCATCCGCATCGTCGCGATGACCGCTTCCGCCATGCTGGGCGACCGCGAAAACTGTTTGCGGGCGGGCATGGATGATTACATCTCCAAGCCCGTGAAGATCGAGGAGATAAAGAACCTGTTGCAATGCGATTTCCCCAGCCGCGGCAGCCGGAATCCTGAAGATGCCCGAACGGCAACGAGCCTGCTGACGACCATGGACGCGACATGACTGAATTGAACCATGACAAGAATCGGCGGGTGCTGGTCATTGATGACAATCGTTCCATCCACGATGATTTTCGCAAAATTCTGTCGCCCGCCGTCGCCACGGCTGTGGCCCTGGAGGCTGCGACCGGAGCCGTGTTTGGGGGAGCCAGGGAAACAGCCCGGCAAACTCAATTTGAAGTTGATTCAGCCTATCAGGGACAAGAGGGAGTGCTGCTGGTGCAAAAAGCCTTCCAAGCCGGGTTGCCTTACGCCATGGCGTTTGTGGACGTGCGGATGCCGCCCGGCTGGGACGGCATAGAAACCGCCCAAAGGATTTGGGCGATTGATCCCGACCTTCAGATTGTCATCTGCACGGCCTACTCTGATTATTCCTGGGGTGAGATGATTGAAAAGCTCGACCGCCGCGACGGGCTGCTCATTCTCAAAAAACCGTTTGACATCGTCGAAGCCCTCCAAATGGCGCACGCCCTGACGGAGAAGTGGTGGTTGCATCGACAATTCCAACGAAGAATGGAAGAATTGGAGGCACGGGTCGCCGAGCGCACCCGCGAGTTGCAAGAGAGCAACCGCGTGCTCCAGGGGGAAGTTATCGAACACACGCGGGCGAAAGAGGAGTCACAGTTGAAGACCGCGTTCCTTGAGTCCGTCGTGGATAACGATGTGCTCGGGATTTTGGTCGTGGATCGCCAGGGAAATAAGTCCCTCCAAAACCAGCGTTTTGTTGACCTGTTCAATATTCCCCCGCATATCGCCGATGAGAAAGCCGACGAGAGCCGGCTCCGTTGGGTTACGGACATGACCCAAAACCCGTTGCAGTTCCTCGAAAAAGTCCGACATCTTTATGCCCATCCGATGGAACGCAGCCACGAGGAGTTGGAGCTTAAGGACGGGACGACACTGGAACGATATTCATCGCCCGTCGTTGGCAAAAACGGAGAATACTATGGCAGGGTCTGGACGTTCCGCGACATCACGGAGCACAAACGGTTCGCGGCGCAACTGATTCAATCTCAAAGATTGGAAACCGTTGGCAAACTGGCCGGCGGCATCGCGCACGAGTTTAACAGCATCCTGACGGCCATCATCGGCCAGAGTGAATTGTTGTTCAGGGATCTTCCCGCGGGCAGTCCACTGTCCAAAAACGCGACCGAAATCAGCCAGGCCGCCGGTCGCGCCGCCACGCTCACCCGGCAACTCCTGGCCTATGGCCGCAAGCAAATGCTGCAGCCGGAAACCCTCGATCTAAATCGGATCATCGCAAGTATGGAGGGCATCTTTGACAATCTCATGGGCGGGGATGTGAATACGCATATCGTTGCCGCCCCTGGCCTGCGCGCGGTGAAGGCGGACGCCGGACAAGTTGAACAGGTCATCGTGAACATGGCGATGAACGCGCGCGACGCCATGCCCAACGGCGGCAAACTCACCCTCGAAACCGCCAACGTCTCATTCGACCAGGACAGTGTGGGCCGCTATCCGGAATTGAAATCGGGCGACTATGTGATGCTCGCCATCACGGACACGGGCGCCGGCATGAGCGAGAAAGTAAAGACGCACCTGTTCGAGCCGTTTTTTACGACCAAAGGTGTTGGCAAGGGAGCCGGCTTGGGGTTGTCCACTTGTTATGGCATCGTTAAACAAAGCGGCGGTCACATCAGCGTCTATAGCGAACCTGGCCGGGGCACCACCTTCAAAATTTACCTGCCGCAAGTTGAAGGGCAGGCCCAGGCTTCCCTTCAACCTATTGCATCAAATGAATTGCCCCGTGGGACGGAGACCATTCTGCTGGTCGAGGACGATCCCGCCCTGCGCGAGATGGCTGCGACCTTGCTGCGACGGCTCGGCTACTTGATCTGGGCTGCGCCCAATGGCATCGAGGCATTGAGCCTGACCCAGCAGCGGACTACCGGACACATCGATTTGTTGTTCACCGATGTGGTTATGCCGCACATGAGCGGCAAGGAATTGGCCGACCGCGTGCGGGCGCTGTATCCTCATACCAAGATTCTCTTCTCCTCTGCCTATACCGAGAATGCCATCGTCCATCAAGGCGTGCTGGACAAAGGCGTGGCGCTTCTTCAAAAGCCATATACGCCTTCCACACTGGCGCGGAAACTGCGCGAAGTGCTGGATCCAACGGCCGCTCCGAAACCGGATACCGCGCAGCAAACGTTTGTCTTCACACAAAGCTCCGTTGCGGCAGCCACCGCCGAATGCCCGTCATGAAAAATCCGATCCGGAATCAGGAATTGACCACGTTTACGCGCGTGGTGATGCTTATCGCGCTTTATTTCCTCGGCGGATTGGTCGCCAAGACCACCACGTTTCTTTCCGGGAGCGTCGCCCTGGTCTGGCCGCCGGCGGGCATCGCGCTGGCCGCCATTCTGCTGTTCGGTTACCGGTTCTGGCCGGGCGTGGCATTGGGAGCGGTTCTTTTCTCGCTGATGGATGGAGTGCCCTTTGGATTCTTCACCCTCGGCATGGCTATAGGCAATACCATGGGCGCTATCGTCTGCGTTTTTCTCCTCAAAAGATTCATCGCTTTCGACAATGCGATGGAGCGCACGCGGGATGTGACCGGTTACATCGGGCTGGCGTGTTTTCTGGGCACGACCGTCAACGCCGCGTTCAACGTGGTCAGTCTGGCTTACAGCGGGACGGTGGCGTGGGACAATCTCTTCCCGGCCATCCTGATATGGTGGGTGCCCAATGCCATGGCCGCGCTGGTGGTCGCCCCGCTCATTATCACCTGGGCGACGCCCTCGGCCACCCGCTGGAATGCCAGCCTGATCGCCGAAGCCGTTATCTGCGGCGCCGGTTTGGTGGGTGGCACCCTCTTCTCCTTCAATTCGTGGTTTGTCTATGGGATTCAAAATTATCCGCTCGCCTACCTCCCCTATCCCTTTCTCGTTTGGGGTGCCTTGCGCTTTGGCCAGCGCGGTGCCACGGCGGGAACGGCGCTCGTGTCGGCTCTGGCCATCCATTCGCTCCTCCACGGAAGAGGGCCATTCGCGACTATTGCCGAGAGAGACAGCCTGATGCTGGTCGGCAGTTACATCGGGATTCTGGCGGTCACCAACATGCTGCTGGCCGCGGCGGCGGCCGAACGCCGCGCGGCGGAACGAGAGGTGTCGGAAAGTGAAAAACGATTTCGGGCGGTCGTGGAAGACCAGACGGATTTGATCTGCCGGTTCAAGCCGGACGGGTTGCTCACCTTTGTAAACGATGCGTTCTGCCGCTTCCATGCCAAAATCCGCGAGGAGCTGATCGGAACGAACTTTTTTCACACTCTCTCCGAAGAGGATGCCGCCATTCCCTTGAGCTACATCAACTCCTTGCCTCCGAATGAGCCGGTGATTTCGTTTGATCACCGACTCTATTCGCCGGACGGCCACGAAGTGTGGCATCAATACCGTGTCCGCCGCCTGTTTCAGCAACAAGAGGACACCCGTGAGTTTCAGGCTGTGATTCAGGACATTACGCAGCGCAAACAATCCGAGCAAGCATCGCGGGCGAGCGAGGAAAAATATCGTTCGCTGATTGATCATATTCCGGACGTGGTCTGGACGGCCGGTTCAAACCGGGATCTGCTATACATCAGCGGCAACGCCGTCAAGGTCCTGGGTTACAGTTCCGAAGATCTCCTGGCGAACGGCAGGCAGCTTTGGACGGATCGGATCCATCCCAATGACGCGCCGCGTGTGAGCCGCGCTTTCCAGAAGCTATTCTCAGATGGCGAGAAGTTCGACGTGGAGTACCAAATCCGCCGCAAAGACGGCCAATGGATCTGGTTGCATGACCGTGCCCTGACCACGCAGCCGCGCGCGGGGATCATGTGCGCGGACGGCATTTTTCTGGACGTCACCCAGCGTCGCCTGGCCGACGACCTCATCCAGCGCGCAAAGGAAGCAGCCGAATCCGCCAATCTCGCCAAGAGTCAGTTCCTCGCCAACATGAGCCACGAGTTGCGCACGCCGCTCAATGCCATCATTGGCTTTTCGGAAATCCTGTCCGACAAAACTTTCGGCGACCTGAACGCGCGCCAACTTAAATACAGCAATAACATACTCACCAGCGGACGCCACCTGCTCCAGCTCATCAACGACATTCTCGACCTGGCCAAGGTGGAAGCCGGCAGGGTGGAACTGATGCCCAACACCTTCCCCGTCGCCAAGGCTATCTCGGAGGTGCAAACCATTGTCAAGACTTTGGCCAATAAGAAGATTATCAGCCTCGAATTCGAGGTGGCTTCCGACCTACCGTTGCTGTTCGCCGACGAAGCCAAGTTCAAGCAGGTGATGTATAACCTGCTCAGCAACGCCATCAAATTCACGCCGGACGGGGGAAAGGTTGTTGTGACCGCGGCGACCTCGTCCGATTCGAATTCAGCGGACGGGTTTTTGCGAGTGGCCGTGAAGGACACGGGCATTGGCATTAAAGTGAACGACCAGGAACGCGTCTTTAGAGAGTTCGAGCAAGTAGATTCATCCTATGGGCGGCAACAGCAAGGCACCGGACTGGGTCTGGCCTTGACCAAAAGACTGGTTGAAATGCACGGCGGACGCATTTGGGTGGACAGCGAAGGTATCGAAGGAAAGGGCAGTACGTTTACTTTCTTGCTTCCGCTACCAAAGGCCGAGGCTGTGCCGGCACAACCCAGTGACAAGCCGGATTCGTCCGATGACACCATTCGTCCCTTGGTGTTGGTGGTGACCAATAATGACGCCAATCAGCAACGAGTTGGCGATTACCTCACAGGGGTCGGCTACGAGGTGGCGGTGGTTTCCGAAACCGCGGCGATGATCGCGGCAGTGAAAGCCAGACGGCCTTATGCCGTGGTGATTGACCGGAATATGGCCCGTGCAAGCGACCGGCCGGGTGACGCTGACGCCCCGCCGGGACAACCCGAAGCTTGCTTTTCGGACACTCTCATCCGCCACAAATTTCGGGCGCGTATCCCATCGAGCATACCTCAAGTGAGTTTCTCGGCGGACGAAAACGGCCAGTTGGCGTTCAGTCTATTGGGCCCGGAAGGATCCGCGCCAGGGCGGACGAATTTGCGCTTGGTGGATGCCATCCGCCGCTCGGAGAAAACCGTCGGCAAGAAGCTCAAAACAGTGCTGGTCATTGACGACGAGCCTGCCTTGCTCGAACTGTTGACCCTGACCCTCTTACAAGAAGGTTTTAAAGTTCTTCGAACTCCCAACGGCCGCAAAGGCGTGGTGTTGGCCACCCAATATCGCCCGGACGTGATCATTTTGGATTTTGCCATGCCTGAATTCGACGGGGCCAAAGTAGTGGAACAATTGCGCGCAAATCCCCGCACCAAAGACATCCCTATTCTGATCCAAACGGGCATCGTTCTCAATGAGGAGGAACGGCAACGCCTGGCCGGCCACGTGCAGGCGATCACTTACAAAACGGAACGAGGAAGTCTGCTCGCCGAATTGGAACGGCTGGAGGCAACGAGCGCCGATGCCGCGATGACAGGAGCAAATCCATGATCGCAAGCAGGTTACTCATCATCGAGGATAATTTGTTGAATCTTGAACTGGCCGCGGACTTGCTGGAGGCTAACGGCTTCATTGTTTATTCGGCTCGGACCGCGGAGGAAGGGCTGCGAATGGCGCGCGAGCTTTTGCCGGACCTGGTGCTGATGGATTTCGGTTTGCCCGGCTTGGATGGCCTGTCGGCGACCAGACAACTCAAAGCCGATCCGGCGACCCGCCACCTGACCGTGGTCGGTCTGACTGCCTGTGCGATGAAAGGGGACGAGGCCGCCGCGCTGAATGCCGGTTGCGATGGCTATCTGACCAAACCGATTGACACCCGGACATTCATAGCAACCGTAAAGTACTTCGTAGCCTCGGTAAATTTGCGCCGACAAAAAACAAATCCTGACTCATAAGCGTATGCAAAGTGATATTAAAAACATCAATTCCACCCCGCCCGCCCGGACAACGCCTTCTCTCGGTTCCGTGCTGATCGTTGATGACGAAGAACAAAACCGCACTCTGCTGCGAGACCCTTTGGAAGCGCGCGGCTACGAAGTTGAGGAGGCCGAAAACGGTATGCAGGCCTTGCAGATAATTGCGAGCCGTCCGCCGGACGTCGTTCTGCTCGATTTAATGATGCCGAAGCTCGACGGCCTCGAAGTATGCCGGCGCTTGAGAAAAGATGCCAAGACGGCGCACCTCCCCATTCTGATGATCACCGCCCTCTCCGACCGCGAAGACCGGCTGCTGGGGATTCACGCCGGCGCGAACGATTTCCTGAACAAACCGATTGATATGCAAGACGTCATCCTGCGGGTCGGCAACGCTGTTTATGCCAAACACCTCCATGACCAGCTTCACGCCGAGCGCGAAAAATCCGAAC
>Ga0326727_10026001_pt1 | contig 10915 bp, 14 predicted proteins | sample MB2enrmetagenome_FD_207643 | JGI IMG/M metagenome (GOLD analysis project Ga0326727, IMG submission 207643) | Lab enriched peat soil microbial communities from McLean, Ithaca, NY, United States - MB29MY | ecosystem: Environmental > Terrestrial > Soil > Wetlands > Peat | place: USA: New York... | reverse complement strand
CTACCGGGCTTGGCTAATACTCCCATGCGACGCCTGCCCGACCTCACCCCCACGGCCTGGATTGCTCGACGGAACTAGTCTCCAACTCCGCCTTTGTCAACCACGGGTTTGGTCTAACGTTTACGGTGAACAGTTGCTCGCTTCCTTGGGGCGAGCAGGAGCGGAATTCGTGGCGGAAAGTTCCTACCCACACAATTTTTGCGAACGCCTGGAGCTGCCCCTCGCAGCAGAACGGGGGACATGGCCACGGGAAGGGGTACGGCTAATGGCAGGTCCGCGCGGCACTCTCGCCCGTGACACCGCATAGAGAGATACCAAATCCAGCGGCCGCGGTTACAGGAGGTTTCACATGCAACATTGCGAGGTTGCGATGAGTGAATACGATCAGCAGGCGACCCCAAAAGACATTCGTAAAGGGTTTACTGCACACCGGAAAGAGCTGCAGCGGCTTGCCCTGTTCTTAACCGGGGACGAAAGCCTTGCCGACGCCTGCCTCACAGCAGCCCGTGCATTCGCCGCGACTTACAAAAACGTCTTTCTGCACTGGGTTTTGCATTGGGTGCGGCGTGCAACCATCGTGTCTGCCATCCGATTACAACCATTGCGAATCAAACAGCTGGCCGAGATGTATACAGCTCGACCCTGCCTCCATGGGGCGCATCCGCTCCTTACGTCGGAAGAGATTGAGTTGCTTAAGGCCCGGTACCGCAACTGCGCTCTCCAACTGGACCTTCTCTGCCGATTCGCGTTGGTTATGTACGGGATCGAGAAATACTCACCGGCACAGGCGGCATTGCTATTGGGCGTGAGCAAGGAAGCGTTTGATGCGGCATACTGTGCGACTCTGCAATTGCTGAGCGCGAATATTCCCACGCGCCCGATAGATTCACGCCAAAGCCAAAATCAACTACCTCAATTGCCCGTGATCTTCGGACAGGAAAACAAGAGTGATGTCAACAAGCCCTGCGAAATTCCGGATTGACGTTGCGCCCAATGCTTTGCTGACCAAGGCAAATCCCGATCCGCCTTTGCCCTCCAGCTTTTCTTCATGCTCGCCAACTGCCAATGGCCGAACCGAAGTTCGTCAATGTTGCCCTAATCGTGGCTGGATAAAGTGGAAAACGAGCCGATGGGGCCATCGGTATGGATAACCAACGTCACAAGCTCTGATTACCGAGCCGGCGCACAGAACGGGCCAGAGGTGGGGCTCACGGAAAGGAGTTGAAGACATGGAAGGCTTCATGGTGATGGCGGCGTTATCAGGCGTAGCCTTGATCGTAACTCTTTTTTGCAGAGATCGCAGTTCCCCTGGTGTTTCATCAGCAACCGGCACCGGCTACGAGCTGAAAGCCGGCGATCGTATGCCACAGGTCACCCTTTGCAGGTTGTTAACGCTCGTTTAAGGAAACCTCTTTCAATCGAGAGACGATGTTTCGATATGCGCTCTGCACACTGTCAAAAAGCAACTGGAAGAACTGAACGTCCCGAACGCTAGATTGGCCCTTATTAAGGCAGCGCTCGCATTTGGGCGGCCGATTCGCCCGAGCCAATCTCTCCTACCTCTCTTTTTCAATAACTTAACCCACCAACAATTGGCAAATGATCTGCATTAACCGTATGGCGGGGCCTGAAAAACTCCTGGGCAGAATGGAGAAAACACCGAGATGTTGCGAATCCAACTCAGGGAACTCGCGAACACCGGAACCGTGCCAAAAGCCCTGATCAACACAAAGAGAAAGACAATGTGCAAGAAAATATGTGTACTGGTCGCGATGGCGCGCCTGGCGATAATTCTCGTGGCCGCGGCTCAAGCCCAAAATTCAGCCGCACAAGGCCTCGGAGCCACAACTGTTGGCGTCATGAACACGGCGCCATCAACGACAATTCTGATGGCAGTTTCGAGTGCTGCCGCTGGCACCGCGGGAGACAAATCCGGAATGAAAGGGCGCTCGGAGCTTGTGACCAGCTCCTCCAGCGGGCGGGCTGTTCCTTGTACCTACGCCAATTCCCAAGCCTATGGTGCATGTCCGGCAGAGCTAGCAGATTTGCAAATCATGACCAGTCCTCGCGTTGAAGCAGTGTCTGACCATTCGGCAACGATAAAATGGAAGACCAACATCCCCGCCAGTGCATGGCTAAGATACGGAACTGAGCCCAATGACCTTAATCGAACCGCCATCGAGGTCGTCGGTGACGGTCTGATCCACAAAGTGACACTATCGAACTTGCGTGCGGGAACGACCTACTTCTACCAGGCGGCGTCATCTGCAGCTGGGACAGACGCCATTACCTTCCTGCATGTCTTCAGTACGCGGGGAAAGTTTGTGGGCTACAATACGAAACCGTCCACTGGCAGCATATCGCAGTAGGCAACGCTGGTTTCCGGGACGATTACGTGATGGCGGATTCAATTTGATCGCCTGATCCTGCCGGGCGAGGCGGTCCTGCCTCTGTCGGCGAAAGTGGTTTCCGTGCCGCATTACAAGGCTTCCAAAGACGGCAGGGTGCTGGGGCAAGACCACGCCAGGATGCGTTACCTGGGTACGCCAATTTACGCCGGAGCGCTGGCGCTCCATTTCCCCGTAAACTGCGGCTCCAGTTTCCCGTTTTAGCGCAGTGAAACTGCCCCAATAGGCCTCTTTTTCCGCAGAAGAGGAAAACCGTCGGAGTGCCCAAATGCGGTCGCCCGGCCCGAGTACAGCTTCCGAGTCCTGTACCGAAACAATTTGTAATCGCCTAACGCTCAAGCTGTTGTTCGCCTTAGCTCTTTGTCGCATGAGGAGAAGGTTGGTGATTGAAATGCATTATCTAACGAAGGGAGGAGCGTATGGACGCGGTTGTCAATCTGGCGGTCATCATGGCGATATTGAGCTTATCAATCAGCTTAGGCTTGGTGTTCGAACGAACGTTGGTCAGAGGAGTGCTTAGGCTGATAGTGCCGCATCCCCAGACAAGGATACCCGGAACAGCCAGGGATTTGTGATACCAGCAACGACAGTTTCCCGCCCCACGAGTATCCCACGGTCTCACGGAAGTTTCTTGCCTGCAGGGTCCGGTCACAACCGAAGGTAGTACTACTCACAGACTTTCCATCGCCGTCCGATGAATATCATATGGGTTAAGCCACGGCTGATCAGCGCGACCATCTGCAGGGGTGGGCAGATGCCTTTGGCAACTAAGGACATCTGGAGCTTAGGTGAGGTCGTTTCCGAAGAGCGCCAGCTTCAGGCGCTGGTGGAAGTTCTCGACTCTATCAACTGTCACAAGGATCTGCAGGAACTGTTTCACGATCTTGCCGCGCGCCTCCGCCGGCTCGTCTTTTTCGACAGCCTTCACAATCCGGTCCGCGACGTAATACGGATCAGCACTGTCGAGACCACCAGCCCGGTGACCCTTCCGGTTGGACTGGAAATCGCAAAGGACGACTCCGGTTCCTGGCACGTTCCGCGTCAAGTGCGGAATAAAAGGGGGCCAGACTGATGAGCGCAGGACGCGGGTGGCCTGCTTTTTCTTCCGGGTACGTCCCAGTTCGGGTTAACGCCGACTCTCTGGAAACGCTGAGCGTGATTTCGGCCTATTCGAAGCTGTGGGCCCCTCCGCGGAACCCGCGTTTCGCTTGCTGCCACAGCCATTTGATGACCCGCGCATCGTTGTAGCAGTACGCCAGGTTATGGTTGAGAGTCGAGAAGCAGTGCTGTTGGCAGGTCTTCTTGATGTTCGACAACTGCGAGTAGTCGAAGCGGAGCTCGTCAATGTTGCCCCAATCGCAGGTGGCCGGATAAAGCGGAAAACACGGCGCGATGGTGCCATCGGTCCGAATGACTACGTTGTTCTGTCCCGCACGGCAGTTCCAGTCGGCGAAGCGAAGGTCGCCATCTTCATCCTGTACGACCCCGGAATTGGTCGACAGCGCCTGAGGTAGGTCGCCATTTGTGCCTGTGCCATCGCCGTTCCATCCCACCCGCCGCAAATCAAGACCGGATGACATGCGCACGAAGGTCTTCATTTCCAGCAACCTCGGTACCGAGTTCACCATCTGGTACCCCGCCCTATTTCTTGCGACAATCCAGTCCACCAGCTCGTCAACCGCGCGCCAGTCCTTCGGTCCGATGTAGGTCGGGTTGTTTGCCGAATGTTTGAAGTGGTCGCTCTGGTCCAGCATGGGGCTTTCATTGATGTGATAATCCGTGGCGATGCGGTGCTCGTGCGCCCACTCGGTCAACTTCTTCACATCGTCATGGTTATTGCGGCAAATGTTAATGTTGAAGAAAACCATGTACCCATAAACGTACTGTTTCTTGAGCAGATACTCTAGTTTTTCCTCGATGGGGACGAACGCCTTCGGGAGACTCTCTGTCTCCTCCCATGAATCGATAGCGACATTGAACACCGCCGCTCCGGCATCCCCGAGCCGATCCGCCACTTCCGGCCGTAACAGCCGGCAATTCGTTGCGATATAGACCCACATTCCTTTCTTCGCAGCGTAGTACACCACCTTGTGAATGAAATCTGGGCGAAGCAGCGGCTCTCCGCCCATCAGCGCTAGCACGCGGCCTCCGTGGTCGTGAAGCCAGTCGATCGAGCGGCGGGCTATGTCCTCGCTCATTCCCTTGACCGTGTTGTCGTATGAAGGGCAGTACCAGCAGTCCAGGTTGCACTTATATTCCACAAACAGATACGCGGTGATGGGATGGAATTCGCCGGGAAGCACGCGCGACCTGAGATAGGGGACCAACCAGCCACGCATCGCGCGTACCACTTGGCCAGCGGTCCACTTCCGCCGTTCGGGCGTTACTGCTGGCCCTGAATCTGTCAGTTTTTCGGGAAACTGGGGAAACGCCGGTACCGGAAGTGTAAGCCCGTTGTCTTTGGGGGGCACAAGCGGATCAGGATTTACCTTGGTCAGCAAATCATTGATGGCAATGTCAATCCGGAATTTCGCAGGGCTCGCTTGCATCTCTTTTCCTTTTCTGTCCGAAGGTCGCGGGAGTTTTTGCACTATTCAGGCCGCCCAGCTATGATTCGCGTCCCAATTGGCGCGACGTGCGCGAATCTTTCTGGCCTGCTCTGCCCATCGGTAGTAGGGATCGCTTGACTCCTTAACCCGCAGATGCGCCCGCACCAGACTTTGCGGATTCCGCCAGACGATTTCCAGAGGCATAAGCTCCGACCGAATATTCTGCTCCAGGTTGGTAATCATCGCTAGCTCCTAATTGATCCCTTGGCATTTGGCCGCACGCAGCCCATTCGTAAGGGACAAGCTTGCGCTGGCTGTACCCAAGACACTTGCAGGTCGTCTGCCATTACGATTTCACCTAAGTGACTGGCCCGCCTCCACCACTGCCTCTCCCGGCAGTTTCTTATGCCCTTGCGAGGGCAGTGCCCGAATGTGGGCAGAGTTTTGTATGGGCATACGCCAAATGCCTTTGGAAAGGACAGAGGTCAGAGCAAGCAACGTTTGGTTTTGTGATGGCGATGCGAGCCGGTCACACGGCTAGCGCGATGAAGGTTCCGGTGTTGGACGACGGTGACACGGGATATGGCAACGCTGTCAACGTGATCGGACTGATCGCGGGGTGCGCAGATGAAGCGGACTTCGGCGGAAAATCCGCGGGCTCAGAATCGCCGACCGGTCCGGCCAGTCGCCGTGGCAGTTGCATGATGCGCTCCCACTGCCGCCAGCTGTACTCGGCAGCTTGCGCATTCGCGGCAAACAGCTCGGCTGCTTTGCGCCATTCCATCGCCGCCGTATACGGAAAGCCATTGCGCTCATCCTGCTCGGCAGCACAGCCGTAGTGAAAAGCCCTGACGGGACCAGCGATATGCGACAACCACCAGGCACCGACCGCAGCGATTGCCGGGTTGTGTCGGTTACAGCCTTTCATGGCGGGCCTCCTCGGCCTCAGCCTCGAACACCCAGTTCTAATGCAACTGCCGTGCCAAACCGACGGGAGGATCGTCCTATAATGTTTGGTGGCCCTTGCTTTTTAAGGAGAAGACGCGGTTGCCGCAGCTTTCGTCAGTCTTCGTCTTCACAGCCGGACTCCCAGGCCGTGCGCCTCAATCCTATCTGCTTCGCTGAAAACAGGCTTTTGCTCGGGCACCTCTGCAATCTTGAACCAGTCCAGCCACCCTCTGAGAATCTTTTCTACCGTTGCTTTGGGCGCCCGCTCTTGGAGACAGCGAGCGGCCTCGCCGTCAGGCACTGGCGTGGGGTTGTCCCCGCCCACATGGTCGCGGTACACCCGTTCGGCTTCCAGCAGCCGGCGCGCCGCTAAATAGCGATCGTCTTCGTCCATAGCAGCCACCCTTTACTTCAGTGGACGGGGGGAAGATAAGGCAAGTACCTGGCGAATATCCAGCACAAAAAAAACACTAGCGGAATGTGGAATAACATCTGAAGTACTCCATAGCCGACCAGGTCACGAGCCTTCAGTTTCAGGATGCCAAGCAGAGGAAGCATCCAGAAAGGGTTTACAAAATTAGGCAGTGCCTCGGCGGCGTTATAGATCTGGACCACCCAACCCAGGTGAACATGATGTAAGGTTGCGGCTTGCAAAACGTATGGTGCTTCGATGACCCATTTACTTCCACCTGACGGAACAAAGACGCCAATAAGCGCAGAGTAGAGTGCTACCAGGAGAGGATATGTCCCATGTGTTGTGATACGCGCAAATACGTTAGCGAGCCAGTCGGACATACCCGTCCCTACAATCATGCCGAAGATAACGGCATAAAATGGGAACTGGATCAATACGCCGCCCGTGGCCGGCACACACTCGGCAACCGCCTTGACGAAACTCTTTGGCCGCCAGTGCAACAACAAACCAGCAGTGATAAAAATCAGGTTATAGGTATTCAGGTCGAGCGCAGCTAACGCGCCTTGTGGAGAGCTGCGGAAAAAGTCGACAAGATACCAAATCATCAGCGCTGCAACCAGAATCGATAACAACGGGCTGTACTCCAGCCATTCTCCTGGCTTCGTCCTGGGCTCCAACGAACGCTCCATGGATTCGTACTTGATGCCACAATCCTCCGCGGTTTTTGCCTTTGCAGCCGAAGGTGCGGAGGCATAGGCAATCAGCACCGAAACTACAACCAGCGCCCCAGCCATGACTATGCTTTGCCAGAGGAAAAGTGTCTGCTTTAATGGGATAAGCCCTGAGATCGCCAGCAGCGAAGGAGGAATTGTGCCCTTGGTTGCCATCATCATCGCTGCCGACGAAGACAACCCAAGTGCCCAGACAGCCCCAAGACCCAAGAAAGCTGCCGATCCGGCGGCCCGGTAGTCCATTCCTTTGACCCGATGGGTCAGTTCACGTGTCAACAGCCCGCTGAAGATCAGGCTAAGACCCCAAGAGATCAGCGAGGTCAGGCAGGCAAATAACGCGATCATCGCGACGGCGCTACGCCCGCTCTTAGGTATTTTTGCCAGCCACCGTATAAAGCGATACACCGGAGGCGTGGTAGCAACTACATACCCGCCAATGATGACCATCACCATTTGCATGGTGAAAGGAACCAGGGTCCAAAAGTTCTTGGCGCCCTGCACGGCCAATTTCGACGCCGGTTGGTGAAGCAGCAGGCCGAAGACGAATATGATGACCACTCCCGTTAGTGCAAAAACGAGAGGATCTGGGAACCACCGTTCACTCCAATTTGCCAAAGCCAGGCCGATCTTTGCTAAGCTGCCTTCAGTGATGCGCCGGCCAGGGATATCTCGTTCGCGTCCAACTGCAGTTGTATTCATAATCTTTCTCCGAATCTGTGGGGTTGCCGTCTCCCCTTTTCCAAGTGCATAGAGCGGCAACCCCTTTTGATCAGCGTTACTTTGCTCTGCGAAGCACGGTACAGACAGAAGCGCAGATCGGGCCCCCGATGTTGAAGGTGGCCGCAGCCTTGGGATTCTTTACCTGTAATTCAGCAGGAGCCTTGCCCAGCAACTGCTGTGCGGCCCAGCCGATCATAGCCACCCCGGTAGCGCCGATCGGATGACCTTTAGCAATCAGCCCGCCGGACGTATTGATCGCGCATTCGCCCCCAGGACTGGCCTTGCCCTCTACCCAGTACTTGGCGCCCTTTCCCGGTTCTGCCTTGCCAATCACTTCGGCGCCGATAGCCCCCATGACGGTGAAACAGTCGTGCACCTCCGCCACATTAACGTCGGCAGGTTTCAGTTTTGCCATTTCATAAGCTTGGCGCATGGCCTTGTAGGCGCCTGCCGGGTGCAGGACATCCCGTCCCTCCTTCTTCAGTGCATCGGTTGCCTGGCCCCAGCCGGCAATCTCAATGGTGTCGGACTTGGGAACACCCAGTTTGGCCAATCCCTCCTCCGTAGCCAAAATCAGCGCGGCATACCCGTCGGTGATTTGGGAACAGTCGTAGGTCTTCAGGGGCAAGCCTTCGACCACGTAGCGGTTAATTCCCTCAATTTTCAGCGCCTGCTCCAACGTCACCTGCACCTTATTCATCTGGGCGCACGGGTTGTACTTGGCGTTGGCGTATTCCTGGACAGCGATCTGCGCCAGTTCGGCCTCGCTTGTGCCCCAGGCCTTCATGTAGTCGCGCATCACCTCAGCAAACAGATGGGGAAACACATAGACCTTGCCTACGCGTTCGCCGGGATACGAGAAATAGCCCAGCACTTTCCCAATCAGAGCTCCGTCCATCTTGCCTTCGGCATCGCGCATTTTCTCGTAACCCACCGCAATGCCCACATCGCCGAGGCCGATCTGCAGTTTCTGAATGACCGAGAGCACGGCCACGCCGCCCGTAGCGCAAGCATTCTCGACCGCTTCGATCGGTTTGCTTTCCATTCCGGGCACCATGGCGAGCAAACCCGCCAGGAGCCCTTGCTCATTCAAGCTGAAGTTGCAGGCGGCTCCAACGGAGCCCACATCCATGGCCGCAGGCGTAACGTTGATCTGCCGACATACGCCTTGGACGGCATTGGTCAGGATATCGGGAACCGGCATGCCCATCAGTTTCCCGAATTTGGATTGGTTATAGGCCGCAATATAAATACGTTTCATATCCGGAAAATCCTCCTTTATTGGTTGAACCTGATTCCGTTACCTTTGCCTTCCGGCTACGCATCCAAGTCTTAGACAATGAGGCTCAGCCGCTCAATGCTATTGGGCAGTCCAACCGCCATCGTTCGCGATGCTGGCGCCGGTAATGTTGCTGGCTTCTTCGCTACACAGGAAGACAGCCAATGCGCCAAGCTGTTCTACGGTAGTGAAGCGCGCCGACGGCTCCTTCTCGATCAACAGGTCATATTCGGCCTGCTCCAACGAAATTCCCTGGGCTTTAGCGCGATCTTGAATCTGTTTCTTGACCAACGGAGTCAGCACCCAGCCGGGACAAATCGCGTTGCAGGTTACCCCGGTCTGTGCGTTCTCCAACGCCACCACCTTAGTCAGGCCGACGATGCCGTGCTTGGCGGCGCAATAGGCCACCTTGTTCACGGAAGCGACCAAGCCATGCGACGACGCCGTATTGATAAGGCGTCCCCACTTGCGAGCTTTCATGCACGGCAGGGCCACCCGGATAGTGTGGAATGCCGAAGACAGGTTAATGGCGATGATGGCGTTCCACCGGTCGATAGGAAAATTTTCGATCGGCGAAGTGAACTGGATGCCCGCGTTGTTGATCAGGATATCGACGCCGCCCAGCCGTTTCTCGGCGTCCTGCACCAGCGCGGCGCACTCTTCCGGCTTCGACAGGTCGGCGGGGTTGTACAGCACCTCGACCCCATACTGTTTGGCCATGCCGGCACGCTGCTTCTCGATCTCAGCGGCATCGCCGAATCCGTTCAGCATCACCGCGCAACCCGCGGCCGCCAGCGCGCGGGCGTAGCCCTCGCCGATTCCGCTGGTCGAACCTGTAACGACAGCTCTACGTCCTTTTAATGACATGTAACCCTCCTCCAAATTCATTAAGGGGCCCGGCGCGACAGCTTGGCCGTCGGCCGGGCCGGTGGTTCAGGCCCACAGCGGGCCATTAAACAATGTGCCCGCCGCTTAAGTAGTAGATCGCAATGATGATGAACACCATCGACGTCTTGATGAGCGTAACGGCAAAGATATCCTTGTAGGACGTCTTGTGCGTCAGCCCGGTTACCGCCAACAACGTGATCACTGCGCCATTGTGCGGCAGGGTATCCATGCCCCCGCTGGCCATGGCGGCGACCCGGTGCAGGACTTCCAAGGGAATATGCGCAGCATTGGCTGCAGCAATAAACTGATCGGACATAGCCGCCAACGCGATACCCATACCGCCGGACGCGGAACCAGTGATGCCGGCCAAAATGTTCACTGATAGAGCCTCGTTCACCAGGGGATTAGGAATCGCCCGGAGGGCATCGCGGATGACCACAAACCCGGGCAGCGCCGCGATAGTGGCTCCGTAGCCGTACTCGGATGCGGTGTTCAGCGATGCCAGCAGCGCACCGCCAATGGCCGATTTCGTGCCCTCGGCAAATTTACGTTTGACCAGGGGAAAGGCAAATACAACCACCGTCAGAATGCCCAGCACCAAGGCCGCTTCTACCGCCCAGATACCGACGTTTGCCCCCACCGGCTGCACAATTGCTTTTCCTCCAGGCACGGCCGTAGCGGGAGGCGTCGGTAAACCCGGAAACTTATCCGTCCCAATGACGCTCTGGGCGCCGTAGAGGACCGGCAGCCATTTGGTGAACACCAAGTTCATGATGCCCACTACAAATAGCGGCAGGATGGCAATCACCGGATTGGCGAGTTTCTCTGTGGTAATTACTTCCACTTCGTTGATGTGCCCGGTACCGTATCCTTCGCCATTCTTCTCCGCCGCGCGGCGGCGCCAGTTCAGGTAGCTGAGCCCCAAAATGAGGATCAGAACGGCGCCGATGGTGCCCAGCCAGGGAGCAGCCATGCCG
>Ga0326727_10026000_pt1 | contig 10916 bp, 7 predicted proteins | sample MB2enrmetagenome_FD_207643 | JGI IMG/M metagenome (GOLD analysis project Ga0326727, IMG submission 207643) | Lab enriched peat soil microbial communities from McLean, Ithaca, NY, United States - MB29MY | ecosystem: Environmental > Terrestrial > Soil > Wetlands > Peat | place: USA: New York... | reverse complement strand
TCATGCCCACCACCGGAGCACATAAGCTGATGGGCACAAAACCGTGGGCTATCCGCCTCTTGAAGGGCGTGGTCCTGGCATAGTCCTCGTTCAGGTGCGCCGGATTAAAATCTCCGGAGATGGCCGCGAAGAAGTAGATATCGGTTTCGCTGATGGTCTTCGAGAACGAAGCTTTGTCTCCTATGTTCAATTTCTCGTAAGGCAAGCCCGATTCATATTCCATAGGGACTACCTCCATTCCGGCAAAGTATCAAAGACCCAGCTCCCGGGCCACCATCTCCCGGTGCACGGCGGTATCACCCCACAGTGTCTCCGCCGCTTTTGCGCTTCTTGAATAGAGGTACATCTCCTGGTCTTTGATGACGCCGATGCCGCCATGCACCTGATGGCCGTTCGCGCAGATTCTTTGATAGGCCTGGTTTACCCACGCCTTGGCCGTTGAAGCTTCAAGGGCGCACGGAAGTGCTTGACTCAGCCGCCACGCCGCTTCGTAGACGACAAATCTCGCGCCGTCGAGATCGACCAGCATATTGGCGCACCTATGTTGGACCGCCTGAAAACTGCCGATGGGGCGACCGAACTGGACCCTCCTCTTGGCATGGGCAACGGTCATTTCCAGTACCTTTTCGGCCCCCCCTATCATCAAGGCACATTGTGCCACTATTGCCTGCTCCATAACTTTTTGTACCACAGGCCATCCTTCGCCGGCTTTGCCGATTATGTTACCGGCGGGGACCTTGGTCCCGTCGAACGTCACCTCGCACTGCCTGCCCCAGTCAACTGTCTTAAGGGGCTCGCACCTGATTCCGGGGCTTTCTCGATCAATCAGGAATAGCGTGATGACGTCCCCTTTTCCATCGACGTTTTCAGTCCTGGCCGCGCACAGGAGGTAATCCGCCACGTGTGCGTAAGGGACAAAGATCTTGGTCCCGTAAAGGAGAAAGCCATTGCCTTGCGGCGAGGCCTGAAGGTGAATACCGGAGACATGGTAGAGCGGGTCGGGTTCGATGAGGGCCATGGTGAGAATGAGCCGGCCCGTTGCCACTTCAGGCAGGATCTTCTGCTTCTGCGCCTCGCTCCCGGCTTCCATGAGGGAGAGTGCGCCCAAAATCACGGTCGGAAAGAAAGGGACGGGCGCCAGATACCTTCCCATTTCCTCAAGAAGGGGCACGAGGTCCAGGAACGTTCCGCCCGATCCTCCATATTTCTCGGGGATGATCAACCCGGGCCAGCCGAGTTCCCCCATCTTCCGCCACAGCCCGGGGGAGTAACCCAGCTCATCCTCCTCCATCTCCCTGACCAGATCGGCGGGGCACTCCTTCTCCAGAAACTCGCGGGCCGCATCTTTTATAAGTTTTTGTTCGGGACTGAATGAAAGGTCCATCGATGTCGTCCTTTTTTTCAATGCTGCTGAGGAAGCCCGAGACCCCTCAGGGCAATCACGTTTCTCATGATCTCCGACGTCCCGCCCCCGATGGAGGGCAGGAACGAGGAGCGGTAGAAGGATTCGAGCAATCCGTCAAGTACCGCATACTTCGAGCCTTTCCGCAATTGTCCATAGAGGCCCACGACATCGAACCCGGCCTGGGCCACGTGCTGAAAAAGCTCGCCGATAAATAGCTTGAGCTCCGATGTCTCATAATTCGCGGTTATTCCTTTATCCTGCAACCACGTGACCCGGCGCACCAGGTTGTGAGCCACGCGAAGCTCGATGACGATCTCGGCTATCTTTTGTCTGACGAGGGGGTCCTTTGAGAGAGCCACGCCGTTTCTCGAAGTCTCGCGGGTGTATTCGATAAGTCCCTCGATCATCCTTTCCAAATAGCCTATGGTTAACGTGCGTTCCAGTTCGAGGGCCGAAGCCACATAATACCAACCCTTGTTCTTTTCCCCCACCAGATACCTTTTAGGCACGCGGACTCCATCATAGAAAGTCTCATTGGTCCTCAGACCCGACATCTCCCATAGAGGGTTTATAGTAATGCCGGGACTCCCGAGATCCACGACGAATAGGGAAATGCCCTTGTGCCGTGGGACATCGGTGTCGGTCCTCGCTGCCAGCCAGTGGTACTGAGCAAAATGACTGTGAGACTGAAAGATTTTTTGCCCGGTTATGACGTATGCATCATCATCTTCCACGGCCCGCATTGCAAGACTGGCAAGGTCGGACCCCGCATTCGGTTCGGAGTAGCCCAGGGCAAGCTCGATCTCTCCCCCCGCTATCCTCGGGAGAAATTCACGCTTGAGGTCGTCGCTCCCATGCTTGAGTATGATAGGAGCCGCCATGTCGACGCCGACTAGACCCAGACCTTTTACGAAAGCCAGCGCATTCCGGTAGTCGAGTTCCCTCTGCACGATGTAGCGATACGTGCGGGAGAGACCAAGACCGCCATACTCTCTCGGGAACGAAGGGGCCAGCCATCGTTTTGCCCCCAATTTCCGCATGAGCTTCCAGGAGAAGGGGCCGAAACCCATACCCGACTCCGATTCCTCTATGACCTCCTTCGTCACTTCCTCGTCCAGGAACTCGCGGATCTCCTCCCTGAAATTCTTCTGCTCTTCAGTAAATTCGAAATCCATTATGCCGTCCCCTTGTGCTCGTTTGCATACGACGTAGAGCAAAGCTTGTGCCAATGTCACGGAGGCATGAAAATGCTACGGCTCCCAAGGCGCCCGGTGTGGGGGAGATCTATCGCGGGAAATTGTTAAAGGCTAAATATCGACTTCCAGGATCGATATATAACGAGGAGCACCGCTTTGGTATAGGCCCTTCGCGGAAAAAGACGGTTTACTCTCAGCCTATTCTTTCTCGTTCATCGGCCATTTCGTAACTCTTAAGTTTCTGATAAAAAGTTGATCGCGGCATGTTGAGGAGCATAGCGGCCTTTCTTCTATTTCCATGAGTCTGTTTAAGGGCGGAAGCAATCAACTTTCTCTCTGTCTCTGCCACCTGATCCTTCATGGATACCGGCCCGGCCTGGACAGATCCGTCAGTTGCAGACCCTCTGACTGCCGTACGTAGTTCATCGGGGAGGTGGTGAAGCGTGATTCTATCGTCTTGCCATGCCCTGATAGCTATCTGTTCCAAAACGTTTATGAGCTGCCTTACATTACCCGGCCAGCTGTAGTGAATGAGGCACTCCAAAGCTTCGCGTGAGATCTCCTTGATGCTCGTTTTGAAGGAATCGTTTATTTTCTCCAGGAAATTGTTAAGATATAAAGGGATGTCTTCCCTCCTCTCCCTAAGGGGAGGAATGGTAATCGTTGCTCTTGCCACCCGGTAATAGAGGTCGTCGCGAAATTTCCCTTCTCCAACCAACTTCCGTAAGTCCACGTTGGTAGCCGCGATGGATCGGAAATTTATTTTTTTCGTCTCAGTGCTTCCGAGCTTTGTCACCTCCCTTTCCTGCAAGACCCTGAGCAGTTTCGCTTGAATAGAGAGCGGCAAGGAGGAGATTTCATCCAAAAAAACCGTCCCATTTTCGGCTGCTTGAAAAATGCCTCCTTTACCCGAAGAAGTCGCACCGGTAAACGCCCCTTTTTCGTAGCCGAACAGTTGGGATTCTGCAAGCTCAAAGGGAATTGCCGGGCAATTGATCTTTACGAACGGTTTATCGGAGTGAAGAAAATTGTGAATACTATGGGCGAAAAGTTCTTTTCCAGTGCCGCTTTCCCCCGTAATCAGCACATCTGTGTTCAGACCAGCTATTTTTTGGGCCGTTTCGATAGTTTCTCGCATAACCCTACTCACGGCGAGTATGTTGCCGAACCTGTAGAGTGCGCTATATTCCTTTTTATCCTTCTGCTTGAGGTAGTGTATCTCTTTCTTCAGTCGCTGTATTTCTGCGTTTATTCTCTCGATTTCCTCAAGGGAGTTAAATAATATTCGGCCGACCGCTCCGATGATTTTCCCGTCTTTCTTAAGTGGATAGACGGAAGAAACCCTTCTTATTCCCTTCAGTTCCCATATTCCACCGATCATCGGTTTTCCGCTTGCTATTATGCGGGGCAGATTAGAGTCCTTGATGAGTTCCCGTATATCAACACCTTTTGCTCCACCTTGTTCCAACCCAAAAAATTCTTCCGTAGCTTTGTCCATAAACTGGACACATGCTTTTTCATTAACTACAGTGATGCTTTCATAGGGATTTCTGAGACAAAACCGAAGCGCCCATCCCAGGACATCGTTCACTTCGTAGCTACCGATTACCTCCAACAAGTGAGAAAAATTGTCATATCTGTTTTTTTGATTTTTCAAATGTTAATTTTCTCTTTTTTCACTCTGTGCCTATGTCCATTTCGAAGAAATAAATAACTCCGGGCAAAGTAATTTGTCAAGATGCAAGAGCGGCTTCTCCGGCTAATTTTGCTATGTTTTTGATCAGGCACATTTATTGCATGTTATGAGCGGCACTCCCAATCAGTCAGGAGAGGGCCCGAGCACGAGCGCACGAGGGGAAAAACGAATTTTCCCCACCTGGAAAACTCGGTTGGTGGGACACAAGATATGGCAAACAGTTGAATAGGTGGACTACACCAGAATTGACCGAGGAGGTTCGCATTCCATGATTAATACCCGTTCGCGCAGGGGTAGGCGGACAGTGACTTGGGCGCATCCCGTAATGGATTACAAGGCTGCTTTTGGGATGCGTGGCCTTGATTTAGTCAATGCGATAAAGGAGGGCCGCTTCCCGCTCCCACCGGTTTGGGATCTTGTCAATTTTCGGTTGAGGGAAGTCGCTGAGGGACGCGTGGTTTTTGAAATAAATCCGGCCGAATACCACTATAATTGCTTCGGGATGGTTCAAGGCGGCATCGAGTGTGCGGTGCTTGATGCGGGAGCGGGTTACGCGCTTCATTCCACTCTACCGGCCGGCACGGGCTATACGACTTTGGAGCTTAAAGTAAATTACCTTCGGCCGATCTCGTTGGAAACCGGGACTATACGTTGTCTAGGCACTGTCATTCATAAAGGATCCCGTGTTGCCGTAGCCCAGGCAGATATGCTGGACAGCAACAATCTGCTTTACGCCCATGCCATCTCCACGTGTTTAGTCTTCAAACTGACGGAAGGGGTGAGGAGGGAAAATTAAAAAACAATTCTCAAATCTTTGAATATCCATTTTATGTACATGTCCAATTAATGGACCAGATTTTTTTAATTAACTTGTTGTCCGAATAATCGCTAATCCATATTTTGTGGCTGTTTTTTCTTGTAGTCAAGACGGGTATATTTATTGCAGAACTTTTGTGGAAGCAAGTAAAAAGAAGCGACGCGAGTGGCGTGATGCTGCTAAATTTAAGAATAAGGAGGTTACACGATGGGAGTTAAAAAAGAGGCAACTTGCCTCAGAAGCGCACTGGAGTATCTGGACAACAAAGGCTATGTGCTTCATGTCAAAAAGGAGGTCGATCCCCTATTGGAGATCGCGGGGATCGAAAAATCCTTTGAAAAAGGTCCGATCCTCAAATTTGAGAAAATCAAAGGGTATCCGAATTTTGTCGACATCGGGAACGTATTCGGCCGGCGCCAGCCGTGGGCGGACATCTTTGACGTAGAAGATCCGAATAGGATGAAATTTAAATTTCTCGATGCCCTCCACGACCCCATTCCGCCCAAGATCGTAAAGGATGCTCCTGTCCAGGAAGTCGTGATCGACAAGGACATCGATGTGCTCGGTACGCTGCCGGTCATCAAACACACCGAGTTTGATGCCGGTCGCATCATGGGTTGCGGCAATCAGCTCCTCACCGACGTGTATAGAAAGGGAGACACCAACATCTCCTTTAACAGGATCCACTTCAGAGGGAAGAACTGGGCGTCCATCTCGACTGCCCAGTTCACCCATATAGGCCAGACGTGCTTTAAAACCCACCGCGATGCGAGGATCCCCGTGACGGTCAACATCAACCCTCCGCCGGCTGCGGGGATGGTAGCCGGAGCGTGGCATGTAAGGACCATCGTGCCGCACGGCAGCGACGAGCTGGGTATAGCAGGCGGCGTTCAAGGAGCACCGATTGAGCTCGTAAAAGCGAGAACGGTCGATGCCTATGCCATTGCAAACGCTGAAATTGTCCTTGAAGGGTACCTCGAGCCGACCTCGGAGAATGTGTGGGAGAGCGAGGAGTCGGAGAAGCTGGGCCTCCAGAAGCAGGGTGAAACAAATTACTTCCCCGAATGGGTGGGATACATGGGAACGGCATGGAAGGTCAGGAGGCTGACCGTGACTGCCATGACGATGCGGAAGAGCAAACCGATCTTCTATACGCCCCTTGCCGCAGGACTTGAATATGCCTGTTTCGACCTCTCACGAGAGGCCAACTTTATGGAGCTGGCAGAAAGAATCGCCCCGGGCATAGTCGTTGACGTGAATATCCCCGATTACTTTAAGTGGGGTAGCGGGGTGATCTTCCAGGTCCGCAAGGAACGGGCTCAGGAAGAAGGGTTCCAGCGCAACATCCTGATGGCGGCCCTTGCCGACGCTCCCGGCATGCGTATGGCTATCGCCGTTGATGAGGACGTGGACATTTATAACACCGAGGACGTCATGTGGGCCCTGGAGAGCAGAGTCGATCCCGATAGAGACGTCATCAAGCTCCCGAGGGGCGGCCGTGGCATCGCAGCGCAACCTATGGAGGCAAGGTTAAGCGGGATAGGCGGCTGGGAGGGCGGTCTCGCCTTTGATGCTACGAAACCCTACAAGACGAAACACTATTTTCAGAGGCCCCAATATCCGGTAAACAAAATAGACCTGAAGAAATGGTTCACCCAGGAACAGATCGATACGGTCCGCGGCATGCAGACGGAGTATGCCAAAACCCTCGCCAAGCGGGGCTGGTAAAAAGGAAACCGTAATGGTACCCGAAGAGAGGGGCGCGGGGGTCGTCAGAATCGAAAAACTTTGGTGGAGTTCTTGACAGGAGATGGGGCTCCCCGGCTCTGACGGGGAAACCCTCTCCTGTAAAATTGTGGGGGGAAACGGAGAGGGTACCACCTTAAATCCACTACTGTTTTACTTAATATGCTTCCTATGATAAAATGTCTCTTCCCGTCGCAGGAAGTGGGGAGATGGCAGGGACTGTTGCAGAGCTCCCGAAGGGGAACCGTATTACGGATTTTATCGGCCTTGGAATGGTGGCGAAGACCTTGCCTTCATGAAGCGGCACTGCCGGGGAATTTAGACGCGGATAGTCTTTTTTTTCTTCATTCCGTCCGAGTGATACGCCGAAAGATGCCACCATTGCTGTCTATCCCCCTCGGGGCGGGAAAGCCCTCCATGAAGGGGTGCTCTGGAGATACGGGAGGAACCGCTGTGTCGAGGAGAACACGCCCTAACCCCCGGGGGGTCAAGGGGAAGACGGGCGGCAGTCTGATGCAGGCAAGTATCGAAGAAGGAGAAGACGAAACAAAATAGGAGGCCCTATGAAATGTCTTAGGATCGTGTCAATTGTCTCTATTCTTCTGCTTTTCAGCATCACCCAGGGTATTTCCGCTCAAAAGACGGTCATCCCCCTCTATACGCCGGGGGCCGGAGGAACCGCGTATATAATGGGCGGGGCAATGGCCACCGTACTTAACAAGCATATCCCTGAAGTTCAAATGATGGTTGAAGCTACGGACGGGACAGTAGCCCTATGCAAACTCATCCAGGAGAAAGCTGGAAAGAATCAACCGGCCTTTGGGCTGCCCGACTCAAAGGTAACCTATATGGCGTACAAAGGGGAGCCGCCTTTCGCAAAACCGATAGCTGTCCTGCGCGCAATAGGCCTCTACGAGCTAGCGGGGATTTACCTTGTGGTGGCGAAAAATTCGCCCATTAAATCTTACTCCGATCTCAAAGGCAAAAGGGTTGGTGTGGGCGCTGCGGGAAGCGGAACCGCCCAGATGAGCGTCCAGCTCATCAATGAGCATGGTATTACCGCCAAAATGTTTAAGCCCGTCTGGCTAGGCTACAACGAGGTGGCCGAGGGCATCCAAGATGGGAGTATCGATGCCGGATTCATTTCCGGAACCTATCCCGTGCCGGCGATCGAGCAATTGGCATACGAAAAGGAAATAAGGATCATTCCCGTCAATAAGGGTCTATTGAAAAAGATAACCGACGCTAACCCATTTTTCGTGCGGTTCGACCTGAAGCCCGGTGCGTACAAGGGGGTCACGGAGGGTGCATCCATACTTGCCTTCGGCGCTTTCATGGTCACCCATGACAGGGTGGACGCCGACCTCGTGTACAGGATAACAAAAACGCTATTCGAGCACCATGATGAACTCGTGGCTATCTGTCCGCAGTTGACGGACATGACGCTTCGGAATGCTCAGAGGACCATTGCCATTCCCTTTCATCCGGGCGCCATAAAATACTACAAGGAAATGGGCGTGATGAAATAGCCGGTATCTGCGAAACACGCACCAGAGGAGCGGGATGAGATTTATCACTCGCGGGCGGATGATAACAATTATTGCCGCAGCCATGTCCCTTTTTCACCTGTACACTGCCGGCTATCGTCTCTTCCCTGCAATGCAGCAGCGTGCCACCCATCTTGCATTTGCCCTTGTACTTGTCTTTCTTCTCTTCCCGTTGAAAAAATATGATCCTGGTCAGGACGATGGCGCATCACCGTTATCGTATTACCTCGACATCCTTCTCGCCCTCCTCAGTGCGTTTATCGGCGCTTACGTACTGATAGACTATGAAAATATATCGATGAGGGCAGGCTCGGCAAGCCTGCTCGACTCCACGGTCAGTGTGATAGCGATGATTCTCGTCATCGAGGGTACGCGGCGTATCATGGGCATGACCATGTGCGTTCTGGTCTTCATTTCCCTTGCCTATGCAGTTTTCGGTGAGTATCTTCCACCTGTTCTCGCACACAGCGGCTACACATTCGAAAGGATAGTCAACCACATGTTCCTGAGCACCGAGGGAATATTGGGTACCGCCTTGAGCGTCTCAGCCACGGTGATAATTGTCTTCCTCATTTTCGGGGCCTTTCTTGAGCAGTCGGGGGCAACTTCTTCGCTCACAGATATAGGTTTCGGCCTCTTCGGCAGATTCAAGGGAGGATCGGCAAAGGCTGCCGTCCTGGGCAGCTGCCTCTTCGGCATGATGACAGGAAGCCAAACAGCTAACGTGGCTGCCGTGGGGACGTTTACGATTCCTTTAATGGTAAAGGCAGGATATAAACCCATTATGGCGGGGGCCATCGAAGCCCTTGCCTCTACCGGGGGTATGCTCGTGCCCCCTGTCATGGGTGCAGCGGCATTTATCATCCCCGAAATGATCGGAGGAAGGTATCTGGATGTGATGAGGTCAGCTCTCGTCCCGGGACTTCTCTACTATACTGCTGTTTTCATGTTTATCCAGATACAGGCATCCAAATTGGGTATCGTGAGAGTACCGAGGTCGGAGCTGCCGAACGTCTGGGCCCTGCTGAAACAAAATGCCCATCTGTTCATCCCTATCCTTGTAATTCTCTACCTTTTGATAGTCGAGGGGGCGACAACGAAAAAGGCGGGATTCTGGGCGATAATCACATTGACTGCCTTGAGCATGTTCAAAAAAAGCACCCGTATGACGCCTTCCAGGATCGTAACGGCACTGGCGAACGGCGCACGGGCCTCTCTGATTGTGGCCATGGCCTGTGCTTCGGCCGGGTTGATTGAAGGCGTTCTCAGCCTTACCGGAATGGGCCTCCGCTTCTCAGAAGCCCTTATCTACATGGCAGGGGGCAATATGCTCGTCCTGCTGCTGCTTACCATGGTAGCGTCCCTGATCATCGGGCTTCCGTTGCCTCCGGTGACGGCATACCTTATCTTGGCAATTCTTGCAGCCCCGGCACTCATCAAGAGTGGTGTAAACCCCATGGCGGCTCACCTTTTCATATTCTTTTTCGGGGTGCTCGGCAATATAACGCCTCCGTCAGCACCATGCTCCTTTGCTGCTGCAGGCATAGCAAAGACAGACCCGCTCAAAACGACAAATCTCGCCTTTCTCATTTCAGTCCCCACGTATGTTGTGCCTTACATGGCCGTCTACTCGCCGGGACTGATGCTGAGCGGATCAGTCTTCTCCGTTATCTTCAGGGTTGCTACGGCGTTTTTCGCCATAAGCTGCCTTTCCATCTCCTTTCTCGGATATTTGGACGGTAACCTCAAGTGGATTGAGAGGGCTATAATGCTGGTCTGCAGCCTATTGTTCATTCCTCATAGCCTTCTTCTCAACATCTTCGGATTTTTCATCTTTTTCGGCATAATGTGGCGGGAAAGGATCTATCCGGCCATAAGGATTGACACGTTCTCAAAGAGGGGCGGGAGAAGCTGAACCGCGGAACCCTAATTCAGAGCAGAGGCAAGGGTATGACCATCTCCGAGATGCTGGCGAGGAATGCAAGGATGTATCCCGATAAGACAGCCCTGATCGAACGGGTTCCAGGCAGGGACCTGCGTGTTCAAACGACATGGCGGGAATTCGACGACAATGTGAACAGGATAGCCCACGCCTTAATAAGGATGGGCGTAAGAAAGGGCGATATCGTTCTGCACTGGATGATGAACTCGACAAAGTGGCTCGAGGCCTACCTTGGGGTTGTGAGAACGGGGGCTATAGTTGCACCGCTCAACTTCAGGTTCACCGAAAAGGATTTTCAGTACTGCGTTGACGTGGCGGAACCGAAGGCCCTGATACTGGACGAACAGTTTGCGGAAAAGGTAAAATCGACGCGCCATCCGGCATTGCCTCGGCATGCGTGCATGGTCAATGGCCTCGGCATCCCCGGGGATATGGTAAGCCTCGAAGATATCATGGCCCGCTCCTCCTCGACTCCCGTGAGAGTGGCGATCGGAGATGAAGACCCGTGCGGCCTTTACTTTACTTCGGGAACTACAGGGGCCCCCAAACCAATACTTCTTCTCCACA
>Ga0326727_10025999_pt1 | contig 10916 bp, 14 predicted proteins | sample MB2enrmetagenome_FD_207643 | JGI IMG/M metagenome (GOLD analysis project Ga0326727, IMG submission 207643) | Lab enriched peat soil microbial communities from McLean, Ithaca, NY, United States - MB29MY | ecosystem: Environmental > Terrestrial > Soil > Wetlands > Peat | place: USA: New York... | reverse complement strand
GCAACGTCATCGCTCCGGTTATCGCCGTCGCCTGCCTTGGCGTCGCCGGATGGCACTTCAAGAGCGGCCGCGGATACATGGGCTGGGGCGTCACCGGAGTAGCGCTGATGGTGATCTCCGGACTCTGGCGCATGGCCGAGGGCTCTATCACGCAAGCACAAGGCATACAGTAGGAGTCCGCGATGCCCGTGCCGCAGTTCCTTCTCGACCTGTTGCAACTGCTGTTCGACCTGGCGGTTCCCGCGGCGTTCTGCACTCTGGCCGCCGCGGGAGTCAGCCTGCGGCAGGAGGGCGGACTCCACTTCCATATCAATGGGCGCGCGGGCAAGTGGGTTTTGTGGACGGTCGTTTTGCTTACCCTTCCCCAGCTTCTTTCATGGATTGCAGCGCAGGGCATTCATGTTCCTTCAGCAAGCGGGTCGGTTGGAACAAGCTGGCTCGCCAGTATGGAAACGGTCTTCAAGAACTTCGTGAATCAGATCGTTGTGGCGCGACTGGTTCCGGTGATCGCGGCCTACTTCGTACTGAAGGCGACGCTCGACGTAGCCGGAGGAGAAAATCCACTCACATCGATTCTGGCCGCGCTGTTTCTGATGTCGATCTCGGCGACGATGCAACTGCTTCAAGGTTGGAACTCCGGCGGCGAATACGCGACGACCGACATGCTGACCTCGCTCTGGAATTACATCGCCGGTCAGATCATGCCGGCCGCGGCGGGACTGGCATGTGTAGGCGCGGTCATCAACTATGTGCGGCATCGACCGTGGGTGAGGCTGGTCTTTGCTGCAATCGGTTTCTTGAGTTTGAGTGGGTTGTTGGTGTTGTTCAAGGCCATGGCCGCTTGAGGATGTGCGGATGAGTCTCGATGGAGCAATCACGAACCTCGCCTCCTGGGCCGGCAACACCATGATGCCGACGATGGCCGGGTTGTTCTTCGCGGGCGCGGTCTATCGCTACAGCAAGGGAGGCCAGTTCGAGCAACTGCTCTATGGCGGCTTCGCTTCGCTGATGTGTTCAGGGATGCTGCGCGCACTGGAGGGGTTTGTCCAGCACGCCGGGCCAACGAGCGCCGACGCCTTCTGGATGGCGACGATGAGTCTGGTGAACTGGGTCGCCAACGTCATTCTTCCCGTCTTCGCACTAACCCAGTTGGCTGCGATGGTCATACACATGGGCGGTGTGGTCTCGGAGATCTATCCAGGCTCGACCTGGATCAGGAAGTTTGTGGCTGCAATCGCTGCATTGATGGTTTCTGGAATCGTGCGATTGGCGGAATCGATGGTTACCCACGCGCATGGGATTTAAGGAGCTTGGCATGAGTCTCGATCTGACTCCCGTTCACCGCAACCTGCATACCAAGGTCACGTTTCTCGGTCTTGAGTTCGAGGATCTGATCCTGGTGCTGGCGCTGGCCGCTGTGATGAATTTGCTCGCCCACTTTGTGAGCGGCAATGCGCACGTCTTCGGGATGCCGCTCAACATTTTCATGGAGTTTGTAGTGCCGGCGCTGGCTGTGCCGTTTCTGATTCTTTTCAAGTATGGGCGCCCGCGCGGGTATCTCGCGGACTTGGTGCGCTCGTTCTTCGCTCCCAAGGCGTGGTGCGCACTTGAGCGAGATTCCGTTTTGGTGGAGCCTTATCTCGCCGACGAGGAGGATTAGCCGATGCAGGCTGCAATCAGAAATATGAGCGATGGATCGGTGGCGCTCAAACTCGACACCGATGCAGCGCGGGCGGTTTTTGCAAGCGTGCTCTTTGCCTCGCGATTCCATGAGGGCTTCTCGTCACTTGCCCAGATAGCCAAAGAAGAGTTGGAGCGTAAACCTCAAAAGCCAATACAACGAGGTGACTCATGCCGATGACCTATGCGGAACACGAGAGAAAGAAGAAGTCGCCGGCGGTCTGCGAACTGTTTTCGCTGCGCGACCTTCCCGAAGACGAAAACATCATGGTCCGCACGAACGGAGCTTTCGTAGCTGGCTACGAGTTGCGCGGCATTCTGGGATACTTCGCCACAGATGACGACCGCAATCAGACCAAGGCGATGCTGGAGGCGCTCTTCCGCAGCGTGCCCGACGTCAGTATGCGCATCCAGTTCCGCTACGAGATCTCGGAGCGTCTGGGCGACCTGTTGGACAGCTACGTCAACGAGCAGCGCACAAGCCAGGCGGAGGTGACGAAGCTCGATCTGCACCGGATGCGTATGTGGAGCGAAAAGGAGCAGGCCGGCTACTTCTTCGAAAACCAGCTGCAGGTCTTCTACATCTGGGATCCACGCATTCATGCCAAGCTCTACCACTCGGCCGAGCAGAACCGCAAGCTCGGTGGATTTACGATGAGCCAGACCAAGGCCATTCAAAGAGCCCGCAAGGAACATGAGACCTATCGGGCGGAGTTCGAGTCGATTTTGCACGGCATCGAGGGATCGATGGAGGCTGCCAACCTTGGCTCGCGGCGGCTCACGACCCAGGAACTCTTGGAGGCATTGAAATATGCGCAGCACCCAACGCGCCGCGACCACCGCTCCTATGTTCCACCGGCGCAAATGATCGAGTACCGCAGCGCGCGCGATCAGGCGGCAGATGCGAGCATCCTCAACGAGACGGAAACCTACCTAAACATTGACGGCTACCTCTACGGCGTGGTGAGCCTGAAGGAACTGCCCGACGCGACATTCCCTGGGATGCTTCAGAACTTTTCGACGCTCGGTTTTCCGATTGTGATCTCTGGGCAAATCGTGATTCCCGACCAAGTGAAGGTGCTCAAGAGCTACAAGAAGCGCCTGCAGAAGATGACGGCGGCGCAGAAGGACGCTAACGGCAATTTCAAATCGAATCCGAAGGCTGAGGTAGCGCAGGCACAGCTGATGCAGGTGCAGCGCGACATCATCTCGTCGTCGCTTAAAACGGCGAAGCTAAGTCTTTCGGTTGTCGTGCGGACCTCGCAACCGCTCGAAAGGAATGACCATCGCCAGCACACCATCCATTGCGAGCCAGCGATAGGTGTGATCGAGAAACAGCCGCTCCATACGGTTGTTCGCCACCAGGCCAATCTCGGAGTCGTAGGGCGGGTTCAGATAGAGCAGCGAAAAGGACTCCGGTTTGGCGACGGCGTCGAAGGCATTGCCTTGAATAGTCTCGATGCCCTTCGATTGAGCAACCGACGCCCGTTCGGCATCGAGTTCGACGCCGTAACGGCGTACATCGGCACCGCGCGTGACGATGTCGAGCGCCGTTCCTTGCCCAACGCAGGGATCAACGACCGACGCCGGACCGGTAAACTCAAGCAATGAGCGAAGCCGCACGGCCTCGCTTTCCGGAAGCGGGTAATAACCCATCTTCAACCGCGCCGCGTTGCGTGCCATGGTTCCTCCGTGGGCGATAAACTCGTGAATTTGAGTGACAGGTGTATTCTTCGAGGGGAGGTGCTCAAGCGCACCATGGTGAAAGATATTCTTGCGGCAATCGACGCCGAGATCGCTACCCTCGAACAGGCCAAGGCATTACTGAGCGCATCGGGCGCATTGGTCGCCAACCGTAGGCCGGGCCGGCCCGCGAAGGCTGTTTCAGTTGTTGTTCCGAAGGTTCAGAAGACCAGAAAGCACCGCAAGATGAGCGCGGAGGCGCGGGAGCGCATCCGGCAGGCGCAGATCAAGCGGTGGGCGGCACAGAAGGGAACATCCAAAGCGAACATGAATGTCACGGTTGCGCCACTGCCCAAGGGGAAGAAGAAGGCTGCAAAGGCTGCGTGATTGGCTTCGGTAAGGGAGATCAGTATCATCCTCGTGAGATGCATGAGGGATTGTTGATCAGCCAGCACTGCCTTGTCGACATGGCATTCTGCGGGCAGCGCCGAGATCTGGAAAACGTGCGCAAGGCCGACTTTAATCGACGCCGCGATGAGGTGAGGTGTGGTACCATCGCTTGGAGTTGCCGGGGCGGGCTAAATTCAGGCTCACTGCGTCTGTGGTGTCACGGATAGTAGGCTGGAATCGGCATACTTGCCTATGCTCACCACTGGCTTCAACTTCTGCACGGAGTCGCTCCATGGGTTATCTACTACATCCGGATTTTCAGACACCACCGGCGGAGACCGTCATCTGGAGATACATGGACTTGCCCAAGTTTCTCCAGATGCTGGAACAGGGCGGCCTATACTTTGCTCTCCTCACCGAGTTCTCTGACAAATGGGAGGGTGTCCTTGGTCGCGAACTGACACATTCCATTGCTACCCACTTCGGCGGAGCAAGTGGCGATGTGATCCAGTTGATTCAAGACTATTCCAAGCACACGGCCGTTAACTGCTGGTACCAAGGCGTCGGCGAATCGGTCGCGATGTGGGAGCTTTACACAAAAAACGAATACGGGGTAGCCATCAAGAGCACGGTGGGTGATCTGATGAAAGCACTCTCTGTCTATGAGCCAGACGTTTTCATCGGTTCGGTTAAGTACGAAGACCACACTTCTCCCCCAGCACAGACTTTGGCGCAGCAGCAAATCTCGTCTTATAAGGCGATCCTGCAAAAGCGGACCTGCTATCAGCACGAGTGCGAGTTGAGGGTGATTACGGAGTTGCTGCCGCGCTTTCCGGAAAACCCTCCGCTCGGCACGGTTGTTGTTGCTCCTTTTCCTGAACACGGCTCTGTGGTCCCTGTGGATATTGAGACACTGATCCATTCGGTGACAACCGGGCCCCACTACCCGAACTGGGCATGGGACTTGCTCACCTCTGCTTTTAAGCGGGCGGGGATTCAACCGCCAATCGTCGAGTCCGATGCTTTCAAGCCTCCAACCGCAAGGTTCATCGAAGGGTAAACAGCGTGGCTCTGGCATATTGTGGACTGTGAACCAGCGTTTATCTCAAGTAACTGGAAACGCGACAGTATCCAAAATTGAGGCAGTAACCGGATACTTGCCTCATCGGGAATTGACTGCCATCTTAAGGACATCATCTTCGCGGGCTCATCCCCGTCAGCCAGGCCTACACAAACGGGCGATTCGTGCTCGCTCAAGGCAACTTGATCTTGTCAGCGATCTCTTGAGTGGATTTTCGCGAGACCCCTGCCTGTTCGGCATAGCGGCGCCAGTTGGCCACGGACATTTTGACCTTTGCCAAAATCTCCGGCGCGTTCTTTATCCGATGCTGTTTGCCCAATGCCTGAAGTTGAGCCGCGGCGGGATTCTTTCCCTCGCCCATGACGAGCATGCTTTGCTCTCCGCCTGGGCCATAGGAAAAGGTAAGGTCATAGGCAGGCGCGAAGATCCACTCATTTCTTGCATTCAGCAGGAACGAAAAGTTCTTCACATGATCGTCGCGGTTATGGGCAAGCACGTTGAAGCAAGCCAGCGCATAGACCTTTTCCGCCTCCTGGATATTCCTGGTCAACGCCATCGTTACGCGCAGAACCATCTCGTAGTCGAGGCTGGGCGTGCGGTGATCGGCATGGATCAGGCCGCCAAGACTGTGCATGTGGATGCGGGCATCGGCGTCCCGGTCGAAGCGTTTTGCGCCGAAGTATTTGTTCCTTTTCGTACGGAAGAGATGCGTCTCGGGCATCTCCACTCCGGCCGCCTTTGCCATCAGGCTATAGGCGTATTCGACGGCTCCCGCGTCCCGCGCGTCCTGCGAAGACGGAAACTTGATCATCCAATGCGCGAAGCCCGATTGCAACTTCTGCTGGGCGTGAATAATCCTTTTCTTGTCGGCGCTCACCTGCGCCACGATCTTGGGCCGGGCACCAGAAGAAGAGCCATTGAGCCGCAGCAAATCTTCGAAGACCTCTTCGTTTTCTCCGGCCAGAACGGTGGCTGATTCCTCGGCAAGTTTGTCGAGTGCTAGTGGAGCATCGTCGGCGGTTTGCTGGCTCAGTTCCGGCTCGTAGCTGAGAGCGCCCATGCCGTGCCACCCCACATAGGCCAACCGGTCGAGCGGATTCAGTTGGCCGCGATGCACACCGTATTTTTCCACCGTGCGGTCGAGCAGAAGCCGGCCCCATCCGTCCGGCAAACTGTCATTGAATACGCCAAACAGCCCATCGAAGATCGCGGTGTCGGCAGTGGATACACCGGGCCTGAGCGGAAGTTTGATCGGCGAAATCTCAATGCCCGAAGTGATGAACGAGGTGTCGTACTCGAAAAGAATCTGTCTGTCCTTGAACGCGAGGCGGCCAACCTTGCGGCGTTCTGCTTTGCTGCTTGAGCCGCGTACGTCCAGATAAACCGTCAGCAACTCTGTCGGACTATATGCCATGGCTGCCTCCTTTTCTGCCCGTCGCTCTCTTCCGCCGCGCCGGCGTGGCCAGCAGGGCGTCGAGCGATTGTGCGGCTGGGGTTGGCTGGCTTTCCGCGGCCAGCTTGTCGAAATCGTCGAGGCAATTGAGCACCAAGGCCAGATTCAGAAGCGAGTCCAGCGCGATCAATCCTTCGCGCTCAAATCGCTTCAGCGAACTGAAGGTCACTCCCGAGCGCGCCGCCAGTTCGCTTTGTGTCAAGTTCATGGCCAGACGCCGGGCCTTGAAGCGCCCGGCAATTCCTGCCTGAACCTCTTGCACCGTCTTGAGATATACAGCCAAACTATTGCCTCTTCGTATTTATTATACCGCGTAATAGGTAACATATTAACCATATAATTCAAAAGAAGATTACCAGCCTACTTGTCGCCGAGGAATGCTCTGACGGCGCTCAGGATGGCTGGCGCCACCGCATCTATCTCATTTTCGCGCATCAGGCGCAGCGGCACTCTGTCTCCCAACTCCGGATTCACGCCCGTCAGCCAAGCCTGCACGACGGCGGGCGAATCGTACTCGCTCAGGGTGCGCACGACCTGAAAGGCAAACCGCAACCGGCTCTCCGCGCCTCCGTAGATCTCGCCGCCGTCGATCCAGCGATCAACAGCCCGCGTATCCTTGACGCCGCCAATATACGCGGTCAGTCTCCGCCCAACGATCTCAACAAGCTTCTCAACCAACTTCGATGCGGGAAGCCGAAGCGCCTCCCGATGAGCGAACAGGTCAGACCTGGGAAACAATGCTGTGTCCATGGCGGACCTCCTCGTTGAACCTCCTTCAAATAGCGATAAGCTGTGGACCGAACGGGTCTGTTACGCCGCTCTAGCCAATTCAATTTGCATGGTTGGTGCAAAGCGTCGCGCCGAGACCGTGCCGGTGTGCGGCCCCCTCGGCGGATGCGGCACCAACTCGGCCAACGGCCACACCGAGATGTTGCCGCACACGCCGCAACATCCCCCGCTGGAGTTCGAAACCGAGGCGCAACTCTCGCAGTAGACGGCTTCCGTGACCGGAATACTGACGAGGCTGCGCCGCGGACGCAGAATGCCGATCTCTCCCATGATTTCCTCCCGACGCTGAACTGTCTGCTAGGCGACCTGCTGGTTGGCCAGGGATTCGAGATCCCCGATCAGTTGCTTCAACGCCGCCAGGCTTGGCAGTTCGGTGACCGACGCAATTTTGAAGCGTTCCGCCACTGCGAAGAACTGCGCGTCGCCAGCCATCTCGGCCAGTTGGCGCAGCCGCTCGAAACCGCGCGCTGCGGCGTGCATCTTTTCGATGGTCTGCTTCTGCCTCTCCGCGTTGGGAATCGTCCGCGCGTCGGCGCTATGTCCGGCTCGGCGCAGAATCTCCCCGTAGATCGGCTCGCCCAGCGTCCCGCGAAAACCCTCGATCTCGGCAGTCAGCCGTTGATCGACCGGGCCGCGCGTGTCGCCGGCCAGGCCATTCGCCTGAGCCATGGTCATGCCCGGCGGCAGCGCCCACTCGGGCAGGGTGGGAATCGCCATCGGCTCACCACGGAGATTCAGCCGCACGCGGGTCTCGCCGAAGCGGTAGAGATAGCGGCCCAACCCAAAACAGCTACAGGCACGCTTGAAGGCCTGGGCGTCTGCCGCCGTGACGGCGTTTTCGCGGTCGGCCCACTCCTCACCGGTTCCGGTATGGCTGCCCAGCCGTGTGATTGTAACGGCGGTGGCGATCAGCACCTTGCTGGTCACGATCGCCTTGCCCCGCTCCATACGGCAGAGCGACGGCATGGTCGAGATCGTGTACTCGCGCGTCCATCCCGACGGCGTAAAAAGATCATTGAGCCTGTCCGTGTAGGCGCGTGGATCGGCAAAGGGCAGAATGACGCCGCTCCGACCATTGTCGAAGGTGCGCATCACGCGCCACTTGATCAGCGCCGGATCGAACGGCGCTTCGAGCTGTGCGAAGAGCTTCTCGCGCTCGACTTCCGCAAACTTCGTTGCGGCCATACCTCACCTCCTCTGGCTGGGGTTCTGCATTTCCAGCCACAGAAAAACTGAAAACGCCCCAAAGGGCGCCCTCGGCAACGGTAATTTGAATCGAAGCAGAAGGCTCTGCCTATGCTTGAAAATCTGTAGCCCTGCAACTTGCTGGTGTATCTGTGGTCGCGCTTGCGGTCCAAGTAACCGGGGCCCGCGCTATACTCCTCATAGTTTTCTGAGGCAAACAAATGAGCAAATGTAATTGCCCGCGTGGATGCACTGTCCCCCTGGGGGCCGTTTTCGTACTCTGCGTAGGTTCCCTTAACGGCTGGGCGCAAGAAGTCCCTGATATTAACCATCTGCGAGCGCAAGCCCAAACGGGTGACTCCAACGCTCAATGGCAGCTGGGAATGCAGTATAGGCAAGGCAATGCAGCGATTCCGAAGAACCTAGGAGAAGCGTTCACGTGGTTTATGCGCTCTGCTAAAAGCGGAAATCCAAAGGGTGATAACGCGGTTGGCATTGCCTATTTGCACGGAGAAGGCATTCCCGAGGATCAAGCTACAGGCTTTGAGTGGTTATACAAATCGGCTCTGAAAGGATATCCGTCAGCTCAATTCAACTTGGGAGCAGCATACTTGCGTGGAACAGGCACGAGCCGAAACGAAGCGGAGGCATTCAACTGGTTTTTGCAGGCAGCAAGGAATGGTGAATCAACGGCTCAGCTTATCCTCTGTGCGATGTACCAGCGAAGTACCGTCACGGGAGTGGATCCTGCCATGGCCTATGCGTGGTGCTTAGTTGCACGTCCGAAGGATGCCCACAGAGTGGAAGAGGTCAAGACGCTGACAGCGACTGCTCTTGCGGCGACTACACCGGAAGAAGCTCATGAGGCGAAAGATCTAGCCTCTTCTTGGAGCGCGAATCATTTGAATGGGGCTACAATGCCCGTTCATTCTCGGGCTTTCCTGGCGACTCAGCCACTATCCAACGTCAACCCGTTGTCCCAACGCCACTCGACCGAATCTGCGCAGCCCGCAAAAACGAAGGGTTGCGAGTCTGGACATTGGGTCGATTCCGTGCTGAGTGACGGAGAGATCGTAAAGTTGGAAGACGGAAGCATTTGGAGAGTTGACAGTGCCGAGACCGTAGATTCGAGCCTATGGCTCAGTACAGATGATGTGATTGTGTGCGACGGCAAGCTCATCGATACGGATGACCACACAACCGTCAACGCGACTCGCATGCATTAGCGGTCTGCGGCTGCAATGGAGGTAAATGATGCGGACCTACGTACTCGGAGCCGGGGCATCATATCCGATTTACCCGCTTGGCGGGTCCCTTTTTAACGCCATCGATGAACATATCCAGGCCTGCGGCCGCTGCGTCAACAGGTTCGACTACCAGACCGAGTGGCCGAGGCTCAAAGAATGGCTCGCCAACAATTCCAACCCATTACTGCGCCAAGCCTATTGGAATCAAAACATCGAACAGATTTGCACCGTTCTCGATCTAGCGGAAGGGTTGATCTCCGATAGCTATATCTCCATTCTCCGAGCGGCCAAAAAAGGTGCGGACGAGGCCAAGGAGGCCGAAGCGCACCACGACTCGTTTGCCTCTGAAATCAGGGAGTATCGAGATGTACGAAGCAAACTGTTGTGGGCGATGGAGGACTTCTTCCTGCAAAGAAATTACGACGACTTCAAGGATTATAGTTCTGACAATTGGAAGAATCTGAAAAGATTCGGGGCGCTCCTTGAGCCCGGTGATATTGTCATCACATTCAACTACGATTCGACTATTGAGCGAGTTTTGCACACATTAGGGAAATGGTCGCTTTCAGACGGCTACGGAACAGAAATAGTCTTTCAGCGGAATGGCTTCGATACAACTCCCGTCACGTTCCCTCCTTCGAAAGTAAAGGTTTTGCATTTGCACGGAGCTGTGGGGTGGTACACCAAGCCTGTCTTTTCTCCCAGCTTCGACCTTAGCGTCGAGGGTGGAGGTGCTATTTCGCGCGAAGCGCTTGCTGCGGCGCCGCTGGAAACTGGAATTGCACTTGATCCCCTTTTGCTGCAAGGGCTAGGCATCTACAACAGAGATGCATCCCTCTCAAGGCGTCCGCCCGACGAATATCAGATCATGTTGCATCCGAGTTTTTTGAAAGAGTATGGCGGAGAAGACCTGCGTAACAGAATTTTCAATCGGCTCTGGAGAATGGCGCTGGATGCGCTTAGAAACGCGGATGAAGTGACCATAATCGGCTACAGTCTTCCTCCTGCAGATAGCGCCGCCTGGACGCTGCTGCACACCGGCTGCGAGCGCGGACGGACTGTAGTTGTCAATCCGAGCAAAGCCGATCTGATGAATCGGTACGGGAGCTTAATAAATTTACCCGGGTTTACGCAACCAATGGATCTGGGCGTATGGCTGGATTCAAAAGAGCGCCCAGCATAAAGAGCGCATGGTGGCGGTTTGTCCGCAATTACGGCGGGATCGGCTCATATACTGGAGACTTTTGCCCTCTCAGTATGGGATTTCTTGCGCCGTGATCTCCGGTTCTCCGTGTGTTTTCGGCAGAGCTGCGTAGGTCAGAAGCAGTAACCTTGTGCGATCCAGTAATGCCAGTCTTCGATGGCCTGGGTGGTTGATTCATCCACGTCGAAAGCTTTCAGCTGAGAG
>Ga0326727_10025998_pt1 | contig 10917 bp, 12 predicted proteins | sample MB2enrmetagenome_FD_207643 | JGI IMG/M metagenome (GOLD analysis project Ga0326727, IMG submission 207643) | Lab enriched peat soil microbial communities from McLean, Ithaca, NY, United States - MB29MY | ecosystem: Environmental > Terrestrial > Soil > Wetlands > Peat | place: USA: New York... | reverse complement strand
CTGCCTAGTTTCTTATTAGGGAGTTGATCTATTGCCAAAATATTGAAGCAACAAGTAATTTTAGCAAGGTGCTTGTTCTGGTTTTAGTTGCTATAAATACTGATAAATGAGTTTGGCAGCCACTAATAAAGACATCACGATAAAAATGGGCTTAACAAGTTCTGCTCCGCGGTGTATGGCAAGTCTTGTACCAACTTGAGAACCTAAAATCATGAAGAGGGCCATAGGGATACCGTAGAAATAGATAACCTTTCCATTCCAGGCGAAAAATAAAAGTGCGGTGAGGTTGCTGGTGAAATTTAAAACTTTCGAATTTGCCGAGGCAACAACGAAGTCGAAGCCGAAGAGTGCAATGAAAGAAAAGATAAGGAAGGACCCTGTACCCGGACCGAAAAATCCGTCATAGAATCCTAGGACCAGTGCAAACAGACATCCCATAAAAGTGTTCCGAGAATCAAGGCCCTTAAATTCATTCTTCATGCCTAAGTTTTTATGTAGCACGGTATAAATTCCCACCAACAAAATTAAGACAAAGACGGCTTTACTTAAAAAAGTGGAACTAACCCTAAGAACGGCGCGAGCACCAAGGAGGGCACCGATTAAAGTAAAAGGAATTTGCCACTTTACCAGCGGAAGGTGCACTTTACCGGAACGAACATAGGTGATGGAGCTGTTTAGAGAAGCCATTGATGCTGAAAATTTATTCGTTCCAAGGGCCAGATGAGGAGGTACACCAACCATCAGTAAGGCGGGCAGACTTATTAGTCCTCCTCCCCCGGCAATCGCATCCACGGCTGCAGCAAAGAAACCCAGCAGGCAAATAATAAAAAGATTAAGCCACATTAGTTAATACCTCACTTATGATAATTGCCTTTAAAGTATACTCCCTCACTGTATATTCGTCATTATTTTTCAGGCCTGGGGACTGGGAAAAAAGCGAAAAATGATATAGGATATGTATCATGTATAGATTATCTAAAATGATCTATGATAGAAAGGAGCAAACCTCTAAGTGCGGCAAGTAAATGTTAATTCGTTGACAATTGGAGATATTTTAGGTAAAACTATTTTTACTGGTTCCGGCAGAGTCCTCTTAGGCAAAGGAGTTAAACTTACGCCTTTGTACATGGCCAGATTGAGAGACATGGGAATATCCATTGTCTATATTGAAGATGATCGCTTTGATGATGTTGTTATTGAAGATGTTATTAGTGAAGAAAACCGCCGCGAAGCTATGGTGATTTTGGAGAAAAGCATGCAAGCTGTGCGCTTGGGAAAAGATCTTGATGATTTTGAACTGAAAAAGATTATTAATAAAATTGTAGAAGAAATCATGTTCAAGAAGGATATTCTGATGAGCGTGACGGACATGCGCAGCTACGATAACCAGGTATTTGCCCATTCTGTCAACGTCTGCGTTCTCTCAACTGTTTTGGGGAAGGCCATGTTCTTGGACCATGAAAAATTAGAAACCTTGGCTATTGGAGCGATACTCCATGATATTGGTAAAGTACAAATAGATCAGAAACTGTTCCGGGACGTGAATAATTTGACTCCGGCAGAAAAAGAACTTCTCAAAACGCATACAACACTGGGCTTTGAGGAGCTTAGAAAACGTAAAGACCTTAGTTTGGTCATTGCCCACATTGCTTTTCAGCATCATGAGCACATGAATGGCACCGGTTATCCTCGGCAACTCAAAGAAGGAGAAATCCATCCTTTGGCGCAGATTGTGGGGATTGCCGATCTCTATGATAGACTTACCTCAGACAATAGTGACGTGAAGCGGATTATGCCCTATGAAGCGTGTGAAATTCTGATGGGTTTTGCCGGGACACTTTATCCATTTGAAATGGTTCGGTTATTCCTGAAAAATATTGCGGCTTATCCGACTGGGGTAACCGTACGCTTGAATACCGGCGAAATTGGGGTTGTTGTCGATCAAAACTTAAGCATGCCAGCCCGACCTGTTATTCGGGTTTTTGATGAATCGGAATTTGGACAAAATGCAGTCAAAGAATATAACATGGTTGAAAAACGCACTATTTTTATTGAGGAAGTTTTAGTCTGACCACAGTGGAGGGTTTAAGACGTGTCACAGATTTATTCCGATCAAGCAGATTTTATATTTGAGGCCTTACAAGAAAAGTTTCCTGATGCTCGCTGTGAGCTGGACTTTCATACGCCCTTTGAACTTCTGATTGCTACAATCTTATCCGCCCAGTGCACCGATGAGCGAGTAAACCTGGTCACTGCTTCTTTATTTGCTGAAGCGAATACCCCTCAAGCAATCAATGCCTTAGGACAAACAGCACTTGAAAACAAAATCCACTCGCTTGGCTTATATCATAATAAAGCGAAAAATATTCTGGCGGCTTGCCGGGTACTCGTAGAGGACTTTGCAGGACAGGTACCAGAGAATATAGATTCATTGAGACAACTTCCGGGCGTGGGGCGTAAAACAGCCAATGTAGTTGTCAGTAATGCATTCGGAATCCCGGCTCTGGCCGTTGATACGCATGTTTTTCGGGTTACTCATCGTTTAGGCCTAGTTCACGGGAATACACCAATAAAAGTTGAAGAAGAACTGATGCGGCTTTTTCCGAGAGAAAGATGGACACTAGTCCATCACCTTCTGATCTTTCAGGGAAGGCGAATCTGTGTTGCTCGGAAACCAAATTGTCAAGAATGTCCGGTCAATCACGTTTGTAAGATGTACCAAGAGGTAAGCAATGCTCAGCTCATGTAGAAAGCGTCAATTGATTCGGAAGGCTTCATGCTTGGCAAGATGAAGTATACTATGATAAAGAGAATAGGATAAGCAATACAATCAGAAAATAGAAAAGGGTTGATCAGGATGAAATACGTTCGCTTTATGAACCGTGAGAATGAGATCAAGTATGGAGTTTTAGAAGGTGAGACGGTAAGGTTGTTGGACAGAAACTTTCTTGACTCCCATAGTAAACCAACCGACGCTTGGTTATCCTTAGAGGAGGTCACTTTGCTTGCCCCTGTCGAGCCAAGCAAAGTAATCTGTGTGGGGTTGAATTATGCCTTGCACATCAAAGAGATGAACCATTCATTACCGGAAGACCCTGTTATTTTCCTGAAGGCGCCAACCTGCGTTGTTGGTCCAACGGCGGAAATTATTTACCCTAAAATAAGTCGGCGAGTAGACTATGAAGCAGAGCTGGCGGTGGTTATTGGAGAGACCATTAAAGACGTTACAGAAGTTGAAGCTGCTAAGGCTATTTTGGGTTATACGTGTGCTAATGATGTAACTGCCAGAGATTTGCAAAAAAAAGATGGTCAATGGACTCGTGGAAAATCATTTGATACGTTTTGTCCAATCGGTCCTTGGGTTGTGACCGATATCGATCCAAGTCAACTGGACATTCAACTTTTGCTCAATGGTGAAGTTAAACAGTCTTCCAATACCCAATATTTCATAACCTCTGTACCAAAACTCGTGAGTTTCATCTCTCAAGTTATGACGTTAATACCCGGGGATGTTGTGCTGACCGGTACGCCGGAAGGGGTTGGCCCGATGCAATCAGGGGATGAAGTTATTGTCAAAATTCAAGGGATCGGGGAATTGCGCAATAGCTTAAGATAAGCGCTTGAGTTTGAGTTCTGAGGAGATATTATCTGATCCGCTGATAGGTTATTCTTGGATATGGGGGTACTTGCATGATTCGCATTGGACATAATCCAAATACTAATATGTTGCCGATGTTCTATTTTTTACAAAGAGAGCATCCTTTGCTGGAGTCAGTTTCCGCCGAACCCACGGGGCATAATGCTCTGTTGGCCGATGGGCAGATTGATATGGCTCCGATTAGCGCCTTTTCTTATGGAGAACATTGGAATGATTATGCGATGTTGCCGAACCTTTCTGTCTCCACCAAAGGACGGGTAGGTTCGATCCTCCTCTTCTCTAAAGTTGCTCTGAAGGATTTAGACGGCCTGACCGTTGCGCTGACCAATACATCGGCAACTTCTGTGAATCTGACCAAGATTTTGCTCCAGCATTACTATGGTGTAGTTCCGCGTTATCTGACGATGCCCTCTGATCTTCAGGGGATGTTTGCCAAAGCTGACGCGGCGTTGCTGATTGCCGATGCGGCAATTCAAGCAGCGCTCCTGCAGCCGGATTGTTATATCTATGATCTGGGCGAAGAATGGTTTCAGCATACTGGTTGCTCTATGACTTATGCAGTTTGGGCTTTCCCTAAAAGGCTCATCTCTGAGCGGGGAGGAGAAGTAAAGACTGTCTATCGGTTGCTCCAAGACGCCAAGGCCAAAGCCCTAAGCAACGTGGAGGAGATCGTTCAGACGTGTCAAACTATGCTGGGGGGCTCGTTGGATTTCTGGCGGGATTATTTTAGCCAGTTTAATTATGGCCTAGATCCTACTCTGATCTCAGGGCTCCAGAAATATTTAGATTTATGTTTTGAACTGAAGCTATTGCCAAGCCGTCCTGTTTTTAAGTTTTGGCCAGAGGAGTAAGCATGGGATATTGGGTGTATCTGGCGCGCTGTGGAAACAATACAATCTATACGGGAGCAACGACGGACCTCTTACGGAGGGTTCGTGAACATAATCGGGGCTCGACAGGAGGCCATGGGGCAAAATACACGGCCTCTCATCTGCCGGTTTCCTTGGCCCAAGCTTGGGAAGTAGGTAGTTGGAGTGATGCTCTTCGGTTAGAACATGCAATCAAAAAGTGTGCGCGAACGGAAAAGGATCAATTGATAAAGCAACCGGAACGAATTTATCGACTTGCCGAGCGACGTAAGCTGACCTTTTTAATTTCAGATGTTTCTCGAGAATTACTGAAACGTGTTATTTTGGAGGGAGGTGAAAACAATGCCCCTTGTACAAATTGAGCTATTGGAAGGCCGTACAGTCGACCAAAAGAGATTACTCGTGGAAAAAGTCACTCAGGCAATTGTGGAATCCCTGGGGACGCCTGCAGAAAAAGTGTCGATTATTATTCGCGACATGGCCAAGGAAAATTACGCGACAGCAGGAAAGCTAGCCGGCGACAAATAGTTCTGGAGCGGATGATCGCTATAAAGTAAAGTGCGAAAAGGATAGCCCTCTTCGCACTTTGCTTTATTCACTCCAATTAGGGTCTAATTTTCATAGGTACTCCCCCCCACGAATTCTCTTAAAATCGAGTTAAAAGGGACAGTGGAGGTGTCCATTGGATTAAAAAATGATAACAGAGTTAAGAGATGAACTGCCGTATTATAATGCGAGCATTCCGGCGTAATGGGGATTAGCAAACGTTCAACATGGGGACGGAGTGCATTGAGTTCGTATAATAGGCTGGAGTTAAACATTACATTGGCCTCTTCCTGATACGGAAAGATATTACTATTTTCCCCTCGACGGACACTTTCCCATTGAGCCAGTGTTCTTTCGGGGTTGATCCCTCGGAATTTATTGTCCCTAATCAGCCTGCGGATCAGCCGAACCTGGGTGGTAGGGACTCTGGTATAGGCGTCAATATTGAGTTGGAAAAGGGCGCTCACATAAATCTTGAACATTTGATTCTGTTCAAGTGAAGGTGCCAAACGAGGATTTAAGGCATGGATCCCTTCAATAACCAGAATTTCATCGGAACTCAGGTGCAAGAGTTTACCGGTGGTGGGGGAACGCCGACCGGATACAAAATCAAAAAGCGGTGTTTCGACATCGGCTCCTTTGATGAGGGCCTTCAAATGGGCATCCAGGAGAGGTAAATCGAGGGCTTCTAAAGACTCAAAATCGAGTTGTCCTGAGGCATCGAGAGGAGTCTCCTCTCGTGTCAGAAAGTAATTATCCAGGGATAGGGCAACCGGGCGCAGGCCATTGACGCGCAGTTGGGTTGACAGACGTTGGGCAAAGGTTGTTTTACCGGATGAAGATGGCCCGGATATCAGGATTACCCGAACGTCGCGTCGTTGCTCAAAGATTCTGTCAGCAATCGAGGATATTTTCTTTTCATGCAAGGCTTCTGCCAAATAGATTAGATCTTGGGCACCCTTGGTGGCGATAATAGAATTTACATCTTGAACCTTAGAAAGATGTATGTTTTCTAACCAACGTTGAGTTTCGGAAAATGTCGAAGTGAGTTTTTCCGGCGGAATAAATGGGGAAATGGTCTGGGGTTGATTGGCATTGGGAAAGAGCAAAATAAAACCGGGCGGAAAATGGATCAGTCTAAAATATTTCAGGGTTCCTGTGCGGTCGAGCGGAGGATAGATCGTAATAATCTCATGGTTATCGATCTGACAATGATATAAGTGATCTTTCCTGCTCTCATAGGGGATAGTCTGATCAGCAAGAACCCAGTTTTGTAAATGAGCTTCAATTTTTTGAACTTCCCTGATCGAGAGTAATGAGTTCTCAAGCTCACAATAGACACCGTCTAGGATAGAGTGAGAAATTTTCAATTGTTCGGCCGGAAAAAGCGTTTTCACGACCTCGATGAGTCCAAGAATCAGACTTTGGCGATATCTACGGATTGTATACTCAGACATCCTTGGTCCGCCTTTCGAGTTTTTCTGAGATAACTAAAGATATTCAACGTGAGATTAATAGTTTCCTCTAAAATACAGCTGCGAAATTTCTCTAAATTTAGCTGAATCTACGAATTGCAGAATAGTATTGTCTTTACAGAGAGGAAATTTGTGCGTAACGGCGAATATACAGCGAATAGTATTGTAAATAATTAATTAAGTTATTCAGGAGGGAAATGTTTTGTACGAAAGCACACGAGGTAATCTATCTGGTCAAAAAGCAGCACAAGCGATTACATTAGGAATGGTGCCCAACGGGGGACTCTTTGTCCCTTCGACTTTTCCCGCCGTGGATTGGCAGGACCTTCAGGGGTTATCGTACTGTGACGTAGCAAAGCGCGTTATGATGCCTTATTTACCCGATTTTTCCGAGACAGTCCTCGCTGAAATCGTCAACGTTTATGCCAATGGAACGTTTGATGGGGCAAATCCGGCGCCTCTGGTTGCAGTGGGGGATTTTGGTGTCCTGGAACTTTGGCACGGGCCTACGGCTGCGTTTAAAGATATGGCTTTGCAAGTGTTGCCGGATTTGTTGAGAGTTAGCCTTAAACTGTCTGATTTTGATACAGACGTCTTAATTCTTGTGGCAACGTCCGGTGATACCGGAAAGGCTGCTTTGGAAGGCTTCAGAAACAGAGCAGGCATGCAGGTTGTTGTCTTTTATCCCGAGGGGGGGGTAAGCGCTGTCCAGGAGCGTCAGATGACCACGACAGAAGGGGCGAATACCCATGTTGTGGCGGTTAAAGGAAACTTTGATGAGTGTCAAACCGTAGTAAAGCGTATTTTTGCTTCGGAGACCTTAAAGGCCCAATTACAGAAGAAAAATCTAATTTTTTCCTCCGCCAATTCTATTAACTGGGGACGTCTCCTGCCTCAAATCGTCTATTATTTCTGGGCCTATTTACAGGCCGTGGAGCAGGGGAAGGTCAGCCCCGGAGGAAAGATTAATGTGGTAGTCCCTACCGGAAATTTCGGGAATTTGCAGGCGGCTTATTATGCTAAACGCATGGGTTTGCCAATTGACCGTATTATCTGTGCTTCCAATAAAAACAATGTCTTAACTAGTTTCTTTACAAGCGGAGTCTATCAAAGTCAGCGTGCCTTTTTTCAAACGATCTCGCCTTCGATGGATATTTTGATATCCAGTAATTTTGAGCGTTTCCTCTATGAAATGAGTGGGCGAGATGCCAAGAAGATTCAGGCTTGGTATGATTCGAGTAACCAGGGGTCATTTACAGTAGATCCGGTTACCCTGAAACAATGTCAGGAGACAGTCTATGCCGGATGGGCCGACGAGGAGGAAACCCTGAAGGCAATAGCCCAAAGTTATCAAGCCTATCAGTATGTCTTTGATCCTCACACAGCCGTTGCCATGAAAGTGTATGAAGATTATCTCTCCGCGACAAACGATCAAACCTATACGGTGATCGCCTCAACGGCCAGCCCTTTTAAATTTGCTTCGAGCGTATTAACCGGGTTGGAAGGAGAGAAACAGGAGAGTTGGGGGGACGAATGGAAAGCGCTGGATTATTTAAGTCAATTGACGGGTTGGAAAATACCGTTGGGGTTACAAGGGTTAGATAAAAAGCCAGCGAAGAAGTTTGAGGTGTGTGAGCCGGAGGGGATTGCGGGATTGCTGCAGAAAATGTTTGTTTGAGCAGAGGAAGTTTCTTAGCCCGTTTGCACACGCTGCATTGCTATTCGCTGGACACTGCGACTAAAACGCAAAACATCTGGGTATTTCTGGATGTGAACCGTTGCGTTTCTTAACGCCTCAGTGTCTGCGCTCATGGACGCAATTTCGCTAAAGTACTGCACTCAGCTAAGAAACTTCCTCGGGTCTGGGGTCGACGGGAGTTGGAACGGACCTTAAAATATTGTTTCATCGGGAACCGCTTTTGGATAAGAGCCCAACAATTTGACGTAAATATTTGCTTCCTTAAATGCCCACAGAACCTCTTGGATGGGGGGAGCAAAGACATAGCCGTCGATATCGACGAAGAAAACGTATTCGCCCAGTTTCCTTTTCGAGGGACGGGATTCGATCCGACTTAGATTAATCTGGCGTTTGCTGAATTCCCCTAAGATGCGGTATAAAGCCCCCGGCGTATTTTCGGCAATAATCAGAAGAGAGGTTTTATCTTCGGCAGCGGACATTTCGGAAAGGTTGTGGCCGACGAGGATAAAGCGGGTGGGATTCAGGGTGATATCCTGAATGCGTTCTTGCAGAAGGTGAAGGTTATAGAGGTGGGCGGCTCGGCGAGGTCCGATGGCTGCCCAGTTTTCCCGGATCGAGGAAATCCGATGAGCTGCTTCAGTTGTGCTTAGACAAGTAAGTTGTTCAGCGTGAGAAAGATGCGTTTCAAGAAAATCTTGACATTGTTCAAACGCTTGTTCATAAGCATAAACTCGTTCAATCTGTTCAAGGGGCATCGGTTCGTGCGCCAAAAGGCATTGGTCAATTGGGTGGGTAAATTCGTGAGTGATAAAGAGATACTCAGTCTGAGCGAGTGTATCCATAGTCACGCCCAATTGCCCTTCGGTGGAATTCTCTAAGGGAACAAAGGCCCAGTCTACTTTCTGGTCATTACAGGCGAGCAGTAGGCGCGGTATTGTTGGGAAGGGAATAAGCTCGGGGAATGATTCATTAAATTCCGAATAGGTGGCTACAAATAAATGGATCGTCTCCTCAGAAAAGCTCCCTTTTGGCCCTAAATAGCCCATTTTTCTCATTTTTCTGTCTCCTTGCTCAATAAATAAAAAGATCTGCCCCATCCACTCTAAGGGACGAGTCAGAGCCTAGCGGTACAACACTCCTGATCATTCTCGGCTACTCTGCGTAATTGCTAAATAGTATGTTCAGAGATTTCAATTCAGAGTAAATTTCCCAGCTAACACCATCATAATACAGTTAAACATTAACGGCAAGGGTTAGCGAAGTTAGGTGATTTACCTATTCCCTCAGGGTATGGCTCCTTCGCCTGGCTAAATTCGGGAATTTCCAATTTTAAACGGGCCTATTTACATACTTGCACAGAGGCGAGAGATCGAGTAAAATTAAGATCGGAAGGTTGGGGAACCTTCTAGGGGCTAAGTGGATAAGGTGGAAGAAACAGACAGTGGAACGTACGCTGTCTGTTTCGCTTTATCTAAAAATAGATTAGGAAATAGAATGTTTTCCGATTTTAGAGCAGGAAAATATTACGAAGATAACGAACAAGCTTATTGTGAGAAGTTGAAACTGGGAGATGGTGAGTTGGCTGTAGAAATTGAACGGAAATTCTTGGTTTTACCTGAACACTTGCCTTCGCTGCGGGAGGGTCAATATATCGTGCAAGGGTACTTGAGTGAAATACCTTCAATACGCTATCGATTACTTGACGACTCGATCATGATAACCGTTAAGAAAACCCATGAGGACGGTAGCCGCTTTGAATATGAGACACTAAACCCCGAATCTACTCCCGAAGAACGCTCTACTTTCCGACAGTTATCTCTCGTCCCGCCGATTGAAAAGATCCGGTATCGAATTCCTTTTGAGGAGCTGATTTGGGAGGTCGATGTATATCAAGGGGAAAATAGAGGATTAATAACGGTAGATGTCGAGTTTCCGGAGATAGGATATCCGTTGCTCTTTCCCAAGTGGGTCAATACTGAGCGAGAGATCACGAGAAATCCCGAGTTTTCTAATTTTAATTTAGGCAGAAGGCCGTACACTAGCTGGAAGGGAGAGTGAATCACTAATCTTGATCAGGGTCTGAATAATTGCCGGATTTTGATGAACTAAGCTGTTCGACGTCCTACATAACTGCGGAATTAGAAGAGATCATGTCTTTGTCCGATCGGATCGGTGTTGTTCATGATGGCCGACTGATGGAGGTCCTGCCGAGTGAGCAAGTCACTCGTGAACAGCTTGGTTTACTGATGACCGGAGTAGACTTGGAGAAGGAGGGGTAAAACATGGGTAAAACGATCGAAGGATTGCTTACCCCTTTGGTGGCGATTGTCATTGCAGTCCTGATCGGGGCGGGTGTTATGCTCGTGACGGGTCACAACCCACTGACGGCCTATGGAGCTCTTTTTACAGGTGCCTTTGGTTCTGCCGTAGACTTCTCGAATACGCTGGCGAGTGCTGTCCCCTTAATCCTCTCGGGCTTAGGGGTGGCCATTGCTTTTAAAGCAGGTTTGTTTAACATAGGGGCAGAGGGTCAATATTGGATCGGAAGCATGGCAGACGTCTGGATCGGCTATTCCGTGTCCGGGCTTCCTCCTCTTCTGCATATTTCTTTGGCCATTCTTGTTGCGATGCTGGCGGCCGGGCTTTGGGCCGGAATTGTCCCGGGGTTGG
>Ga0326727_10025997_pt1 | contig 10917 bp, 9 predicted proteins | sample MB2enrmetagenome_FD_207643 | JGI IMG/M metagenome (GOLD analysis project Ga0326727, IMG submission 207643) | Lab enriched peat soil microbial communities from McLean, Ithaca, NY, United States - MB29MY | ecosystem: Environmental > Terrestrial > Soil > Wetlands > Peat | place: USA: New York... | reverse complement strand
GACTCACGACCAGAGGGGGTGCCCCACATCTCGATTCTGAGATGTGGGATAGCACGAACCTTAACCCGCACATTTCAACCAGCCACGATCCAAGGTGCCCCGCCCCGGACGCGGTTTCTCGCGCCCAGGGTGGGATAGCACGCCTTCCGTCAAGCCAGCGCGCGAGCGCCGGCTTCAGGCTCTGCGCTGTATCCGGGATTTGAAGCATGCGGCGGCCAGGCCCAAACCCGTTAGGGTCAGGAGCATGGTGCCGGGCTCGGGGGTCGCGGTCGCAACGAAGGTATCGCCGGTGCCCACCAGGGGCGCTCCGCTGTAAACGGTGGACGTGGTGATGGGGTCGCCGGCCCCGGTGCCGGTCCCAGGGAAGTCGAGCAGCAATTCCGCCGGGGTTTCGGTGCTTTCAAAGCTGAAGCCGGTGAGCGACATCCCGGGGTCGAGATCGTCGCTCGCGGCCGTGGCTTTCCATTGGATGCCGATCTTGCCCACGGTGGATGGTATTAACGTTTCCGTCCAGCCAGCGGGTGAAGTGAGATCCGTCGGAGTTGCGGACAGGAATCCGGTGCCCGGTACCCAAGCGAACCAAAAGGTTCCGATGGTCGTGGTGCCGGTGTCGTTCAGGGTGATGGAGTAGTCGTAGACGCCCGGAGAAACCATGGTATCGGTGTAGTTGGCTGTGGCGGAGATGCCGGTGGCATGCGCGGTTACGGTGAAAACCGCAACCAGGATGAGGAGAGACAACTTTCGTGCGTGCGGGGGAAGTGCGATCATATTCGGCCTCCTTGGCCTATGCGTCCTTAGACGGCGCGGAATTTGTGATGCTCCCTGAGTCGGAAGCGGAACTGACGGTTGCAACCAGCGCAACTTTGGTCGCACTGGCCGAGGGGCGCGCCACAGGGGCGACCCCGAAAACGAGCGTGAGGAAGATTGGAGGGGCTCTCATGGTAGCTCCTTTTAGTCATGTTTCGACAAGGCAAGCCAACCCTGGGGGGAGGAGAGACGAGTCGTAACATTCTCTCGAAAACTCTACTCCCGGAAGTCTTGCATGAATCTCAAATTCGCGGATCACTCAAATGTAACCGTTTTGTAAATCTTGCTTGAACGATGAAATGGATCTGGCGCGACCCAGATCCCCCGGCGCATAAAGAAGGCCCGGAGCCTGCGCCCTGGACCATCTGCGCGGGTGGCCCGGTTCTTCGAGAAGCAAACTTACCACGACAGGGGCGCTCCGCCATGGCCTGATAGAGGACGAATGAGATCTGCGCGCAGTGCTTCTTACGCCCGCTGAAGCGGGCTGAGACCCAGGACCGTTTCGTTATCCCCAGTCCTGCGACTGGGACTAGCGTATTCCGCCCGCGTTGCGGGCCTGCGGCGGCGTGAGGGTAGCGCCTTCCCGGGTCTCGATCTTGAGACTTGGGATGCAACTGCTCAGCTAGCCAGCGCCTCCACCACCGCCTTTGGATGCCGGGCAATTGCTGTCAGATAAGCTCGCGCGGCGCGATCCGGACGGCGGCGTTTCTGCTCCCAATCCTCAAGAGGCGCGGGGGTCGTGGGACTGGCGGCACAGGCCCTCAGGGGCTAAAGCCCCACACACATTTTGCCTGCTTTATCGGCCCGGCTAAAGCCGTTCCCTTGTTACAAAGGCTCACTGCACCTGGAACGCTTTGTCGACGATGGCGTTGGGGTTGCGCCCTGCGGGGAGCATGGTGAAGAGGGACCGCGATGCGGTGCGCGCCACGGCCACGTCGCCGGAACGGCTGTCGACCACGAAGAGCAGGTGTCCGGCAGCGGAGAAGGCCATGGCCGCGGGGCCGTCGCCCACGTGGATCGCGCCCACTCGCTTGCCATCTTCGATGGAGTAGACGGTTACCTCCTGCGAGCGGAGGTTGGCGACATAGAGCAAGGCATTGTCGCGCGAGACCAGGCCGCGGACGGGATCGGCGCCGATGGTGTAGGTGTCGCCCACCTCGTCGGTGGTGTTGTAGATCTCGCTCACCGAGTCCGACAGAGAATTTGACGCGAAGATCTCGCCGCCGTCGGGCTTCAGGGCGAGATCCGAGGGGCCGCGGCCCACATCCATCAGCGCCTCTAGTTGATCGGGTTGCGCCAGATGCGAATCCTGATGGGCGTCGTTGTGCGCCAGGGCAATTGCCATCACCTGGTGGCCGGCGGAGCAGGCTACGAACGTCTTCGAGGAATCGGGCAGAATGACCGGGCTGGCCGCGCCGGGGCAGCCCGCGAAGACCGCGCGCACCTGGCCGCTGGCGGGGTCCATCACCATCACGGAGTTTCCTTCTTGATTGGCCACGACCAGTGTTTTGCCGTCCGGCGCAATGCGCGCCGCCACCGGCTCAACGCCCGCGGCAAACTGGGCAATCTCGCGGCGCGCCTTGAGATCGATTACGGAGATCGAGTTCGACGCGGAGTTCGCCACATAGGCACGCGCGCCGTCGGCGTCGACGTCGATCGCGAGCGGCTGGCGGCGCACGGGGATGGTGGCCACGACTGCGTTGTGCTCGGCATCGATCACGGAAACCGAGCCGTTCGCGCCCGCCGTGCCAGCGTTGACCACGTAGATTTCGTTGCGCGTGGGGCTTGCGGCCAGGGCCACCGGATGGCGGCCCACGGCAAGCTCGCGGTCGACACGGACGTTGACCACGTCCAGCACGGTGACCGTGTTGCTGTCGCCGTTGGTCACATAGGCGTATTCGCGATAGTTGGGCGGGTACTGGGGGAAATCGTGCGGGCGGCAGCCGGTGAGAGACAGGACAAGGATGGCAATCGCGGCCAGGCTCGTCGACCCGGGGCTTACTGACCCCTGATCCCTGATCCCTGTTCCCTGCCTTTTCACTTTCCACTCGCTTCTGCCGCGACGGGAGCAGCCACGCCTCGCGCCAGAGTGCGGCCGACGATGGGGGCGATCTGCTCGATCTCGTGCATCATCGCGGCAAACTGCTCGGGGTAGACCGACTGCGGACCATCGGAAAGCGCGCTCTCGGGATGGTTGTGCACCTCGACGATCAGGCCATCGGCTCCGGCGGCGATCCCGGCGCGCGCCATGGGCAGCACGCTGTCGCGGCGGCCGGTGCCGTGGCTGGGATCGACGAGGATGGGCAGGTGGCTGACGTGCTGCAGGGCGGGCACGATGCTGAGGTCGAGCGTGTTGCGGGCGTGGTCGGCAAATGTGCGCACGCCGCGCTCGCAGAGAATCACCTCGTAGTTGCCCTCGCTCATCACGTACTCGGCGGCCATCAGAAGCTCTTCGAGCGTGGCGCTGAGGCCGCGCTTGAGGAGCACCGGCTTGTGCATGCGCCCGGCCTTCTTGAGCAGCGAGAAGTTCTGCATGTTGCGCGCGCCGATCTGGATAACGTCGGCCCACTCCGCGACGAGGTCGAGGGTTTCGGAGTCGAGCGCCTCAGTGACGATGCGCATCCCGAATTTTTCCCTGACTTCGGACATGATTTTCAATGCTTCGAGGCCGAGGCCCTGAAACGCATAGGGCGATGTGCGCGGCTTGTAGGCACCGCCGCGGAAAAACTGCGCGCCCGCCGCGGCCACCTGCTCGGCAATGGCAAAGGCCTGTTCGCGGCTTTCTATCGAGCACGGCCCGGCGATCACGGCCAGATTGCGGCCGCCGATGGTTGCGCCGTTTTGAAAGCGCACAACGGTGTCTTCTTCTTTCACATCGCGGCTGGCCAGCTTGTAAGCCTTGGAGACGCGGATGACCTCCGCGACACCGGAGAGCGATTCCAGGTTCCCGCGGTCCACCTCGCCCTGGTTGCCGGTGATGCCGATGGCGGTGCGTTGCGCCCCCGGCAAGGGATGGGGACGGAAACCCAACTGCTCGATATGCTCGCAGACCGCCTGGATCTCTTCCAGCGTGGCCTGCGCTTTCATGACTACCAACATGACGCGCCCCCCGATCACCCAGTGTACCGGCTGCGGAGAAGGGAGGGCAATTGCCGCCAAACGCACCGAGGCGCACTATTTACGGTGCGGTTCGGAGGTTGCGGAGTTCCGCATGCACGCAAACACTACGCTATGCCAACGCAGATCCGGAGCGCGACGCAGCGTGGAAAGGATCGAAGTAAGCGCATCAATGCGCGGAGGATTTTGCCTGACAAGCGAAGCCGGCGTGTTCGGCCGCGCGTTTCTGCGCCCGCCATTTCAGGCTCAGCCGCGCCACATAGCCCAGTTGGATCGCCCAGGTGATCGTGTAGGCGGCGCGCCTAAACAGGTAGTCGAGCGAGGCTGCGTCTGACCAGGGAGCAAGCAAAATCAGATAGGCCGCCATGCCGAATAGAGCGATAGGGACGGCGATGATCAATCCCATGGTGAGTTTATTCATGGATTTCCTCGTTTCTCAAGCGAATCCTGGACAGACTCAGGCCTCTAGGGCTCGCTGCTCTTCCATAGCGGCAATCTTTTGCTGCTGCCGCTCCACGCGATAGCGCAGCGCCAGAATCAGCACACCCCAGAGAAACCACGCCAGCATGTTCCACAAGAGCGCGCCCACCATCGAAGGATCCATGCCCGAGCCCTGTGCTCCGCCAAAGACCGGCGCGGGATGCTGCGTGCGCCACCAGCGGTTCGACATGTAGACAATGGGCACGTCGAGCGCGCCGAAGATGCCCAGCACCGCGGCCAGAGTCTGCATCTGCGGACCCGCGGCAAAGCGGCGCAAGAGCAGGTAGCTCATGTAAATCAGCCACAGAACCAGGGTGGTGGTGAGGCGCGCGTCCCAGGTCCACCAGATGCCCCAGGCGCGGCGTCCCCAGATGGGCCCCGTGGTGAGCACCACGGTGCAGAAGACCACGCCCACCTCGGCACCGGCCAGCGCCCAGGCGTCGAACCTCTGGGCGCGCTCGTGGTGTTCGCGCCTGGAGGCCAGGTAGCCGATCGATCCCACTAGGCTGACCGCGAAAAACGCGAACGCCACCGACGCCGAGGGCACGTGGTAGTAGATGATGCGAAAGATTTCGCCCTGCATGGCATCGTTGGGCGCAACGTAAATTGCCTGGTAGTACCCCCAGGCCAGCAGCGCCAGAGTGACGAGAACATAAACGCCGATTGCGATTCTTTTCATCGGGGAGACCTTAGTAACACCAGTGTACGACGGGAGCGGACCAACGGCGCACCGTGATCGCGTACCATGATCTTGCCGGAAGAATTCATGCGCGACCACCTCGCTACACTGATCGATGATTTTCGCCGCTATGGCCGCGAGGTTGCGGTGGTGCACTTCCGCGGCAACCGTCGTCACGTGACTACTTACGGCGAACTGGCGCGCCTTGCCGGGCGTTTTGCCGCGTTTTTGGCCGGGCAAAATATCGGCCAGGGCGACCGCGTGCTGCTGTGGGCGGAAAATAGCGCCGAGTGGATTGCGGCCTTCCATGGCTGCCTGCTGCGCGGAGTGCTGGCCGTGCCTCTGGATGCGGCGGGATCGGTCGATTTTGCCGCGCGCGTGGCGGCTGACGTTCATCCTAAGCTTGCCGTCGGCGACGCGCTCCTGCTGGGCAAACTCACCTCCGCGTGTACCGGGGAAGCCATCCCCACGCTGGCTTTCGAAGACTGGCTCGACCGCCTTCCCTTGGCGGAGATGGACGCCGTGAGCGGCCTCAGGCAGGAAACGCCGTTGCAAGTTCTTTTTACCTCCGGCACCACCGGCGACCCCAAGGGCGTGGTGATCACGCACGGCAACGTGCTGGCCAGCGTGGGTCCCATTGAAGACGGCGCCCAACCTTACATGCGCTACGAGCGGCTCATCCATCCCCTGCGCATTCTGCACACGCTGCCTCTGAGCCATGTCTTCGGCCAGACCATGGGGCTCTGGGTCCCGCCCATCTTCAGGGCCGAACTGCACTTCGAGAGCCGGCTCGCCGCCCCGCACATCGTCGAGCTCATCCGCGCGGAGCGCATCTCGGTTCTGGCCGCGGTGCCGCGCATTCTGGCTCTCCTCAAGGCGCATCTGGAAGCGACCGATGCGGGGCTCGCCGGGCGCATCGCCCGCTCGCAAAAGCTCAACTCGGGGCTGCGCTGGTGGCGCTTCCGCGCGGTGCATCGCGTGTTTGGCTTGAAGTTCTGGGCCTTCGTCTCCGGCGGCGGCGCGTTGCCGGGGCCACTTGAACAGTTCTGGAATGCGCTCGGATTCGTGCTCGTACAGGGCTACGGCCTGACCGAGTCGACCGCGCTCATCACGCTCAACCATCCCTTCCATGTGGCCAAAGGTACCATCGGCAAGCCGATGGCCGGGCGCGAGGTCAAGCTCGCGCCGGACGGCGAAGTGCTGGTGCGCGGCGCCGTGATTTCCAGCGCCACCTGGCAGGGCGGCGCACTGCGTCCGCGCGAGGACGAGTGGCTGGCCACGGGCGACATTGCCCAGCGGCAGGAATCGGGCGAACTCAAGTTTCTGGGCCGCAAGAGCGAGGTGATTGTCACCGCCGCGGGACTCAACATTCATCCCGAGGACATTGAGGCGGCCATCGAGGAGCAGCCGGAGATCGCCGCGTGCGCGGTGGTGGCGATGGAGACGCCGAACGGCCCGGAACCGTGCGCGGTGCTGGCCTGCCGGGGCTCGGGAGACGGGGCTGCGGGGGCCATAGCGCGCGCCAACGCGAAACTGGCCGAGTTCCAGCGCATCAGCCGCTGGGTGCTGTGGCCGGAGCCCGACTTGCCGCGTACCTCGACCGGGAAAGTGCGGCGCAAGCCCGTAGCCGCGTGGCTGGCCCAGATGCGGGCCGCGGCGGCCACTACCAGCAGCGGCGCTCCAGGCCCGTCTGACGGCGCCTTCGGACCCTCCTCCGACTGGCTCGTGGCCCTGATTGCGCAGATCACCGGAGAGCGAAACCTCGGCGTCGGGGACGAGTTGCGCCTCAGCGAAGATCTGCACCTCGACAGTCTGGGACGCGTGCAGCTATCCGCGGCCATCGAGGAGCGGCTGGGCATTGTGGAGGCCAGCGGGCTGCTCGAAGAGGTGCACACGCTGGGCGAGCTGCGCAGACTGGTGGCGAGCGAAGGAGCAGGGACTAGGGACGTAGGGACTAGGGACGTAGAAGAGCAGGGACCATGGACCCAGAAGGCAGGGACCGAGGGACTAGGGACTAGGGAACAGGGATCAGGGAACAGGGAACAGAATCTAGGTGCGCCGCCGGCACAGCGTACGCACTACGTCTATCCCGAGTGGCCGTGGTGGGTGCCGTTCCAATGGCTGCGCGTGGCTTTTCTTGAAGCGATCCAGCGCCCGCTGACTTGGCTCCTGGCTGCGCCGCGTGTTGTCGGTCCCGCGGAACCGCTGCCGCCGGGGCCGTTGCTCATTGTGGGCAACCACGTCACCGCCTACGACGGCCCACTGATTCAATACGCGCTCGCCGGGCCGCTGCGCCGCCGCATCGCCGTGGCCATGGCGGGCGACATGCTCGACGATTACCGGCACTGGCGCAATCCCGACTGGCCGCCGGGGCACAAGGGCTTCTACCTGCTGGGGCCGCCGGCCTACTGGCTGGTGACGGCGTTTTTTAACGTCTTTCCGCTGCCGCGCCAGCGCGATTTCCAGTTGAGCTTTACGCACGCGGGCAAGGCCATGGATCGCGGCTACAGCGTGATGGTCTTTCCCGAGGGCACGCGTTCGGCCGCGGGACAACTGGCCCGCTTCCGTCCCGGCATCGGGTTGCTTGCCAAACAATGCGGGGTGCCCGTGGTGCCTACGGCCATTCGCGGGCTGGGCGAGATGAAGGCCGGGCGGCGTAGTTGGTTCCGGTCGGGAGTTCTTGAAGTGCGCGTGGGCGAAGCTATCCGGTTCAGCCCCGAGGAGAGCGAAGCCGCGATTACCGCGCGTTTGCACGATGAGGTCGAGCGGCTGCTGGGGGAAGATGCGGCCAGTTAGATCGTTCTTCCCGCCTCATTGGGTGCCAAAATTCAAGGCCGTGCCACCCGTCGCGCGCTGCGAAATTGACTGATCTGTCGGGGATCAAGGCACTTGATATGTGCCGGAGTTCCCAACGGTTGTCATTGTCGCGTTTGCAGGAGACGAAGGTTGCGATGCATAGGTGGTTTGAGTAATTCCGGCGCTCCAATCAACAGAGGTTCCGGAAACAGGAGGGGGAATACTCACCGTAAGGCCCGATAAATCCGGCATCGAAATTGAAGTCGCGCCGTTTAGATAAGTCGCTGTCGCTGTTACGGAAGCAAAATATCCGACTCCACTCGACAACCAACTCCAATACGTAACATTGCTGACGCCGACAGCACCAGAAAACCCTTGGTAAGCAACTTGGAAGGTTGGTTGAGCCGCGGGCGTTGGCCCTGCATAGGACCATTTCGGGGGAAATGTTAAGGCGACAGGAACGGTGGAGGTGAACGTTTTGGTTATTGACATGCCCGAGTTGCCACTATATGCATCCATGTAAATGCTGTAGTAATCCCCGGCCTCGGTCGCGCCTTGAGGCAGGGATGGATACTGTGTTGTAGCTGGGGCCGCGATAATCGTTTTCTCTTCTCCCGTAGGGCCAGTACTGAAACTCGCTGATGAAAAGTCAATTGCGAAACCCGATGGGAGATTGCCATAGGTGATCGCCACTGAAGTCGTTTTATCCGCCGCCCCAAGCGTCACAGTATTCCCGCCATTCAGCGTGCCGGGAACCGCCTGACTATCGAAGCTCCTCGCTGCAGCCAAAAACGTGCTTCCGGCAGGTGCGGGTGGACTGTAAACATCGTCATAGGCCAGCACTAGCACCCTGTCTGTCCCTTCAGGCGCAGCGAAGCCGAAGCTTGAAGAGTTGGTAAATGGCGCGCCAAAGTTGACATCCCCAGCGGAAGCGTTCCCAGCGGAAACAGTGAAAGAAGAGACCCCAGCAATGGAGCTTGCGTCGACCGTACCCGTCAATTGCGCAGTAGCTGCCGGAGGGGAAGGAACAAGTCCCCCAAGACAAGCGCCTGAGAACGAATTGCCATCCAGCGTGGTCGCCTCGAAGACGTCCTGCTCCATTTCCTCTGATGGCCCGCTACCGCTCGGCTCCAACAACGCTGTGCAGGAATACGCTACGGCAAAGTTTGTCTCGCCGGTGGGAATCGTAAGTGTTAGTGTGCCCGACGAGAGAGTCGCCGGAGTGAAAGAGCCGGAGCCAATTTTGGTGGCGACTGCGGTCGGCGTGACACCGGTGATGGTGAATGTAACAACCGTCGGTGCGCCACCGCCAGTGTTCCCGGCGCCAATGGATCCGCCGCATCCGCAGACCAACGTCGCGAATAATAAAACAGGAGATAGGAAAATCGTCCTCAGGCACATACGATCACTCTCCAGGCTCTGTTCCCCTGAAAACGCCGATGAGTTTCTAGCCGTCATTCTACTATCGCCACGGGGATCGCCCGCGAGGTTCCATGGCAAAGTACACGACACTACTTGTCTTTTGCCGCGGCGTGGTATTCGCGGCGGATGCATTTCAGGTCTACCGTGGGTTTGGGATATTGCATCTTCAGCGATTCGAGGTGCTCGACTACGATGCGGGCGATGGCGAGGTTGCGAAACCATTTGTGGTTGGCGGGGATGACGTACCAGGGCGCGCATTTGGTGCTGCAACGGGAGAGCGCTTCTTCGTAGCCGGCGACGTAGTCGTCCCAGAAGCCGCGCTCCTTGTAATCGGCCTCGCTGATCTTCCAGTGCTTGCTGGGGTCGTCGAGCCGCTCCTTGAAGCGCTTCAGTTGCTCCTCCCTGGAGATGTGCAGATAGAACTTGAGAATCTGCGTGCCGTTCGCGGCCAGGTTGCGCTCGAAGTCGTTGATCTCATCGTAGCGGCGCGACCAGACCGCCTTCGGCACCAGGTTGTGCACGCGGACCACCAGAACATCCTCGTAGTGCGAGCGATTGAAGATGACCACTTCGCCACGGGCAGGCGCGGCCTTGTGCGCGCGCCAGAGGAAGTCGTGGGCAGCCTCCACCGGGGTGGGCTGCTTGAATGCCGCCACGCGGCAACCCTGCGGGTTCATCGCGCCCAGCACGTGGTTGATCACGCCGTCTTTGCCGCCGGTATCCATGGCCTGCAGGCAGATGAGAAGCGAGTGGCCGTGCTCTGCGTAAAGCAGGTCCTGGAGCTCGCGGAGTTTCTGCTGATAATGGGCGATCTCCTCGGCCGCGGCCTTGTGGCTCTTGTGAGCGTCCTTCGAATCGGGGTCCATCTTCTTGAGTCTCACTTTGGATCCCGGCGCAACTTTGAACCGTTCCAGATCATTCATGGGTCTTCTCTTCTCCGTTTGCAGGCAGTGCAACTTCCATGGCGAAGGCTATGGGCGGCCGTCGCTACCATCTTCGCCGAAGAACCGGGTCAGCGTACAGGTTGTTGTGAAGTTGGAGGGCGCGGGCTCGACAGGCGACAGCGCCATGCGCGCCAAATTGAGTCGCGGACCCTGGCGTGGTGCACCGGAAAAGCTGCATAGTGTTTTTTGCCATTGAAGAGATTCGCATTCTGCTCTTACGCCCCCTGCGGGGGCTCGGCTTCGGACGTTACCCGTCCCCAGGCTTGCGCCTGGGGCTACCGTCTTTTGCCCGCTTCGCGGGCTTTTAGGCCCTGGCCAAAGATAATCGATGGGATCGGTGACGCACTACGGTAGGGCGTATCGACATATACGCACAATATTCGCACAGCCCTGATGGCGACTCTTGCGCGTGATGTGGGCGGTTCAAAGTCAACCGCAGATCCTTCGGCTCCGCTTACCCCATGATTGCGCGGCAATCATGGGGCCCCAAACGCGCTGCGCTCAGGATGACAGATGTATACATGCTGCGAACTTTAGGGACAGGACCCTAGGCCGTATCGACATATACACTTTGCAGCGAGGTTTCAAGCTGTTGAAGTGGGAGTATGTCACCTAGCCGTTATGAATTGAGTGATTTGCAATGGGAGAAGATCAAGGATTTTCTTCCTGGGC
>Ga0326727_10025996_pt1 | contig 10918 bp, 6 predicted proteins | sample MB2enrmetagenome_FD_207643 | JGI IMG/M metagenome (GOLD analysis project Ga0326727, IMG submission 207643) | Lab enriched peat soil microbial communities from McLean, Ithaca, NY, United States - MB29MY | ecosystem: Environmental > Terrestrial > Soil > Wetlands > Peat | place: USA: New York... | reverse complement strand
TGACTCCCAATAAAATCGTAATTCGTAATTCGTAATTAAAATATTGCCATCTTGCCATTTAACAAGTCCGCTCGTCCGCTTTTTTGACATTTCATTAACCTACAATACAAAGAATCATTTTACCTTTGAAGCTCAGAAATAATCATTTTAAACAACTTGAATATTGTTGCTAAATCTTATTTTGATGTGTTTAGACGAATTTGAATTACCCTGCGCTTTAGCGCGGGGGTACAAAGATGCATATCAAACTGGACTTTAGTCCAAAACTTTTACCGTTTAAGATTTGGACTAAAGTCCCGAACTTAGGATTTTATCCCTGCCCCCAGCCTAAAGTCTGGGGTAATTCAAAAACTACCACCTGCCGAATATGCACGGGCGACCGGTTCGGTCGCCCCGGCTGACCAATGTACGGGCGACCCTTGCGGTCGCCCTGTCAACTGCCGACTCATAACCAGGAAGCCCTCGCATACATTTAATATCTGTTATTATAACGGAATAAATTATTAAATTTGCTTTGTTAAATTCGCATAATATGAAAAGAGTAGTACACTTCTCTTCTCTTTTCTCATCATTGATCACAAACTCTTTGCCCGATCCGGCTAAACTTATACCCTCAAACATTTTTTCCCAATTTCGCCATTTTGCCATCTATTTTTGCCATCTTGCCATTTTACCATTTTACCATTTATTCTTGCCATTTTGCCATTTCCCTTGAAAACTAAACTCCTCACCGGCCTGTTAATATTGTTTCCTTTCCTGATAACGTCTCTTCATGGTGAAGGTATTAAGCAACTTAATCCGGATTCGACTTACACTTTTGCACTATTTGCAACAACAGGAGGTACTTACCCATGTTTTGCTATGGATGTTTGTCCAAATTATCAGAAATTATGGGTCCATATAAACAATCCTGGAGAAAAAGTTTTTTTGGGTATCGACATGGTTGAAGCAATCACGATCAAAGATAAAGGTGGAATTACCATTGCGACACTTTCAATCCCAACCCATTCCTCACCAGGATATATTCCTTATTATAGTATGGCCTATGCTGGTCCAAATGTCCTGAATCCAAATGGTTATAACCCCGTATCCTTTGCTCCGGGTCAGGTGGGTGATTTTAGCATCAATTTCGGTTACGGGTATATTTATATTTTTGATGTTACTGTCATTGATACGACGCAAAGTACCTGGACGCCAATCGATGGTCGTCTCTGGTCAGAAGATTGGGACCTGTTTTCAGGGAATTGCGATCTCCCGCTTAGCTCATTTATTGGCAAACAATTTATTTATACTGATGATTCAATCGTAACTTCAATTAATTACAATGGAATGAGGGGTTGGAATTTTGATGTGACCAGCACTTCCAATGGTTGTTATCCGCCTCCGATGGCCTGGGACCTGAGCGCCAGGTCGAGGCAGGGAAATCATCATTATGCTCAGTATAAAATGTTTGTTAATGATCCGGATTCTCTGTCATACCCTACTGGAACCCTTGGCATGATTGATCCAAACAGTATTACATTTACTTCTTCCTGCACTGGTTCCGTAGTTATTGGGTTTGATGTTAATAAAGCGGGAAAAGTAAAAGTAAATATTGAAGTAGACACAGCATCCGGGTACCAACCTGTAGATGTCGAAATTGTAGATTCAGCCGGTACCGGTCATAATACCGTTACCTGGAACGGGGTAGATGGACTTGGAAATATTGTTCCGACTGGAACTGTGGTCTGGATATATCTTTCTTATATCAATGGATTGACAAATCTGGCATTATATGATGTCGAGAAACAATTAGATGGCTTTATTATCCAGTTGGTGAGACCAACGGGTCCGCCAATAGCCACATACTGGAATGATACACTACTTAAGAACAAGGGCGGGATACTTCAATTGACGGGATGTTATCCAATCCTTCCCATCACAGGGTGCCATGCATGGGACGGTGATGCTGGTGGTATTGGACTGGGTTCACAGAATACTGTTAATACATGGTGGTATGCGTCAAGCAGTACTTCAGATACTTTTGATTATATTGTCTCCCGTGGCATACATAAACCAGATACGCTTACAGGTCCATTGTCAGTCTGCCAAAATTCAAATGGCATCTATCAGATAATGCCAAATCCTCTTTCAGGTGCCGATCCTTTGGGCTATGAATGGATGCTTACAGATGTCTCAACCAATACTGTTCTCTTTGATTCCACTAACCGGGGCAATTCACTCCAAATACCCTTTTCTCTGTTTCCTGTCGGCGACAAGCGGCTGAAGGTCAGAGGAACAGATACAATCTGTGGAAATGGTCCCTTTGGCCCGGGTACGACAGGGGAAGGTCTGCTTATCCATGAAATATCTGTGCCTTCGGTCACCAATAACCCGCTTTCTGAATCAATTTGCACAGGGGATTCAACAAACATCTCACTGACATCCAGCGTTCCCGGAACAATATTTCATTGGACAGCCAGCCTTTCTTCGGGGAATATTACAGGCTTCAGTGATGATTCAGGACTTGTTATTAACCAGATACTAATCAATTCTCTTTCAACCCCGGGCGTCGTTACTTATCACATCACTCCAAAGGTTGGAATCTGTTCAGGAACGACAGTTGACTACCCGGTCACCGTCACTCCCGGAGATTCAGTGAAAGTCAGCATTATAGCCTCAACAAACAATATTTGTGCCGGAACCCTGGTAACATTTACAGCAACACCCACAAATCCGGGAACAACCCCAATTTACCAATGGAAGGTCAATGGTATCAATGCAGGAACAAATAGCCCGGTCTTTACTTACATCCCGGCTAACGGCGATCTTGTAAGCTGTATCCTGACATCTTCAGCAACTTGCACGACAAACAATCCAGCATCCAGCATCCAGTATCCAGTATCCGTCAATCCAAACCTGCCTGTGAGTGTTACGGTTGCGGCTTCACAAAACCCTGTTTGTTCGGGGAATTCAGTGACATTTACAGCCACCCCCACAAATGGCGGTTTATCGCCCACTTATCAATGGAAGGTAAATAGCATTGGTGCCGGAACCAACAGCCCTGTTTACTCTTATATCCCCAATAACGGAGATCTTGTAAGCTGCATTCTGACCTCTTCAGCAACATGCACGACAAACAATCCAGCATCCAGCATCCAGTATCCAGTAACTGTTAATCCAAATCTTCCTGTCAGCATCACGATATCTGCTTCGGCTAATCCATTCTGCCAGGGAAGTTCTGTGACATTTACAGCGACCCCAGTCAATGGAGGAGTTTCACCGACCTATCAATGGCAGGTAAATGGAGTAAACGTTGGAACCAACAGTCCAAACTATACATACAATCCATCAAATGGTAATCTGGTTTCCTGTATTCTCACATCATCAGAAACATGTACGACAAACAATCCAGCATCCAGCATCCAGTATCAGATGACCGCCATTTCTGGTTTAGCTGCAGGTGTAACGATTGCAGCGGCATCTAATCCCTTTTGTCCCGGCTCATCCGTCACCTTCACCGCCACACCAATAAATGGTGGAACGACACCAGCGTATCAGTGGAAGGTAAATGGAGTGAATGCAGGAACAAACTCATCTGCCTTTACTTATAATCCTGCAAATGGAGACAGCATTCGTTGTGTGATGACATCTAACCTGGGTTGTGTGACAAACAACCCCGCAAGTTCACAAGATATTATCATGAGCGGAACATTGGCTCCAATAGTCACTTTTACTGCATGTTTTGATACCATCACCACAATCAATGCCAAACCAATCAAGCTCAAAGGAGGAATCCCACTTGGGGGAACGTACTCCGGCCCGGGAGTCAATTCATTGACTGGTGTGTTCAACCCAGCAACAGCCGGTGTCGGCACAAAAACCATCACTTATTCCTACACCAACGCAGCCAACTGCAGCGCCCTCGCCCAAGCCCATATTATCAATTATCCATTATCAATTATCAATTGCGGCAGTCCATTCACAGATATCAGAGATAACAAGGTATATTCTACAGTCCAGATCGGCAGTCAATGCTGGATGGCAGAAGATCTTAATTACGGCACAGAAATACCTGTCACCCAGGACCAAAGAGACAACTGTATCCCCGAAAAATACCACAATCCAGCATCCAGCATCCAGCATCCGGAATCAGTCTACCAATGGGATGAAGTCATGCAGTACGACAATACTCCAGGTGACCAAGGCTTCTGTCCGCCGGCCTGGCACATCCCGACAGAAAATGATTGGAACACCTTATTCACCAATTACGTAAATAATGGCTTTGCCGGAAGCCCACTGAAATATTCAGGATATTCAGGATTCAACGCACTCTTATCCGGAGCAAGACACATAGACAAAAGCTGGGATTTCCAAGGGTTTGCGACTTTCTTCTGGTCATCAACACAAGAAAGCCTTACAAAGGCCTGGTCCCACGGCATGAACAACCCCGACCCAAGCGTATCGATCTACCCGTCAAGCAAATCGAATGCATTTTCAATCCGATGCATCCATGATTGACACCACCCACGGTTAACAAATGTAGGAGCGACCCTTGCGGTCGCCCTTGACTACTGACTCATAAGAACGACAAAGATGTAGGGAGTAAAGTCCTCTGTGGACGGTCTCGAAAAAAAAGATAATTACTGGTAATGGGCAGCCAATTTAACTTATCCATGTGATTAAAGTGTCAAGAAGTATCCACTTATTATTTATTTTTTTCATTATAACGGTCTTACCATTACCACATAAAAAGCCGCAATAAATCCCATAACCCACAAGAGCATAATCTCTATCTCTTGAAAAAACTATCTTGTTAAAATGACAAATACTACTCTTTCCATAATGTTTTTCAACAGCAGACATTACAGGGTCTCTAATTAACATTGCTGTATCATGTGGAATATTCTGATATTTAATTAGCGAATCTGGATTGATTATTTTAAAATAATTGTTCTTACCTAAAAGAAGAGTATCCTTGCTAAAGTTTTTAAGTTGTCTTTTTATAAATCCATATTTTTTAGTTAATTCGTGGATGTTCTGATTAGAATTGTAAATTGGTAAGACAACAAAGGGGGATATGATAATTGAACTATCTTCTTCTTTAAAAGTAGAACTCAAATCATTTATTATCTCCTGTTCAATAACATTAAGAAATTTGTATTCGTGACCTTGTCCAAATTTAATTGCAAGATCAAATTGTACTCTTACTGGAACCCCTCTCTGCTTGGCCGGGATCCATTTTGGCATTTTCCTAATTGTGGCAATGGCTATTGAATCTAATATTGGATTGAGACCTCTCATTATGCATGGATATTTAATATTCCCTTTTTCATCAACTAAGAAGGTAAGAAAAACTTTTCCTGTAATCGAGTCTGGAGGCCAATTATCGGGTAGTTTAATATTTTCTTTTAAAAATGCAATTCTCGCATAATCACCTCCTGGGAATTGTGGCATTTCTTCGACGACGGTGGGGAACATTAGTTGTTCATCGCCAAAATAATGTTGTAAAGAATCGCATTGCGCCTTAGCAAAGCTTGGGAAAATAATGGTACAGAAAAAAAATAGTTTAATTAACAGTTTCATGTTATTAATAGATTGGGCATAACGCTCTTCCGGCAATCACTTGCCGGGTTTTACCTGACTTTATGTTTGCGATTCGTTTTCATTTCCAGTATCCAGGATCACTAATCAATAGTTTTTAACTGAATACCTCAAAAGACTCCAGCTTTCTGTTGCCCTCCCATCACCCTCTACGACGGCGGACGTGTCGACATGAAGTACTAATTTTACGAATCCATGCTCGGGAGAAAAATAAAAGTCTACTGTATCTTTATCACTAGGAAAAGCATCGTTGGGAAGATATATAGCCCTAGTTAATTCTACCTGGTCAAATATAAGATTATTGACGGGATAATCCTGATATTCCCCTAATTCAAAATAATCGCTGCCTGCATAATGAGGATACCGCTCAGATCCGCAACTTACAAATATTGATCCTTGATAACCGGGACTTTGATCAAAAGAAAAGGCATTTAAGTAGCCACAGTAAAAAGAAATTTCGGGTGCATATATGTTGGTGAATAAACTCCCAACATAGTATGGTCCCGACCCACCTTCAATTTTGAAATTATCAAGAATGTTTCCCCGCACTTCATTTATAATGACCTCATCCATTCTGTCGTCATACAAAGCTGTATCATATACATAAGGTTTATCTTTATCGATATAGATCGAATCGGTAGCACCGGTACTATCATTCTTGTATATCCAATAGGAACCTCCCCCAAACAAACATGCTGTTTTCAATTCCTCCGGTACCTTATAATAAGGTAATGGTTGTCCTTGTTTCTTTTTGCAGCCAAAAAGACATAAAATCATGACCAGTAAAACGAGAATAGTTCTTGTATGCATAAAAGGGCTCTGTGTTTATAAAATTATTTTTTGGTAGATTTCATTATTCTTTTTGCTGCATAATCAAGATTATCTATGATGTCCCCCACTCTTAGGACAGGTTATTTTAAGTTGATAATTGAGTCCACTCCGAAAATCCATGTAAAAATTTTATCCTAAAGATAAAATGACACAAAAGGCTTAATTTCAACGACATAATTCTTAGCGATTTTTAGCGTCTTAGCGTCTTGGCGGTAAAAAAAGACTTTTCAGAGTAGGCTCATAATTTGATTCATTCCTTTTCAAAAGTAATAAATCTTTTCTTGTTCTGTTCTGAGATGCCAGAATCATATCTCGCAATCCGGCCAAAAAACCTATGATCATCTCTTGATTTCCACTTCTGCGGTAAGATACATTTACGATTATTCCCTAATCCAAACTATCAAATCGAATGAAACAAGGCGCAGCAGAAGTAGCAGATCACCCTGCAAGTGATCACCTGGTTACAAGCGGACAAGGAGAGATGCGGACGAGAAGTCAGCAGTCAAAAGTAAGCTGTCGGCAGTTTTAATAATTGTGGCGTGTGACTCCATCCTCCATCCACCATCATCCGTCCTCTGACCTTCGATCGACCCCCTCCCTCTTGGGGGAGGGAGCGGGGGTGGGGTTCTTTGCAGCAAAAAAAAACCAACACCCAACACCCAATACCCAACACCAATTACCATACTTCTTAGCGCTTTTTAGCGTCTTAGCGCCTTCGCTGTGAATCTTGTCATTTCATCCAGCATCCAGCATCCAGCATCCAGCATCCAGCATCCAGCATCCAGCATCCAGTATCCAATACCCAATACCCAATATCCAACACCAATTATCATACTTCTTAGCGCTTTTTAGCGTCTTAGCGCCTTTGCGGTAAAAAAAGACTTTTCAGAGTGGAATCAATTTTAATAAAACTTCTTTGACATTTCATTAACATACAATACAAAGAATCATTCTATCTTTGAAGGTCAGAAAAAGCTTTTTCCATTCCTGCTGTTTATTTCACTTTTTCAGGTAGTCTCTGCCGCCAAAGAGAATGAAAACAAACTCCAGCCCCGTCTGGTAATCGGAATCGTTGTCGATCAGATGCGATATGATTACTTGTACCGTTTTTATGACCAGTATTCTGAAAATGGTTTTAAACGGTTGCTGAAAGAGGGAATGAACTTCACCTTTGCACAGTACAATTACATTCCGACTTACACCGGGCCTGGCCATTCAAGTATCTATACAGGGTCAGTTCCATATTACCACGGGATAATTTCCAACGACTGGTATGACAAGAAACTGAAAAAGACGACGTATTGTGTGAAAGATGACTCTGTTAAAACAGTCGGTGCTGATAACAATGCAGGCCGGATGTCTCCTGAAAATTTGCACGCAACGACGATGACTGATCAGCTTCGTATGTCGGATAATGGCCTCTCAAAAGTCTTCGCAATTTCAATAAAGGACAGGGCAGCAATCCTTCCGGGAGGACACATGGCCAATGCTGCTTACTGGTACGACGGGAAAAGTGGAAATTTCATCTCCTCTTCTTATTACATGAAAGAACTGCCTGTCTGGGTAAATCTTTTCAATGACCGGAAACTGCCATCAGCACTGATGAGCTCAGGCTGGCAATTGGAGAAGGATAAAAATTACACAGTTTCTCTTCCCGATGACGGACCCGGTGAAGAAGACATTTTTAAAGAGGGAAAGACAACTTTCCCACACCAATTCACAAATATTTCAGAGGTCGAAAAACGGGAACGGATCAAAGATACCCCTTTCGGAAATGATTTACTTGCTGATTTCCTCACGGAGCTTATTAAGAATGAGAAACCGGGTCAGGGAGAGTATTGCGATTTTATTGCTGTTTCCTTTTCATCGACCGATTATGTAGGTCATGCATATGGTCCAAACAGTATGGAGATAATGGATACATACCTGAAACTCGATAAGCAGATAGCCAGGATCCTTGATACCCTTGATCAATGCGTAGGCAAAGGAAATTACCTTTTATTCCTGACCGCCGATCACGCGGTAAAACCTAACAACGCCTATCTGGAAGCAAACAGGATCCATGCAGGTTTTATCAGCTCGCGCAGCATCAGGGATCAACTCATGGAATATTGTAAAATCCATTTCGGTGCTTCCCGTATTGTTGAAGCTCTGCAGGACAATCAGATCTATCTGGATCATGCACTTCTTGACTCTCTTAAACTTAACACCAATGAGGTATCAGGAAAACTTATCAGCTTTATGAGAGCAAAATTTCCGTTTATGAGTACAATCCTGACCAGGCAGGAATTGATCACAAGAACCCCTGCACGGTCAATGAATTCATTTATTCTCAATGGATTTAACCTTATGCGTTCAGGAGACCTTTTATTTGAGCTGGCCCCGAATTATCTCATTTCTGACTCTGGTGAAAAAGGAACTTCTCATGAATCCTCCTATGATTATGACACACATGTCCCCCTGATCTTCTTTGGCTGGCACATCAAACCCGGCGAATCCAACAATGAAGTCTTTGTCGAAGACATCGCCCCAACCATCTCCACCCTCATCCACATCCAGGAACCAGACGCAACAATCGGAATCCCCATTATCAAATAGCAAAATGGCAAAATAGTAAAATAATTATCAATTATGAGACCTCTCCAGAACCTAATTTTAATCTTAATTCGAACTTCAAACTTCGTTGATCGATATTCGATTACTCAATTCAAACGACATACTTCTTAGCGCTTTTTAGCGTCTTAGCGTCTTAGCGGTGAAAAAAAACCAATACCCAAAACCTAATACCCAATACCCAGTTATGCCCAACGACCACTCTTTCAGAAAAAGCCTGAATCTGTTTGATTCTACGGCCATTGTTGTCGGATCAATGATCGGATCCGGAATCTTCATTGTAAGTGCAGATATTGCAAGACAGGTGGGCTCTCCCGGATTGCTCATGGCAGTATGGCTCATAACAGGTTTTCTTACAATTTGCGCCGCACTCAGCTATGGAGAACTCGCCGGAATGTTCCCGAAAGCAGGAGGACAGTATGTTTACCTGAAAGAATCCTATAATCCATTGGTAGGATTTCTTTATGGCTGGACCCTTTTCCTCGTGATCCAGACTGGAACCATAGCCGCAGTCGGGATGGCATTTGCCAAATTTCTGGGTGTGCTCTTCCCCTGGGTATCGGAGTCGGTGATCTGGTTTCAGTTCAGGTTCGTAAAATTCGGCCCGGTGCAGATAATCGCTATCCTTTCAATCGTCTTCCTGACATGGATCAATACCCGTGGTATCAGGGAAGGAAAACGTATCCAGAATGCCTTTACCAGCGGAAAATTCCTTTTATTGCTTTTGTTTATTCTGATCGGTTTGATCTTCGCAACCAACTCTGCAGCCATTCATGAGAACCTGCGGATTCTCTGGGAGCCACAGAAACATCTGAAAGACTCAGGTCCGGTTCCTCTGACCGGATTTGCTATCATTGCCGCTATGGGGGTGGCCATGGTCGGTTCTTTGTTCTCTTCTGATGCCTGGAATAATATAACCTTCACAGCCGGCGAGGTCATCAATCCGAAGAAAAATATTCCGATGAGCCTCTTCCTTGGTACCTCTGTTGTGACCATTCTTTACCTGCTTGCCAATGTTGTGTACCTCACAGCAATGCCCTTAAGGGGAAGTGCAGGCGGAAGCACTGTTTTTGAACATGGACTTCAGTTTGCCGTGTCAGACAGGATCGGAACAGCCGCACTTTCAGGGATCTTCGGAGCCTATGCAGCCCTCATCATGGCAGGGTTTATCGTGATCTCAACATTCGGATGCAATAACGGACTTATCTTATCAGGAGCAAGAGTGTATTATGCAATGGCAGAGGACGGCCTCTTTTTTAAAAAGATCGGTCGCCTGAATGAAAAAGGCGTTCCGGCAACAGGTCTTGTTGTCCAGTGTATCTGGGCGTGCCTGCTTTGTCTGTCAGGCACTTACGGGCAGTTGTTGGATTATGTGGTCTTTGCTGTTTTAATTTTCTATGTCCTTACTATTGCAGGCATTTATATCCTCCGGAAGAAAGAGCCGGATCTGGAAAGGCCATACAAAGCCTTTGGGTTCCCGTTCATCCCTGCTGTTTACATAGTTCTTGCAACATTCATAATGGGGATCCTGCTGGTTTATAAACAGGATTATACCTGGCCGGGCCTGATCCTGGTATTGCTCGGAATTCCTGTATATTTTTTCTGGCACAAACGAAAACCCTCCAATTAACGTTGTTATTCTGTGAGTCTGTTAAAGTTACGTTGGTACCTGATCTTTGTTCTTTCGTGCATCTCTTTTCAGGGTTTGCATTCTCAGTGCTTCACAGAGAACCATATCTTCAAAGAGGGAGAGTTCCTTTCTTATGAGGTTTCTTATAATTGGGGACCTATCTGGGTAGATGCAGGATTAGTGAACTTTTCCATTGCTCCTGACACCTATGCAGGTAAACCGGCATGGCACCTCAAAAGCTCCGGAAAAACATACAAATCC
>Ga0326727_10025995_pt1 | contig 10918 bp, 15 predicted proteins | sample MB2enrmetagenome_FD_207643 | JGI IMG/M metagenome (GOLD analysis project Ga0326727, IMG submission 207643) | Lab enriched peat soil microbial communities from McLean, Ithaca, NY, United States - MB29MY | ecosystem: Environmental > Terrestrial > Soil > Wetlands > Peat | place: USA: New York... | reverse complement strand
GCAACGAGCCCTGGACGCAGGACCCCAACCAAAACGTGATCATGCTGCTTTCGGCGGAGGTGTTTTTTAACGTGCAGAATCGCGAGTACTCGGTGCGCATGAGCACCTTGGTGGACAGCAGCCAGCCGACCAATGGGACCGCAACCGCATCACATTAACCCGGTGAACCAACCGCGACCGGCTGACACCATGCCGAGCTTGACCCAAGAGCACAAGGCGCGGGCCGGGGTGGCGTCGTTCACGCTGGTGGAGGTGCTGTTGGCGCTGGCGATCTGCTCGATTGTGCTGGTGGCCATCAACGCGGTGTTTGCCACGGCGGTGCGGTTGCGCGAGCGCACGTCGGCGGCGGTGGATCAGGCACTGCCGGTGGACATGGCGTTTGCCAAGATCCGCAGGGACCTGCTGGGGGTGGTGGGGCCGTTTGGGGTGCTGGCGGGCGATTTCAAATGCGACGCCCAGACCATGGGCACGAGCATGGGGCTTTCGACCGCGGCGGGCGGGGGGCTGGATTTCTTTTCCACGACCGGGGTGATCGGGGACAACAGCCCGTTTGGCGACATCCAGGAGGTGTATTACCAGTTGATGCCGCCGGCGGATCGGAGCAAGGCGCTGGGGCAGGACCTGGTGCGCTGCGTGAACCGGAATCTGCTGGCCACGATGAACCAAACCGCGGACATCCAATTGCTGATGAACAATGTCGAGAGCGTGGAGTTCGACTGCTACGACGGGACCGAATGGCGCAGCACCTGGGACACCAGCTCGGGCGACACCAACCTGCCGACGGCGGTCCGCATCCGGGTACACCAGGCGGTGGACCGCAACACGGGGGCGACCCGGCCGGAGGCGCTGGAACTGATCGTGCCAGTTTCCACGCAGACGCGGAACACGAACACGATTCAGGGCATCTTCACCAATTCCGTGAGCACCTCGGGAAGCTGACGATGAGAACACCCCACCCCAAGTCCCGCCGGCGCGGCTCGGTCCTGGTGATCGTGCTTTGGATCACCTTTGGGCTGGTGAGCCTGGCGATCTACTTTGCGGGGTCGATGACCTTCGAGTTTCGGGCGGCGGAGAACCGGGCCGCCAGCCAGGCGGCGGAGCAGGCCATCCAAGGGGCGGTCCGCTACATCACCTACCTGCTGGCGACGCAGATCGCCAACGGGTCGAACGGGATGATGCTGGACCCGGCCAGTTATGCCAATCAAGCCGTACCGGTGGGGGAGGCGCGGTTCTGGATCATTGGACGGGACACGAACAACGTGACCAGCGGCCCGGGCCGGCTGTCTTTTGGGCTGGTCGACGAGGCCTCGAAGCTGAACCTCAATTCGCTGATCAACTCGCCAACGGTTTTCAGCAACCAGATTATCTGGCTGCCCAACATGACGGTGGAGTTTGCCACCGGCATCCTGGACTGGCGGGACACCAATGCCGACGGCCAGACCGTGACCTCCTACACGGCCCAGCAGCCGCCTTACTCGTGCAAGAGCTATCCCTTCGAGACGGTCGAGGAGTTGCGGATGGTTTATGGCGCGGAGATGGACATTTTGGTGGGCGAAGATTACAACCGCAACGGGGTGCTGGACCCGAACGAGACCGACCAGAACCAGAACAACATGCTGGACCCCGGCATCTTCGAGTTCGTGACCGCCTGGAGCCGGGAGACCAATACGGCAACCATTAACCTGAGCAACCTGACAACGACCGCCGTGAGCCAATTGAGTTCGCTGCTGGAGACGAACCTGGGCAGCGCGCGCGCCGCCACCATCATGGCCAATCTTGGCCTGTCCACTGAAACCGGGGGCGGCGCGCGCGGGGCCGGGGCTGGGGCCGGTGGCCGTGGCGGAGGCCGCGGCGGCGGGCGTGGAGGCGGCGGGGGCAGAGGCGGGGGTGGCGGAGGCCGCGGCGGCGGGGGAGGAGGAGGAGGAGGCGCCGGTGGCGGGGGTGGCGGCGGCGGGGGCGGCGGCGGCGGCTCGATCGGCGCCGGCTTGGGCGGCTCCGGCGCCGGCGGCTCGGGGGTCACCAGAGGCGCCGGCTGCGGCGCCGGCGCCGGCAGCACGCTCGGCGCCTGCGCCTTCGGCGCCTCCTGCGGCGGCCCGGGCGGCGCGGCTTCCAGCGCCAGCTCGACCTCCATCGGCGGCGGCTCCTCCGGCGTCAGCCTGAGGTCGATTCCCAGCAGCAGCGCGCCCACCACGACGACGTGAACGGCCGCCGAAATGATGGCACCACGCTTGAGGCTGGGGTTCATGACGTCCGGGCTCCCCGGCCGGTCCAGCCGCCGCGGTCAGCCGCGGCCCTGGCGGCGTGGCGCGGCCGTGGTGGTCGCGGGGGGCGCCGGGGGTGCGGCAGGCGTCGCGGCCGGCGTCGCGGCCGGCGTGCCAAGCGCCGGCGCCGCCGATCCGCTCCCCGCCGGCGCAGCGGCGGGCGCGGCCCCCGCACCCGGGCCCAGCTGCTCGGTCAGCAGCGACACCTTGGTGAAGCCGCCCTGGATGATGGTGCCCATGACTTCCATCATCCGGCCGTAGGTGTTGGCGCGGTCGCCGCGCACGAAGATCCGCCGATCCTTCTGGTCCTGCGACAACGCCTGAAGTTTTGCCACCAGGTCATTGAGATCAATCGCCTGGTCCATCAGGAATACCTGCCCCTGCGCGTTCACCGCCACCTGCAGCGGCTCGCTGTCCTGGTTGACGGGCGTGGCGTTGACCTTGGGCAGGTCGACGTTGACGGAACTGGTGAGCAGCGGCGCCGTCACCATGAAGATCACCAGCAACACCAGCATGACGTCGACCATCGGCGTCACGTTGATCTCGGACAGCGGCCGGTAGCGCCGGCGATAGCCGTTGCCGTTGCCGGTTTTCAGATCAGCCATTCCTCAGGCCCGCTCCTCGCTCTGGCGCGACAGGATGGCGCCGAACTCGGCCCCGAAGCCTTCCAGCCGGGAGGCGAACCGGGCCAGGTCGCTGGACAGCTTGTTGTAGGCGAGCACCGCGGGGATCGCCGCGACCAGCCCGACGGCGGTGGCGAACAGCGCCTCGGCGATGCCCGGCGCCACCACCGCGAGGTTGGTGTTGTGCATGCTGGCGATCGCCGAGAAGCTGTGCATGATGCCCCACACCGTGCCGAACAGGCCGATGAAGGGCGCGGTCGAACCTACCGACGCCAGGAACACCATCCAGCGTTCCATGCGATCCATCTCGCGCTGCGTGGTGACCGACATGGCGCGGTCGACCCGTTCGCGCACGCCGCTGAGGTTCACGTCGGCGCCAGCCACCTTGAGGCTGCGGCGCCACTCGTTCATGGCGGCGCCGAACACCGCGGCCATCGGGTGCTCCGGCTTGCTGCCGGCTTCCTCGAACAACTCATCCAGGCTGCCGCCGGACCAGAACCGGTCCTCGAAGCCGTTGGCGGCACGGTTCACGCGCCTGAGCGTGCTGACCTTCTCGAACACCACGGCCCACACCCAGACGCTGGCCAGGATCAACAGCACCATGACCAGCTTCACGACGATGTCGGCCTGCACGAACAGGCCCCAGACCGAGAGATCTCCCCCGGCAGTTCCGATGCTTACCGCGTCAATCGCCCGCTCCACGTCCTGTTCCCCTCAACCCTCGCAACATCCGGCTGCGCCCCGGCCCCGAAACGCACGGCAGCAAATGCCATCTCGGCCTCCTCGCGGCGCTAGCAAAGTGACATCAGCGCGGCATGCCAACGCGCGGGCAGCCGCCCGGGGCGCCGATCCGCCATCCTTACGCATGCCAGCAGCACCTCCAGCACCACCAGGGGCCGGTCCTCGCCGCTCCGGAAGATGGATTGGCAAAGCTCCACCGACGCGGCGCGCAGCGCCACCGGCCGCGTCACCACGAATAGGCAGTCGTCGAGCCGCGCCGGGGCCAGATAGTCCAGTTTGATCCGCCGCACCATGAAGATTAGGCCATGCAGGGCTGCCATTTCGGCGTGTGCAGCGCCCGCCTCGCGCAATGCTTCGGTGCGGGCGCGTTCGGCGAAGCGCAGATAGTTGGCGTGATACACCACGCCGGCGGAGTCGGTGTCTTCGTAGTACACGCGCAGAGCATAGCGATGGCCGCCCGCCCCGCTGCTGTCCGGGGGGTGGATGTTCATTCACCCTCGCGCAACAGGTCGAGCACGGCCTGTCCGCCGGCCGGCGGGACAAGATCAAGGTGGCGCCAGCCCACCTCCCCCAGCATGCGGCCGCGGCTGGTGCGCAGCACCAGCCCCTCCTGGATCAGGAACGGCTCGATGACGTCCTCCAGCGTATCGCGCGCCTCGGCGAGCGCGGCCGCCAGCGTCTCCACCCCGACCGGGCCGCCGGCATGGTGCTCGGCGATGCGGCGCAAGTAGCGCCGGTCCATGGCATCCAGCCCGAGCCGGTCCACTTCCAGGCGCCTGAGCGCGGCGTCGGCGGTGGCACGGTCGACCGGATCATCGCCCGCCACCAGGGCGAAATCGCGCACGCGCCTGAGCAGCCGGCCGGCGACGCGCGGGGTGCCCCGGCTGCGGCGGGCGATTTCGGCGGCACCTTCCTCGGTCAGACCGAAACCGAGCTTGCCGGCCCCGCGCGCGACGATCAGCTGCAGTTCCGCCGGCGTGTAGAACACCAGTCTGAGCGGAATGCCGAAACGGTCGCGCAAGGGATTGGCGAGCAGGCCGGCGCGCGTGGTGGCGCCGATCAGGGTGAACGGGCTGAGGTCGATGCGCACGCTGCGCGCCGCCGGCCCCTCGCCGATGATGAGGTCGAGCTGGAAGTCTTCCATCGCCGGGTACAGCACTTCCTCGATCGCCGGCTGCAGGCGGTGGATCTCGTCGATGAACAGCACGTCGCGCGGCTGCAGGTTGGTGAGGATGGCGGCGAGGTCGCCGGCGCGCTGGATCACCGGGCCGGAGGTAGCGCGGAAGCCGACGCCGAGTTCGCGGGCGACGATCTGCGCCAACGTGGTCTTGCCGAGTCCGGGCGGGCCGTGCAGGAGCACGTGGTCGAGCGCCTCCCCGCGCGCGCGGGCGGCCTGGATGAACACGGCGAGGTTTTCCCGCGTCACCTGCTGGCCGACGAACTCCGCCAGGGTCTGCGGCCTGAGCGAGGCCTCGGCGGCGTCCTCTTCGGCGCGGGTCGGAGAGATGGGCCGGTCCTTCATGGCATCGACATCAGCGCGCCAACTCCCTGAGCCCCTCGCGAATCACCGCGGCCAGCGCGGCGCCCTCGCCCAGGCGCTTCACCACCCGATCCACCGCAACCGCGGCCTCCGGCCGGCGATAACCCAAATTCACCAGCGCCGATAACGCATCCGCCTCCAGCCCGGAGGCCCCCGCCACCATCGGAGAGGCGGCCACGCCGGCCGGCATCGCACCCGCCCTGTCCCTGAGCTCGGTCAACACCCGCACCGCCAGCCTGGCCCCGACCCCGGAGGCACGCATCAGCGCGGCCCGGTCGCCGACCTGGATCGCCACCACCAGGTCGCGCGGCGACAACGCCGACAACAGGTTCAACGCCACCCGAGCCCCCACACCCTGCACCGTGGTCAACAGGCGGAACCAGTCGCGCTCGGCCGACTCGGCAAAACCGAACAGGGAAATCGCATCCTCGCGCACCTGCGTCTCGACCAGCACACTCGCCATCTGGCTCGCCGGCAGGGCAGCCAGCGTGCGCGTCGAGGCCTGCACCAGATAGCCGACGCCGTTCACGTCGATGACGCAGCGATCGGCCTCGATCTGCTCGACCCGCCCGGTCAGTTTCGCGATCACGCCATGCGCACCCCGGCCGCCCAGCGCCGCGCACTGGCGCGGTTGTGGGCGTGGCAGATCGCCACCGCCAGCGCATCCGCCGCATCGGCCCGCCGGATCGCGGCGCCCGGCAACAGCCGCCGCACCATCATCTGCACCTGCTCCTTGGCCGCCCCGCCGGTGCCCACCACCGCCAGCTTCACCGCCTTGGCTCCGTACTCGGTCACCGGAACCCCGGCCAGCGCGGGCGCCAGCAACGCCACCCCGCGGGCATAGCCGAGCTTCAGCGTGGCGGTGCCGTTGCGGTTGACATAGGTCTCCTCCACCGCCGCCTCGTCCGGGTGCCATTCGGCGAGCAAGGCCACCAACGCCTCGTGCAGCGTCCTGAGCCGTTCCGGCACGCTCGCCGCCAGATCGGTGGCAATCACACCATCCGCCAGATGGCGCAGCCGATTGCCTTCCGCCTCCACCAGCCCCCATCCGGTGTAGCGCAGGCCCGGATCGATACCCAACAGACGAGCCAGCCAACCCCCCTTCCCTACGCCGACAGCTTCGCCATCACCGCATCGGGAATGTCGAAGTTCGCGTAGACGTTCTGCACGTCGTCATTCTCATCCAATGCATCCAACAGCCTGAGCACCGAGGTCGCCCGCTCCTCGTCGAGGGTCACCGTGGTCATCGGCCGCCAGTCCAGCTTGGCCTCCTCGGGCGGGCCGAACCGCGCCTCCAGCGCATCGCGCACGGCAAAGAAACGCTCGGGCGTGGTGGTCACCTCGTGGCCGTCCGCACCGCTGTCCACATTGTCGGCTCCGGCCTCGACGGCCACCTCCAGCATCGCCTCCTCGCCGGCAACCGATGTGCCATAGCGCACCACGCCGAGCCGGGAGAACAGAAAAGAAACGCTGTTGGTCTCGCCCAGCGCCCCGCCATGCTTGGCGAAGGCGTTGCGCACATCGCCCGCCGTGCGGTTCCGGTTGTCGGTCAACGCCTCGACGATCACCGCAACCCCGGCCGGACCGTAACCCTCGTAACGCACCTCGCTGTAATCCAGGCCGCCCGCCCCGCCGGTCGCCTTCTTGATGGCCCGCTCGACCGTGTCCTTCGGCATGTTGGCCTGCCGCGCCGCCACCACCGCGGCACGCAAACGAGGATTGGCCGCCGGGTCGGGCAGCCCGGAACGCGCGGACACGGTGATCTCGCGAATCAGCCGGGCGAACTGACGGGCCCGCCGGGCATCCTGCGCACCCTTGCGGTGCATGATGTTCTTGAACTGCGAATGCCCTGCCACGGCCACCTCTCCCCGCATGTGAAGGCGGGCTCCGTCCCTGGACCCCCGCCAAGTCCGGCGCGCGCCTTCGCGCGACGGGCCGAGAGGCCCTTGGATCCCATTCTTTTCCTTCGCTCCGGTTCTACACCGATGGCGTGGTTTGGGACAGTCGGCCGCCCAGGCGAAGCGGGGCGATATGGGTGGCCAGGCCGGTCGAGTCGTCAGTAACGGCGAGCACGCCACACAGGGTGCTGGGGCCTTCCGCCGGGGCCAGGCGTTCGCCCGGCATCTTGCGCCAGAACCGGATGAGGGCGCCTTCCTTCTGCATGCCGATGACGCTGTCGTAATCGCCGCACATGCCGACGTCGGAGATGAACGCGGTGCCGCCGGGCAGCACCTGGTGGTCGGCCGAGGGGCAGTGGGTATGGGTGCCCACCACCAGGCTCACCTGGCCGTCGAAGGAGTGGCCGAACGCCATTTTTTCGCTGGTCGCCTCGGCATGGAAGTCGACCACGATGGCCCCGATCGAGGCGCCGAGGCGGTATTTCGCAAGTTCCGCCGCGGTGGCGCGGAACGGGCAATCGAGGCTGTCCATGAACAGCCGCCCCATGGCCTGCAGCACCAGGGCGCGGCGCCCGTCCGGCAGTGCGATCACCACGCTGCCCGCGCCGGGGGTGCCAGGCGGGTAGTTGAGCGGCCTGAGGAGGCGGGGGGTTTCGGCGATGAACGGGATGACTTCCTTGCGGTCCCAGGCATGGTTGCCGAGGGTGAGCACGTCGGCGCCGGCGGCGAACAGGGCGCGCGCCATCTCCGGGCCCAGTCCGAATCCGTGCGAGGCGTTCTCGGCGTTGATCACCACCAGGTCGGCGCCGAGTTCGCCGCGCAGTCCAGGCAGCGCGGCGGTGACGGTGTCGCGGCCGGTGCGACCGACCACGTCGCCGAGGAACAGGATGCGCATCTACGCTCCGGTGCAGGAAATGACGCCGCGTTCGGTGGCCACCGCGGCGAGGCGGACGTCGTACTCCGCGGCCGGCACCGCGTCCACCTCCTGGCAGGCATAGGCGCAGCCGATGGCCACGGCGCCGGGGAGCGCGGCGAGGGTGAGGTCGTAGTAGCCGCCGCCGTAGCCGAGGCGATGGCCGGCGCGGTCGAACGCCAGCAGCGGCACCGCGAGCCACGCCGGCCGCACCGCCTCGCCGTTTGGCCGCAAGGTGCCGAAGGGTTCCACGACCATCGCGGCGCCGGGATGCCAAAGCCGGAAAATCAGCGGGTGGCCGCGCGGCGGCGTCTCGGGAAGTCCGATCGGGTGGCCGCGCGCGTGCAGTTCCACCAACAGCGGCCGGATGTCGATTTCCGAGCCAATCGGCCAGAAGGCGCCGATGATGGCGCCGGCGGGCGGCGGCCGCTCACGCAGCAGGTGGGTGGTGAGCGCGGCGCCGAGCGCCGGGTCGCAGCCCGCGCGCAGCGCCTTCAGGCGCCGGCGCATGGCCCGCTTGGCGGCGATCAAATCAGGGAAAGCGGTGTGCGGAGCCGCCATGGCCGTTGGCGTTGCGATCCTCCCAAGGCCCGCGTGAGCAGGTGGGCACCAGAGTACCGTGGCCACGGCCACGGCAGAGCCAGTTCCCGGGAGGTGCTTATCGGCCCCGGGGATGCTATTGCCTGACGCACCGGGCAGCTCCGCACCCTCTACTTAGGGTCGCTCGAGCGTCGCTGCAATCTGTTCCGCGCGTGCGGCCAGCTTGCCCAGCCGCTTTGCCATCGCCGCCTCGGCCTTGGCGGCGGGCTGCGGGTGGCCGGCGGCCTCGCGCAGGGCTTCCATTTCGATGCGCATGTCGTGGATTTCGTCGGCCATCAGCAGGGCGGCCAGCAACAGCAGCCGCACCTCGCCGGAGCTGCCGCCCAGGGCCTTGATGCTGTCGATCCGGTTGTCGACCTGCGCCGCCATCGCCTGCAGGTGGTCTTCCTGGCCGTCCTCACAGCCGACGATGTAGGAAAAACCATTGATCCGCACAGCGACCTGCGCCATCGCAGCCTCCTTTCTTGGGTTCTCAGGCCGGGTGGCCGGTTAGCGCCGCGCGCAATTTCGCGATCAGCGCGTCCAGCCGCTCCGCCACCGCGGCGCCATCGACACCGGGTTGCGCCAGCGGCCCGGGGCCGCTTGCCGCGGCGACCCGCTCACTCAGCGCCGCGATCCGCTCCAGTGCTTCCTCCAGCCGTGCCGCAGCGACCGCGGGATCGTCGGTATCTGCCAAGACCGTCCCTCCGGCAGTTCCGTCACGACTTGAGTTTCAAGCGCCAAAGGGCTTGAAGGTCAAGCATGATCCTGCATCCCGCCGTCGTGGTGCACGGGCTCGATCACCTGCAGGGGGCGCTCGGCCCGGGCTTGCCGGTGACCATCCTCTCGGCGCCGGGTGCGGCCCTGTTCGCGGGCTGCCTGTGGTGGCGTGCGCTGATCGGGCACGGCCGCGCGGAATTCCCGCTGGCGACCTTCGAGGACATCCTGGACTGTGCGGACGCGCCCGGCCAGGCCATGGCGGCCTTAAGGATCGGGCAACGCATGCTGGTGTTGGATCCGGCCTGCCCCGCCTTCACAACCGTGCGTGCGGTCGCCGGCACGCTCGGCGCGCTGGTGCTGGGGTCCCGCCCGGCGGCGCTCGATCTCGCCGCGGCCGGAAGCGCACACCGGCTGTTGGCCTGGCTCGAGGGTGACAGGACCGGCGGCGTGCGATAGGAGCGTGGCGAAATCACCGGCAATAAGGTTCAGGAGGCACCATGCGCATAACCCAGCGCGTCAAGAAGATCCTCGACTGCTATGAAAGCGACAACCCCGGCACCAAGGCGAACCTGGCGCGCATCCTGATGGAGGGCAAGCTCGGCGGCACCGGCAAGCTGGTGATCCTGCCGGTCGACCAGGGCTTCGAGCATGGTCCGGCGCGCTCCTTCGCGCCCAATCCGCCGGCCTACGATCCGCAGTACCACTACCAGCTCGCCATCGAGGCCGGGCTGAATGCCTTCGCCTCGCCGCTCGGCATGCTGGAGGCCGGGGCGGACAGCTTCGCCGGCGCCATCCCGACCATCCTGAAGGTGAACAGTTCCAACAGCCTGGCCACCACCCGCGACCAGGCGGTCACCGCCGGGGTGGATGACGCGCTCAGGCTGGGCTGCTCGGCGATCGGCTTCACCATCTATCCGGGCAGCGAGGCCGCCTTCGACCAGATGGAAGAGCTGCGCGAGCTGGCGGCCGAGGCGAAATCGGCGGGGCTCGCGGTGGTGGTGTGGAGCTATCCGCGTGGGCCGATGCTGGACAAGGCCGCCGAAACCGCAGTGGACATCTGCGCCTATGCTGCGCACATGGCGGCGCTGATGGGCGCGCACATCATCAAGGTGAAGCCGCCGACCGCGGTGATCGGCCAGGAAGCCGCCAAGAAGACCTACCAGACGCAGGAGATCGACGTCTCGACCATGGCCAAGCGGGTCGCGCACGTCGTGCAGGCCGCCTTCGCCGGCCGGCGCATCATCGTGTTCTCCGGCGGCGAGTCCACCGGCACGGAGGGGCTGTACGAAACCGTCCGGGGAATCCGCGACGGCGGCGGCAACGGCTCGATCATCGGCCGCAACACCTTCCAGCGGCCGAAGGCCGCGGCGTTGGAGATGCTCGGCAAGGTCATCGAGATCTACCAGGGCAAGGCATGATCCGCATGGCCGGCGGCGGGCGGGACCCCATCGCGCGAGCGCGATGGGAGCCCGAGCGGTGCCGTCTCTACCTGGTCACGCCGCCGGCCATCCCACCCTGTTTCGCCGATGAGCTGGCGGCGGCGCTCGATGCCGGCGACGTGGCGGCGCTGCAGATCCGGTTGAAGGACCTGCCCGACGACGCGCTGAAGCGGGCGGTCGATGAGCTCAGGCCGGTGGCGCAGC
>Ga0326727_10025993_pt1 | contig 10918 bp, 8 predicted proteins | sample MB2enrmetagenome_FD_207643 | JGI IMG/M metagenome (GOLD analysis project Ga0326727, IMG submission 207643) | Lab enriched peat soil microbial communities from McLean, Ithaca, NY, United States - MB29MY | ecosystem: Environmental > Terrestrial > Soil > Wetlands > Peat | place: USA: New York... | reverse complement strand
ACTTATTCGTACCACAGTTGTGAGTCCTTTGTCTCTATTTATTTGCGTCTGGAATTAAATGGGACCGAATTTGATCATTTATAGATGGGTCTCTGCTTTAAGGGCCCCGGCTAAAAGTCCAAAATTATTTTTGATAGCACAAGACAATCCGGTCAGTCCGTGGGTTTTAAACTTCGGCACACTTATGTACACGTCGGCCTCAATAATCGCTCGGGACACTAGGGCACGCTCTATATATGCGGAATTAATTTCCTTTTGTACAGTTTCAGCGCCCAGGTTACGGTAATATACACCTGCTGCCTCCATTAGGCCAGTGTCCTTAAAGGCCTTTTCATTCATACCGTAGGAAAAAACTCCTGGGTTATCGCCCACGATGAGCGATGCAGGACGGCGCTTGACCACTTCATTTATAACAGCCTTTAACACTGATGGGTGGGTGGTTACACCTTCTTTCGGGGTCGCGCTCCGCAGGACGTTTGGTTTTATGACTACTTTTTTCCCCGCTAAGTCTAATGGGAACAGGTCAAATATCTTTTCGATAGCCTCATGACAGTCTTCGTAGTTTGCCTCCATTATCGCCACGGTGCTCAATAAAATACCCCCTTAAATTTTTATCTAATTTCACCTCTATTATAAACCCATATTGTATATGTTTCCAAGCACGCCCATTCGCCTTTGCGATCGAGCGCACAATATTCATTCCTGCTAATAATGGGCTATTCAGAGCCTGGACTGAACCTAGAGTAAAATTATCCTTTTATCTTACAAGAATTTATTATAAAATGAGTAGAAGGTTTGAACTATCAGCCCAAATTCGGAGATCTCGATGAAAAAATAAAAGGAGAATAAAATGGGAAAAACAATAGCCGAGAAAATTTTTAATGCACATAGGGTAAACATGCCGTTTCCTGATACACATGTTTTAAAATTGGACAGAGTTTTCTGTCATGAAATTACCACACCGATTGCAATCACGGATCTTATGGCAAGGGGAATGGACAGAGTCTTTGATCCCACGAAAATAAAGGCTGTCATAGACCATGTAACACCTGCCAAAGATTCTAAAACTGCTGAACAGGGACAGATACTACGCGATTGGGCTAGAAGGCATGGAATCAAAGACTTTTTTGACATCGGCAGAAATGGTGTTTGTCATGCGATCTTTCCCGAAAAAGGATTCGTAAGACCGGGTTATACTGTCATCATGGGGGATTCACACACCTGTACTCATGGAGCGTTTGGGGCTTTTGCTGCAGGTGTCGGAACGACTGACCTTGAAGTAGGTATCCTTAAGGGTGTATGTGCTTTCCACTTTCCCAAAACAATTAAATTTGTGCTTAAGGGCACCTTACAACCGGGAGTTTATGCCAAAGACCTGATTCTTTTCATTATTAAAGAACTGACCGTAAACGGTGCAACGAACATGGTCATAGAATTTACAGGACCAGTTGTCGATGCCATGACCATGGAATCACGCATGACATTGTGCAATATGGCGATTGAAGCCGGAGGTACTTGTGGAATCTGCTACCCTGATCTGACAACCGTCGAATACCTATGGGACTTCATTAAAGACGAATTTAACACCAAGGAAGACGCTTTGAAAGAATACTCAAAATGGATTTCAGATGCCGATGCTTCCTATGAAAAAGTATACGACTATGATGTTTCGAATTTAGAACCAATGGTTACTTTCGGGTTCAAACCGGACCAAGTAAAAACAGTCAAGGAAATGTCCGGTACAAAAATCGATCAGGTTTATATTGGAAGTTGTACCAATGGTCGTATAGAAGATCTGAGAATAGCTGCGAGTGTCCTGAAGGATCAAAAAATCAGTGATGACGTACGGGCAATTGTCAGCCCTGCAACTCCGGCTGTTTATTCCAGGGCTTTAAAAGAAGGACTGATTGAGATTTTCCAGAACGCGGGTTTTTGTGTTACTAACCCAACCTGCGGTGCTTGTCTGGGCATGAGTAATGGAGTTCTTGCTAACGGTGAAGCCTGTGCGTCTACAACGAACCGTAATTTCAACGGCAGAATGGGGAAGGGCGGAACAGTTCATCTGATGAGTCCTGCTACTGCGGCAGCTGTTGCCATTGAAGGGAAAATAACGAATTCTCAATTATATAAAGCGTAAGTATCGGAGGGAAAAATGAAAGAATTTAGCGGAAAAGTCTTATTCTTAGATAGAAGTGATATCAATACCGATGAAATCATTCCGGCAAAGTATCTTACTGAAATCACTAAAGAGGCCTTGAAACCCTATTTATTGGAGGATTTGTCTCTTGCCGGAGTTAACGTTTTAGAAGATATTAAGGGTAAAGCTGTAATTGTAACAAGAGCCAATTTCGGTTGTGGCTCTTCCCGAGAGCATGCTCCCTGGGCTTTGGAGGTAAATGGAATTAATGTGGTGATTGCTGAAAGCTTTGCAAGAATATTCAGACAGAATATGTATAACTGTGGCATGTTTGCAATCGAATTACCAAAAGATAAGATCGAATATCTTTTTGAGAACTACGCTGGCAAAGACACTTCTCTAACAATTGACCTTGATAAAGATAAGGTTATAGTAACTTCATCAGATAAGTCAGAAGAAATTGATTTCAAGGTCGGCGAGTTTGACAAGACACTTGTTCAAGAAAGTGGCTGGGTTGGCTACGCTGATAAAAACTATTGATTCATAAGCCTATTATTTATAAGGTGCAGAATGGTCAATGGGAACAAGAGGATTAACGCAACATCCATTTCCAGCTCTCTGCTCTAAATAATAGGCTTGATATCCCGCCAATACAAACTAACATCACTACACCCAGGCAAATCATCGGGTGTAGTGATGTTTTTTATTAGTAATATGATCCAAAGGCATTGCCTTGAAACTCGAAGAAGTTTTTGGCACCTAATTCAATTAGCTTTGGGCATGGAAATTGACAAGCAATGTATGTGCTTGGACGCATATGTGATAACAATCACAGTTCTAATTCAAAGACTATGTTATTATGAAGTTGTCAATACGGATCAAGGAAGTGAGGTATTTATAATGGGATATAAGTATACTCCTGAAGCATTTAATAAGCTTCTCGATAGTCTTAAAAAAAGGTACATAGTTTATGCACCTATCTTATTAAAGGGAAAAGGGAAGTTTTCTGATACGGATTTAGTTGGATACGATGAAATTTCTGCTATAGAAGACATCGTTTTCACTCACAAATCGTACTTTTCCCCCAAGGAAACGTTCCATCCTGTTACTCAGACTCTTTTTTATTTTAATGAAAACGAGTATCGAGAACCTAATGTCGATGAAAAGGGGATTATGGTCTTTCTGCGCTCTTGTGATATTCATGCCGTAGAACGTCTAGACAAAATCATGTTGGAAAATGGGCCAACTCTCGACTATTACTATGAACGAATGAGAAATAAAGTCAAATTCATCGTCATGGATTGCCAAGATAGTTTCGACAGCTGTTTCTGTGTCAGTATGGGGACTAATATGACCAAAAATTACAGCGCTTCTGTGCGTTACGAGGACGGTTATTATCTCTGCAACGTGTTAGAGGATATGAATGGCTTATTTTCCCTCTTTGGTGAGCAAGTCGAGGTTACCCCACAGTTCGTCCAAGCAAATAAGCAGACAGTAAAAGTCCCCCAAAGCCTGAACTTGGAGTCTGTATTAGAAAACCCGCTTTGGGAGAATTATGGTTCCCGTTGTATCGCTTGTGGGCGATGTAATATCGTTTGTCCCAGCTGTAGTTGTTTTACTATGCAAGATATTTTCTATGAGGATAATCCTAAATGCGGAGAGAGACGGCGGGTTTGGGCCAGTTGCCATATTGACGGATTTACCGATATGGCTGGTGGTCATAGTTTTCGCCGCAATAACGGGGAACGCATGCGCTTTAAGGTTCTGCATAAGATCTCTGATTTTAAGAAGAGATTTGGTGTTCATATGTGTGTAGGGTGTGGGCGATGTGATAATGCTTGTCCGGAATATATCTCGTTTTCTCAGTGTGTCAATCGATTGGGTGAAGAGGAGGTAGCAGAACTTGGCTAAAAACAATTTTTTGCCCTTTAGGGCTAAAATCTTAGAGAAGCTAAAACAAACGGAGATCGACTGGACGTATCGTTTAGAGTGCCAGATCAAACCAGTATTCGGTCAATTTATGGAAGTCTCGATTCCCGGAGTAGGAGAGTGTCCAATATCGATCAGTGATTTTGGAGAGGGTTATATTGAGATGACCATCCGCAAAGTTGGTAAGGTGACAGAGGGTATCGACGGGCTGGATAAAGAAGATTGTCTCTATCTGCGCGGACCATATGGGCACGGGTTTCCTGTGGAAGAGTTTCATAACAAACATTTGATTATTGCGGCCGGTGGTACGGGACTAGCCCCGGTTAAAAGCGTCATCAATTACTTCTATGCTAACCTTGGATTCTTAAAAGAGTTTGACATACTCTGCGGTTTTAAAACTCCCAGTGACATCTTATTTAAGAGTGATCTGGATAAATGGGCGCAAGTGTTTAGCGTTGAAGTGACTGCCGACAAAGCAGATGAGCTTAAAACAGAATCTACTGACAATTCAAAGGCTAAAACAAATTCATGGCCAAGTAAGATTGGCCTCATCACTAACCTGGTTCCTGATTTACAGATACCATCACTCGCTGATACCAGAGTGATCCTCGTTGGGCCACCGATCATGATGAAATATACCGCTCAAGAATTCTTGCGTAGGGGTATCGCGAAAGAGAATATCTGGGTTTCCTTTGAACGCAAGATGTCCTGTGGTCTGGGAAAATGCGGGCATTGTAAGATTGACGAAACCTATGTCTGTCTGGAAGGACCGGTATTTAATTTTATCCAAGCTCAGAAACTCTTGGATTAAGAAGTGAGGTGATCATGATGACGATTAATACTAAAAAGGTTATGAAAAATGGTTGGCGTATAGCCAAAGACAGGAATCATACTTGCTTACGCATCAGAGTGCCCGGTGGGTCTTTACCGGTGGAATTACTTCCTCTTATTCAAGAGATTGCCGAACGGTTTGGTGATGGAACTGTGCATCTAACCACTCGACAAGGCTTCGAAATACCGGCTATTTCCTTTGAACACATGGCTGAAATTAATGCGATGCTCTCTCCGCTCATTGAAGAACTAGAGGTTAATATTGGTGTGAAAATCGATGACCCCTCGCAGGGCTATCCTGCTGCGGGAACGCGTAATGTTGTGGCCTGTATCGGCAATAAGGTCTGTTCTAATGCCGTTTTTAATACGACGACTCTGGCTAAGGATATTGAAAAGATCATCTTTCCCAATAATCCACATGTAAAAATAGCCGTCACAGGGTGCCCGAACGACTGCATTAAAGCGCATATGCAAGATATCGGAATTCTTGGTCAAGTCGAGCCTATTTATGATGCGCCCCGTTGCATCGGCTGCCAAGCTTGCGTTAAAAATTGCCACAAGGTATCGACAGGAGCCCTTTCCTTTGTTAATAACAAGGTGAAGCGAGATGCCTCACGCTGCATCGGCTGTGGAGAGTGTGTTTTAAAATGCCCGACCGCTGCTTGGACACGCGGAGGGCAATATTTCCGGGTTGTTGTTATGGGCAGGACCGGGAAGAAAAATCCTCGCCTAGCTGCAGGATTTTTGGAATGGACAGAACGCGAAGTAGTTTTGGAAATATGCAGAAATCTTTATAGCTATATTGATCAGCATATCGACCGTTCACTACCGAAAGAACATGTTGGTTATATCGTTGACCGCACAGGGTACAACGTTTTTAAGGAAGCAGTGCTGAAGGATGTGACCTTAGGCCCTAAAACTAAAGTTGCAAACTTTTTAGACTTTGCCGGGTATACGTATGATAAAAGTGTGTTATTCAGTTGAAACTAAATAATCAAATTGACTTATCATTCCATCATTGGACCTAAAGGTTTGCAGACAGTGTACCGACATTGAGCGCTGTACCACGCATCCAAACCGTGCTCTGGATGCGCAACGCATTCTCTGGGCGAACCCCATTGGAGTGGCTGCCAGATCGTTAAATTGAGACGGTCTGGCTATTTTCTGTGCCTACATAGAGAAAATACAAATATTTCTATTGCTTTCGCAGGGGTTTTCAGGAAAATATCGAATATCAGATAAAGACGTATTTATTATTGGTATGAGAATGGAAGAAAGATGGAAGGGAGCATATCGATTGGAATATGATTAACTCTCTTGTTCAGTAATTAACTGCTGCGGTTCACCTGTAGCAACAAGTTTCTGTTTTTTACCTATTGCCATAACGGACAGAAGCGCTAAAGCCGCGATGATTACGGATATCTTCATAGCATATTGGGTTCCGCTCTGAAAAGCTATCTGTTTAAGAAAAAGCATAATGTGCAGCATTTCGTTAGGTTTGGTCAACCCATACACGCTTGAAGTTAAGCCATAATTGGAAATCATCTGCAGTGATTTGATGCTGATATTTTGAAGGTAGGAATTAAGAGCATAATTCGTGTGACTCTGCATTGCTGTGCTCAGAATCGCTGTACCAAGGGAGCCGGCCACCATGCGCATTGTATTCATTAAGGCAGTTGCCTGACTTATCTGAGAATGGGGCACTGCGTTCATCCCTGCTGTGTTAATCGGCATATTGCTTAAACCCATACCGGTTGAGCGGAACATATAGAGCATCATAATACTGGTAAAGGACCACTCGATATTGATATTAGTTAATAATATCGATAAGCAAAGCACCAATAATATGCCAATCGCCGCTGGTATTCTTGCCCCCACTTTGTCGAACATAGCCCCGCTGACAGGCATAAGAAAGCCTGTAGCTAAAGCCCCCGGCATCGTCAAAAGACCAGTTTGTAAAGGAGAAAGGCCAAGCCCATTTTGCAAAAAGACAGGTAGGATAAACAGAATTCCCAACATCGTCATGCTAAGCAAACCTGTAGCAACTACTGATACTGAAAATATCCTGTTTTTAAGCAAGCGCAAATCCAACATCGGATGCTCGGTCGTTAATTCTAACACTACAAATAGGGAAAGCAATATGGCGGAGGCCGTTAACAGGGAAATTATTTTCAAAGATGTCCAACCGCTGTCCGGTGCATCAGACAGCGCATAGAGCAGACAAAAAAAACCGGGTAATGAAGTCACTAAACCAGGTATATCAAATCGATACATTTTTTTAGCCGGGAATTCGGGTAAAATCGTTTTGGCCATAAAAAAGCCGGCAATACCCACGGGAACGTTAATAAAAAAAATCAGACGCCAGTCCAAATATTCAACAAAATAACCACCGAGCGTCGGCCCGAAAGCTGGGGCGAAGATTATGGCAATTCCCCAGAAGCCCATTACCACGCCTCTTTTTTCGGGTTTGGATAAACTGAATAATATAGCCATACTAAGAGGTATGAGCATTGCTCCACCGATTGCCTGAATTACCCGAAAGAAAATTATCGATTCTACACTCCAAGACATCCCGCATAGGGCAGAACCCAGGGTAAATTCAGCAAGAGCAAAGAGAAAAACTTTTTTGTAGCCGTAACGTTCTCCAATAAAACCGCTGGCCGGGGTCAACATGCCCTGGGTCAATAAATAGATTGTCACCACCCAGGAGATAGTGCTTTGTGTAGTACTGAAAACGGACGTCATTTTGGGAATGGCTACGTTGACCACCTCTGAATCCAGAACAGCCATAAAAACACCTAAGACGGTGGTGATCACGACCAGTGGACGTACTCCATATTTTTCCTCAAAGGACACTTTCTTCTTCCCCCTCTCAACAAGATAAGATTTCACACCAACTCTTCGAAACAACTATATCCATCAATTAATGTAAAGTGGATAACTTAATCTTAATTAGCGGATAAGATTAGCAAGATCTGTCCTTTCAAAGGTGCTCAATCAAAATGCCAAATCGGTACTTTCCCCTTATTCTTGATTCTACATGTTTCATAATATTCCTCTTTAAGAAATTTACATTTAAAAAACTATCCCTCGGCTTTGTTTCTTATTGAATTTTGAGATGGAGGTGAGTAATTAGTCTTATGTATTCAGTTGCCATCAGGGCAATACAGAGCTAACATGGATACACCAAGTAGTGAAATGGTGTGTTTATTATGCTTGATTTATGATTGAACCTGGGAACGAATGTAATAGAATAGGAGGAACGAAAATGAGAATGATTGCGCTCGAAGAACATTGGGGAACATCGGTCGTGGAAAAAGCCCTCCAAACGGTAGGCATCACAACACCTTTAGGTCTTCCTGCACTAGTGAGCCAGAAGCTGAAAGACTTGGGTGCAGGCCGCCTAGCCGACATGGATGCCGCAGGGATTGATGTGCAGGTATTATCGTTGGCTGGAACAGTAGGTATTGACCAGCTGCCTCCTGCTGATGCAACCGCTGTTGCTCGTGAATGTAACGATATACTAGCCAACGCCGTGTCCAGTCATCCCAATCGTTTCGCCGCATTCGCTTTTCTGGCGATGCAAGACCCGGAAAGCGCTGCTGTCGAACTGGAACGATGTGTGACCAGTTTGGGGTTTAAAGGGGTCATGATTAACGGAACAACAAATGGTCTTTTTCTCGATGATCCACGATTTCATCCCATTCTGGCCCAAGCTGAAAAACTTAACGCTCCAATCTACCTTCATCCTGCGCCGCCGCCCTCAACCGTTTATGCGGCCTATTTTAGCGGATTACCAGGGAACGTTGGCAATCTTTTGTCAATTGCAGGTTGGGGCTGGCATGTGGAAAATGGGCTACATAGCCTTCGTCTGGTATTGGCTGGGGTTTTCGATCGCTTTCCAACCCTACAGATGATCATTGGTCATATGGGAGAAAACATTCCCTTTTCTTTAGCCCGCTCTGATAGCATACTAACTCCGGTGGCCTCGCACCTTGAACGCCCCGTAAAGGACTATTTTATGTCAAATTTCCATATCACGACCAGTGGTTATTTTACGCTCCCACCTTTGCTCTGTGCGCTGATGGTGTTTGGGGCAGACAGGATGTTGTTTGCTGTTGACTACCCTTTCAGTTCAAATACTGTGGGGAGAGCTTTTCTGGAAAATGCTCCGATTACTCCAGCAGACTTGGAGAAAATCGCTCATACAAATGCTGAACGGCTACTGAAGATAACAAAATGAAGAAAAATTAATGGAGGAAACTTTTGGAGAACAATATTTAGAATACAAGAAACGCGTACCTCAGTTAATACCGGGACTGAAATGGTGCCACAGAATGGACTCGTTACAGATCTACAACGAGTCCATTAGTGTTCTTACCTCAATCCTTCAACCCACTCATCCACGATCATAACATCTGCTTGGCGAGGAAGGTAGAATTTCTTTGGGTAGTTGATTTTTTCTGTTCCTTTTGAGCTATCATTATCATGTAGCAGACACCTTTCTTTCTATTTGGTAATAGGTTCTGGACAAATTCACTGTACCAAAGAAATGAAGGGTTTTCTATTGTCAATGAGCATATTGATGGAGAACTTTTCCCTTTAATACCAAGGTTCTACGATAACTTTCGCTCTGTGAAAGTTGAGTACATAACGGAAAATTAATCACAGAATCTCAGGGTGTTGATCGATTCCACCACAACAAAAACCATTCAAATACCACACCAGGCGGCTTATTGTATGGGTTGTTGCCGGATTGGGTTGTTGTTTTAGGAGAGGTGGGGATCGGGGGATGTAGATTGGAACTAACGCAACATATAAGGCAGTCCAATTACCCGGCGGCTTCTTGAATGGCTTGTCGGCGGATTGGGTTGTACTGGTAACGGGGAATATATCAACTAAAGTGATTGGCTCAGCAGTAAATGCTGGGCATATTTTTGTAGTCTGGCAGTTATGCAAAGTAACTAAGCGAAGACAACTTATCTGAACTCACTCAAAGGGGTCAAACCATAAATATCTAATGAAATTCTTGACAAGATCTACAGAATTGAACCATATATTTATCACTATATTTGCTTATGATATGCATGTGATTTGATTCCATATTTTGCGCGAAATCATTCCATAAAAAGTAGGAGGCAAGAGTATGAACGCAGACATTCGCTATTCCATAATCATTCCTGTCTACAATGAAGAAGCTATCATTGAGCAAACTTACCAGCGTTTGAAGCAGGTGATGGATTCAACAAGGGAAACTTACGAGTTGATTTTCGTAAACGATGGCAGCTGCGATCATACAACGGCTATGATCAAAGGATTTAGAGATCAGGACGATGCAGTAAAACTCATAACATTTTCCCGTAACTTTGGACATCAAATTGCCATTACGGCTGGGATGGACTACGCGTTAGGTGCAGCTGTTATTGTGATTGACGCAGATTTACAGGATCCACCTGAGATGATTTTGGAGATGATTGCGAAGTGGAGAGAGGGGTTTGACGTCGTTTACGCCAAACGAACAAAGCGGAAGGGAGAAACATTTTTCAAGAAGCAAAGCGCCCGTTTGTTTTATCGAATCCTGAAGGCCTCTACGGATCTTGAGATTCCAACGGATACCGGCGATTTTCGCTTGCTGGACCGAAGGGTGTGCGAGGAACTGAAACGTCTGCCAGAAAAAAATCGTTACGTTCGCGGCTTAGTGAGTTGGGTGGGGTTCCGACAAACTGCGGTTGAGTATGAAAGGGATGAACGACTGGCTGGAGAGACTAAGTATCCACTGAAAAAGATGATCAAGCTAAGTTTGGACGGCCTTACTTCCTTTTCCTTTAAGCCCATCAAAATGGCTAGCTATGCAGGAGGCGTGCTTATCTTTTGCGGATTGATCTCCTTGGCTGGCATGTTGCTTTTGAAACTATCTACCGCGTCCGTGATCGCAGGGTGGAATCTGGTTATAGCTATGCAACTGGTATTGACCGGAATTCTCCTGACTATGATGGGGATTATCGGAGAGTATATCGGACG
>Ga0326727_10025992_pt1 | contig 10919 bp, 11 predicted proteins | sample MB2enrmetagenome_FD_207643 | JGI IMG/M metagenome (GOLD analysis project Ga0326727, IMG submission 207643) | Lab enriched peat soil microbial communities from McLean, Ithaca, NY, United States - MB29MY | ecosystem: Environmental > Terrestrial > Soil > Wetlands > Peat | place: USA: New York... | reverse complement strand
ACCCCGCCATGGGGCGGCGCAAAGCCGCCTCCACCCATTGGAAAGGAGTACGTTGCACTTATCTATGGCGAACGAGAACTTTTTCTCCCTACAAGGACAAGTAGCGGTGGTTACCGGCGGAGGGCAGGGGATTGGCGAAGGCATTGCCACTCGGCTGAGTCAGGCTGGCGCGTGCGTCGCGATTCTCGACGCCAACGGCGCCTCTGCAGAAGAGGTGGCGCTCCATGTGAAAGGCGTTGGCCTGCAGTGTGATGTCAGCTCAGCGTCTTCTGTCAAACAGGCTATCGAAGAGGTTCGGCAGCAGTTTGGCCCCATTCAAATCCTGGTGAACAACGCGGGGATTACCGGGCGGACCGTGCCGCTCTGGGAACTCGAGGAAAGCGATCTGGACAAGGTCTACGCGGTCAACCTTAAGGGAGTGTTTCTCACGTGCCGCGCGGTGATTCCGGAGATGTTAGCCCAAGGGTACGGGCGAATTCTGAACGTTGCTTCCATCGCCGGCAAGGAAGGGAACCCGACTTTGATTCCCTACTCCAGCACTAAGGCCGCCGTCATCGGCCTTACCAAAGCGCTGGCCAAAGAAGTGGCGAGCAAAGGCAATATCACGGTCAATGCCATTTCCCCCGCCGTCATCAGGACTAAAATCCTGGATACAATGGCCAAGGAAACGGTTCAATACATGATCAGCAAAATCCCCATGGGCCGCACGGGGACCGTCGAAGAAATTGCCGCGCTGGTCCACTTCCTGGTTTCGCGGGAGTCGTCGTTCACTACCGGCCAGTGCTACGACATCTCGGGAGGGAGAGCAACGTACTGATGGCTGCGGATGCGAAGGCCTGGAGGGCATGTCCGTAGACTTGCCGGCAGCGCCGTGCAGCAAAGGGGAAAGGGGGGCTAATCGCCTGGATGGAGATGGCCCCCCGATCATGGATTTAAGATCTGTTACGCCTTGGCTGGCGCGGATTTTTCCTGTTCGGTCTTGACCGTGCGCAGGCGAGCCGCCTTGCCACGCAACTTGCGAAGGTAATAAAGTTTGGCGCGTCGCACCTGACCGGACCGGACAACCTCAACCTTGTCGATCACGGGCGAGTGCAAGGGAAAGATTCTCTCCACGCCGGTACCGAAGGAAATCTTGCGGACCGTAAAAGTGGAGTGATTGCTGGCACGACGAAAGCCAATCACGGTGCCTTCGAAGACCTGAATCCTTTCCTTTTCGCCCTCTTTGATTTTCACGTGAACCTTCACGGTATCGCCAGGGCGAAACGACGTGACTTCCTTCTTGATCTGCGATTGTTCGACTTTTTCGAGCGCATTCATATTTCTATTCTCCCCAACTTTCCAAATCGTTTCCATGGGATTGACCCACGGCTAATAACACTGGACCTCTTCGGGGTCCCCGCGATGTCAGAAACCGCCATTACAACTCCGTCCCCTTAAGCGACTCAAGCCATCGCCTGTCTTCCTCGCTCAGGGTAACCTGTGCAAGCAAATCAGGCCGTCGCCGCCAAGTCTTTTCGAGCGCCCGCCGGTGCCGCCACTGGCGGATTTCCTCGTGGTCGCCGGAAAGCAGAACTTCCGGCACTTTCCAATTGCGAAACTCCGCCGGGCGCGTGTAGTGCGGACAATCGAGCAATCCTTGGGCTTCGGCTGCCGAACTCCCCGCAGGGACCGCAAAAGAATCTTGCTCGCACGACTCTTCGTTCCCCAGCACGCCTGGCAGCAGGCGAATTGTGGTTTCCATCACCACGGCGGCCGGTAGTTCACCACCACTCATGACGAAGTCGCCAATCGAAATCTCGTCACAGGCAAGGTGTTCCGTCACCCGTTCGTCAACGCCTTCATAGCGGCCGCAAATCAAAACCAGTCGCTCAGCGTGCGAAAGCTCTTCAGCCACCGCCTGGGTCAGCAATCGTCCCTGGGGCGAGAGCAGGATTACTCGCAGGCTCCTCTCCGGAGCTTCGCCCTGGAGCGCTTCCACCGCGCGAAAGAGCGGTTCCGGCTTAAAAACCATACCCGGCCCGCCACCGAAAGGCCGATCATCTACCGTGTGATGGCGATCATCGGTATACTCCCGCAGGTCGTGCAACCGGATCGTCACCTGGCCCGATGCCGTGGCCCTCTTCAGCAACCCATGCTCCAGGATGCTGTGAAAGAAGTCTGGGAAGATCGTGATAACTTCAAACGTCATGTTTCTGGGAGCTGGCATCAGCAAATTCTGAATTCTGAAAACCGTCGAGTTCAGGCCTCGATCAATTCAGGCAAAGTGCCTTTGCATTCATAATTCAGAATTCATAACTCCTCCAGCGTCCCGTCCTGCTCGTTCAAGTCCAGCAAATCTTCCGGCGGATCGATCACGATCGTCTGAGTGGCAAGATCGATCCGGGTGCAAATTTCCTGGGCCAGGGGAATGAGCACTTCACTCTTGCCGTCGGGGCATTTGACGTGGAGCACATCCACACCGCCGGTGGGTTCCACTTCGGTTACCGTTCCAATTTCCCGTCCGTGGCGTTCCCAAATGACGCGGCACCCTTGCAGTTCGCACAAGTAGTAATGGTGCGGGGGAAGTGGGGCACGTTCCTCCCACGGAATCAGAACTTGAAGACCTCGCAGGCGAGAAGCACCCTCAATGGAGTCAACGCCTAGAAACTTCAGGATGATCTGGCCTTTATGGAGCCAAGTATGTTCCAGATCGATCGCTTTCGGGGGTTGGCCGGGAACCTCCAAGAATACCGCTGGGAGCTGCTGGAAACGCTCCGGGAAATCGGTGAGGATTTCAGCAGCAACTTCCCCTTTGCGCCCCTGAGGCCGGAGGATGCGCGCGATGGCCAAGAATCGTCCGCTTTCGTTTTGCGTCAATGCCTATTCCGCCCCGCACGCCGCTTTCTACCATCCGTGCGACGGAAGGCCCCCTATTCGAGAATCTCCAGCGTAAAGCGCTTCTTGAGCTTCATGCCGGCGGCATTGAGGATAGTCCGGATTGAGCGCGCCGTCCTTCCCTGCTTTCCGATTACCTTCCCCAAGTCGGAGGGATGCACCCGCAATTCCAAGACGGTTACCTGCTCGCCCTCCACTGCCCGTACAGAAACCTCGTCGGGATTATCGACTAGCGCCTTGGCGATGGCTTCGATCAGCTCTCTCATCTGGCCCTCCCGCGCATTTGAAGTGACGTTCCAAGGTATATCGGGATCGGTGTGTTCGAAGGCATAGCCGCAACTCACGCGGGCCTGATCCTTGACGCGACGGCCACCTCATCGCCTAGGCGGCTGGAATCGGTGTTGGGACCGGAGCCACCGGAGCCTGCTTCAAGAAACTCTGTACTGTTTCTGAGGGTCGTGCCCCTTGTCCGATCCAATAATCCACACGCTCGCGTTTCAGCACAATCTCCGGCGGCGTTCGCCGGGGGTTATAATGGCCGATAATCTCCACAAAGCGCCCGTCGCGAGCCCTCTCGCGATCAATCACTACCACTCGGTAACTACATTTCTTTTTAGCCCCGGTTCGAGCCAATCGTATTCTTAGCAATCTTCCCCCTTTTGATGTTCGATGCTCGTTTGACGGCGGTTGATGAGTTTTTATTAATCGTCAAACGGTCATCGTTAATCGAAAATTAATCTTGTCACCACGAATCTCGCCTTACGGAGACTATCCGACCCCAGGTTCCGCAGGCATGCGCAGTTTGTTGAGCCCCCGCCCCAGCAGGCTTGTGCTCATGGACTTCATCATTTTGCGCATTTGGAAATATTGTTTCAAAACCTGATTGACCGCCTGGACGGACGTTCCGCTTCCTTTGGCGATGCGCTTCCGCCGCTTGCCGTTGATGATCTCGTGATTGCGGCGTTCCTGAAGAGTCATGGAGTTGATAATCGCCTCGATGTGAATCAACTCCTTCTCATCCACCTTAACCTTGCTGGCATCCTTGAAAATACCGACTTTGGGGAGCATGCCCAGCATCTGCTCCATGGGGCCCATCTTGCGCACCTGGTTCAGTTGGTCGCGGAAATCTTCCAAAGAAAAAGTATCGGTCTGAAGCTTGCGATGAACATCCATCGCTTTTTGCTTGTCGATCTTTTGTTCGGCCTTCTCGATCAGGGAAAGGATATCGCCCATACCGAGAATGCGGGAGACGATCCGCTCAGGATAGAAAACTTCCAGTTGGTCGTACTTTTCGCCGACCCCCATGAACTTGATGGGCTGGCCGGTGATAAAGTGAATGGATAGGGCCGCGCCGCCGCGGGCATCGCCATCAAGCTTCGTCAGGATCACGCCGGTCGTTCCCAGGCGCTCGTGGAATTCCTGCGCGCTGCGCACGGCATCCTGGCCAATCATGGCATCGGCAACCAGCAGGACTTCACTGGGCCGCAGTTTGGTGCGCAATTCGCTGACTTCGTTCATTAATTCCTGGTCGATGTGCAAGCGGCCGGCGGTGTCAACGATCAGCACGTCGTGTCCGCGGTCGGCGGCGTCCTTGCGAGCGGCCGTGGCCAATTCGATGGGTGAGTTGATACCCTCTCCTGTGAAGATCGGAATCTGAATGGCCTTGGCGATCACCGCCAACTGCTCCCGGGCGGCGGGGCGGTAGACGTCGGTGGATACCAACATGGGGCGACGCTTTCGCGCAGCGAGCCAAAGCGCCAGCTTGCCGGAACTTGTGGTTTTCCCGGAACCCTGAAGTCCGACCATCAGGAAGACCGTGGGGAATTCCTTGGAAAATGTCAAAAGCGAGGCTTCGCGGCCCAGGATCCCAATTAACTCGTCGCGTACGATGCGGATCACTTCCTGCGCCGGCGAGAGGCTGGCCCGAACCTCCTCGCCAAGGGCTTTGACGCGAACCCTATCAAGCAACTCCTTTACGACGTTGAGGTTGACATCGGCATCGAGAAGCGCCAACCGCACCTCGCGCAAGGATTGGTCTACAACTTCGTCATTAAGGACTCCCTGAATTCGGAGGGACTTAAAAACTTTTTGCAGCCGGTCTTGGAGCGCGTCAAACATTTGTATCAGCCAGCGACGACAACAGATCCACTTACCCGCTCCCAGTTCAATGCGGAACGGCAAAGGCAAGACAACTGTACTATTTTACGCCCTTTATCAATTTCATGCAAAGCGCGTCTTTTCAATATATCACCAGAACGGTACGGAGGGAATGGCCAAACCGAAACGGCTGCCAGCGCCAAATTTAACCGTAACCCTACGGAGACGGGACTCGTCGTCAATAGTGCATTACAGCAAGCATGCACACCAGGCGTTGTCCATTTCGTGTTTGGAGAAAGCAAGCGGAATGTGAGATCGCTGAGGACAGGTTTGAATGCAGAAGACTGTGCCCATCGCCGGCCCATTGCGGCGAGGATCGAGAACATCTCTGGTAGTTTTCCTCTTAATCGCGAGCTCAGGACATATCTTGTTCAGTGATCGCCGTGATTCGGATACTGTGCTGAAGATCCCTCCGGTAAGAAGAGTAGTAAAAGTCGAAAACCAGCCTGTAACCCTCACCGCCTGGGGAACAATTACGGCGACGTCGCGGCAGCAAGACCGCATGGCGTTCCGGCTGGACCTGGTCGCTGACCTTTCCGACTTCCAGCAAAATATTACCGACATCCTTCGCTCTCAGTTGGATAAATCGGACCGTTGCGGCGAGCACATCTCCATCCAGCATGCCACGCTCATTCCTGATGATCCAGCTAGCGTCGGAACAGTGCAACTCCACTATGAGCGTTGGGCGTGCGCGAAGATATTCGGGAAGCAGACGGCCCATCGTTTGGTGGGAGGAATTGCAGTGGTGGAGTTGAAACTTACCCCCGAAGTGGAAGAATCCCGCACGGTGCGACTGCACCCGGAACTGGGAACCCTACAGGCGGACGGCTCATTGGGAGAGCTTTTGCGCACCGGGCCCTTTGAACAGATGCTACGCGAAAAAGTGAGCCATGCCCTGCAATCCGCCACCGAAAAGGGCACCAACTTCAGTGAGACGCTTCCGCCTGCAGTTCAAAGTTTCGTTACGCTTCTAAATGCGCGATTCAAGGATATTGGTGGGGGGCGCTTAGCCGTGGTTTTGGATGGTGAGATCCACATCACTTTCGAGCAGGCAGATCTGCTCAAACAACAATTGCGAGAACGTGCGTCACGAACGCGTTAATTCAGATCAGCCCCTCGTCCTTGTGGTGGGTCCGCCAACAATTAAGTTGCTGGACCGCCACCGACAGCACGCACACCCCACCGGCAATGGAAACGCTCACTTCCAACAGGTACTGGAGCATGCCTTCGTGACTGAGAGCAGTGGCCGTGGCCGCCACGGCACATCCATGTCCAACGGCCCAAAGGCCAATAATCGCGCACAGAACAAGGGTCGCAACTCGAAGGGCGGTTTTGAACATAGCCCCCCCTTCCGCCGAATGGCACAAGAATCACCTGAGATGATTCTTACACCCGAATGAGGGGAAGGGTCAATAAGCGTGGCCGTCCAGTCTCCATCCAGTTGATAGCCAGGGATGTTACCCGACTTTTGCCTAGCCTTGGGTTCGTAATATGCCAAGGAGAATGCCAGGTTGCGGCTGCTCCCCAAACCGGTCCGGGTCCCTGTCAGGAACGTTGGTGAGGTTCGCGTCACCGCCCCCAGCTACAGGGAAATGGTCAGGATCGTATTGATCCTTTAAGTGTGGAAAAGTGATCGTCGGCTGAAAATATGCGCGCGAAGGCAGGGAATCCCCGGAATTGACGGCGTTCAAGGAAGGAGGCAATTAGAGGTTCAGGAGATAGTCAGAAGCTGTCAGGTTTCCGAACCTTACCGTATTCACACGTTCTCCCACCACGTTGGCGAAGTACTCGAGGATGGCCGTCAGCTTCAAAGTTGCCGACGATTCTCGCAATTTCAGCCAGTGGCGGGTTACAAGAGAAGCGAAAACCAACTTGAAGTAAACCATCAAAAGACGCTCTTCATAGTTGTATCGCTGATTGACGTTGGCCGCATTTTTCAGAAGGTAGGTGAGGGCCAGGAAATCACATTTAAGCGTCAGTGTCAGCCGCGGGTATTCTATGGGAGAGCCCAAATCCTCGATTGCCTTCCGGACGGATGGGAACTCAAGACGATTAGCATTGACAATCGATTGGGAAAACGCCTGCGTGAACTGCCGGCGCAGAATCTTCTGGCACAGGGCCTGAAGGTAGAAGAAAAAGAGCCCGGTGGAAAGCATCAAAATCATGGCCGCCATAAACATAATTCACCTCGTTGCTCTTTCTAGTCGGCAACGGCCTCTAACAAAGTTGCGTGTTTCCCCAGCTTCGAATGAACAGGAACTGTCTTGGCTGTCTTCGTAATGGCATAAATCCAAGTGGACAACATCCCCAGCGTGCAGGCAGGGTTCAAGAAGCTGAATAGCAGTTTTACGAATGGCTCGCCAAGAGTCAGGTGATACAATGCCAAGCCGGCAGCCTCCCCGGCAAACTGCACACCTAACCCACAAACCAATAGCCCGAGTTCGTCATCATCAAGGGCGAACTGCTGGATCATAATGTAAAGGAGAGTATTCAGGACCAGGCAACTAAAGTAGAGGTTCTGGCTGAATTCGATAATGAAAGGCGTCATGAAGTGAGCGTAATTGCGGGTAAGGGAAAGGGCCGAAACTCCCAGAACCAGGATAAAGACTGAGATGAGCATCAGCCGGACAAAACCCCACATGTTCTTTTCCTGGGCGCAGGCGCGGTGGAAGAATCCGCAGACCAACAGAAACGCTCCCAAGGCGAGAGCTACATCTGTCACCCAGTAGACATAATAATATTGGATGGATTGCTGACCGAAGAAGCTAAGCGATGCGGAACGGGCGACGCCGTCAAGCATAAACAGCGCCCCCACGTACAACCACAGACCCCCGAGACGACGCCATCTTCCTTGCCAAAAGAGCAACAAGCAGATGGTTGCCTCAACCGCGTAGCCAGCGTATTGAAAACAGCAGGTAAGAAGCTGGTCGCTCATGAACGGGGCGGAGAATCCCTTTCCTTTATACGCTTCCGCGCCGTCCAATCTTCAGCGACGGAAGCTGCTTAACTAGCGCGCGAAACCGGCACCGGGCTCGTTCCTATTTCAGCCGTGCCGTAGGGCGGCATTGGTGCCGGGCTGGTTCCAATTCCAAACTTGCCATAAGGCGGCATTGGTGCCGGGCTCGTTCCGATTCCAGCCTTGCCGTAGGGCGGCATCGGTGCCGGGCTTGTTCCAATTCCAACCGTGCCGTAGGGCGGCATCGGTGCCGGGCTCGTTCCAATTCCAACCTTGCTGTAGGGCGGCATCGGTGCCGGGCTCGTTCCGATTCCAACCGTGCCGTAGGGCGGCATTGGTGCCGGGCTCGTTCCGATTCCAACCGTGCTGTAGGGCGGCATCGGTGCCGGGCTCGTTCCGATTCCAACCGTGCCGTAGGGCGGCATTGGTGCCGGGCTTGTCCCGATTGCTACTGTGCTGTAGGGCGGCATCGGGGCCGGGCTTGTTCCAATTCCTGCAACACTCCGCCGAACCGTAACGCTGGTCAATACTACCAATAACGCAAGTAACAGTGCAAACTTGTAATTTTTCACGACTTCCCTCCAGATAAATGAGATCACTATCTGGTGGAAAGCCTATGCTCTTACAAATTACAAGTCAATACTTTTCGACACACCTCTCCCTAACTTTACATAATACTAAAACGGTCAAATTGTCACCCGATCTCTGCACCTTCCGAACGACACTATTCACGTACATGCGATACGTTAGTTTCCTCCCAGTACTTTGGCAATAGTACGAGAGTACTATGCCGCGGCGAAGGACTGATCAACCGATCTGCCTCCTGAGAAGAGTTGGCGCCGGCTGCACGCCGCAGGGTGCGCAAAACTTTTGTTGCCTCTGAGTTGACCCTGGCGTATACGAATGGCATCATACAAATTATTATTCTCGGGGTGTTGCGGAGTGTGCTGTATGAAAAGCAAGAGCCGGTATTTGTCAATTACTCTGGTAGTAGGAGTGGTTGGGGTCCTGGTCTTGGCAAGTTCCCCGCCGAGGTGGTTTGCCAAGGCCCAGGATCAGTCGCCGCCCGCGCAACAGCAGAGCTCCGGACCGCAGCCAGACGTGGGCGAAACCGTTCTGGTTCCCAAGAAATCTCAGCCCACCACTGCGCAGCCAGCCCCTTCACAACCGACGACAACGCAGCCGTCGGCGAAACCCGAGAAGATCAATCCCAACGATATTTATACGCTGTCGACTTCCAGCAATCTGGTCAATGTGGACGTGATGGTTGTCGATAACAATGGAAGCCCGCTTCACAACCTGGAAAAGAAGAACTTTCAGCTTTATGACGACGGCGTCCCGCAAGCTATCACCAACTTCGGAACTGGCGAAGCTCCCATGACCATCTGCATGCTGGTTGAGTTCGCCAACCGCTGGTGGCCATTCCTGGTTATAGCGCTCCGCTACAGCTACTCTTTCTTGGACGTAATTCAGCCCAAAGACTGGGTAGCGGTTGTCTCCTTTGATTTGAAACCCCAAATCCTCACCGATTTCACCCAGGACCGCAATGAGGTGCGCGGGGGGTTGGATCAATTACGCATCCCCGGTTTTAGTGAATCCTGCCTTTATGACTCGCTGGCTTTTGTGTTGGACCGGATGAAAGAGGTCCATGGGCGAAAGGCCGTAGTGGCGGTGGTCACCGGGTTGGATACCTTCAGCAAGCTGACCTACGACCAGTGCCTGAAGATCGTGCGGGCATCGGACACCCCCGTCTACCCCATCAGCATCATGGAATTTATAACCATTCGCAGCCCCAGAAACGAGGGCATCACTGCTTTGCAGGCTGAGAATGCGCTCAAGACCATGGCCGCTTACTCCGGTGGTCAGGCCTATTTCCCGCGCTTCGAGCAGGAGGTGCCGAACGATTACCAGCAGATCGCACAGCAGCTTCGCATGCAATATAGCTTGGGCTTCGTTCCCACCAACGCAAACAAAGACGGCCAATTCCACAAGCTCAAGGTTTCCGTGGTAGATGACCAGGGAAACCCCCTCACGATTTTCAATGAGAAGGGTAAGAAGGTGAAGTACCACATTGTGGCGCGTGACGGCTATTACGCTCCCAAGTCCTAATGCGAGAAGTGCCGAACGCCGGTTAAGACCATCGTGATGCCGTGCTGGTTTGCTGCGGCAATGGCTTCGCTGTCGCGAACCGATCCTCCAGGTTGCACAATTGCCGTCACCCCCACTCGCGCCGCTTCTTCTACCCCATCGGGAAACGGAAAAAAGGCATCGGAAGCGAGCACCGTACCTTCCAGCGTGTGCTGTAAATCACGCGCCTTGGTGGCTCCCAGCTTAACGGAATCCACGCGGCTCATTTGGCCGGCGCCCACACCTACCAGCACTCCCGATCGCGCATAGACGATGGCGTTTGATTTGACATGCTTAACGATTCGCCAGGCAAAAATCATGGCCTCACGCTCTTCCGGCAAAGGCTGACGTACCGTGACGCATTTCCAAAGATCCGGTTGCGCCAGCAGGGAATCCGGGGTTTGGACCAGCAGTCCTCCCCCCACGGCCTTCAACTGGAGCCCGTAGTCGTCACCTGCCGTCGCTGACATATCGAGGAGACGGAGGTTTTTCTTCCCGGCCAACCGCGCAAGTGCGGGTGACTCATACCCGGGTGACACGACGGCCTCCACAAAAAGCTTTGACAACTCATCCGCCGTGGGCCCGTCCACAACGCGGTTGAAGGCGATCACGGAACCGTAAGCGGAAACGGGGTCCACTTCCAGGGCGCGGATGTAACTCTCCTTCAGAGTCGCGCCCGTGGCCACGCCGCAGGGATTGGTGTGTTTGATGATGACGGTAGCCGGTTCAGGGAATTCCTGCACCAGGCGCCAGGCCGCCTCCAAATCCACCAGGTTGTTATAGGAAAGTTCCTTGCCCTGGAGCT
>Ga0326727_10025988_pt1 | contig 10921 bp, 13 predicted proteins | sample MB2enrmetagenome_FD_207643 | JGI IMG/M metagenome (GOLD analysis project Ga0326727, IMG submission 207643) | Lab enriched peat soil microbial communities from McLean, Ithaca, NY, United States - MB29MY | ecosystem: Environmental > Terrestrial > Soil > Wetlands > Peat | place: USA: New York... | reverse complement strand
GCAGACCTCCGCCAAACGTGAAGCAGGTCTTGCCGCGATCAACAGAGTTGTTATTTTGGCCAGCAATAGCCAGAACGCGTGCAAAGACATCGAATGGCCACCTATTCCATCGCGGAAGCGAAAGACCAGTGGTCCAGACTCGTCCGCCAGGCCGAGGAAGGAGAAGACGTGGCCATCACCCGTCATGGCAAAGTCGTCGCTCACCTGCGCTCGGCAGTCGAGCGCGGGCGTCGACAACCCGGCCGCGAACTGATTGCAAAGATCGTCGAGCGGGCAAAATCGCGTCCGAGACTGGGCGAGAACGCGGTAGACGTCATCCGCCGCATGCGAGACGGCGAGCGCGATTGATCTATTTCGAGGCCTTGAAGGCGTTGAAATAGCAACCACTGTTGGCCAGAGGCGGCCAGAATTAGGAAACCGCGGTGGCGACCTACTCGATCGCTCAAGCGAAGGATCAACTCTCGAAGCTCGTCGACGAGGCGCTTGCGGGAGAGTCCGTCACGATCACTCGGCATGGTAAGGTCGTGGCGGAGATCAGACCTGCCGCGGCCGGCGACGCCGGACGTTGGTCGCCCGAACTCATTGACGAGATCGCTGCTCGCGCGAAGTCGCTGCCGTCCCTGGGGGAAAGCGCCGCTGATATCGTTCGCCGCATGCGCGACGAGTATCCGTGACGATCTATGCCGACACCTCGGTTATTGTCGGTTTCGTCTTCGATGAGCCCGAGTCCGACCGCATTCGAGATTGGTTCCGGCGCACGACGCAACAGATCATTGTGAGCGACCTCGTGCGCCTCGAATTCCCCGCGGTCGTGACGCGAGCGGCCAGGAGCGGACGACTCAGTCCAAGTGAAGCCTCTGCTGCTCTGGCGAGCTTCGATTTGATCGCAGCCCGATCGCGATCTTTGCGTCACGGTCGGGCCGAGTTCGAGGCTGCGGAAAAACTCGTGCGCGATTTCGCGACGAAACTCGCCGCGCCCGACGCGCTGCATTTGGCGAGCACGAAAAACGCCGGCGCAGTGCTGGCGACCCTGGACGCCAGGCTTGCCGATGCGGCGCGGGCGCAGGGCGTGGCGGTCGCGGAATTGGGGCAGTCGCACCGCGCGTCGCTCGCGCGCCAGCGCGAATTTCTCGGCGGCGAAGTTGCTCAGCGCGTGAACCGGACGGTCGGCCGCCTTCAGACGCCGCATGAGGGCGACGTTCTGCTCGATTGGGCCGCCGAGCGTTTCGATCCACTGCGCGTCGAACAGCCTCAACTCTTCGGCGAACTCCGGAAAGGCCTTTGCCTTTGCCCGCTCCGCCACCGCGCGCGAGAAATCCGCGACGACGTCGGTGTGCACGATCCAATCCATGCTGCAGGCCGTGGCCAGGAAGCGCTCCATTCGCGCCTCGTCGTCGAACGTCTTGCGGAACAGATCGCGCCGGTCCCAGCGCAACAGGACGTTGCCGATGTCGAAGACGACGATCAAGGGATTGTCCTTCGGGTAGCGGGCGCGTTCGCGCCGAGCGTCGATCATGCTCGCGCCGTCCGAAAGCGGCAGCCGGTCTTGACGCCGGCGTATATCGCAGCAATATACGCCGATGATCGATTGGACGCGCGTTGTCGGCTTCGACTGGGACGCCGGGAACGCGCGCAAGAGCGCCGATAAGCATCGGGTGAGTCAAGCCGAGGCCGAGCAGGCGTTCTTCAACCAGCCGCTGCTCGTTCTGGAGGACGATCGCCATAGCGTGGCTGAGGTTCGCTTCCACGCCTTGGGCCGCACCGAGGCAGGCAGGCGGCTGCACATCACATTCACGCTGCGCCGGGAGGGCGCATTGATCCGCGTCATTTCCGCCAGGGACATGAGCGTCAGAGAGAGGACTATCTATGCCGAGAGCGCGTAAGCAAGCTCTAAAATTCGCCAGCGAAGCCGACGAGCGCGCCTATTGGGAGCGAGAGGACTCGACCGCGAGCCTCGACTGGCGCCAGGCGAGACGGGTGCGCCTGCCCAACCTTCAGCCGAGCACGACGGCGATCTCGCTGCGTCTTCCAGTTAGCCTATTGGAGGAGATCAAGATCGCCGCGCACAAACGCGATGTGCCCTATCAATCACTGATCAAGATGTGGCTCGCCGAGAAGGTGGGGTAATTTTGTGAGCGGCGCCGGCTTGCGCCTGTCCTGGGCCGAAAGCTGCCGGGGACCTGGAGGGCGCGCGTCCCGCGCGCCATTTGGGGCGGCGAGACGCCGCCCCTCCAGGTGCCCGCGCGGCTGCTTCGCCGGCCGGCCCGCCTCAGTCAGATCGTGTTCGACTTCATCTGATCGGCGATATAGCCGGCCTGACGGATCGCGAGGGTCACAATCGTCAGGGTCGGGTTCTCCGCGCCGCCGGTGGTGAACTGGCTGCCATCCGAGATGAACAGGTTCTTGATGTCATGCGTCTGGCCCCACTTGTTCACGACGCCGTCGCGCGGATTGTCGCTCATCCGGTTCGTGCCGAGATTGTGCGTCGAAGGATAGGGCGGGGTGGGGAAGGTGCGCGTCGCCCCCACGGCCTCGTAGATCGCCTTGCCCTGGCCATAGGCGTGGTTGCGCACGGCGATGTCGTTGGGGTGGTCGTCGAAATGCACGTCCACGACCGGCAGGCCCCACTGGTCCTTCTTGTCGCCGAGCGTGACCCGGTTCGTCTCCTGCGGCATGTCCGCGCTAGGGGGACGGCGGCCCCATCGTGGGGGGCGACGACGCCATCGTGGGGGACGGCGACAGCCAAATATCGTAGGAATAGGAATTCAGGCCGTCGGACCCCGCGACGCCTACGGCAAGATTGCCACCCGGTTGCATTTCAAGACAGGTCTGCAGTGCGACGTAGCTCACCTCGTTGTCGGGCCATATGCATGTCGCGCGCGCCTCAGCCGAATAATGTGCCCATCGTTGCCGCAGTTGCTCGAAAGCCGTGCGTTCGTCACGAACGCAGGCCTCATAAGCAGAGGACCTCAATTCGCGATCAATGGTTGCCTCGGCGTCTCGACATTCGCCTTCGATATTGGCCTTCGGCAGGGACGTTGCGTCTTTCGGCACTGCGATATCGACGGATGGTATGGTAATCTCGGCCGCGAAAGCCAAATGCGGCAGGACCGTCAGAGCGCCGACAAATGCGAGATTCATTCTGCTCGGCCTCCTAACCCTAGCGCACTCCACCGGGCCGATGGCGAGAGACGCAATTGAAATCGCAGCGCCTACAGGTTAAACTATCCGGTTCTCTATTTTGAAAGGATACATAACATCATAATCTACTCAATTATACCGACGGTTAGAGTGCTTATACGTCCGGTTGGTAGACCAATACGTTCGTATGCCGTAGCGAGGGCGCAGCGTGCGTCAGCCGAAACGTCGACGGACGGCAACGGGATTGATCGACTTTGAGACGTCAGTTTTCGCGTCTCCCCTGCTCGCCGACGCGCACCATCGTGATCTCACGATGCTTGCTTGCTGCGGACGCGCCGCATTTCACCCGCGCGAAGAACGCCCACGCCTCGCTTTTCTCGCGGTCACCACGGGATTTCGCCCGCCGCGTCACCTCGAAAACTTCTTATACTTCAGCCTATGCGGGATCACGCTGTCGATCCCCAGCCGCCGCTTCTTGTCCTCCTCGTAGTCGGCGAAATTGCCCTCGAACCACTCGACGTGGCTGTCGCCTTCGAAGGCGAGCATGTGGGTGGCGATGCGGTCCAAGAAGAAGCGGTCGTGGCTGATGATGACGGCGCAGCCGGCGAAGTCGAGCAGGGCCTCCTCGAGCGCGCGCAAGGTGTCGACGTCGAGGTCGTTGGTCGGCTCGTCGAGCAGCAGCAGGTTCGCGCCGCTCTTCAGCATTTTCGCCAGATGCACGCGGTTGCGTTCGCCGCCCGAGAGCTGGCCCACCTTCTTCTGCTGGTCGGGCCCCTTGAAGTTGAAGGCGCCGCAATAGGCGCGCGAGTTCATCTCGCGTTTGGCGAGGTAGATGACGTCATTGCCGCCTGAGATCTCCTCCCACACCGTCTTCTTGCCGTCGAGCGCGTCGCGCGACTGGTCGACATAGCCGAGTTGCACCGACTCGCCGATCCTGATCGCGCCCGAGTCGGGCTTCTCCTGGCCGGTGATCATGCGGAAAAGCGTGGTCTTGCCCGCGCCGTTCGGGCCGATCACGCCGACGATGCCGCCGGGCGGCAGCTTGAACGTCAGCCTGTCGATCAGCAGGCGGTCGCCGAAACCCTTCGAAAGGTTGTCGAAGTCGATGACGTTCTGGCCGAGCCGCTCGGCCACTGGAATGATGATCTGGGCGGTCGTCGGCACCTTCTCGGCTTGCTTCTTGACGAGCTCGTCATAGGCCTGGATGCGCGCCTTGGACTTGGCCTGGCGGGCCTTGGGTGAGGACGCGATCCACTCGCTTTCCTCGGCGAGCGCCCGCTGGCGGGCGACCTCCTCGCGGCCCTCCTGTTCGAGCCGCTTCTGCTTCTGCTTGAGCCAGGACGAGTAGTTGCCCTCGTACGGGATGCCGCGGCCGCGGTCGAGCTCGAGAATCCAGCCCGTCACGTTGTCGAGGAAGTAGCGGTCGTGGGTGACGATGAGGATCGCGCCCGGATAGTTGCGCAAGTGCCCCTCGAGCCAGTTGACCGTCTCGGCGTCGAGATGGTTGGTCGGCTCGTCGAGCAAGAGGAGGTCCGGCCGTTCCAGGAGCAGCCGGCAGAGCGCGACGCGGCGTTTTTCGCCGCCCGAAAGCGTGGTGACATCGGCATCGTCGGGTGGGCAGCCGAGCGCGTCCATCGCCTGCTCGACTTGGCTGTCGAGATCCCAAAGCCCCTTGGCCTCGATCTCGTCCTGCAGCCGCGTCATCTCGTCCGCCGTCTCGTCGGAATAGTTCATCGCGAGCTCGTTGTAACGGTCGAGGACCGCCTGCTTGTCGCTGACCCCGAGCATGGCGTTGCCGCGCACGTCGCGCGTCGGGTCGAGCTGCGGCTCCTGCGGCAGGAAGCCGACCTTCGCCCCCTCGGCGACAAAACCCTCGCCGACAAATTCGGTGTCAAGCCCGGCCATGATGCGCAAGAGCGTCGACTTGCCCGAACCGTTCACGCCGAGCACGCCGATCTTGGCGTCGGGATAGAAGGAGAGGTTGATGTTTTCCAGAACCTTCTTGCCCGGCCAGGTCTTGGTCAGGCCCTGCATGTGATAGATGAACTGGCGCGCGGCCATTGCGTGTCCTTGCGAATTGGAGTGTGGAATTTGGCGGCGGGGATATCAGGGGCGGGCAGGGGTGGCAAGGCGCGCTCCTATAGGCGCGGCCGCCGGCCGCATCCGGCGCGCTGTAGACGCAATTGTAGACGCGGCCGCTGGCCGCGTCCGGCGCGCCGGCGCGCGCCTACAAACCACGCCTACAATGGCGCCGCCGCCAAGGAGGTAATATGCGCATCGCCCTCACCTTCGCAATGATCCTCGCGGCGGCCCAGGTCGCGGCCGTCGAGCCGCCGCTCACGATCGAGAAGCTCCTCGCCGACGGCTGGGAGATCGCCGGCTTTGCCAGCGGCTACGACAATCGCACCTCGCTCATCCTGTTTCGCCACCCGGGCCGGAACGAGCTGGTTCAATGCGGGATTCTTTTCGACGTAACGCGCAATCCGCACACGATCATCAATTGCTACGAGCTGCGCTGACTGTCGCCGTCTTTGCAGACGCGGTCGCTGACCGCGTCCCGCGCGCCCTTAGGCAAGCCTCGCCGCCACGAAATCCGCCGCCTGCTGCGCCGCGATCCCGAGGCCGCTCAAGAGCTGCTGCAGCAGGTTCTTGCGCGCTTCGCTGGAGACTTCGTAGAGGCGCGCGCCGTCGCGCGCCTTGAACAGCCATTCGTCGCCCGTAGCGATCTCGTCGACCAGGCCCAAGGCGACCGCTTCGCTCGCGAGCCAGATGTCGCCGTTGGCGACCCTGGCGATGTCGACGTTGGGCCGGCAGCGCGCGACATGGGCCTTGAACGCGCCATGCGTGTCCTCGAGCTTGCCGCGGAAATGCTCGCGCCCCGCGGGCGTGATCTCGCCGAGCACCGACACCGAGCGCTTGAACTCGCCGGCCGTCATCTCCTCGAAATCGATCTCATTCTTCTTGAGGAGCCGATGGACGTTCGGCACCGCCGCCACGACCCCGATGCTGCCGACGACGGCGAAGGGCGCGGCGACAATGCGGTCGGCGGCTGCCGCTATCATATAGCCGCCGCTCGCCGCCACCTGATCGACCGAGGCGGTGACCTTGACCTTATGCTCGCGCAGGCGAAGGATTTCCGCCGCCGCAAGCCCGTAGCCGGTCACCGTCCCGCCCGGGCTTTCGAGCCTCAGCACGACCTCGTCGGTTCCGGGCCGCGCGACCGTCAGCACGGCGTCGATCTTCTGGCCGAGCTGCTTCACCGCCGTCGCCCGCATGTCGCCCTTGAACGCCATCACATAGATGCGCTTGCCGGGCGGCTCGCCGCGCAGCGCTTTCAGCGCCTTCTTGCGCGCCTTCGACAGCGCCTTGCGCTCCTTCTTGTCGAGCAGCGCGGCGTTCATCGCGTCGCGCATGTCGTCGTAGCGCTCGTTCAGCGAGCGGATCTTGATCTCCCGGTCCTTCGGCTCGGCCGAGCGCGTGAGGCGAGCGATGATGACGGCGAGCCCGCCGATCGCAGCGACGATCGCCACGACGACGATGAGCGCCTTGAGGGCGAAGTCGGCGATATCCAACCAGAAGGGCATGTGGGGGTCCGGTGAAATGAGACGGCTGATATAGGTCGAGGCAGCGCTTTTTCACGTCGGCAAGGAGGAAGGCAAGAGCGCATCCCTTCTCCCGCTGGCGGGAGGTGGCGCGAAGCGCCGGATGAGGGCCCGGCCCTTGTCGTGCCCGCGCACACGCGGGCGTCCAGAAGCCGCTGCCGCTCACCCAGGAGCGTGGGCGCCCCGCCTTCGCGGCTAACGCATTCCACACATCTCAAAGTCGCCTCTCCCTGATACTCCCTGGTAATAGGGAGCGTCAGGCGGAGACGGCGCTCTCCGAGCGGATGGTTGCGGGAGAATCCGTTTGAATTACAATAAGTTGAGAAAAAGGGCCGGGGAAGTCGGCGGCGAACGCGAACAGGACGATTATCTCCCTGTTATCGCCCGTAACAGGAAGCTCGCCGACGCCGGCGGGACCGCGGTCGGCCTCGTCAAAAGTCGCGATTTGAGGCGAGGACGAATGGCTTAAAGCTCAACGACTCGTGTCGCTTGGAGTCATTTGTTGTGACAGAGGTTTCGCGACGAAGGCCACGAAGGCCGATGAAGTCGGAGCAGACGAAGGGCCGGACAAAGGCGTTCAATCTCCCGCCTCCTCGGCAACGAGCTGTCGTGCTGGATTAAGTCCGCTGCGCAACTCAATGAAAGGTTTTGAGAATGCCGCTTGTGCTAACTGCCTAGTAGGTCAGGCATCACAACGGCGCTGAAGGTTCGACGGACCGTGTTTCCGTTCCGGTCAGTCTTCCGACGGAATCAGGATCGGTTGCGCCTGACCCGAGGTGAACACGCAGGTCACCTTGTGCTGGCATTTGGGCACGAGGGTGAAGCTGTGTTTCGCGTGCAGCACGTCGCGCGTGAACAGCTGATACCCGAGCCCTCGCTGCAGCCGGTAGTCGCCCTGCATGTTGGCCGCGCAGTGCTTGTCGAGCGCGTTGTAAGCGGTCCCGTCCCCCTGACCCTCGTCCCCCTCCGCAAGCAGCACATGCACGTCGGCCGCCGCGTACGCACTGCGCATCTCGTCCGGGCTAGCCTTGACCGTGACCGGCCGGTGCTCGGGACCGTACTTCCAGCGGTCGTACTTGCTCCGCCACGTATCCTTGGTGCAAGGCGCCGGCGGGGTCCAACCGGACGGCGGATCGGCGGCCGAAAGCAATTTCAACGTGCACGGCCCGAACGGCGCCGAACCGTCCGGCTGACACTGGTCCCACGAGGCCGGAGCGCCGTTCAACGTCGGGTATGGCCGCTCCGGACCGAAATACAGCCACGACCCTGGGTCGGAGACCACGAACCGGAGCTTGGCCGACAGCGTCGGCGCTGCGACCGCGGCATAGCGCTGCATCATCTGCCCGCCATCCGAGAACCCGGCCACCGTCACCGTCCGCGCGGACGGATAGTCCTTCGCCAGCATGGTGATCAGCTGGTCCATGACGCTGAAGGCGCTCGGGCCTTCATTCGACGGGCTGGCGCCGAAGCCGTCGCTCCAGTCGCTACACTTCCAGGTGATATCCCCTTTTTCCGGACCGGGGACACCGCTCGTGGTGCAGGGATCGGAACTGCTATCGACCTGGAACAGCGGGGCGACGATCAGCGTGCTGTCGAGCGCGTTCGCCGTCTGCACGGCGCTTGCCACCGCATTGAACGTCGTGGTGGCGTCGTGCATAAAGCCGTGCACCGCGATCAGCACCGCGCGCGGCTGGACCGTGCCGGCGCCGAGCGGAAACGAGCTGTAGTAGTGAACATTTTTTCCGTCGACCTGCACCGTCCCCCAGCATGTGTCTTCATACGCTTGCGTGCACGCCGCGGGTCCCGCAGCCTCGGCACGCGACGCAGCCGCGGCGGCTAGAGCCAGCAGCATCAGTAATGCAAGGCCGGCCGCGGGGCCGGCAGAGCTTGGCCGGAACGACATCTCGCGGGCCCCTCCATACACCTGCGCAACCATGCCAGACCCACCCCTCGAGGACAATGACAAACCGGCTGCATCCGGCCGACCCTTTCTACCTTTGGCGTCCGCTCCCCCGCCGCCGTCCATAACCGCTCAGTATGAGATGCATTATCCTCAAATCGTTGGCGCTCGACCCGGAAAATTAGCAGCGGCGCGCCTACTTCGTACGGTGACCGGTCAATCGAGCCGGCGCCCCAACCGTCAGATTTCGACCGCGAGCTTCTTCGCCAAAGCGGAAATAATCGGCCTTTGCCCTTTCGTCACCTTCTTCAATGCTTCCTCGAGTGAATACCAGCCGGCCTTGTCGACCTCGGGGAATTCCGCCGTCCTCCCGGAGCGCGGCGGCCACTCCATCGTGAAAACATTGCTCTTGAGCGACGCAGGTTCGAAGTCGCTTTCGCAACCCCAGGCGACGATCGTCTTGCCGCCCGGCTGTTTGTGCGCTCCGAGGTCGATGAATTCGCCGCGAACCGTCGCGCCGGTCTCTTCGAGGAACTCCCGCTTTGCGGCGGCCAGCAGGTCTTCGCCCTCGTCCGCCAGCCCTTTCGGTATCGACCAGGCGCCTTCGTCTTTTTTCATCCAGAAGGGGCCGCCCGGATGGACGAGCATCACCTGCACGCCCTCGGCGTGCTTCCGAAACAGCAAGATTCCTGCGCTTATTCTCGCCATTTGAGCTCCTGGCCCTCAGCGCATCAATCCCACGACAGCTGGCTCTTCGGCAGGCGGCCGCTATGATTGAAGACCGCGACCTTATGGGGCAGGCGGCCGCTCCACCGCCAGAGCACGAGATTGGCGTCGGCGGGCCCCGCCGCAACGGCGTAGCTCGGCGCGATCAGCCCGGCCGCGCCCTCCGCGATGAGCCGCTTCGCCAGCCGCCACGACGGCGGCTCATGGCCTTCCGCCGCATCCGCAAACCAAGGGCAGGCCATGTCCTCATCGGCGACGCCGGCCGACCGCCGGTCCGCCTCGGTTCGAAGATCGGCGACGTCCTCGCAGTCGATCTCATAGGTGCATAGCACGAGGGGTTCGAACTTTCGGGCAAAACCCTGCGCCGCTTCCTTGATCGCGGTCATCGGGTCGAGCGCGACATAGAGGGCAGGCGCGCCCTTCGGGTTGAACCTGCCGCCGTGGATGGCGGCGCCCTCGCCCGACAGCGGCTTGAACGACCAGCGGGGATCGTGGGCGCGCCAGGCGAGGCCGTGAAATCTCAAGCAAAGCCGCCGATCGCGATCGAGTCGAGATAGTCGCGCAGCGCCGTCGCCTGGCCCGACTTCACCAGTTGCTCGGCCGTGCGTCCGCCGAAAGCGGGGATCGGCTCGGCGCGGTACCAGGCCATCGCCTGCGCCGGGCCGCCCGCCCAGGCGGAGACCCGGGTCAGGATCTCGTTCATCTCCCTGAGGCGCGATTGGGTCTTGGCCGCGTTGAGGCGGCTGGTCTTGTAGAGCGCCTCGGGCGCGAGCCCGATCGTCTCGGCGAGCTGCTTCTTGCTCAGGCCATATTCGGTGAAAGGCGCGCCGGCGGCGGCCCGTTTTGGCTTGGTCGGAGGCATATGAACTACCCTATATATGGGGCATAAGGTAGGGCAATGGCCTCGCCTCTGCAAGCGCGCCCCTCTGCGTTTTTCTTTGGTCGAGAGGTCGCTTTCCTTGCCCGAGGCGGAGACTAACCTCTCAGGAACAAAAGTGGCGCTCGATGCTTGTCCCGGATCGAATCGTGGAGGAGGAAACAAATGTCTGCCGGTTTTCGACGAAATACAGCGGTCGCGCTTTCCGGCGCGGGCATGTTTCTGCTCGCAGCCGCCAGCGCGCAGGCGGCGGAGCAGCCTGCGGCCATGACGGCGCCCTCGGCCATCACGATCGGCACGCTCTATGCGAGTTCCGGCCCGTTCGCGGTCTCGTCGGAATCCGAGTATCACGGGCTTCAATATTGGGCCGATCAGGTCAACAAGGATGGCGGCGTTCTGGTCAAGGCGTACGGGAAGAAGATCCCGGTGAAGATCGTCGCCTATGACGACCAGAGCTCGACCTCCACTGCAAGGAATCTCTACAATCAGCTCATTACCCAGGACAAGGTCGATATCCTGGTCGCCGATTTCGGCTCGGTCCTGACCTCGGTCGCCATTCCGGTCGCCGCAGAGCATCATATGCTGCTGATCGACCCGACGGGCTCCGGCGCGTCGTTCTTCACCAAGAAGAACGACTATCTCGCCGAAGTCAGCCTTCCGACCTCCGGCCTCTGG
>Ga0326727_10025985_pt1 | contig 10922 bp, 10 predicted proteins | sample MB2enrmetagenome_FD_207643 | JGI IMG/M metagenome (GOLD analysis project Ga0326727, IMG submission 207643) | Lab enriched peat soil microbial communities from McLean, Ithaca, NY, United States - MB29MY | ecosystem: Environmental > Terrestrial > Soil > Wetlands > Peat | place: USA: New York... | reverse complement strand
GTTGAACTCACTTCAACCAAGCCAGGCTGGTACGAATTCAAGCCCGTCGCCGGCGGCCGTCGATACGTGTGCGCAATCGCCCAATAAAAGGTGGTGATACCATGCAGCACAAGGCGCGAAGGGATTTCCTCAAAGGCTTGGCTGCGGCGGTTCCTGCCTCCGCCGTGCTTTCGAGCTACCGGGCGATGGCTGCCCCCCTGCGCAAGAAGGTCAAGATCACCGATGTAAAAGCCATGGCCGTCCGCGGCAGCACGGATTGGAACCTGGTGAAGATCGAGACCGACAGCGGTATCACGGGAATCGGGGAAGCCTACTGGGGACACGGAGTGAAGGACGTGATCCTGGGTTACTTGCGCAACCTCGCCGTGGGCGAAGACCCGCTGAACATCGAACCTCTTTACACAAAAATGGTTCGCTCCACGGGAGGGGCCGGCTCGACCGCGGGCGTCACCGTGACCGCGATCAGCGGAGTGGAAATCGCCTTGTGGGATCTGGCAGGGAAAATCCTGGGAGCCCCGGTGTGCAAGCTGTTGGGCGGACAGTACCGCGACGGCGTCCGCGCCTACTGGACGCGCTCCCCCAAAGACATGCTCGATACGGGATCCTGCCGGGAATTTGCGGCTGCGCTGAAGGTCCACCCCTTTGGCATCACGGCCGTCAAGTCGGACGCCGATGCGTTCCCCGCCAAGTACGACCCGGAGTTTCGCGAGCCGGGCCACGAGCCCCATAGCCGCCACCTGACGCGCAAGGACCTCGACCGGATCGCCAGGGGTTTTGCCGACCTGCGCGAGGCGCTGGGGGATGACATTGACATCGCCGTGCATTGCCACTGGGAATTCGACTGGATCGATGCGCTCGAATTGGCGCGGGCCGTCGCGCCCATCAAGCCGATGTGGCTTGAGGATCCGATGCCACCGGATTACTCGGAGTCGTGGAGCAAGCTCGCCGCAGCTTCTCCCGTGCCCATCCTGACTGGAGAGAATCTCTACCAGCGCCAAGGTTTTAAGCCCTTCATCTTGAACCAGGGCTGCCACCTGATTCATATCGACATCCCCAAGGCCGGCGGGCTGCTCGAATCCAAGAAAATCGCCGACTTGGCCGACCTCTTCTACTTGCCAACTTGTGCCCACCTTGCCGCGAGCCCGTTGGGGGCGATCGCTTCCGCCCATTGCGCGGCGGCCATCCGCGACTTCCGCGCCCAGGAATTCTCGCCCGGAAGCCTGACCACCGATGAATGGGAGAAGTTTGTGGTTTACGACGGCCCCGTCATCAAAGATGGCAAGTACCGGCTGTCAGATGCGCCTGGGTTGGGCGTGGAACTTAACCAAGACACCGTCCGCGCGCACTTGATGCCGGGAGAAACGTGGTGGGGGTGAACGGTCGGTCGGCTCAGAACAATACGTTACAGTCGAGGAATAGGCGGTCGTTACGGCCGCCGGTGGGGGATGGTGTCGGGACCGAGACCGAGCTTTCTTACTTCCTTTCGGGCTTTGCGGTAATCCGCTTGATTGACGGCTGTGGATAGCAGGAATTCCGCCTTGCGTTCCGGTGTGTAGCGCTCGACAGGGACAACGACGGCGGGGCGAATCAAGATGCCGTCCTTTCGCGCCTCGGCTGTGACCAGCGCACCTTCCTCAAGGCCGTATTGTTGTCGCGGCCGGACAGGAACGACTATCGCGCCGCGTTTGCCTACCTTTGCCGTTTCCATAAGCGGCCTCCAGGTTCCCTGATTGTTGATCGTTTGACGCTATGGCGCTGGAGTGCCAAGGCTCGCATCCACTGGCTCGTACATGACGGCGGCAGGGCGGCGACTCCCTTCGTAGGCCGCGATTCGGTCCGCATAACGAAGACTCAAGCCGATGTCGTCCAGCCCTTTCAGCAGGCACTCGCGGCGGAAGGGATCGATTTGAAAAGATAGGCTTAGCCCAAGGTCATCCGAAATGGTCTGGTTCTCGAGGTCTACAGTCAGCCGATAGCCCTCATTCTTCTCCGTCCGCTGAAAGAGTTCTTCCACTTGGGTATCAGGGAGCTTAACCAGTAGCACGCCGTTCTTAAAACAATTGTTATAGAAGATGTCGGCGAAGCTGGGCGCGATAACAGCACGGAAGCCGTAATCGACAATCGCCCAGGGAACGTGCTCGCGGCTGGAGCCGCAGCCGAAGTTGGCGCGCGCCAGAAGTATCGTTCCGCCCTGGTAACGGGGGAGGTTCAGTACGAACTCGGGGTTCGGCTTTTCACTCTCGAGGTAGCGCCAGTCATAGAAGAGCACGCGGCCGTACCCTTCGCGGGTCGTCCACTTCAGAAACTGCTTGGGGACCATCTGGTCCGTGTCGACGTTGACGCGATCCAGCGGTACTACCAGTCCGTTGTGTTTAATAAAAGGTTGCATAGCCTAGTCCGTAGCACGTGGTCAGTGTCAGGTGTCCGCCTTCACCCTTTAGACTTTACCCTTTAACCTTATTCCTTCCGGCCCACGTTCCAAGTCCGGATATCCACAAAGTGCCCTTCGACGGCAGCGGCTGCTGCCATCACGGGGCTCACCAGATGTGTGCGGCCGCCCTTGCCCTGGCGTCCTTCGAAGTTTCGGTTCGAAGTGCTGGCGCTGCGCTGGCCGCTGGGAAGGATGTCGGGATTCATTCCCAGGCACATGCTGCAACCCGCGTCGCGCCACTCGAAACCGGCATCTCGGAATATCTTATCCAGACCTTCCTTCTCCGCTTGGGCCTTGATGCGCATGGAGCCGGGAACAACCAACGCGCTCTTGAGGCTCTTCGAAACCTTCCTACCGGCCGCGACCCGCGCCGCCAGGCGCAAATCCTCGATTCGGGAGTTGGTGCATGACCCGATGAACACATAATCCAACGGGATGTCAACGATGCGAGTGCCCGGCTCAAGGCCCATATACGCGAGAGCGCGCTCGGCGGCCTTGCGGTCCACAGGATCTCGAAAACTGCCCGGCTCCGGCACTTTCCCCGTCACGTCGGTGACCATGCCGGGATTAGTGCCCCACGTAACCTGTGGCGCGATGGACGCCGCGTCCAGTTCGAGCACGTCGTCGAAAGTCGCGCCCGGATCCGTGGCCAGAGATTTCCAATAGTTGACAGCAACCTGAAAATCGCGGCCGCGCGGAACGAAAGCCCGCCCTTCGAGGTACGCGAACGTAGCGTCGTCGGGCGCAACCATTCCAGTGCGCGCGCCTCCCTCGATGGTCATGTTGCAGACTGTCATCCGGCCTTCCATGGAGAGGGCTCGAATGGTGTCGCCGGCGTATTCGATGGCATGGCCGGTTCCACCGGCGATTCCCATCTTGCCAATGACGGCGAGAATGATGTCCTTCGCGGTCACGCTTGGGGCGAGGGTTCCGCTCACCCGAACCAGCATGGTCTTAGACTTGAATTGCGAGAGACATTGAGTGGCCAGGACGTGCTCAATTTCGCTGGTGCCGATTCCAAAGGCCAAAGCCCCGAAAGCGCCGTGAGTCGCCGTGTGACTGTCGCCGCAAACGATGGTCTGGCCAGGTTGGGTGATGCCGAGTTCGGGCCCGATCACGTGCACGATACCCTGATTGGGATTCTGCATGTTGAAGAGCATGATGCCTGTCTCGCGGCAGTTGCGTTCCAGGGCGTCGAACTGCGCCGCCGCGACGGTATCCAGCAACGGCAGATTCCGGTCCTTGGTCGGCACGCAGTGATCCATCACCGCAAAGGTAAGGTCAGGCCGGCGCACCTTGCGCTGCGCTGCCCGCAGGCCGGCAAATGCTTGCGGGGACGTTACCTCGTGAACGAGGTGGCGGTCGATATAAATGAGCGCGGGTCGCCCCGGCTCTTCCGCCACCAGGTGAGCATCCCAGATCTTTTCGTACATCGTGCGAGCAGGCATAGCTTTAATCACCCTTAGATAGTTCGCAGCCCCCGAGCCACAGATTATACGCGAACAATTGACGTCGATCAAACAGCGATCGGCACTTGGCGTGGAGACACTCTCACCACGGAGATCACAAGGACGATAGAGAACAACCTCCCTGCCTTCTCCGTGATCTCTGTGACCTCTGCGGTGAATCCTCTTTTGCCGTCCACCATAACCCATCCTGAGCGCGGCTCATAGGAAACCGCTTTGAGGTACAATCGGGCGATGAGATCCACTCCCCGTAACCTCAGCCAAAAATCGGCCGTCCATGGGAGCCGCACTTTTGGCCGCCGGGATTTCCTGAAAAAAAGCATAGGCTTGTGCACGGCATATGGAACCCTGGCGGCGGCCGGTAGCGCGGATTCTCCGCAAAGGAAAAGAGCGATGATCAAATGGCAGCCCCACACGGTTGCTCAGATTCCGAGCGGCTACCAAGTGGCCGTTGCCGATGTCAACGGCGATGGGCGTCCTGACATCCTGGCCTTAAGTTCGGAAGAGAGCATCGTCGAATGGTACGAGAATCCTTCCTGGAAGGCTCGACCCATCACCACCCTGACCCGCCATAACATCAGTCTGGCTCCCCTGTTTCGCCGCAACTATCCGCAACGTGGTTTGGCGCTCGCCAGCGACTTTGCGCTGAATGACAGCACCTCTGGGGGAAGCCTCTGGTGGGGGGAGCCCGGCGTCTCGTTGGACTCCGAATGGCCGCTGCACTTGCTTGGCCGAATTCCCACCTCACACCGATTGCGCTGGGCCGACCTGGACGGGAGCGGCCGCCTGGGGTTGGTGGACGTTCCGTTGCTGGGGTTGGGCGCCAAGGAACCGGGCTACGAAGTCCCTGCGTCGCTCACCTGGTTCGACTCTCCCGAGCCACTCCTGCGCGGGCACGTTTCCGCCGGGGACACCGGCCAAGGCGCATGGACTCCCCACCTCATCGACGACTCGTTGACCGTTGTCCATGGCGTCCAGATCATGGACTGGGACAACGACGGGCGTGAAGAAATCCTAACGGCGAGCTTTGAGGGCGTCCACCTTTTCCAATCCACGGGAAAGAGTCCCGATCTTCACTGGACAAAAACCCACCTCGGGGCGGGCGACCAGCTTTCCACTCCGCGTCGCGGGTCGAGCGAAATCGGCGTGGGGCGACTGGATGGCCACCGTTTCCTGGCGACCATCGAGCCTTGGCATGGCGAGCATGTCGTGGTTTACACTCGGGAAAAGTCCGGTGAACTGTGGAGTCGCCATCCGATCGACGATAGCATCCACGACGGTCACGCGTTGCTCTGCGCCGACCTCGATGGCGACGGCAATGATGAAATCGTGGCGGGATTTCGCGGCCAGGGAACAAGCCTTTATGTGTATTACGCCCTGGACGCCTCCGGGTTGAAGTGGGAGCGCCAGACGCTGGATACGCAGATGGCGGCCTCCGGCATCGTAACGGCCGACATCAACGGCAATGGCCGTCCCGACCTGGTGGCCATCGGCGCCTCCACGGCCAACGTGAAATGGTATGAGAACCTCGGCGCCAACCCCCCAGGGAAAGAGTGAAGCTGCGGCGGCCTCAATGGTTGACTAACCACGACGGCCCCTGGACTGAGCCTTGGTATGGCCGCCCGCCAGACGGAGAAGAGAGAGCCGCAAAGACCGAAGGGCGGACCGTCATAAGCCGCTTCATGAGCCTCTGCGAATCTTTCGAGGCATCTTTCCCACCCGTCGTGGGTTCCGCCTGGCGCTGTCGAGGCGCGCACTCGGCACCCTGGTCAACAGCCGTCCGTTCCAGCCCGCCATCCCCTTTAAGCGGAACTTCCGGACGCGAAAAGAAGATCGCAAACAGAATCACACCCACGATCACCAGGAATTGAACGAGAAAGAAGGCCAGCAAAAACATGTAAAGCATTTCAGCCTCGATTCACGGTGCTTTCACGGCTCACGGCCGGTGCAGCGGCCCGACGCACTTCGGGCCTCACGCACCCCGGATCTTTGAGGGGCAGGGGAAGCATCGTCACCGTCACTGGTCATTCAAGCGCCAAGGACGCAGACGCGCCGCACACCTGATTTATCGGCACAATCGGCGGCTGGATGAGAGTTTTCTTAGGATGTCCGTGGGCCGACTCCCCACGGTGTCGGTTAGGCTTGGTTCTTGGGTGGATAGCGTCGCATGGTGAGAATCGTCCCCTCTTTGAAACTGTATTCGACCTGGTCCATGAGCCTCTGGATCAAATACACTCCGCGCCCACTGTCACGATAAATGTTGTCGCCTTCGGTTGGATCGGGAAGTCTGGCCGGGTCAAAGCCGGGACCGGAGTCTCTAACCACGATGGTTATTCCGCCGCCTTCCTCGATCTCCACGCTCAGGCGTACGCACTTTACGGGATCTCCACGGTTGCCATGGAGCATGGCGTTGCTGAGCGCTTCCCGCAACGCGGCCTGGATGTTCGACAGTTCCTGGCAATCGCCGTTTTGTTCCAGGAATCCAACTACCCCGCGCACCGCGCCTTCGATATTCCGCGGGCTCGAGGGAATGGATTTATCCAGCTTGGCAGATATCCCCCTCACCGGATCTCCTGAACTGCCGATGGCTTGAGGTTGCGTGCGCTGCGGTCCTTTTCACCCTCCAGCCAGGCGACGTCGGCGTGCGAGTCGGCAAAACGCCGCAAGCCTGTCTCCTTAATTGCGGAATCGGGCAGCTTGTGAAGTGGCGTATAGCGGGGATGGTGAGATTCCTTGTAGGGATCATTCCGCGCCGCATTATAGCAGCAGATCATGGACCAGCGCGGCTTCTCCGAGTGGTTCTGATCCGAGCGATGCAGCAGGTTGCAATGGAAGAAGAGGGTATCACCCGGTTCCATCTCCACGTAGACCAGTTCCATTCTTTTCAGCACCTCGCGCACCCGCTCCTGGTCGGCGCCCGCTTGTTCCCCCGTCAGGACGTGATCGATGCGTCCCAGTTGATGCGAGCCGCGAATGACTTGCAGGCAGCCGTTTTCCCGCGTAGCTGGGTCCACGGCGATAAACGCGCTCGTGAGCAGCGGCGCCAGGACGCCGTTCTGGTACCAGTATCCGTAGTCCTGGTGCCATGTCCACGCGCCGCCGACCTTGGCGTCTTTCATGATCATTTTCGAGTGGTAGTGGTACACCTCGCCGCCCAGGATTTTCTCCGCTGAGTTGACGATGGATTCACAGCGCGCGAACATGCCATACAGCGAGTCGCCGGGATGGTTCCAGAGAGAGAGCCGAACTTGCCCGCCTTCTCCGTCTCCTCGTCCAAAAGAATGCTGGTCGAGTTCGCGGTCTTCCCTGGCGGCGCGCAGCAATAAGCCCGTCTCCTCCTTGTCGAACATCGCTTTGGCCAGGACAAAACCGTTGGCTTCGTATTCCCGTAAGTGATCATCGTTGAGTGCGCCCTTCGCCATCGCAGTCCTCCCTGTACCACTATTCTCGAGTTTCTTCGCAACGCGCCAGGATTTTTACCGATAATCGTTCTCGTTACATGCTCTTGAGTTTCAAATCTTGAATTTTGAATTGCGGCTCTGCCGCGCTGTGCAAGTGCTGCCCTTCACCTGACCTTGAAAACCCTCTGCTTTCAGTATATACCTTGTGGCGGTGTGTTCATACTTTGAGTCTTTTGAAAAACCTCGGAGGAGAAGATGAAGGTTTGGTCCGAACTCGAAAAGCAGGCAGCGTGCCAGGTCGCGGCCTTGATGGCCGGGGCGGCGAGGACCGCTCCCAAGACGCGCGGCATCGACAACATCCGGGTTGTGGCCATCGACGATGAGATCTCCAGGCAGGCTCTGGTCAACAAAATGATCGAGATTGCGAGATCGGAGAACCGTCCGGGTTTTGAACGGGATGCCCATAACGTGGCTACGTCGCCAGCCATCGTGGTGATTGGCGTCCATTCCAACCCGGCAGGGCTGAATTGCGGTTTCTGCGGAAACCCCACTTGCGACGAACTGAAAGCCAAAGATGGGATCTGCAGCTTCAACTCCATCGACTTGGGTATAGCTGCTTGCTCGGCGGCGGCCATAGCCTCCAACCTGCACGTCGATACTCGCATAATGTACTCCGTAGGAAGGTCTTGCCTCGACCTGAGACTGTTTACGGAGGACGTCAAAGAGGCACTCGGAATCCCCTTGAGCATAACCGGCAAGAGCCCATTCTTCGACCGCAAAGCGTGAGCGCCGTAGCCGCCGCACTCCAAGGCGCTTCGCGCTTCAGACCCACGGCGCGCGCCGCCCGCCGGAAGCATGCGCCCGCGCGTCAACTCTGAAACCTGACGCTGCTCCCACCTTCCTGCCGGCAAAAGCACACCGGCCCCTCAGCCACGTTCGGCACGACTCAGGTTACGCCGTTACAGGGTAATGTGGATTTCGCTAGGCGGTAGGCGACAAGAGGGACCTCATCGCCTGTGGCCGCGTTTCTGGACAGCCCATGAACATTGCAGGCGTGTTGCCGATGTGACAGAATTAGGCGGGGCACTCCCAGCTCGAAAGTTATGCGACTACGTTGCAGGCTTGCGATTTTGGCCAGCGGCGTGCCGCGGGGACGTCAAGCGAGGCGATCCAGGGCTAAGGGCGCTTGCAGGGCGAATTCCTGATCATGGGCCAATTCGAAACGTGTTTTTGAAACCAACTACGGTGGGGGTCTCGCTGGCTTGGCCGGCTACCTGAGGAGGTGAATCAGTGGATTGGGGCCATCACAACCTCGGAGATTACCACTTCTTTGTGAGGTTTAAGGAAGGGGCGCGTTCGCTAGGCGAGCGGGCGGACGAGACGTATCTGAGCCATGAGAGCTTTTTGAGCCTGGTTTCTGCCGTTCACGAAGCCTACCACGTCTTCCAGAGCCTGGTTACCGGCGCGGGCTGTTCAGTGGTGCACGCCGAGGACTACTTTGTGGAAGCATTTCGGCAAGCTGTGGCCAGCGGGGCGGACGCGGACATGCGCTTCGCGGGCCTACTGTCCACGGGCGCCGATTACCTCAGAAGGCACTTCTATACGGCCGAGGACTCCGAGTATCTGTTTCACTCTGCCCAAAAACGTTCGCCGAGCGTTGCCGACACCCTGGGCGCACTCTCCAAAGTGACTACCGCGAGCCTGTTGGAATGTCAGGCCGCATTGTTGACTGAACTTTACATCAGCCATTTGTTAACGTGGCGTCCGCAGACTTTCGACATGCAGAAGGTCGCCGATCTCGTCGAAGCTTTCCGGCTCGAACAGATGGAAGGCCTGTACCGGATACCGCTCGACCGCTTCAGGGAGACGGTTGGCCGCATCATCCCTCGCTCCGAATTTGATCAGGCGAGCCGAAGCCACCCCCTCTACCCACAGTGCCCGAACATTGCCGAATACGGGCTATTGGGTTTTCTTCTCGACTACGCCCTCCACTTGCCACCGCCGATCGTCGAGGAACTCGGCCCCGTGAAGCATGACGTTTATCGGGAAGACTTCGACCCTCCCGTCCGCTACGCCAAGTTGTTGGAGGCGTTGCTGGCAGACACTGTTATGACGCACAGGGGCATGAGGTCACCGGAGCTTCCGGAGCTTAACTTGTCCCAGCCTTACGAGTCTTTATCGCCGAGATTGGCAAAGTGGATTGACATCGGCGACCTTCTAGCGCGAGCGGAAGCGGAGGGGTTCCCGGCAACCTCGCTTCCGCCGCCGAACCTATCTGTTCCCGCTTAAGCGCGAGGAAATCGTGGAGGCCTTGAAGCTGAAGGCGGCGCCGGTCACGTTTCCGACCTTTGATAAAGTGAGCGAACTCTGGCTTTCTGTTCATCGCAGCAGCGAGCCACCGCAGGACCTTTACCGGCTGACGGCAACCCGCACAGCGGCGATGAAAACTCGCTTGCAGACTGCGGATGTTTTTTCGGCATGGAGGCCGATCGGCTTCTTTGCCGAGATGGGCATTCCGAGCTTCCTCGATACCCCGAGTGGTCTCGCGCCCGGGGATATGGGGGCGATGGAAATGCGCATCAAGAAGGAGAAGTACGATCCAAACGATTCCATCTGGCAACGCTTCAGTATAACTGTCATTGACCGCGAGGATGACGGGGAGTTCGTCACCCTGAAGTGCTATCCCGGAACGCCGTACGAGTTTCTGGACAAGGTAATCTGGCGCGAAATCCTGTTCCGTTCCTGCCAGAGCGTTCTGACCGGAACTCCGATGGCGTGCCCCCTCGCAGTGGGACTGTTTGCGCAAGTCCCTTGCGAGGGGCGTGGTCCTCAGTGCGCGAGAATCGAGGTGCCTGCGCAGTTGCCCCCGCGACCGGGTTGTATGGCGCGGGCGCTGTACGAAACCTATGTCGATGGAGGGAAAAACAGGATGCAGATTCTGACAGATGAATTAGTCGACCGATGCTTTAACGAGTGCTGGAAGGAGGTGGCGAATGTGCTCGGAGCCGAAGAGCAGCGAAAGGATGATCGCTCGCTCCATATGGACCCCACGGCGATCCTCGCCATCGTGGCGTGGAAGGTCCTTGTGCCTTTCGTGGTTTCGCTCTCTGCCAGCGTCTCGGCCGCAGCGATCAACGCCAAGCTCATCAAGGGACAATCCGTCAAAGGCTTGAAGGAAATGATTCAGGAGCGCGTCGGACAGCCTATCCGGATCGATCCCACGCGGGTGGAAGAATGCGTCATCCTGGTGGAAGAGATTCTGCAGCCATTTGGAGTAGACCGCGAAAAGGCGCGCCGGATAGTCGACGTGCTGGTCTCGACGGCGACTGCGTCGGGGAACGCGCCGGGAGCGTCAGAATCACGCAGCCCAAGCTGATGGCTCACGCCGAGCCGATCCTGAGATTGGTGAGGTCAGTTCTTCCTCTAGGTAAACCGTGCAAGTGACCTTGGCGAAGCAACCAGGATTCTGGTGGAAAAGGCAGGCTGGCATTTTGGGGTGGCACGCTCGCCACTTTACGACGATTGGACCGAGTCGACCGTAAGGCCATGGTGCTCGGCCGGTTGGTTCCAGCGCCGCGCCGCCACTTCGTTTTACACCACCATCGTGAAGTTCGAAATTGAGCG
>Ga0326727_10025984_pt1 | contig 10923 bp, 6 predicted proteins | sample MB2enrmetagenome_FD_207643 | JGI IMG/M metagenome (GOLD analysis project Ga0326727, IMG submission 207643) | Lab enriched peat soil microbial communities from McLean, Ithaca, NY, United States - MB29MY | ecosystem: Environmental > Terrestrial > Soil > Wetlands > Peat | place: USA: New York... | reverse complement strand
TCAAAGGCCAACCCGTAGGAAGTATGAAAACTGGCGTTGGTGGCCGCACCGCCGTCCCCCGAATAGGCTGCGCTTCCGTTGCCGGCCGCAGTGCTAATGGTGTTGTTTGGGAGATTGGTCCCGTTGAATTGCCATTGGTAGGTGAACGGGCCGATGCCGACGGCCGATTCATTGAAGGTCACATCGGCACCCGGCAACACCGTCTGGCCGGTCGGTTGGGTGGTCAAGGTGGGTGGAAACGCCAGGGTCGCAACCTGGCTGGTCACACTGGCATAAGCGTTGGCGACCAGGACCATGTATTGGCCGGCATTGCCGGCGCTCAGGTTGGTCACGATGAGGGAAGCGTTCGTGCCGCTCTGGACCAAGTTGGTGGCGTTCAAATACCACGAGTAGTAGAACGGAGGGGTGCCTGCGACCGTTACGCTTAAGGTCGCATTGTTGCCGGGCAAAACTCCCTGGCTGGCCGGCTGGACCACGATGGCGGGCGGCAGCACCACCGTCAGCACAGCCACCGCGCTGGTCACGATGCCAAACGGAGTGGTGATGACGATCGTGTAATTGCCGGAATTGCCGACGGTGATATTGTCGAATGCGAGGGTGGGATACCCTGCAAAATGAATCTCGCGGATGCGCTGGTTGGAACTGTCGGCAACATATAAATTGCCAACAGGATCGAAGGCGACACCTGCGGGGACATTCAGGCCGGCGTTGGTGGCCGCGCCGCCGTCTCCCGCGTATGCAGCGCTGCCATTGCCCGCCACCGTGGTGATGATGCCGTTGGCAGCCACCTCGCGGATGCGGTTGTTCAAGGTGTCAGCAATGTAAAGGTTGCCCACCGTGTCCAAAGTCACACTGAAGGGTGCATTCAGGCTGGCGTTAGTGGCCGGACCGCCATCGCCGGAGTAAGCTCCAGAGGCCGGGTAAGTGGGCCCGTCCCCGGCCACGGTAGTGATGATGCCATTGGTGTCCACCTTGCGAATGCGGTTGTGCCCGGAGTCAGCAATATAAAGGTTGCCGGCGGCATCCAGGGCCAGGCCTCGGGGAAAATCCAGCGAGGCGTTGGTGGCCGAACCGCCGTCGCCTCCGGAAGCTCCGCCCGCCACGGTCGTGATGATGCCATTGGTGTCCACCTTTCGAATGAGACCCTCTTCACTGTCCGCAATATACAGGTTGCCCCACGCATCCAAGGCCACTCCGGTGGGATAATCCAGGGAGGCGTTGGTGGCCGGACCGCCGTCCCCGCCTGAACCTCCGCCCGCCACGGTTGTGATGATGCCACTGGTGTCCACCTTGCGGATGCGGTTGTTGTTGCAGTCGGCAATATATAAGTTGCCTGCGTAATCGGAAGCAGGGCCGTAGGGAGAACCCATGCTGGCATTGGTCGCCGCGCCGCCGTCCCCGGAGAAGCCGCTCGTGCCATTGCCCGCCACGGTGGTGATCGTGCCATTGGCGTCCACCTTGCGGATGCGGTAGTTGTTGTAGTCGCCAAAGTACAAATTGCCTGCTGCGTCAAAGGCCAACCCGTAGGAAGTATGAAAACTGGCGTTGGTGGCCGCACCGCCGTCCCCCGAATAGGCTGCGCTTCCGTTGCCGGCCGCAGTGCTAATGATGTTGTTTGGGAGATTGGTCCCGTTGAATTGCCATTGGTAGCTGAATGGTCCGGTCCCGGCCACAGCCACACTGAACGTAACATTGGATCCCAGCAAATTGGTCTGGCTGACCGGTTGCGCAGTCACCGTGGGCCCAATCGCCACAGACAACGTGGCAATCTGGCTGGTCACGCTGCCATAAGCGTTGGTGACCACGACCGTGTACTGGCCGGCATTGCCGTTGCTCATGCTGTTGACCATGAACGAGGCATTTGCGCCGCTCTGTTGCAAGTTGGTGGCCTCAAAGTACCACGAATAGTAGAGCGGCGGCGTGCCTGTGGCTGTCACGCTCAAGGTAGCGTTGCTGCCCGGCAATATCGCTTGGCTGGCCGGCTCAACAACAATGGAGGCGGGCTGCGCCAACGTCAGCGTGGCGACGGCGCTGGTCACGCTGCCGTAAGGGCTCGTGACGACGACCGCGTAGCTGCCGGCATTGATGGCGCCTGCCTCGCTGAGTGTGAGTGTGGGATACCCGGCATAGAGCAACACCTTGCGGATGCGGTCGTTGTAGCAGTCACCGATATACAGGTTGCCGACGGCATCCGAGGCAACGCCGAAGGGCCCATATAGGCTGGCGTTGGTGGCCGCGCCGCCGTCCCCCGCGTATGCGGCGCTGCCATTGCCCGCCACCGTGGTGATGATGCCGTTGGTATCCACTTTGCGGACTCGTTCACTAACGGCTTCGCCAATATACAGGTTGCCGACGAAGTCCAAGGCAACGACGTAGGGCCAATATAGGCTGGCGTTGGTGGCCGCGCCGCCGTCTCCCGCGTACGCGGCACTGCCATTGCCCGCGACCGTGGTGATGACGCCGTTGCTGTCCACTTTGCGGATGCGGTTGTTGTTTTGGTCAGCGATATACAGGTTGCCCACGGCATCCAAAGCCACGCCTATAGGCCAATAGAGACTGGCGCTGGTCGCCGCGCCGCCGTCCCCAGCGTATCTGGCGCTGCCATTGCCTGCGACCGTGGTGATCACGCCGTTGGTGCCCACTTTGCGGATGCATTGGTTGAATTCGTCGGCAATATACAGGTTGCCGACGGCGTCCAAGGCAACGCCAGAGGGGTAATCCAGGCTGGCGTTGGTGGCCGCGCCGCCGTCCCCCGCGTATGCGGGGCTGCCATTGCCCGCCACCGTGGTGATGATGCCGTTGGTATCCACCTTACGGACGCGGTTGTTGTGACGGTCCGCAATATACAGGTTGCCGACGGCGTCCAAGCCAACGGCAAATGGGTAATCCAACCTGGCGTTGGTGGCCGCGCCACCGTCGCCGGAATAGCCAAAGCTGCCATTGCCCGCCACCGTAGTAATGACGCCGTTGGCAGTCACCTCGCGGATGCGGTAGTTATTTTCGTCCGCAATATACAGGTTGCCACGGGGGTCCAGTGCCACGCCGCAGGGCAGGAACAGCGAGGCGTTGGTGGCCGGACCGCCGTCGCCAGAAAAGCCGACATCGCCATTGCCCGCCACCGTGCTGATGATGTCATTTGGCTGATTGGTGCCGTTGAACTGCCATTGGTAGGTGAAGGGGCCGGTGCCAGTCACCGCCACCGTGAACGTCACATTGGTTCCCGGAAGAACCGTCTGGCTGGCGGGTTGGGTGGTGATGGTGGGGGGCGTTTGCGCGGGAAGGTGCGAGGCGCAGCAGATCAAAACGCCGGCAGCCAAACGGAGGCTTTTCAGCGCTGAAGTCTTTGCTTTCATTGCAATGAGTTCTCCTTCATCAAATCCAGGCCATTCCTTATCACAAAGCAAGTCTGATGAATGATGATTAGTCTCATGAATTGGACTACAGGTCAAGCTTTTTCCCGGAGCAAATTTCATGATTTCATGTTTAGTCAATATGACGTTGGATGCCGGCATATCCTGCGAGGAATTTTGGAAATCTTGCCGAATAATATGGCCGCCTGTGGCGCCCGGCAGCATGGAAAGCGGCGGCAAGCCGCCGCACTCCAAGACCTGTCGGCGCTTGGCATGCGCAGATGAAACGCGAAGCGTCGTGGAGTGCGGAACGAAGTTCCGCTTTGGACGGAAAACACGCGCTTTCGCCCAAAGGGTAACGCGTCACCGACGGAGGGGGAAAGGTAGGGCGGGCAGTCCCCTGCCCGCCGCGGCGCGCACTTGAGGGGGCTTATCCCATTTCGACCAGGACGTCATGCGTTTGCCCGCCGCCGGACGGACGGAGCAACTGGTCCGGGATTTCCACGCCGTCCATCACGACCCGGCGCACGCCCTTCATCACGCCGCGCGGATTGCGCACTTCGATGTCATAGGTTTCTCCCCGAAAAACGCGGCGGACTTTGAATCCTTTCCACTTGGCCGGTATGCAAGGGTCCATCCGCAAACCGTCGTAATCGGTGCGGATGCCGAAAATCCATTGCGTGGCGGTGTAGTAAGTCCACGCGGCGGTGCCGGTCAGCCAGGAGTTCTTGGCCTCGCCATGCGTGGGCGCGTCCTTGCCCGCGATCATTTGCGCGAAGACATAAGGCTCGCAGCGGTGCAATTCGCCGATGTTCTCGCGCGCGGAGGGATTGATGCGCGTGTAGTAATCGAAGGCGCGGTTGCCGTTGCCGGCCATCGTTTCGGCAATGATGATCCACGGATTGTTGTGGCAGAAGATGCCGGCGTTTTCCTTGTAGCCCGGCGGGTAGGAGGAAATTTCGCCCAACTCGATGTAATACTTGGAGAAGGCCGGCTGCTGCAGCACGATGCCGTGCTTGGTGGCCAAATGTTTGTTGACAGATTCCAGCGCGAGCCTGGCTTTGCCGTCCTTGAGTCCGATGCCGGCCATGATGCACATCCCTTGTGACTCGATGAAAATTTTCCCTTCCTCGCATACCTTCGAGCCTACCGGTTTGCCGAAATCATCGTAGGCGCGCACGAACCATTCGCCGTCCCAGCCGTGCCGATGGATGACTTTTTCCATTTTGGCGGCCTCGGCCAGACAGCGTTTGGCTTCCTTGTCTTGACCGCGTTTTTTCGCAATAGCAGCGAGTTCCTTCCCGGCCAGGACAAACAGGCCGGCGATAAAGACCGACTCGGCAACCTTGCCGTCCTTGTTAGTCGTGGTCTGGAAGGATTGGCCGGGGGTGTCGGAAAAGCAGTTGAGGTTCAGGCAATCGTTCCAGTCGGCGCGGCCAATGAGCGGCAGGCCGCGCGGGCCGAGACGGTCCAGGGTGTAATTGAAGCTGCGGCGCAGGTGTTCGTAGAGCGGCTGTTCCGAGCCGGGTTCGTTCTCGAACTGCACCGGCTCGTCGAGGATGCGCCAGTCGCCGGTTTCCTTGAGATAGGCCGCGACGCCCAGGATGAGCCAGTGCGGATCGTCGTTGAAGCCGCTGCCGATGTCGTTGTTCCCGCGCTTGGTCAGCGGCTGATACTGGTGGAACGCGCCGCCGGTTTTCAACTGCGTGGCCGCCAGGTCCAGGATGCGTTCCCGCGCGCGCGCCGGCACCATCTGGACAAATCCGAGCAGGTCCTGGTTCGAATCGCGGAAGCCCAGGCCGCGCCCGATGCCCGATTCGTAGAACGACGCCGAGCGCGACATGTTAAAGGTGGCCATGCACTGGTACGCGTTCCATATATTGACCATCCGGTTGGCGTGAACGTCGGGCGATTGCACCTGATAAACTCCCAGCAAGCCGTCCCAATTCTCGCGCAGGGCCTGAAAGGCCGCCGCGACATTCCGGCCGTCCAGATATTTGGCGATGACCGGTTGGACGGTTTTTTTGTTGACGGTCTGCGAGTCCGGCGGGTCGAATTTCCGGTCCGCGGGATTTTCGTGGTAGCCGAGGAGAAAAATGATCTCCCTCGTTTCGCCCGGCTTCAAATTCATCTTGACATGATGCGAGCCGTGCGGCGCCCAGCCGCGGGCGACGGAATTGTAGGATTTCCCCCGCTCCACCGCCGCCGGGTTGTCCCAGCCGCGGCCCGCGCCCAGGAAGGTGTCGCGCTGCGTGTCGAACCCGGCCAGCTTCTCCGAGCAGGCGAACCAGGCGAAATGATTGCGGCGCTCGCGGTACTCGGTCTTGTGATAGATGACCCCGTCCACGATCTCCACCTGGCCGGTGCTGAAATTGCGCTGGAAATTCGTGGCGTCGTCCTGCGCGTCCCACAGGCAAAATTCGATGCTGGAAAAAATGGAAAGTTTCGCCGGCTGTTTGCGGCGGTTGGTCGCCGAGAATTTCCAAATCTCCAGGGTTTCGCCCATCGGCACGAAGTAGCACGTTTGCGCTTCGATCCGGCGGCGGCTGGAGCCGATGATGGTATAGCCCATGCCGTGGCGGCATTCGTATTGGTCGAGCGGCGCGCGCGCCGGCTGCCAGGAGGGCGACCAGAATTCGCCGGTGTCATTGTCGCGGATATAGAGATAGCGCCCGCCGAGATCAAACGGGGCGTTGTTATAGCGATAGCGCGTCAGGCGGCGCAGGCGGGCGTCCCGGTAGAAGGAGTAGCCGCCGGCGGTGTTGGAGATGATGCCGAAATAGGCTTCGCAGCCCAGATAATTGATCCAGGGCAGCGGGGTGTTGGGCTGGGTGATGACATATTCCCGTTGGGTGTCGTCGAAATGTCCAAATTTCATAAATAATTTCCAACGCAGATAATGAAGGACTGGCGGCCGGGAAGCGAGCCAAAAATCCGTGCCGGGCTGCTTTGAACAGGGCTGCTCCAAGGTTGCCTCCAAACCACCAGGGAGGGCTTGCGCCGGTTCGTCACCTTTCTCGTCGCGCCCATCACGAATGCAATTCCGAATTCCGGGTGACCCCTCCCGGGCAATCACTCACTTCGGCGGCAACCGGTTCTTCATTGCGGCAACGAAGGCAAGCCTCAAATCTCTCATCTGCTTTTGGTCCAATCGGCCGACTGTTCTTCCAGCACGTCCTATCAGCGGCCGATCACATTCTGGAGGAAGCCTGCCGAGTGACTCGAAGTTCTTGATCAGCCCGTCGAGTAAGTTTGCATCGACCTCGCTCGCTGCTTCTTTCGCCAATTCCTCAAGTGTTTTCGCCGCCGCAGGAATGCCGATAGGCACTTCAGCCACTGGCACAGCAACCGGTGGCACAACGACTGGAGTGGTAGTCAAAGTTACGAGGGGGGCGGCAGGAGGACTTGCAGGGGTGTGCTTATTGTGCGCAAGGAAGCCTGAAATTTCCTTTTTGCCCCACTCTTGGGTTGTATCTGCTTCTTGCAGGAGCAACAATGATTGGCTGCCTCGGGAGGGACTGATGCCAAGGAGGTGGACGCGAACACCAAGTTCCTGAGCCATCTGGACCCCAACGCGGATATCTTCGTCGCCGGAGAGCAACACCGCATCGCTCATGCCGCGATTGCGCGCCAGGCTGATCATGTCGGTGACGATCAGAGAGTCCACGCCTTTTTATTGGCCTCCCTTGTTGACAATGCCAAGGCGGACTTTAACGTTTGGGTTGAATCCAAGCGCAACGTGTAGGGATGTTGGGCCACTCGAAGTTCCATCGTACCAATAGATGCGAAGCAGCGGAAGTTTGGTAATCCGACAAGCGAATTCCTCGAACGCGGCGAGCGCCTTATCGATGTCAAGGGTAAGCTCTCCTCGAGGAACTTTCTTCCCAATTGAAACGGCAGACCCTTGTGCGAACAAATATCCAGCATCAACGAAAACAGCCACTCTATCCATAAAACAAATAAAATAAGGGCTCCCGCAGGAGCCCTCTAAATAGACGGTTTCGATTCAACTATATTCCGAAACCGACAGCACACTGGAAAGCCTTTCGGCTCAGGGCTAGGACTATAATCCGAGCTTCCAATGTGAAACCAGTATAGTCTTCATCGGGCGCAATGCAAGACATTTTTGAATTTTACGCAATAATTCTCGCAATACGCATAAATCGTTGCAAGCCGTTCATGCACAGGGTCTTCCGTATTGCAGGGGTCATGAAAGTGAAAGGGTCAAGCCCGTGAAAGGGTCAAGCCTGGAATTCGGAATTACGATTGCAGGACCGTCATACGGGCCGAAAGTTTTCGCCTTCGCAATGCCTACGGCGGACAAGACGGCGGACGGGGCGAACGAAGCGGGCAATTCCATCCTAAAAAAATCGCGCTGGTTCCTCCTGCCAGTTGACATTTCCGTAAAGAACGCGCTTGATCTCCACGACATTGCTCCCCGGCTGGTAGAAAATCAGCCAGCGGTTGAAGGGCGGGGGCATGACCAGGAAACGCACACCTTTCAAGGCCCGATGTTTGAAGCGCGCCCGAACCCCCATCTCCGGGAATTGCGCCAGCCGGTCGAAAGCCTCAAAAGCCGCATCCAAAAAATCCCGGGCCGCCTGCTCGTTGTCGGCGGCGATGAAATTTCGCGCGGCGATCAGGTCTTCATCCGTCTCCGGTGACGCCTGCCACTTCATCGCTTCAAAGTTCCGTAGATGCGCGCCTTGCGTTGGGCGGTCATGGGTGTGGCCGGGCCGGCCTGCAAGAGCAAGGTTTCCAGTTCGGCGGCGTTGCGGAAGCTCGCGCCTTCGGGGCCATGGCCCCGGGTGACGGCGTCCAGCAAGGCCAGCGCCTGATGAATGACCTCGCTCTTGTTCGAGGCCCGGCCGGCGCGAATGTGCCGCCGGATGATAGTTTCAAAGTAATCCGTGCGTGTGTAACCCATGCCGTTATCGTAATCTATTGGCAAATGTTGTCAAGGGGGTTCCGGAGTGAAATGCGCCGGTGGCCGGGTGGTGGTGTTTCTTTGCTTGCATGGGTTCGCCATCTCTCTGTATCGTTCACGGTGTTCCAAATGAGTCCGGTTTTCGGATTCCAAGATCAAATAACAAAAAGGAAATTTATGCCCCTCGAATTCAGAAAGCAGCGTGATCCTGACGGGAAAATCAGCGGCGCGCATCCCCATCTCGCCAAGGAGAAGACCATGCTCCGGCATCTCCTGATCCCCGCTATCGCCGCCTTGTCCTTCTCCGTCTTGGCCGCGCCGGTCCCCGTCCCCGGCGATGCGCCCGTCCCCGTGGATCGCGTCCGTCTGGCTAATACCAACGTGATCCCCATGACCGGCCCCTGGCGCTTCAAGCTCGATCACGGCCCCAGCCCCGCCGTCAAGGGTGAACTCCCCGCTGACGCCGCCGTGCCCGACTTCGCCGCGCCGGATGCCTCCGACGCCGACTGGACGAACATCCCCGTCCCCGCCAACTGGGAAATGGAAGGCTTCTCCATGCTCAGATACAAGGACCGCCTCGGCAACGTATCCGATGACATCGGGCTGTACCGCCGCCTGGTGGAGGTTCCGGCCTCTTTTGCCGGCCAGCGTGTTCTCTGGCATTTCGACGGCGTCTATAACGGCGCCGAGGTCTTCGTCAACGGCCAGCGTGTCGGCTACCACGAAAGCGGCTTCACCGCCTTTGACATGGATGTCACCAAGGCCCTCAAACCCGGCCAGCGCAATCTCTTCGCCGTGCGCGTCTATAAGAAAACCCCCTCCAGCAACCTGGACAAAGGCTGCTATTGGTGCCTCGGCGGCATTTACCGCGAGACCTATCTCGTGGCCCTCCCGCAACTGCATGTCGAGGATGTCACCGTCGTCACCGACCTGGATGCCCAGTACAAGGATGCCACGCTCCAGTCCGCCGTCCACGTCGCCGGCCCGGCCGGGGCGCATTTCGTTCTAACCTGTGAATTGTATTCCCTGGACGGCGCCAAGGTTGCCACCCCCGCCATGAGCCAGGCCGGCGACATCGGCGCCGACGGCTCCGCCATTGTCAACTTGACTGCGCCCGTGACCGCGCCCAGGCTTTGGAACGCGGAAAAGCCGAATCTGTATTATGTGTTCTACCGCCTGTCGGACGGCAACCAGACGGTCGAGCGCGTCCAGGAGCGCATCGGTTTCCGCAAAGTTGAGATGAAAGGCGGCGTGGTGCAGGTCAACGGCGTGCCCGTCAAATTCACCGGCGTCTGCCGCCACGAGGAATTCTCGACTTACGGCCACGCCCTGACCGAGGAGTGCTGGAAAACCGACATCATGCTCATGAAGGCGGCTAACATCAACGCCATCCGCACCACCCACTACCCGCACGCGGAACGTTTCATGGAGCTATGCGACGAGGCCGGCTTCTACGTCCTGGATGAAATCTCCGCCTGCTGGATAGCCAACGAAGTCAACAACGCCTCCCGCACCTGGGCTTACACATCCCGCTCCATGGAAACCGTGGGCCGCGACAAGAACCGCGCCTGCGTCGTCGCCTGGAGCTGCGGCAACGAAAGCGGCTACGGCATCAATGACCAAGCCGAGTTCGATTATGTGAAAGCCCACGACCCCACGCGCCTGGCCTTCATCTCCCAGCAAAACTTGGAGAAGAACCCCAAAACCGACTTCGAGGACTACCATTATCCAAAGACAGATGTTATTAAGTCCATCGCCGCCAGCCCGAACCGGGCCAAGGCCCCCGCCTTTCTGACCGAGTATTCCCCCAGCGGCGGCGGCGTAGCCTACGCCTGGGATGTCATCTGGCCCGCCGACAGCATGGCCGGCGCCTTCCTCTTTCAATGGCAGGACGAGGGCATGGTTGACAAGTTCCCCGAACGCTGGCCGGTCCACAGCCCCGGCGCTCCGCCCGCCAACTACGTGCCCGGTTCCCTGCCCGCGGTTGACGGCATTCCATCCGCCGACATGACGACCGGCATGCGCCTTACAGGCGGCCCCGACGCCGTCACCACGGATCGCCGGGTCTTGAAGCCGCTCTACTATAACCTCAAGTCGGTCTATAGCCCGGTGAACACCACGGCCCGCGAGGTTGCCCCGGCGGGCGGCCAGTGTGTCGTCCCGCTCCAGAACCGCTATTCCTTTACCGATCTTGCCGAACTGACCTGCCGCTGGCAGGCGCTGGCTGGCGGGAAGGTGCTGGCCGGCGGCGAGAGCCATGTCGCCGCCAAACCCCGTTCCACGGTGGACGCTTCGTTCCCTGCCACTCCCGGCATGGACACCCTGCGCCTGGAATTCATCCATCCCGACGGCCGCAGCGTTTACACCGCCAGCCTGCCCATCAAGAGCTGAACATCGCCGCCACAATGGAGGATCTTGCGTTACTGAGTAGTCGGTTGCACAGACTACAGACTGGAAGAGGAGAATAGCCGCAAAAAAGCACAAAAGGCCCAGCGCGGCCAGCCGCAACCGAGGGAATTGAACCACGGATTTCACAGCGCAGCAAAGCCGCAACCAAAGGGATGAATCTGAATTGAGAATTTGTCATTGAGCATTTGTCATTTGTCATTCGGGAAGGCGATTCGGAAAATCTTGTCGGAAATGCGC
>Ga0326727_10025983_pt1 | contig 10924 bp, 3 predicted proteins | sample MB2enrmetagenome_FD_207643 | JGI IMG/M metagenome (GOLD analysis project Ga0326727, IMG submission 207643) | Lab enriched peat soil microbial communities from McLean, Ithaca, NY, United States - MB29MY | ecosystem: Environmental > Terrestrial > Soil > Wetlands > Peat | place: USA: New York... | reverse complement strand
TCCCTGTTTCGCTTCCTCTTCGCCGCCCTCCCGCGCTATCCTCAAAACTGCATGTTCCCCGAAGCTCCCAGCCCGGCCCAGCCAGCCGATCCCTTTGCCTGTTTCCATCCCGTGACTGCGGCCTGGTTCCGGGCGGTCTTCGACGCGCCCACCGCCCCGCAGCTGATGGGCTGGCTGCCGATCGCGCGCGGGGAGAGCGCCCTGATCTTAGCTCCCACCGGGACGGGCAAGACGCTGGCTGCCTTCCTCTGGTGCCTGGACCGGCTCATGCTGGGACAGGCGTCAGTGGTCAGTGGTCAGTTGTCAGCTCCCACCTGCGAGAATCCGGACGCGGGGCAACCCCCTGCGGCAAGGGAGAAGCGTGCGGGTCAGGGTTGCAGAATTGTTTACGTCTCGCCGCTGAAGGCGCTGGCTGTGGATGTCGAGCGCAACCTGCGCTCGCCGCTGGCCGGCATGGCCAACATGGCCCGGCGCATGGGCGCGCCTTTCCGCGAGCCAACCATCAGTGTCCGCACCGGGGATACGCCGCAACGGGAGCGGGCGCGCTTCGCCCGCCATCCGGCCGACATCCTGATCACCACGCCGGAGTCGCTTTACCTGCTGCTGACCTCGCAGGCCTCCGAGGCGCTGCGCACCGTGGACACCGTTATCGTGGACGAGATTCACGCCCTGGTTCCCACCAAACGCGGCGCGCACCTGGCGCTGTCTCTGGAGCGCCTGGAAGCGCTGACGAAGCGCAGGTTGCAGCGCATCGGGCTCTCCGCCACCCAGCGGCCGCTGGAGGAAGTGGCGCGCTTCCTGGGTGGGGTGGAGTTGCCAGGAGACCAGGAAACACGCGCCGTATTGAAAGGGCACGGCGGGGCGCCCTCTGGGCCCTGTGCCGCAGGCATCCGGCAAAATGACGGGGCTTTACAGGCGGCGGACAAACTCTCTCGGGAAGGCGAGAAGTGTCAGGGCACGACTTCAGTCGTGCCGCAAATACCTGAAAAAAGAGGGTGGGCTTTAGCCCTTGAGGGATTTTCTTCGGAAACTACGCCGGTCGAAAGCGCAGAAGCCTCCTGGTCCTCCGACCCCCCGGATGCGGCTCCGCTGCGCTATCGTCCTGTCACCATCGTCAATGCCAGCGCGCCCAAGCTACTCAAACTGCGCATCGAGGTCCCGGTCGAGGATATGGCGCGGCTCGGAGCGCAGGAGGAGTTGCCCAGCGGTCCGGCTTCGCAGGCGCCCAGGCGGGTCTCCATCTGGAATGCCATTCATCCGCGCTTGCTGGAGATTGTGCGCGAACGCAATTCGACCATCCTTTTTGTCAACAGCCGCCAGGTGGCGGAGCGGCTGGCCGGGGCGCTGAACGAACTGGCCGGGGAGCCGATCGCCCGCGCCCATCACGGCTCGCTGGCGGCGCCGCAGCGGGCCATCATCGAGGAGCAGTTGAAGGCCGGCAAGATCCGCGCCCTCTGCGCCACCTCCACGCTCGAACTGGGCATCGACATGGGCGCGGTGGACCTTGTCATTCAGATCGAGGCCCCGCCCTCGGTGGCCAGCGGCATGCAGCGCATCGGCCGGGCAGGCCACCACGTGGACGCGGTGAGCGAGGGGATTCTGTTTCCCAAACACCGCGCCGACCTGGTGGCCTGCGCCGCCGTGACCCGCGCCATGCATGAGGGACATATCGAGTCCACGCGGTATCCACGCAATCCGCTGGATGTGCTGGCGCAGCAAATCGTTGCCATTGTGGCCCATCCGCCGTTCTGGACTGCGCCTGCAACGAGGATTCAGAAAAGCGCTCGAGCGGGGAAAAACCAGACCGGCGAACTGGGATTTGAGCCTTTCCACATCGATGAAGCACTCGCCCCGCCGAGGCATCCTTCAGGGGCTGAAGCCCAGGCATCTCCGACAGCCAGTTCGGCGCGACTAAAGTCGTGCCCTGATGCAAGACATCGGTTCTCTGAGGCATCTTCAACCCCAGAGGGCTTGAAGCCCGAAGTCAGCGTGGACGCCCTCTTCGAACTGGTTCGCCATGCCGCGCCTTTTGGCGGGCTGAGCCGCGCCGCTTTTGAGGGCGTGCTCGACCTGCTCAGCGGCCGTTACCCTTCCGACGAGTTTGCCGAACTGCGCCCCCGCCTCACCTGGGACCGCATCCGCAACGTGGTGACCGCGCGCGACGGGGCCGCGCGGCTGGCCATTCTCAACGCCGGCACGATTCCCGACCGCGGCCTGTACGGAGTATTTCTTGCCCACAGCGAGGGCAAGGCGGTGCGCGTGGGCGAACTGGACGAGGAGATGGTGTTCGAGAGCCATCCCGGAGAGACCTTCATCCTTGGCGCGTCCACATGGCGGATCGAAGACATTACCCACGACCGCGTTCTGGTGGCGCCCGCTCCCGGCGAGCCGGGCAAGATGCCCTTCTGGAAGGGAGACGGTCCGGGCCGTCCGCTGGAATTCGGCCGCCGCATCGGCGCGCTGGTCCGCGAACTGCGCGGACTCCCGAAGCCGGCGGCGCTGGCGCGGCTGGTGGCCGAGCACGATCTCGATCCCGGCGCGGCGGAGAACCTGATGCAGTTTCTTGCCGATCAGGAGGCTGCCACCGGATCTGTGCCCGACGATCGCACCGTGGTGATCGAGCGCTGCCGCGACGAACTGGGCGACTGGCGCGTCTGCGTGCTCACGCCCTTTGGCAGCCGCATCCACATTCCCTGGGCCATGGCTGTCAGCGCCCGCATTCGCGCCGCCGGCGGGCCGGAGGTGGAAACCCTCTGGTCCGACGATGGATTTGTGCTGCGCTTTCCGGATACGGACGAGCCTCCCGATCCGGATTGGTTTCTGGTCGAATCCGCCGAAGCCATGGCGCTGGTGCTGCGCCAGTTGGGCTCGACGGCTCTGTTTGCCGGCCGTTTCCGCGAAGCCGCCGGCCGCGCGCTGCTCCTGCCGCGCCGCCGCGCCGATGTGCGCTCGCCTTTGTGGCAGTTGCGCAAGCGATCCTACGATTTGCTCAGCGTGGCTTCGCGCTATCCCTCGTTTCCGCTGCTCCTGGAGGCTTATCGAGAGTGCCTGAGGGATGTCTTCGACATGTCTTCCCTGATCGAAATCCTGAAGGAAGTGGAAGAGCGGAAGCTGCGCGTGCATGTGGAGGAGACGCGCAAGCCCTCGCCCTTTGCCGCGTCGCTCTTGTTCAGTTACGTGGCCAACTTTCTCTACGACGGCGATGCGCCGCTGGCCGAGCGCCGCGCCCAGGCGCTGACCATCGATCAGGACCAGTTGCGCGAATTGCTCGGCGAGGCCGATCTGCGCGAACTGCTGGATGCCGATGCCATCGCCGAAGTGGAGGAGATTGCGCAATGCCTGGCTGAGACGCATCGCGCGCGCTCGGCGGACGGCATCCACGATCTGTGCCTGCGGCTGGGCGATCTTTCGCGGGACGAACTGGCGCGCCGCGTGGCCTCGCCCGATCTGCTCGCGCATGTGGACCGGCTTGTCCGCTCGCGCCGCCTGCTAGAGTTGCGCATTGCCGGCGAGCGCCGTTTGATTGCCGCCGAAGATGCGGCGCGCTATCGCGATGGGCTGGGCGTTCCTCTTGCTCCCGGCCTGGCCGCGGCGCTGTTGGAGCCGGTGGCGCATCCCGTTCTTGAGCTGGTTCGACGCTACGCGCGCACCCATGGCCCGTTCACACTGCGCGAGGCGGCGGAGCGATTTGCGCTCGACACCGCGGCGGTCGAACATGCGTTGCGCCAGCTTGGCCACGAAGGCCGCGTGCTGGAGGGCGGGTTCAGGCCGGGCGGCTTGCATCGCGAGTGGTGCGAGGCGGAGATGCTGCGCCTGATTCGCCGCAAGTCCCTGGCCCGGCTGCGCCGCGAGGTCGAGCCGGTAGAGCAGCACACGCTGGCTCGCTTTCTCACCCACTGGCAGGGTCTGCTTGCGCCGCGCCGCGGCGGCAATCTCGATGCGCTGCTGGATGCCGTGGAGAGCCTGCAAGGCGCGCCGCTGCCGGCGTCGCTGGTCGAGAGCGCCATTCTGCCGGCGCGCATCGCCGACTACTCGCCCGCCGGTCTCGATACGCTCATCGCCGCGGGCGAAGTAGCGTGGGCCGGGGTCGAGCCTATCGGCGAGCGCGACGGACGCATCGCGCTCTTCCTCGCCGACAAGCTGCCCTTGCTTGCGCAGCAAAGGCCGATCGTCGAGCCTCTCACCGAGCGCGAAGAGAAGCTGCTTGCGGTGCTTGAATCCACAGGCGCCAGCTTCTTCGACGCTCTGCATCTGGCCGTGGGCGGCGGCTACCCCGGCGAGTCGATTGACGCGCTTTGGAGCCTGGTGTGGCGGGGCCTCGTCACCAACGACTCGCTCCACGCGCTGCGCGCCTACATCGCCCGGCCCGATAGCGCGCGCACGCCGCGCAGGCTGCAAACCGGCCAGAGCTTCCGCTCCCGCCGCACCACGCCGCCGACGGCGCAAGGGCGATGGTCGCTGTTGCCGCTTCGCGCGCAGCCCGGCATGCACGCGATCGGCGTAGTGCCGGACTGGAGTCCGGCTGTACTGCCGGCCTCCACGCCGGCAGGCGAAGTGCATGGGCCTGGAGGCCCACACGACAGCCGGTCTGGAGAGCGGCGCTACACTCCCTCGCAGACCGAAGCCAGCCACGCCCTCGCCCTGCAACTGCTGAATCGCTATGGCGTGCTGCTGCGCGAGTCGGTGGCCGCCGAGAACGTTCCCGGCGGATTCAGCGCGGTCTACGACGTGCTGAAGGCTCTGGAAGAAAGCGGGCGCATTCGCCGGGGATATTTTGTGGCGGGCTTGGGCGCAACGCAATTCGCGCTGCCGACCGCGGTCGATCTGCTGCGTCAGTTGCGCACCGCGCCCCCGGCGGAGAAGCCGGAGTTCGTGCAACTCGCCGCCGCCGATCCCGCCAATCCGTATGGGTCGGTGTTGCGCTGGCCCGATCTGCCGGTGGCGGAAGAGGACACGGAGACCGGGGTCCCCGCAGACAGGTCTTCGTCTGCGGGGTGGCAAATCGCGCCGCGCCTTCTTACCCGCGCCACCTATGCCGAGGTGATCCTGCGCAACGGGCAGTTAGTCGCGTGGCTCAGGCGCGGGAATCCGAACCTGCTTGTGTTCTTGCCGAATGAGGAGCCGGAGCGCACGCAAACAGCCTCGGGGCTGGCGCATTTTCTGTGCACCCGCGGCCAGGAGCGGTTGCGTGGCAGCCATCAGGGAGTGCTGATCACCACCATCAACGGTCAGCCCGTGGCGGCCCACCCCATGGCGCGTTTCTTGATGGATGCCGGTTTTCATCCCGGCCCCTTGGGGATGCACCTGCGGCGCATTCCTCTGGCCATCGTGCGCCACGAGCCGTTCCCCGGCGAGGTGCAGTAGAAGATGCCGGAGGGCGATACCATCTTCCGGACCGCGCGTGCTCTGAGCCGCGCGCTCATCGGTAAACCGGTTACGGTCTTTCGCTCCACCTACCCGCTGCTCACGCGCTTCAACGACGATACGCCGCTCGCCGGCCAGCTTGTTGACAGCGTCGAGCCGCGAGGCAAGTGGCTGCTGATTCACTTCACCGGCGGCGGCACCCTGGCTACTCATATGCTCATGAGCGGCAGTTGGCACATCTATCGTCATGGCGAGCGCTGGCAGCAGCCCCGCGTCAACATGCGCATCGCGATTGAAAACAGCGACTACATCGCAGTGGGCTTTCGCGTCCCGGTGGCAAAGATGTTGAAGCCTGGGGAACTGGCGCGGGCATTGAGGATTCCGCCGTCCGCAATCGATGTTCTGAGTGAGGAGTTCAACGCGACGGAGGCCGCTCGGCGCGTGACGGCCCATGCCGATGAGGAGATTGCCGATGTGCTGCTGCACCAGGAAGTCATTGCCGGTGTGGGTAATGTTTTCAAATCGGAAATCTGTTTTGTCACCGGCGTCAATCCGTTCCTCAAGGTCGCCTCGCTCGATGCGGAGACAGTCGAGGCCTTGATCGCCGCCGCGCGGAGGCTTGTGAAAGCCAATGTACTGGAGGACTCCGGCGACACCATCGTGACCTACGGCGGACGCAGGCGGCGCACCACGCACGAGGCCGATCCGAGTGCAAGCCTGTGGGTTTATGGGCGCAACGGAGATCCTTGCCGGCGCTGCGGCGAGCGGATCGAAATGCGCAAACAGGGTTCCGACGCGCGCGTGACCTTCTGGTGCCCGCGCTGTCAGCCTATGCCGGACGGTTCGGACGTGGACGGCTGAGCCTATCTCCGGCCCGATTCCAGTCCCGGTTCATTTTTTCCCTATGCCGAAGATCTTTTCCAGCAGGTTACGGCGTTCGGCAGGGTGATCGCAGGTTTCGGTCGGTGCGGTCCCGGCCAGGAAGGCCGCGTCGTAACCATCGGGGCACGAGTCGTCGCTCAACAGGTTGCTGGCCTTGTCGATCTTCACGACCTCGACTCCTTCGGGCGGGACGAAGTCGTTGGTGTCGGAGTATTGCGGCAGTTCGACGGCCCTCTTCATGAACGCCGCCCAGATGGGCGCGGCGGCCTGGGCGCCTTGAAGCTTGATGTCGGTGTAGTCGTCGTTGCCCACCCAGACCATACACAACAGGTTGCTGGTAAAGCCCGCAAACCAGGCGTCGTGGCTGGTGCCGGTCTTTCCGGCAGCGGGCGCGGTAAAGCCCATGTTGCGCACGCCGGCTCCGGTGCCTTCGCCGCGCAGCACGTTTTCCATCATGCTGGTGGTGAGGTAGGCAACGCGGGGGTCTAGCACCTGTTTCGAGGTTGGTGTGTAGTCGGTGATGATGTCGCCGGTGGGATTGCGGACGCTGGCCAGCAACCAGGGATCAAGGTGCAGGCCGTTGTTGGCGAAGACAGTGTAGGCTCCAGCCATATCCAGGGGCGTGGCGTCATAGGAGCCGATAGCCACCGAGGGCGTTCCGCGCGCGCTCTTGATCCCTGCATCCCGGGCAAGTGCGGCCACGCGATCGAAACCCACCATCGAAGCAAGGCTGATGGTGGCGTTATTCAGCGATCGCATCAGCGCGTAGCGAGCCGTGACTTCCTCGTGATACTCGTCGTGCATGTTGCGCGGCGCGTACTCGTAAGGGGTGCCCTCGCCGTAGGTGGTTTGCTCGTCCCTGAGAATGGTAAGCGGCGAGAAAAGCCTGCTTTGCCCGGGCAGAACCGCGCCTTCGGCGGCCGTGGCAAAGGCGGTGGCATAGACAAAGGGCTTGAAGACAGATCCGGTGGGCCGCTTGGCGACGGCGTGATTCAACTGCGAGTTGCCGTAGCTACGTCCGCCTACCAGCGCCAGCACCTGGCCGGTATGCGGGTTCAGCGCCACCAGCGCCACCTGCGGATAGGCATACGTCTGGCCCAGCTTTGCTTCTTTTTTGTGCAGCTTGTCCACCTGCTCGTCCACGACGTGGATGGTGGACTCCACGGCCGATGTTGCTTCCCGCTGCAGATCGGGATCGAGCGAGGTGTAGATGCGCAGGCCTTCGCGGTTGAAGTCGCGCTCGCCCAGCTTCTGAACCAGTTGATCGCGTACCAGATCGACGAAGTAGGGCGCCTCGCTGGCGTCCACGCTGGAGGCGGTCAGATGCAGCGCCTCGGATTTGGCATGTTCGGCCTGGTCCTTGGTGATGGCGCCCGTCTCCACCATCGTGTCCAGCACCAGGTTGCGCCGCTCGATGGCCCGGTCCGCATGGCGATAGGGAGAAAAATAGTTGGGCCGCTGGATCATGCCGGCCAGCAAAGCGCTTTCGTCCAGACTCAGATGTTGCACATCCTTGCCGAAGTAGGCTTGCGCGGCCTCGCCAATGCCGTCGATGGAGAAGCTGCCGCGCTGGCCCAGGTTGATCTGGTTGGCATACATCTCGAAGATCTGCTGCTTCGTGAAGCGATGTTCGAGCTGGAAGGTGATCACGATCTCAATCAGCTTGCGCTTGATCCGCTTCTCCGGTGTGAGGAAGAAGCCGCGCGCCAGTTGCATGGTGAGCGTGGAGCCGCCTTGCTGCTTCTGGCCCGAAGCGACGTCGCGAAAGCCGGCGGCGAGGAGCCGCCAGAAATTGACGCCGCTGTGCTCGAAGAAGCGGCGATCTTCAATGGCCAGGACAGCCTGAACAAGGTTCTGCGGAATCTCGCCGTAAGTCACCAGGCGGCGCTTGGTTCGGTTGGCGTCCTCACTGAGGCCGGTGATCAGCAGCGGCTCCAACTCATAACTGGCCAGCGGCTGGCCGCGATCGTCGGCGATCGACTCCACCACCCCGGCGCCGATGCGGATGGTGGCCCCGTCCTGCGAGTGATAGGACTGCGGGCCGGGGCGCACGGTGATGGATTGCGCGCCCTCCGTGTAGGTTCCCAGTTGCGAAGGTTGCGAGGCGCCATCCGTGGAGTAGCCGGCGTCATGGAGTTCATTGGCAATCAGGCCGACGGTGAGTTTTTGTCCGGGACGGACTTCGCGAGGCGCGGCAAAAATCTTGGCCGTGTCGGCGAAGATGGGCTGCTTGAGCCGCTCGTCCACGATGGTCTGATACTTGAAGTAGAAGAAGCAAAAAACGCCGAGAAAGACGATGGCGCACAAAGCAACCGCAAGCAGCGCCAGGCGCAAAAGCAATGTCGCCACTGGATGCCGTCCCTTGGACTCAGGGAGCCTGATTTTCAGCGCCATCGCCGCTCCTCAAGACAGTGTTTTTCAGTGGTCAACTGCCAATCTCCGGCTCGAAACCGCTTTCGGCTGTCAAAAGCAGCGCGTCTTCCTGGACGCGTTGCTTCAGCTTCGCCACAATCTCATTCAACGGCACATCCGCGCTGGTTGCAATGGCGCGCGTCACCAGTTCCACAAAACCGCCCGCCGCCTTCTTGCCCACATTGATCCGGTAAGGAATGCCCACCAGGTCGGCATCCTTGAATTTGACGCCGGCGCGCTCCTCACGGTCATCGAGCAGCACGTCGATGTCCGCGGCTTCAAGTTCTGTGGCCAGCGATTTGCCGGCGGCTGCAAGCAATGGATCGGACATATTGGTGACCGTGACCACCACGGTAAACGGGGCGATCGAGGCCTGCAGCCAGAAGCCGTTGCCATCGTTGGACTGCTCGATGGCCGCGGTGAGAATACGCTCGATGCCGATGCCGTAACTGCCCATGATGGGCGTAACTTCCTTGCCGTTCTCGTCCAGAACGTGCGCGCCCATCGCCTCGGAGTACTTGTAGCCAAGCTTAAAGATATGGCCGACCTCGATCGCCTTTCCGACCACCAGCTTGCCGGCGCAACCGTCTTTCGGACACGCTTCGCCCTCGTTCACGCTGCGGATGTCGGCCAGCAGAGTCCAGGTGAAGTCGCGGCCCGGCGTCACGTTGCGCAGGTGGTAGTCGATCTTGTTTGCGCCGGCGACCATGTTGCGACGGCCTTCGAGCGATTTGTCCACCACAACCGTCAGACCCTCCTCCAGCGGGCGGGCGACGTGCTTCAACCCGACCGGCCCCAGGAACCCTGCCGGTCCGTTGAAGTATTGTGCAAGCTCCTCGGCCTGCATGGTGCGCAGTTCGGCCGCGCCCACGGCTCCCAGCAATTTGGTCTCGTTCACCTGGTGATCGCCGCGCAGGAATGCGGCCACGCCGCGCCAGACGCCGGGCTTCCCGTCCGTGCCGCGCTTCAGCGCCATGTAGGCCACGCACTTGATGTCGGAAGCCGGGGAGATCTTGAAAAACTCCGCCACATCGGAGATGGCCGCGCAGTTGGGGGTGTACACAAGTTCAGGCAGGCCATCTCCTGTTGCTTCCATCTCAACCAAAGCTTCAAGGCACGAAGTGCCTTTTTCTAGATTGGCCGCGTAGCCGCACACCGGGCAGCTTGCGATCAGGTCCTCGCCCGCGTCGCTGTAGACCATGAACTCCTGCGATTGCGAACCGCCCATCGAGCCGGAGTCCGCTTCCACGGCCACGAACCTCAGTCCACAGCGGGTAAAAATCCTGCAGTACACGGCGTCGTGCAGATCGAAGCTCTTGTCCAGGCCGGCCTTGTCAATATCGAAGGAATAGCTGTCCTTCATGGTGAACTGGCGCACCCTGAGCAGCCCCGACTTGGGCCTCGGCTCGTCGCGGAACTTGGACTGAATCTGGTACCAGATCTGCGGCAACTGCTTGTAGCTGCGCAGTTCGCTGCGCGCGATCGAGGTCATGATCTCTTCATGCGTCATGCCCAGGCAAAGATCGGCGCCCTTGCGGTCCTTGAGGCGGAACATGTTGTCGCCCATCCCCGCCCAGCGCCCGCTCTGCTCCCAGATTTCTTTGGGATGGATGGCCGGCAAATAAAACTCCTGGCCGATCCGGTCCATCTCCTCGCGCACGATGGCCATGATCTTGTTCAGCGAGCGCTGGCCGAGGGGCAGATAGTTGTAGATGCCCGCGCCTAATTGGCGGATATAGCCGGCGCGGAGCAGCAGCTTGTGGCTGGCCACTTCGGCGTCCGCCGGGGCCTCGCGAAGAGTGGGGATGAAGAGCTTTGACCAGCGATGCATAGGGATAAGGACTTGCTTTCCCGCCGGGAAGGCCGGCGCAAGACAAATTACGTCAGTGAACATTCTAAATGTTCCGGGAGTTTGACATGGGCCTGCGGCGCACCCATATGGATGAAACCCCGGGCTTTCCGCCCTGACTTTCGACGGAGTCGGACTCTGGAGCGAGTCTCACGGCGCAATCCCGGCAATCGAAGCGACAATCTCGCGAACCGCAAGGAGAATATCATCGGGAGCTTTGCAGATCGGTGCCGAATTGCGGACTTTCCAGTCCACGCTACGCAGATGCGAGCAAAGCACCGCGCCGTTCACCGCCAAACCCGGCGGCAGGACAACCTCCGATGCGTACCCCTTGATTCTGCCCGTGACTGGACAGACAGAAGCCAAAGATGCCTTGCGGTTGAATCGCCAAGAGGAAAGGACCAATGCGGGCCGGCG
>Ga0326727_10025982_pt1 | contig 10924 bp, 8 predicted proteins | sample MB2enrmetagenome_FD_207643 | JGI IMG/M metagenome (GOLD analysis project Ga0326727, IMG submission 207643) | Lab enriched peat soil microbial communities from McLean, Ithaca, NY, United States - MB29MY | ecosystem: Environmental > Terrestrial > Soil > Wetlands > Peat | place: USA: New York... | reverse complement strand
CACGCCGCTGGGCGGCGCGCAACGGCGAGGTGAAGACCGGAATCGATGTCATTGAGGCGGACCACTTCAGCGAGCTGGCCGATCTCGCCAGACTTCACGGCGGCAAATTGCGCCTCGGGCTCCTTACCAACCAGACCGGAGTCGACTCCGCCGGCCGCCGCACTATCGATATTCTCTTCCGCGATGCTCCGGCGGCCGTTCCCGGCCTCACACTCGCGACAGTCTTCTCGCCCGAACACGGAATCACGGGAACCGCCGACCAGCCCGGAATCGCCAACTCCACCGATGCCGCAACCGGCCTGCCGGTCATCAGCCTCTACGGCAACTCAGATGCCGAAAGGCATCCGTCATCCAGCGCTCTCAGCAAACTCGACGCGGTTGTCATCGATCTGCAAGACGCCGGCGCGCGCTTCTACACTTACGAAACCGTGGTCCGCTACTTTCTTGAAGCCGCGATAAAAACAGGCGCCGGGATTGTCGTTCTCGACCGCCCCAACCCGATCAACGGCTCTTTGGTGCAGGGTCCGCTCTCCGATCCGGGCTCCGAAAGCTACGTCAACCCCATGCCGCTGCCCGTCCGCCACGGAATGACGCTGGGCGAACTGGCGCGCTACTTTAACCAGCAACTCCATCTCAACGCGCCGCTCACCGTGGTTCAAATGCAGGGCTGGCAGCGCGGAGACTGGTTCGATGCAACCGGACTCGAGTGGATCAATCCCTCGCCCAATCTCCGCAATCTCGAAGAAGCCACAACCTACCCCGCGCTGGGCCTGATTGAAACCACGAATGTCTCCGTCGGCCGCGGCACCGACACGCCATTCCAACTCCTCGGCGCACCCTGGATCGACGGCCGCGCACTTGCCAAATATCTCAATCACTTCGATCGCCCCGGCGTGCGCTTCGTACCCACCAGCTTTACTCTGCAGGCGCCCTATCCCTACGCAGGCGTGCTATGCCACGGCGTGCAGGTTGTCGTCACCGATCGCAATGTCTTCGACGCCCCTGAGACCGGCATCCTCATCGCAGCGGCCCTTGAGCGTCTCTACCCCGGCAACTTCGACGTAAAGAAAATCAACACGCTGCTCGCCAACCAATCCATTCTCACGGATCTGGAAAACGGCGAAGACCCGGGCAAAATTGCCTCGGACTGGGATGCGCCCCTCCATACCTTCGAAGAGCAGCGCAAAGCCGCGCTCATCTATGGCGAACCGTGAGCGCGCGCTGGTCCTCAACAGGCGCGGCGCTCAATCGCGAAGGCATCGCCGTCCGCAGCGACCACCATTGCGCACAGCCTTCGCTGCGGCGCTTTGGCGTGGAGACAACCGTCCGGCCCTCTCTCGCGTTCTACAACAACTACGACGACGTCGATGCGCTGGTACCTGCTTCCGGAGCTGAAGGATGTGGCGCAGCTCGTCAATCAACGTAATGCCGACAACGCAGACGAGAATTTACGGCACAGTTTACGGCACAGTGGGGGGCAAATTCAGTGAAAGGGGAAACTAAGTTCTTTAGGATCTTGGCTGCCCCCCAGGGATTCGAACCCCGATATGCTGATCCAGAGTCAGCTGTCCTGCCATTGAACGAGGGGGCAACAACAGCAGAGCGAGCGCTCCGCGTGCAGCCTGTTTGGACTTATCCGCCGGTTTAGACAGCGCAAGACCCGACTTGTTCATCATAAAAACATTCCGAGCCCGGGTCAAACTGCCTGACCCTTCAGCCTGAGCCGTCGCTCAATTTCATCCACGGCCCGTGCAGGCGAACAGGCGCTCGTGTCGATTGTCATGATCGCCTCCGGCATCTCAAGGATGACAGGGCATTTATGCGAGTGACTCTTGGACGAGACGCTGGTCCTTCAATCCCCAGAACTGGTTGCATAAAAGGCAATTGCGATTGCCCAAGATTCCCGCAAGGGCTAAAGCCCAGCGTTTTGCGCACCTTTGCGGCACGAGTAGACTCGTGCCCTGTTACAAAGCTGGTTTATGCAACCAGTCCAATTCCCTACTCCCTACTCCCTGCTTCTCTCACTCTTCCCTCAGTACTTCCAGCGGCCTCAGCCCCAGTATCCTGTAGCTCGCAATCCAGCCGGTCGCCGTGGCCAGCACCGCGGTACCCGCTAAAGCGATCAGTGTTGCTCCCCGATCCACATGAAAACCGACCTCGATCCTGTGTAACAGCACGCGCGTGAGCAGATTTGCAAACACCACGCCGACCGCACCGGCCAGCAAGCCCAACACGCTGAACTCGACGCTGAAGGTGCGCACAATACGCATCCGCGTTGCTCCCAGCGTCTTGAGCACGACCGCCTCGCGCATCCGCCTGAAGCGCGTGCTGGCAATGCTCGAAGCCAGAATCATCAACCCGGCCAGGATCGAGAATCCCGCGAGCAGCCTCACCACAAACGTGATCTGATCCACGACGCTTTCAATCCGCTCCATCACATCGGCAACATTGATCACCGTAATCGTGGGATACGCCGCAAAGAAAGCCCGCTCCATGGCGCCCACCTGCCTGGGATCGAGGTGCAAGCCGCCGTACCACGTCGCCGGCTGGTTCTTGATCATGCCCGACGGTACGACGAAGACGACGCGCGCGCTCAGGTGCTGCCCATCAGACTTATAGATTGCGCCCACCTTCAGCGTGCGGTCGATACCACCGGTATCGAGCTCCACCGGAGTGCCTACGTGTATTTGCAACCTAGTCGCAACCCCTTCTTCCACGGCAATCACTGCATCGCCCGGGTTCTTCCACCATGATCCCTGGGTCACCTTGTAGCCCTCGGGAACTGCATCGGCCCAGGACAAGTCAGCGCGATCTAACATGCGAACCGGAAAATGCCGGCCTTTCAGCTGTTCCAGGGGCTTGCCGTCGATGGAAACGAATCGGCCCGTCACCACCGGAATCAGATCAAGCGGCTGATTGACGCCTGCCTGGTGGGCAAAGAAGTTCTTCACGCCAGCGACATCCGAGTTACGCATATCGATCAGGAAAACGTTCGGCAGCTTGGGCGAAGCGGTCAAACGCAGATCGCGCAGTACATCCCCCTGAATCAGATACACCGACAGGATCAGCATCACCCCCGTACCCAGCGCAGCCAGCACCGGCGCCGACTGATTCCCGGGCCGGTATAGATTCGCCAGACCATGCCGCAGCGATCCCGGCAGCCGCAGCCGCGTCAGCTTAAGAAACAGCCTCAATGCCAGCAGCGTCACGGCTGCCAGCACAAGCAGCACGACAAGAGTAACCGCAAACGCGATGCCGAAGGTCACGCCCACCACGGCCGAATCGGATAGTGCCCACGCAATCCCCACCAGCGGCACGACCAGCAGAGCGGCAAGCAGCAACTGCGGCCAGCGGCGCAGCCACCGTTCCATGAATCCCCTGAATCCCCCCGCGCCTTGCTCCACCATCCTGCGCAGCACCAGCACCGGCCGCACTCCGCGCACATCGAGCAATGGCGGCAAGCAGAACAGCAGCGTGGTCAGTACGCCCGTGCCCATCCCGGCCAGCCCCGACTTCAACGGGAACCGGAACACCGTGTGCACCGGCAGCAGCTTGCCGAATGCCGACGGCAGCGCCACCATCACTCCCACTCCCGCTGCCACTCCCAGCAGCGCACCCGCCAATCCCAGGGCCAGCGTCTGCAGCACAAAAATGCGGAGCAGATCGGTCGAATCCGCTCCCAAAGCCTTCAGAATCGCCAATGTATCCATGCGCTGCTCAAGGTGCGCATGCATGGCCATGGCCACGCCAATCGCGCCCAGCACCATTGCCACCAGGCAAATCAGGCTCAGAATCGCCGTAGCATTATCGAGGCCCCGGCTCAGCGCAGGATTGCCTTCCCTGAAATCCATTACCTGCGCGTCGGGCAGCGCAGCTTCAAGCTGGCTCCGCACCTGCGCAGTCTCTTTGGTCGAGCTAACTCCCTTGGGGAGGACATCCGGCAGCTTCACCAGCAGCCGTTCGCTTGCCCGGCTTCCGGGCGCAATCAAGCAGGATTCTCTCAGCGACGCCTCCGAAATCATCACCCTTGGCCCTAAACCCGCTCCGCTTGTGATCCGGTCCGGCTCCTGCTTCAGCACTGCCGTGATCCTCAGTGTCTTTTGCCCCAGCCGCAGCGAATTGCCCACCTGCGCATTCATCCGGATCAGAAACTCGTCGGCAACCACCGCGGAGTCGCCGGCCAACGCCTGGCTCAGAGGCATCTCCGGCTCAAGCTCCGCCGTGCCGTAGTACGGATAGTCGCCGGGGTCGACAGCTTTGAGCGAAACCAGCAGTGGCGCCTGCGCCTGCTGCATCCAGGCCATCGAGATCGTCTCCGTCACCCAGGTCGTGCGGATCGAATCTCCGCTCTGCTTCACCACCGCCGCCACCTTGCCAAGTTCCTCGGGCGTCGGCTCGTGAAAGATGCGCGCGCTCAGGTCGCCGGCCATCAGCGACCGCGCCTGCCCAATCAGCGTCGAGCGAAAGCTGTCGCTCAGACCGCGCACACCGACCAGCGCGGCCACGCCCACGGCAACGCTCACCACCACAAAGGCGAACTTGCCCGGCGCCGATTTCAGATCGCGCCAGCCGATTGACGCCGCGCGTTTCCAGCTCAGCATCCGGCTAGCCATACTTTTCCTCGTCTTGGACGAAATTCGAGGGAGTACCGGGAGACGTGTCCTCGACCACCATCCCGTCCTTCAGCACAATCCTGCGATCGGCCTCATGCGCCACATCCGGGTCGTGGGTCACCAGCACCAGCGTCGTGCCCGCGCGCCGGTTGCGCTCGAGCAGCAGATCCAGCACCATCCGCCCATTGCTCGAGTCGAGGTTTCCCGTCGGCTCGTCAGCCATCACAATCGGGGGATCGACCACAAACGCCCGCGCCAGCGCCACCCTCTGCTGCTCGCCGCCGGAGAGCTGAACCGGATAGTGCTCCATCCGCTCCGTCAGCCCAACTTCGCCCAGCAACTGGCGCGCCTTGCTCAGTCCGTTGCCCTCCACATTCAGCTCGTACGGCAGCAGGACATTCTCAAGCGCCGTCAACGTGGGAATAAGCTGGTACGACTGAAACACAAACCCGATCTTGCGCCCGCGCACGGCCGCCAACTGTGACTCCGCCAGGTTGTGAATCGGGATTCCGTCAAGCCGTATCTCGCCGGCGCTCGGAGTGTCGAGCCCCGCCATCAGGCCCAGCAGCGTGCTCTTGCCGCTGCCGCTCGCGCCTACAATGGCCACAAACTGGCCCGCCGGAATCGTGAGGCTGATTCCCTTCAGTATGTCGACGCGCCGTGCGCCATTCTGAATCCACTTCTTCGCATCGCGCAGCTCAATCACCCGGTTCCCCTCTCGCATTCGCGGATCGTGATTCGTGGTACGTGGACCGTGGACCGTGATCCGTAATTCGGTGCCAGAGGGCAGTGACTCGGGATCACGATTCACAGCTCACGACTCACGAACCACGGCATCTTCTACACTTATTCCGTGGACGTTCGCCGCTCTCTTCTGGTTTCGCTTGCCCTTGTCATTCTCGCCGCTTCCGCAGCCCGCGGCGCCGATCGCGTTCTCGTCTGCTACGGCGACAGCATTACCGCCGGTCTCGGCCTTGAAGACGGCCAATCCTACCCTGATGCCCTGCGGCCATTGCTCATCGCAGAGGGCTACCATTACACCGTCCTCAACCGGGGAACCAGCGGCGCCACCACCAAAGACGCCCTCGACGACCTTCCCTCAATCCTCGCGCTGCACCCCAGCGTGGTCATTGTCGAATTCGGAGGCAACGACGGGCTGCGCGGCCTTCCCCTCGATCAAACCAGTCACAACCTCGACCAGATTCTCACTTCACTTCAGGCAGCCCATGTCCGCGTGCTTCTGGCCGGCATCACGCTCCCACCAAACTACGGCCCCGACTACATCAAGTCGTTCCAGCAGGTTTACCGCACCATGGCCGCCCGTCACCACGTGGCCTTCGTGCCCATGATCTACAAAGACCTCATCAGCGTTCCCGGCACGATCCAGCCCGACGGCATCCACCCCACCGCCAGGGGCTCCCAAATCCTGGCCAAAACGCTGCTGCCGGCACTCAAGCCGCTGCTGGTGAGATAGACAGTGATCATCTGGCACTTCAGCCGCATTTCTGCACCCTTTCCCACGACCAATTAGCTGCTGCTTCCCCGATTTGCTTCTTCACTGTTCTCTGTTCACTGTTCCCTGTTTCACTGCCCACTGAACACCACCGCCGGCTGAAACAGCGTTCCCGCAACCCTCTTCGCAACTCCCACCAGCTCCGTCTGGCTGGCAAACACTTTCACCAGCGGCGCATCGGAAAACTCCGCCAGATTCGCCTGCGCTCCGTTGCGCAGCTTGCCCAGTGCCTGCGCATCCGCGGTTACCGCCGGCATCTCGGTCAACAGGCTTCGGGGATGCACGCACAGGCTCTCGAGCTTCTCCACCTGTCCCGCCAGCGGCTGCAGTTCCTCAAGCGTATGCGCCTGCTCAATCGTGAAGACCCCGGCCCGCACCCGCCGCAAGGCCGCCAGGTGCGCTCCACAACCCAGCGCCAGGCCGATCTCGTGCGCCACCGACCTCACGTAACCGCCCGAGCTGACGGTTATTTTGAAACTCGCCTCCGCGTCGACCATCCCGGTCACGTCAAAGCAGTCGATACGAACCTTAGCCGCCTTGAGTTCCGGCTGCTTGCCTTCCCGAGCCAGCTTGTAGGCGGGCCTTCCGTCAACCTTCTTGGCTGAAAATGGCGGCGGCATCTGCATACTCTCGCCATGGAACCGCGCCGCCTCTCCGCGCACCACCTCCAGCGTCACCCTTGCGCTAAACTCCGGCCACGCGTCCGGCCCGGCCGGCTCGCCTTCCGCATCGTATGTGTTTGTGCCATATCCAAAGCGAATGACGCCGGTGTAGCTTTTCTCCGCAGCCGAAAAATACTGCGCCAGCCGGGTGTATTTCCCCATCAGCAGCGGCAATACCCCTGTCGCCATCGGATCGAGGGTCCCAAGATGCCCGATCGACCGTTCGCCGGTGATCTTTCTCAGCCGGTTCACCACATCGTGGCTCGTCATGCCACCCGGCTTATCCACTACAAGCAGCCCGTTCACATCATTAACTCTACGGCATCGGCGAATGCCGCGCCCGCCGCTCTTATTCGGCAAAGTTCAAGTAAGCACTTGCATTTGCAGGGTAAAAGCTTCAAAACTAAGAGGAAGGATGTCTGATTCGCCTGAACATCTGCGCGAGCCGTTCCGCAAACTGCGTGAATCGCTCAAGCACATCGAAAAGAACCCGCCGCCCGAGGAGGTGCACAAGCTGCGCATCCAGGCGCGGCGCATTGAGTCCATCGCTTCGGCGCTCGCGCCGGCCGGCGGCAAGAAGGCCCGCCGCCTTATCAGACCGGTCAAGCAACTTCGCAGAGCTGCGGGTGGTGTGCGCGACATGGACGTTCTCATCACGAACGCCCTCAGCCTGCGCAATCCCGCCAACAGCCCGTCGCTGGCTCGGCTGGTGGATTACATGAAGAGCACGCGAGCCCAAAACGCCCTCAAGCTGCTCAAAACCGTCGATCGCGAAAGCAAACTGGCCCGCAAGAGCCTCAGGCAATACTCCCGGCTGATCAATTCGGCCCCCCAGGCCTCAAACGGCGTCTTGCGCTCCTCTTCCGCCACTCACGCGCCCGGCGACCCCCTTTATGCAGCCGTTGGGGAGCTCATCGCGGAGCTCACGGCGTGGCCCGCGCTTACTGCGCGCAACATCCATCGCTTCCGGCTCAAGGTCAAAGAGCTCCGCTACGTTCTGCAGGCGGTGCCAGAATCGGACAAGGCGTATGTCGATGCGCTGGGCGCGGTCAAGGATCAGATAGGCGAGTGGCACGACTGGCAGCAGCTAGCTGAGGTTGCCCGCGAAGCTCTGCCTGAGCCCGAGGACCAGCCACTGCTCGAAGAGATCAGGAAAATGGCGCGCAAGAGACTGCGCCAGGCAAAGGCCGTTTCAAACGCAATGCGCGAGCGCTGGCTCACCCCTCCGAAGCCGTCTGCCAACACAACCCAGAAAAAAACTGGGCGCAAATCGCGCCGGCTGCTCGCTTAAAGCCTGTTTGACTGCTGGCTCACCAGCGACAGGAACTCCGAGCGTGTCTCCTTCTGCCTGAAACACCCAACCATCGCGCTTGTCACTGTCGAGGAATGCTGCTTCTCGACTCCGCGCATCATCATGCACAGGTGCCGGGCCTCAATCACCACGCCTACCCCCTGCGGCCTGATCGCATCCTGGATCGCGTCGGCAATTTGCCGCGTCAGCCGTTCCTGCACCTGCAGCCGCCGTGCAAACACCTCCACCAGCCGCGGAATCTTGCTTAGCCCTATCACCTTTCCCTTGGGAATATAGGCCACGTGAACCTTACCGAAGAAGGGCAGCATGTGGTGCTCGCACAGTGAGAACATCTCCACATCCTTCACAATCACCATCTCGTCGTAGTCCACGTCAAACATCGCGCCGCGCAAAATCTGCGCCGAGTCCTGGTCATATCCCTTGGTCAAAAAGGCCATCGCTTTCTCAACCCGCTCGGGCGTGGCCAGCAGCCCGTCGCGATTAGGATCCTCGCCCAGCCGGCTCAGAATCTCCCGGTACATCTCCTGGGTGCTGAACCCGCTCAGTCCCTCATCGTGCTGTGCGGCCCGTCTCAATGCTTTGCTTACCACAATTGGCTGCGCCATTTCTGTTTGACCTCTCCCGTGCCCGCGCTTTCCATACTCGTTCTTTTAAACGCCGCAGCACTCGAAAAAATTGTTTTCCGTCTCTTCAATCCGTACATGCTCCAGGCTTCCCTCGGGGAGTGCGTCTCGCAATATCTCAACCAAAACGAGGGAAAAATTCTCAGTCGTCGGCACCTTGCTCTCAAATGCCGGGTCCAGGTTGAGATTCCGGTGATCGAACCGCTCCACCACCTGCTCATTAACCACCCGGTCCAGGTCCACCAGGTTCATCACCATCCCGGTTTCGCCGTCCACAGGCCCGCCCACCAGCACTTCAATCACGTAGTTGTGCCCGTGCCCATGTGGATTGTTGCACTTCCCGTACGCAGCCCGATTCTCCTCCGCCGTCAGCGCATCCGCGTGCAACCGATGGCTCGCGCTTAGCAGATAGCGGCGCCCGAAATAAGCCTTTGCCGCACTCGTCGCCAGGCCGCTCACCGTCCACCCCTGTACTCGGCAAAGATCTCCGGCGTCTCGTATACCCGCACCCGGCTCAACTGTGCTCCAGCCGCTTTCCTAATCGCCGGCTCTAGCCGCTTCCACGCCACAATCGCAATATTCTCGGTCGTCGGGACCAGCTTTCCCGGCCCGAACTCTTCAACTTCAAGATTCAGGTGCCGGTGATCGAAGCCGGCGAGCACCTCCCGCTCCATCACATCCTTGAGCCACTTCAAATCGACCACGAAGCCTGTCACCGGGTCGGGTTCTCCGGCCACCGTCACCTCGAGGGTGTAGTTGTGCCCGTGCCCGTTGCGGTTCGCGCACCGGCCAAACACCTCTTCGTTCTTCTTGGGCGGCCAGGCCTCGTTCCAGTAGTAGTGCGAAGCTGAGAACGTCGCCCGCCGGGTGAGGAAAATCATGCCCACTCCCTATTCAAGATGCACGAGCACGGCTCTTCGTTTCATCCGCTCACGCCTAAATTCCATCACATCGAAGAAATACGCCCATGCATACGACCTGTCGAAAGGCAAAATCAATTCCCGCTCTTCAAGCTTTATACTCCCGGCCCTTCCAGCTCACCCGCTTCAAAATCCGATGTTGGAACCAGCTCCGGTACAACAACGCGACAAACAGCGGCAGCCCCAGCGGCGTTATCGCGCAATCCACAAACGGAAAGTTCGACTTCGCCACGCGTGAGTAAAACCGCACCAGGCTCCGTATCCACAGCAGCGCCAGGATCCACCCGGCGGTCAGCCAACCCAGCGATCGCACCGCCAGCCGCGAATTCCAAAGTTCAATTGTCAGAACGGGCAGCCCGAACAGCAGCAGAAAATCCAGCGCCCTCCACAACGCCAGCATCAGCGCGTTATCAAACAACAGCACCAGGTTCTTCGTCCACCCCTCAATCATCGCGCCCGTCGAGCGATACATGCGAGCCGCCAGCGCATCTTCGGCATACCGAAACCGCAGCCCGATCTTTCGCCGCTTGGCCAGAAACGCGAGTTCCACGTCTTCCAGCACCTTGTCGGCCACGCTCGCGTGACCGCCGAGCTTGCGATACGCCTCCCGCTCCACCAGCAAAAACTGCCCATTCGCCGCCGCGATCCTCTCCACCGGATCGGAGACTTTCCCTGGCGGATACGCCAGCGCAAGCTCGCAAAATACCAGCGGCATCAGCGACCGCTGCGCAAACCCCTTCACGATCTGCCGCGGCGAGTAGCTCAGCACCCCGGCCTTGTGGCGCTCCGCCTCGTGGATCGCCCTCCGCAGATCTCCGTGTTCATGAACCGTATCCGCGTCGGTAAATAGCAGCCAACGGCCCCGCGCCACTCGAGCGGCCGTCCAAACCGCATTGGCCTTCCCCGTCCAACCCCGCTCCAGCTTGCCGCCCTGCATCACCGTAACCCCGGCAAACCCGCGCGCAATCTCGGCCGTGCGGTCGGTCGAGTGGTCGTCCACCACGATCAGCTCCCAGTCCTTGCCCAGCGCAAAGACCTCTTCCGACTGGCCCACCAGCGACTCGAGGCAATCTCCCAGGCAGTCTTCTTCATTGCGCGCCGGCACAATCACTGTCAGCTCGATCAGCTCTTCCGGCTCCGGCTGTTCGAACACTGTCCCGGGAATCGTCTTCGCCGCCCACTCCCGCCAATCTGTGCGCCCGGCCGTACCCCCGTCGTCGCTCAGGCCCAACACCGGCTTGTACTCGCTACCCACTTCGCCTCCACCGGCCTCGCGTCTCG